>WNGG01006382.1_pt1 | contig 26112 bp, 27 predicted proteins | sample 5400661 | NCBI WGS metagenome assembly WNGG01 (sample SAMN13153372, study PRJNA577476) | soil metagenome | isolation source: 100 cm soil or saprolite under Garry oak tree replicate 1 | place: USA:California | collected 2016-06-15
GCACCCTTGAACCCCAGTGTGGTGACCGTCCGTTCCAACTCGTCAGCTGCAGCCTGAGGGTCGGGGGTCGGCAGGGCCGCGAACCCGGCGAACCGGTCGGGGTGCGCGACAATCGCCCGGGCGAGACGGTCGTTGGCGCTGCGGGCCAGCCGCACGGCGGTCTCCGGGTCCAGGCGCTGGGTCGATGGCGCGCCGTGCGAGAGCACCTGGACATCGATTCCTGCCTCGTCCATCTCCGCTAGGCGGAGTTCGCTCAGGTCATCCAGCCGGCGGCGGATCGCCGGCGCTCGACCTTCCGGACCGTCGAAGGTCGCCGCCAGCTCGGGGTCGTAGTAGTGCTCTTCAAGTGCGATGACGAGAGGCTTTCCTGCAGGTGCCATGTGCGCTCCTCACGCATGCGTGTTGTGGGATGTGTCCTGTGGCCCATTGTAACACACTTGTCTTTTCTCGATGCTCTTCCTACAATACAATTCCCGACAGCCTTTGTACTGGAATAATGATTGGTGAGAGGACGCGCTATGGACATCGGCCTTGGCTTGGATGCGACCCTGAATCTTTCCTTTGCCGATCAGGCAGTCCTCGCCCAGGAAGCGGCCCGGTGCGGCTACAGTAGTATCTGGACACCGGAAGGGACAGGCCAGGATGCCTTCCAGCTCTGCGCCCAGCGCTGGGCCGCCAGCTGTCAGGTGGTACCAGCAGGCCTGAGCACTGGCATTGGGGTCTCGCCGGTGTTGTACCGTACCCCGATCGCCTTTGCCATGAGTGGTGGCACGCTGAGCCAACTGACCGGGGGCCGTTTCATTATGGGCATCGGGGCCGGCGGTTCCTACCGTCCCCGCACGCGCCAGACCCTGGGCCTGCCGCAACTGTCGACGTTGGCTCTGATGCGGGACTACCTAATGACTGTGCGCAGCCTCGTCGCAGGTGAGGAGGTCACCTACCAGGGAGAGGTGGTGACCCTCAGGGGCGTCAAGCTCGCCATCAGCCCGCCGCCCCACACGCCGGTGTATCTGGGGGCCCTGGGGCCGGAGATGCTGCGCCTGGGTGGTGAACTGGCCGATGGAATATGCCTGAACTGGTGTACGCCGGAACAAATAGCCTGGAGCCGGGCACGTATTGCCGAGGGCGCGGCGCGGACCAACCGGGACCCGCAGTGTGTGCAGGTTGTCGAGTATATTCGGGTCTGTGTGGATGATGACGTCGAGGTGGCCCGGCGGGCCTTTGCCCGGGCCACCATGGGCTATGCCCTGGGCCAGTGGGTCCCCACGGCACGGGAGCGGCGGCTAGGCTATCGGGCCCATTTTGAGCGCATGGGCTACACGGAGGCCCTGACTGAGCTGGATCGGATGCGGCAACAGGGCGCGGCACCCGACGAGGTCGCCAACGCCTTCCCACCAGAGATGCTCCAGCAGGTAGGCTATTATGGCACACCGGAGGGGGCTGCGTCGGCCTTCCGACGCCTGGCGCAGGGGCTGGACGTGGCGATCGTCAGGGTGGTTGCCGCCCGCCCGGGTATGGCGTCAGTGCTGGCAGTGCTGCAAGCCTGCCGGCCTGCACTGGTCAATGCCAGGTAATGGCAGGAGCCTGCCAAACGTGGTCTGTGGTCTGTCGTCCATCAACAACACAACGTATCAGGAGGGGGAGCTATGGCTCGTGTGCCGTATGTCCAGCGAGAGCAACTGACGCCCGAGCAGCAGCAGCATTTTGATGCCATCGCCGGCAGCCGGGGGCGGGTTGGCCCTAATTTCCAGACCCTGTTGAACAGCCCGGAAGCAGGTGGAAGGTTCGCCGCCTTTGGTGAGTACGTGCGCTTTCATGGCGACGTGCCAGACCGCCTGAAGGAACTGGCGATTATCACCGCGGCGCGGGAGGCCAACAACGACTATGTGTGGACGGCCCACGAGCGGCTGGCCCGACAGCAGGGCGTCACCGACCCCATCATTAATGCCATCCGTAACCGTACAGCTCCCGACGGGCTGAGCGGCGACGACGCTAAAGTGGTGCGCTTTGCCAAGGAGTTGCTGACCACGCACGAGATTGCCGACGCCACGTTTCACGCCATGCATCAGATGCTGGGCCATAAGGGCATCATGGACTTGATTCTGCTCATCCTGTATTACCACTCCCTGGCCCACGCCCTGCAAGCCGTCAAGCTGGAAATGCCGCCAGGCACCCCGTCAACGCTGTGATGCGTGACGAGAGACCACTGGCGACAGGTCACTCTCCAGCGCGGGATGACCCTTCCTGAGCGCCTCCTCCTTATGGGCCTCGGCTGGCTCGCCCGCAAAGAGAAACTCTGCTTCGTGCAGGAGCGCAGGAGCCTCAAGCTCGCCTGCAAAGCGCTCCCTAATCGTTGCAACGCGCATAAATTGCCGCGAACTCACGATGGATGGCCCAAAAGGCCTCCAAGATACGTGGCTCAAAGTGCGTGGGGAGCGTCCGCCCGTCACCATTGAGCAGGATATCGCAGGTGGTGGCATGGTCAAAGGCTGGTTTATAGGGCCGCGCACTCCGCAGCGCGTCGTATTGGTCCACGAGCATCACGATCCGCCCGGCGAGGGGGATGTGCTCCCCGCGCAATCCTTGGGGGTAACCACTGCCATCCCAGCGTTCATGGTGCGTCAGCGCAATCTGCCGCGCCATCTCCAGGAGTGGGGAGGGAGAGCCCTGTAACAGACTGGCGCCGATGCCGGAGTGTCTGTGCATGAGCTGCCATTCTTCAGGAGTTAGTGGCCCCGGCTTCAGCAGCACGGCGTCGGGAATCCCGATCTTGCCTACGTCATGCATGGGAGCAGCGGCGGCCATCAGCTTCGCTTCAGCGGGAGGAACATCAAGCCAACGCGCCAAGACGTGCGTGTACGAGCGGGTACGTTCAAGATGGGCGCCGGTCTCCTCATCCTTGAATCGGGACGCGCGGAGAAGTCTATGGAGCATATCGGCATAAACCTGATCGATCTCTTGGGTCTTGCGGCGTTTGGTGTCCAGCACGTGCTTGAAGGCATACGCGTACAAGGCGTAGAGGGAGCGAGCTGGCGTGAGAGGTGCGGCGTGCGTCATAGTCCTTCCGTCTGCATAGGTACGTGCATGGAAATGTGTTACAGGAATAGGATAGGCTATAGCAAAGAGCATGCCAACGGTTCGATCCATAGATATGAGCAAAAAATCAATAAGTTAAGAAATAGTCTCGCTTCCCCTGGTCACAGACTGTCCAATTCTCCAGGCACCACCGTGCCCTAAAATACATGCACCCGTGGGTGGCGAGGGTAGTGCGACACAGAGGATACTCGCGACAGGGTGCCGTGCTCCTGTTGGTCAGAAGCACAATGGTGCACGCCGGCAGCGCCTCCACCGATTCTCTTTGACCAGCTGAGGATGGTTGCACTACAATCCCAATGTCACGTTAAAGGGAATATGCTGGAACCGTCCCAGGGCTCCTCCAAGGAGGCAAGACGGAGCGTAAGGAGGGCGATGCTATGTGGCAATACGTCGTCAAGCGTCTGTTGCTGATGATTCCTACCCTGATCGGCGCAGCGTTGGTGATCTTCCTACTGATGAACCTGGTCCCAGGAGACGTGGCCTTGCTGATCATCGGTGGTGACCAAGGCGGCGACGTCAATCCGCATGAGTTGATGAAGCTCCGCCAGCAGCTCGGGCTTAACCGTCCGCTGTACATGCAGTTTCTGTCCTGGCTCTGGGGCGTGGTGCGCCTGGATTTTGGCAAATCGCTGTGGACCGGTGCTGCGGTCATTGAAGAACTGCTGATCCGCCTGCCGTTGTCGCTCGAAGTGGCCATCGCGGCCACTATTGTGTCGATTCTCATCGCCATTCCGCTCGGCACGCTGGCTGCCATCCGGCAAGATACCTGGGTGGACTATGTGGTGCGCGTCGTCAGTATCGGTGGCCTGGCTATGCCTGCCTTCTGGACCGGTATTCTGATCATTCTCTTCCTGGTCATCTATTTTGAATGGTCCCCCCCCCTGGAGTATGTATCCATTACGCGCGACCCATGGGAAAATTTTCAACAATTGGTCTGGCCGATTGTCACCGTAGGGTACCGTAATGCTGCCGTGATCTCGCGCATGACCCGCTCGACGGTGCTGGAGGTCATGCGCGAAGACTACGTCCGTACAGCCTGGGCTAAGGGGTTGCACGAACGCTGGGTGGTGACGAAGCATGCCCTGAAAAATGCCATTTTGCCGGTCATCACCATTATCGGGACGGAAATTGCCTTTCTCATCGGCGGTCTAGTAGTGACGGAAACGGTCTTCACGTTGAATGGCGTGGGGCGTTTCATGGTGGATGCCATCGCGCATCGCGATATCCCGGTGGTGCAGACCCTGGTGCTGCTGATTGCCTTCGCCTTTGTATTCGTCAACCTGATCGTCGATCTACTGTATGCCTGGATCGATCCTAGAATCAGCTATCGCTAAGTGTTGCGCACGGCTAGCTGCCCCGCCAAACTGGCGGGGCTCATTGCGGTACGCAGTACCCCAGCCAGTTTGGCGGGGTGGGTCACCACGTGTAAAGAGGAGGGAGAGAGATGGCTCTTGCGACTCGCCCACGGCAGACCGCTGCACTCGAACGCGCCGTGATCCGCCGCCGCGTCTGGGCCGCAATCTGCAAGTTCATACGCACCAAACCTTTAGGAGCGGCTGGCGCGGCCGTCATTGTGCTCATGACGCTAGCGGCGATTTTTGCTGACGTCATCGCGCCCTATGATGCCTACGAGCTGAACCAGCGCTTGCAGTTTGGTCATCCGAATCTGGCACACTGGCTTGGCACGGACGAGTTCGGCCGCGATGTGCTGACCCGCCTGATTTATGGCGCCCGTATTGCCCTGTTCATCGGCCTGGCCTCGTCCTTTCTCGGCGCCACAGCCGGGGCGGTTGTGGGCTTGATCAGCGCCTATTTGGGTGGGCGGACCGACCTGTGGTTACAGCGCCTCATGGACATTATGCTGGCCTTCCCGCTTCTCATCCTGGCCCTGGCCATTGTCGCGGTGTTGGGGCGCTCGATTCCCAATCTCATCGTGGCCATTGCGATTCCGGTCATTCCGCGCACGGCCCGCGTGGTGCGCGCCAGCGCCCTGGCTGTGAAGGAAAACGTCTTTGTCGAAGCGGCCCGGGCAGTGGGGAGCTCGCATATACGGGTGATGTTTCGCCACATGGTGCCCAACATTATGGCACCCTATTTGATTGTGTTGACCGCCCAGCTCGGCGGTGCCATCCTCACGGAGGCCTCGCTGAGCTTTCTGGGCCTTGGTACGGCTGAGCCCACCCCATCGTGGGGGCTGATGCTCTCTGGTGGCGCGCCAATGTATGCCGAAAAAGCCCCCTGGCTGGCCATCTTTCCCGGTCTGGCCATCAGTCTGGCAGTGTTCGGGTTCAACCTCTTTGGCGACTCACTGCGTGATGCCCTGGATCCGCGACTCCGGCACCGCTCGTAATAAGGAGAAAGGTGATGAAAGGTTTGAAGACTGGGGCGCTATTGCTTGCTCTCATACTACTCGTCGGCCTGTGGGCCGTGCCTGGGGCTCTGGCGCAGGAGAAGCCACGTGCTGGGGGGACGCTACGGGTCGCCCTGGCGGGTGATCCGCCAAGTCTGGACATGCATCAGGAACAGACCTTCATGGTGACGATCCCCCTCTCTCCGGTGTACAACACTCTGGTGATGTTCGACCCGCATGCCTATCCGAAGGTGATTGGCGATCTGGCGCAATCATGGACAGTCTCCGAGGATGGGTTGACTTACACCTTTACGCTGCACCAGGGAGTGAAATTCCATGACGGGAGCGAGCTGACGTCAGCGGACGTGAAGGCCAGCTGGGACAAAATCATCTCCCCGCCAGAGGGGGTGGTGAGCCCACGTAAGAGCGAGTACGAGTTCATCAAAAGCATCGAAGCCCCCGACCCGTACACCGTGGTCTTTCGCCTACACTACGCCGCGGCATCTTTCCTGCCGGGGATCGCCCATCCTGCGAACTTCATCTATGCCAAAAAGTATCTCGATCAGGATCCCAACTACTACAAACAAAAGGCCATGGGTACTGGCCCCTTCAAGCTGAAAGAGTACGTGCATGGCTCGTCCATTGAGCTGGCCCGTAACCCCAACTACTGGAAGCAGGGGTTCCCCTACATGGAGGGGGTGAAGTACTTCATCATTAAGGACGATGGGGCACGCGCCAAGTCGATCCGGGCGGATCGCATCGACGTGGAATTCCGCGGCTTTAGCCCTACTGAGGTGGAAGCCCTCCACAATCAGATGGGTGATAAGGTGGTGGTGACGCATCCCGGCCAGCCGGTGCACTGGGGCATATGCGTCAATGTTGACAAGAAGCCCTTTGATGACGAGCGGGTGCGTAAGGCCCTGTCGCTCGCTCTCGACCGCTATGATATGGCCAAAACGATTGGACCACTGACGGGCATGGACACCGTCGGTGGACCACAGCCTCCGGGCGCGCTGGGAGCCTTGACAGCGGAAGAACTGGCACCACTGCCAGGTTTTAGCAAGGACTACGAGGCCAGCCTCAAAGAGGCCAAACGTCTCCTGGCCGAGGCAGGCTATCCCAATGGCTTCAAGACCGTGCTGACCAACCGCGCGGTGAAACTGCCCTACATTGACTTTGCCGTGTACGTCATCTCAGCCTGGAAGAAGATAGGCGTGGAAGCCGAACATAAGGTGGAGGAGAGCGCCACCTGGAGCAAGTCCCGCCTGACCAGAGATTTTGAGCTGATCGTCAACCCCTTCGGTTTTGCTGCGGCTGCCGACCCCGATGAGGTTATGTCCCAATTCACCAGCGACTCGCCAGCAAACTGGGGCCGCTATAAGGACCCGGTGGTCGACGAGCTCTTTAACAAGCAAAAAGTCGAGCGCGACGAGCAGAAGCGGGCGCAACTAGTGAAAGACATGCAAAAACGCATCATCGAGAAGTCCTGGCAGATCATGGGCCTGTGGTGGACGCGCATTGAGGTACGGTCGACGCGCATCCGCAACTATGAACCGCAGCCTAGCCACTGGCTGAACCGACGGCTCGAAGACGTGTGGCTCAGTGAGAAGTGAGTCGCCCTGCACTGGACGCCAGCCCTGTATGAATTTTCGGTGCCTTAGGGTTTACGCATCTGTCTCACGAGGAAAGGCCAGCTGGATGCAGAGTTCTTGCAGCCTCTGGAATGACATCAGCGGACCATCTAGGCACAGGTGGGCCAAAAACTCACGATTCCCCTTTGGACCGAGCAAGGGCGATACTATGGCTGCACGCACGCCAAACCCGCAGTCCTGGGCAGCGGTTAAAACGTCCCATAATACCTGCTGGTGTTGCTGTGGATCGTGCACCACGCCACTGCGGCCCACGTGACCTTTGCCCACCTCGAATTGCGGTTTGATCAATACCACCGCATCGGCCTGGGGTTCCAGGAGCTTGCTTAACACCGGCAGCAAGAGACGCAGCGAGATAAAGGACACGTCCACGGTGAGCACGGCGATGCGCTCGGGGAGCTGGTCGGGTTGCAGGTAGCGGGCGTTCGTGCGCTCGTGGACGATGACACGCGGATCCGTGCGTAAGCGCCAGTGCAGTTGGCCATAGCCCACATCTACGGCGTAGACACGCAGAGCCCCGGCCTGCAAGAGACAATCGGTAAAACCACCAGTCGAGGCCCCAACGTCCATGGCCACCCGCCCAGTCACCGTGAGGTCAAAGGCCGCCAGGGCTCCCGCTAGCTTCTCGCCACCACGGCTGACATAAGCGCTGGGTGTGCCGAGACGCGTCAGGGTTGCCTGAGGTTCGACGGGGGTGCCAGCGCGCGTCACTCTCTCCCCGTTCACGGCAATCTGGCCGGCCAGAATCAGGGCGCGCGCTTTGGCCCGGCTGGGGGCCAGACCGCGCTGCCAGACCAGCATATCGAGACGCTCGCGTGCGGCCATGCTAGATATCACGGGAGACGATATACGCGGCAATGTGCCGGAGAGGTTCCGCGTCGGGACCAAACTCAGCCAGGGCCGCGATGCCCTGCTGCATCAGCTCAAGAGCGCGTTGGCGGGACGCTGCGACCCCGAGGAGCGCCGGGTAGGTGACTTTTTCCAGCTCGGCATCACGCCCGACTTGTTTCCCGAGCGTTGCCGTATCGCCTTCAACGTCGAGCAGGTCGTCGGCAATTTGAAAGGCCCATCCCACGCTGTGCCCGTAATCTTCGAGAGCCTGTACTTGCGCCGGCGTGCCGCCTCCCAGAAGACCGCCCATAGTCACCGCTACGGCGATCAAGGCGGCGGTCTTGTGACGATGAATGTATTCCAGGACTTCGAGAGGGACCTGCTTGCCTTCCGACACAATGTCCATCACCTGGCCGCCAATCATACCAAAACTGCCGGAGGCGCGGGCCACACGGTAACTCACCTGCTGCAGCAGTACGGCGGGAAAACGCTGCGTGAGTGGGGGACTATTCAGCACCTCGAAGGCATGCGTCAACAGCGCATCACCCGCCAGAATGGCCATAGCGTCGCCATAGACCTTATGATTCGTGAGCTGGCCACGACGATAGTCGTCATCGTCCATGGCCGGCAGGTCGTCGTGAATCATCGAGTAGGTATGAATGTATTCCAACGCCCCAGCCGCTGGCAGAATCATCTCGGGATCACCACCGACGGCCTCTGCTGCAGCCAGCGTGAGAATCGGCCGGAGGCGTTTCCCACCAGCAAAGACGCTATAGCGCATCGCTTCCATGAGCAGCGGCGGATAGCTGTCAGGAGGCGGCAGCAGCTGAGCCAGGATCACTTCGACACGCTGCCGTTGCTGCTCGAGGTACTCCTCCAGAGGCTGCATAGCAAGGGGGTCTCCAGACTAGGAGGTCGAGTTGGGCTCTCCGTTACTGTTCGGGGGTTCATCAGGCAACACAAACGGCTCGGCTGTCAGCGTCCCATCGGCTGTAGTTTGGAGGATGTCAATGCGTTTTTCCGCGGCTTGTAGTTGCTGATTACAATAGCGGTACAGATTCACGCCTTCTTCGTAGAACTGCAACGACTTTTCCAGGTCCAGGTCTTCAGTTTCCAGGGCCTCGACGATTTCCTCGAAGCGCTTCAAGGCTTGCTCGAAGGTCAAATCGGCCACCGCCAGACTCCCTCTGATGAATCTCATCCACTGTGCAGGTCAGCTGCCCATCGCTCAGGAGCACTTCCACCTGCTGGCCAGGCTGCACACCCACCGTACTGGTCGTGAGGCGTTGCGTCCTGGGATCGCGACAGATACTGTAGCCACGTCCAAGGACAGCCAGAGGGCTCAGCGAGTGTAAAGTACTGCCCAGGCCGTTTAACTTTTCGCGGTGCAGACTCAGCTGCGCCCGCATGGCTGTGTCCAGCCGATGCTGGAGTGTATGCAGGTTGGTGCGCAGCCGCTGCCAGCGCACACGCGGATTCAGCCTGACGAGCGCCTTCGTCGCCTGCTGTACACGCCGCGTCCGTTCTTGGCAGCTGTTCTGCCAGCCTTTTTCCAATTGCAGCATCAAATCATCGATGTACTGTTGCCGTGCCTCGACCAACCGGTGCGGCTCGCGGAGGATCCGACACGTCATGAGGCGGTCCAGCGCTGTATGCGCATGCCGCACCGTATGCTGCGCCACGGTCTGCATGCGGGCCAGGAGGGCGTGGAGCTGCTGACGCAACTCGTCTTCACTCTTCACCACGACTTCTGCAGCCGCCGAAGGCGTAGGAGCGCGCAGGTCAGCCACAAAATCGGCAATGGTATAATCGATTTCATGCCCCACAGCGGAAACGACCGGGATCTCCGAGGCAGCAATAGCGCGGGCCACCTTTTCCTCGTTAAAAGCCCAGAGATCTTCAAGTGAGCCGCCCCCACGCCCCACGATCAGCACGTCCAGCTTGGGACGCCAGGCATTGAGCGCGGCGATACCACGCACAAGGTCAGGCACGGCCTCTTTGCCCTGCACATGGGCGGGGTAGAGGTAGAGATGCACGTTCGCCCGGCGCCGATGCACGACATGGATGATGTCGCGTATAGCCGCTCCGGTCGGCGAGGTCACAATGCCAATACGTTGCGGCACCAACGGCAGAGGCCGTTTACGCGTCTCGTCAAAGAGCCCTTCCTGGAACAGCCGCTCTTTGAGCTGCTCGAAGGCCACCTGCAGGGCACCCACGCCTTTCGGCTCGAGCACCTCGGCTAACAGTTGATAGTCACCGCGCGGCTCGTACACGGTCAGGTGTCCATGCGCCACGACTTGCATGCCAGCCTCAGGCTCAAAGGGCAACTGACGCAACGCCGAGCGAAACATCACCGTGCGTAACTGGCTGTGCACATCTTTCAGGGTAAAATAGGCATGACCGCTCTGCACCACCCGCCAATTTGAAATTTCTCCCTCCACCCACACTGAGGCAAACGTATCTTCCAGGAGGTCCTTGATATCCCGTGTCACCTCGGTGACGGTGAGAATGTGAAACGGGCGTTCATCAAAAAGAGGTGCGAGCACCGGGAGACCTCCGCGGGCGCAGAACGTCTGTTCTGTCGTCTCTAGTCACGAACTAGACTGTAAAGTGGTTCCCATTGTACATAGAAAGGTGCATGTAATGCAACGGGTGCGATCCACATATCTTGTTGGTTGATAGCTACGTGAGTAAAGCCAGTAACTCCTCCCGGGTAATGGCAGTAGCATGGTCAGCACCGTCCAGGGCCGCGCCGGCCAGAGCGCGCTTTCTCTCCTGGAGGGCCAGGATGCGCTCTTCCACCGTGTCCTGGGCCACCAGGCGATAGACCAGGACAGGGCGGGTCTGGCCCAGCCGATGTGCACGATCAGCCGCCTGATCCTCGACGGCAGGATTCCACCAGGGGTCGAGGAGGAAAATATGATCCGCGGCAGTGAGATTGAGCCCAATGCCACCGGCCCGTAGGGAGACGAGCATAATAGGAGGGCCGGCCTCGTCCTGAAAGGAGCGTACGACACTGGCACGGTCGCGCGTCGTGCCATCCAGGCGCGTGAAGGGCATCCCAGCGGCCCGCAGGTGTGGCTCGATACGGTCCAGCAGGGCGGTCCATTGTGAAAAGACCAGGGCCTTATGCCCATCAGCCACCGCTTCTTCGAGGCGCTCGAGGAGCAGCGCTACTTTGGTCGAGGTCGACGCGGTCTGTCCCGGCAGCAGGCCAGGATGGCAGCAGGCCTGACGCAGGCGTAACAGGGCCTCGAGGGCTGCCAGCACGCTGCCACCGGCAGCGAGGAGGGCCACCACATTGGCCAGCGTGGCGGCACGTACGGTGTCATAGACGACGCGTTCGCCGTCGCTGAGCAGGCAGCGCAGGACCACGTCGGTGCGCGGTGGCAACTCGGGGGCCACCTCCCGCTTCCGGCGCCGCAACACAAAGGGTTTCAGGCGTTCGCGCAGGCGTTCAGCAGCGCTGGGTTGGCCGTCCGCGATAGGACGCGCGTAGCGGGCCTGGAAATCCTGGCGGCCGCCGAGCAACCCGCGGTTCAGGAAGTGCAACTGGCTCCAGAGCTCATCGAGGCGGTTCTCCACCGGTGTGCCAGTGAGGGCCAGACGGAAATGGGCGCGGACATTGTAGGCCGCCCTGGCTACCTGGCTGTCAGGATTTTTAATTGCCTGGGCCTCGTCGAGCACCACGGTGTCCCATGCTTCCCGCGCCAGGATGTCCGCGTCCAGACGCAGGATGGCATACGTTGTCAGGGTCACGTCCGCGGTCGCCGCGAGGGCGCGTTGTGGACCATGATAGATGGCCACCTGGAGTCCTGGCCGAAACCGTTGCAGCTCGTCAGCCCAGTGGTGCAGCACACTGGTAGGGGTCACTACGAGCGTACGTCCCTGGAGCACACAGAGGGCCTGCAGGGTTTTGCCGAGTCCCATGTCGTCGGCAAGCAGCGCTCCCAACCCAGCCTGGCGGAGAAATGCCAGCCAGTTGACGCCATGCCGCTGGTAGGGACGCAAGGTCGCTTGCAGCCCTTCTGGCAGGGGCGTGGTGGGAATCCCGTTAAAATCCTCCAGGAGCATGTGTAAGCTGGCAAACTCCGGTGGACGCGGCTGCTCGAGCGCGTCACTCCTGGCAGAGGCACCTCCAGTGGGCGCAGGGCTACCACACTCAAACCACAGGTCGAAGGTAGAGGCATCAAGGAGCAGGCGCGGCACTAGCGGTGGCGTGATCACGAACGTCTGGTGGCCTTCTCCACGGATCTCGCCCTCCCAAACCTTCAGACGCGCGGCAAAGCGCGCTGCCTCAGCCCCGGCAAACTGCGCTCTGTGGCCTGGTATGAGCCCCAGCGTGTGTCGCAGGTGTTGCACGAGGTGTTGCTCAGCCACTTCATCTCGGCGTGGGATAGCACCCCCCAGGTGCACGAGGCGCCCAGCATCGACGCGGGCTGTCGGGGGATCGCCATATACCAGGAGGGGGAGGACCGTCAACCCATCCCCCTCGCGGTGGACTTCGAGGAGCATTCTGGGTGGGATAGACTCGAGCCGTGGGAGGCGCTGGGTGCGGATGTCCACCGCAATACGCTTCCTGAGCGCCGGGAGCACTTCGGTCACCAATTCCAGCACTTCAGAGGCAGCAAAGAAACGGCCACTCGGGAGTTCTTCGCGTTCCCGTGCGGTCAGCCCGACCTCCTTGATAGTACGTAAGGTATCGCCGCACAACACCACACCGTTGGCAAAGACTTCCGTGATGGAGGCATCGGGCTCAACGCAGAGCTTAAAGCCGTCTGCCTCATCCACGACGCAACCGCGCAGCCCCACGGGTGTGGCCGAGGTTTTAACGGGCCGATCGTCTAAGCGGACGTCCGCGCACTTGGCGAGGGCGGCTAAAAGCTTCGGCATCACCTCGCGTGGCAACCAGCCACGTCGACGTGAGCCGAGGGCGAGCTCGACAGCCAGGTCTGCCTGCGTGGTCACCAGCGTCAGGTCCGACGGCGCTTCTGCCACCAGCGTCGACAAGGTGCCTTCCAGGAGCCGTACCTGCCCATCCTGCACCACTGCCCGTTCAAAGCTAAGACCCCCTTTGGCACGCGTGAAGCAGTAACGTATACGTCCTGCTACGGTGCGTAGGGATGCCGTTCCTGATCCTTTCTCACCCGCATGGTGCAGAGCAATCACCGCCGCGGCCACATGCGCACAGACTTCCGCCTGGCTGGAGCAATCGCAGGACCAATCCTTGTCCTCAGGCCACAACGTCACCGTGGGTGAGGTCATCCCACCCCGCGTTGAAATCCTGAGTACAATCTCGTCGTTGTGCGCGTGCTCAACGACAACAGCCCCACCACGGCTGAGTTCCACCCCGCGTGACCACTCCCCAGGAGAGCACGCTTGCCGGACCGCCTCAAAGAGGACTTGCATGGACGACCATACTCCTTCGCAATGCATCAGGCCCATACATGCAGCCAAGATTGACTTCTTGCTTGCGTATATATTAGCATAAGCCAGGCATCTGGTGCGTAACGCAGAGTGGAGAGCGTGTGGTAGAGCAACGTATTCCTGTGCTCGTGGTCTCAGGTTTTCTTGGCGCTGGGAAGACCACCCTGGTGCGTCATCTCCTGCAGGACGCCCAGCGTACCGGCGTGCGCGTAGCAGTCGTCTCGAATGAGTTTGGCGCTCTGGGTATTGACAAGGCCCTTTTGGGTGCCGGCGAGGCAGCCTACGTTGAACTCGAGGGCGGCTGCGTGTGCTGCCAATTGTCAGATGCCTTACTGGACACCTTGCAGATGCTCTGGGAGCGCGTTGGCCCAGAACGCATTATTATCGAGACCTCTGGTGTGGCACTGCCCTTTGACACGCAACTCAACCTCTGGCGCGAGCCGGTTTGCACCTGGGTGAACGACGACATGGCTGTCGTGGTGGTCAATGCCGAGCAGATCACCGAAGGTCGGGACCTGGCAGGGACCTTTGAAGATCAAGTCTCTTCGGCAGATCTCTTGCTCCTGAACAAGATCGACCTGATCCCCCAGGAGGCGCTCGAGCCGGTTGAGGCCACGCTGCGCTCCCTGGCGCCGGATACTCCCATTGTGCGGTCTATCCAGGGCCATGTCGACCCGGCGGTGCTTTTTCCGCCAGACCCTGCGGGACTACGCGCCCAGCGCCGCACTACCTGTCCAGAGCCGCTCCCGCATCAGCACGAGATGTTCAGCACCCAGGAAATCCACGTCGAAGAGGGCATCGAGCCCGACGTGCTCACCGCACGCCTGCGCCGCCTGGGGGCGTTGCGTGCCAAGGGCTTTGTGCAGACATCACATGGGCTCCGGCTCGTCCAGGGCGTCGGACGGCGCATTGAACTCACAGAAGTGACGCTTCCCCCTCCTGCAGCCCTGCTGGGTCGGGTGGTGGTCATTACCAGGCGAGGGAGCCAGGCGCTCCATAAGGATGCCTACTGAGCGCTAATCCAGGCCAGGAGTTGCGCGTCCATAGCGCGGTACCCACCAGCCCGCCCAGGCAGGCCTAGAAAGCCGAGGTGTCCACCGTGGCGCGTGCAGAACACCTGCACGTTGGCAGGCAACGCGACCCCATCAAACACGTGCGCATCGATCAGGGGATCATCGGCGGCAAAGAGGATATGACAGGGCACGGTGATACGTGGCACCAGCGGGGCTGCACTGCACTGGCGGTAGTAGTCCAGGGCATCCCGAAAACCACACTGGGGCGCCGTGTAGTGTTCGTCAAAGTCGTAGAGCAAGAGCCCATCCGGGAGTGCGACTGGAGGCAAGTCCGGGAAGCGGGTGTGCCGGTAGACCACCTCGGCACATAGGAGTTGGGTGAAGTATCTGTTGTACAGGCGATTCGTCGCCTGTGCCAGCAAGCGTGCGCAGGCCACCAGGTCGGCTGGGGGGCAGATGGCGATGACCCGCTGCAGGTTCTCAGGCACGGTCGCGGACAGTTCGCCGGCCAGCTTTAAGACGATGTTGCCACCGAGAGAAAAGCCGACGAGGATCACGGGCGATGCGGGTGCCTCTTGATATAGGCTGTCGAGCACCGCCAGCACATCGGCGCTACGCCCGCTGTGATACGGATAGCGAGCGAGCCCTCTGCCTGAGCCACACCCACGCAGGTTCATGCGTACGGCTCGCAGCCCACGGCGCAGGAGTTTACGGGCCAGGCGCTGCATATACGGCGAACGGTGACAACCGCACAGGCCATGGACCATGACCACCGTCGGATCATATGGCTGCCAGCCCTGGGGCGTGGACACCGCAAGGGCAAGCATATCGCCATCTGGCAACTTCACGAGTCTGGTGCTGGAAGGCGGTTCGTGTGCGAAGGTCAGTTTCGCTGCCACAATGGTTTGGGCGTGCGGGTTGGTGAGCAGGGGGAGAGGGCGAAACGCCTGCAGCAGGTTTGCGGGGTGAGAGGCACGACACTGTATGGCATTATGTGCGTCGGCGATGTACTGAGACCGCATAATCACTCCCGGGGCTCCAGGGTTGCCGCTCCCAGGTCGCCCAACGCTCAGCCAGTACTAAACCCACCTGGGCAGCGCAGGCGTCGTAATACGCCAGCGTGAGGCCGTCCAGAAGGAGCTGAAACCCAGCCACCAGGGCACCGCCTGGGGCCAGATGGCGCGCCAGATTGGCCACCGCCGCAGCCTCACTCCCTAGTGCCAGGAAAATCATGACATTACCCGCCAGCACGATGGCGTCAAACAGGCGCCGACGGGCTGGGGCTTCCGGCATGGTCAGTGCGATCGTCGCGATGTCGCCTTCGTACCATGGTAGGTGCGGGGCTTTGCGCTGCGCCACAGCCAGCATCGTCGCGTCGAGGTCAACCCCAACGGCGTCAATGCCGCGGCGGGCGAGTTCGATTGCCACTCTGCCGGTGCCACACCCGGCGTCGAGCACCGAGGCGACCCCCAGGGACGCCACAAAGTGCGCTTCGCCATGCACGTCTTCTCCGGCCTGTGCCAGAGTGTGAAACCGTGCATCGTAGTCGTCACCACGTGGCACGTCTGCAGAACCCAGCCAACGATTGCGCATCGTTCTTCCCCGTTTTACTGAAGGCGGCGTTAATGTGCCGCCACACCTGTTATGACGGACACTGAATCACCGATGGCTAAGGCAACCGTCCAGGGCTGACTCTCCTGGGGCTCAGCAGCGCGTACCGGGCAAGACGGCATGACACAGGAGGGGCAATTGACCGGAAGACACGGGTCAATGTGGATGATCACATCGCCGTGGGTCGGCTGGGTCTTCTGGATCAGCAACTCGATATCTTGCGCCACATCATGGCCGTGTTCCAAGTCCCAGTAGCGCGGCAGGGTCAGGTGAAAATCAACGTGGTAGCGCGGTCCTGAGCGCCAGGCGCGCAGATTATGCAGATCAATCCAGGACGGTTGGCGGGCCGCCTGCAGGGTCTGCACGATACGCTGCAACAGCGCTGGCTCTGCCTCATCCATCAACCGGGCGATGGACTCGCGCAGCAGGCGCCCCCCCATCACCAGGATGTGCACGGCCACCGCCAGGGCGATGAGGGCATCGAGCACATTCCACCCCGTGAGCCATACCAGGAACATGCCCACGAGCACAGCCGCGCTGGTATAGGCATCCGACAGCAGGTGCTTGCCATCAGCGACCAGTGCGAAGGAGTGGGTACGACGGCCAACATGCTGCAAGTACAAACCGAGCAGTGCGTTGGCGGCGCCGGCCCCACACACCAGCGCCATGCCGAGGGACAACTGTGCGATGGGTTGGGGAGAGAGCACACGTGGGAATGCCGTCCAGAAAATGGCGACAGCTGCAGCGGCAATGAGCGCCCCCTCGAAGCCAGCCGAGAAAAACTCCACTCTGCCATGCCCGTAGGGGTGTGATGCATCCGGCGGTCTGGCACTGAGCGTAATGCTGAACAGGGCAAAACTGCTCGCGATGACATTCACGATCGATTCCAGGGCATCCGACAGCACTGCCGCTGAGCCTGTCAGCCGATAGGCCACGAATTTGACCGCCAGGAGCACTACACTCGCCAGCAGCGAGAGCCAAGCGACACGATAACTGTGAGCAGTGCGTTCCCCTGTCACCACTTCTGCCATGCTGGTCCCCGTCTTTTCTGTCCCGCCTAGCCTCCGAGTAGGGACAACATTGTCACCACACACCTTCACTCGGGGGGGATTATACCGCTCTCAACGAGGAATCACCATGGGCTCTATGCGCGCTTCAGCTCTCGCATGCCTATAGCCTATAATGGCACCACGCGTGTCGCCTCGTAGCCGTCAGGACCTTCAATCACATCCACTTCGACGGCCATACCGGCGCTCAGCCCGTCGAAGGCTCCCCCGACCACGGCATGGCGTACGAAGTGGACCTCCTCATCTTCCCCAATATCGACAAAAACGTAACCCTGGTCAGGGACAAGTTGTACAACTTTGCCAGATAACCGTGGTCCCACCCTGGCGGTCTTCAAGCGCTGCTTGTCCAACTCGCGACGCTTGCCACGATAATCAGCGAGTTCACGCTGTAAAGCATCAAAGGAACTGTTGATCGCCTCCTCGATGGTCTTACCTACTTTGGTCGCTTGCAGGACTTTGCGGCGTGTCATCGACAGGACGATGCGTGCTTCATCGCTCCCGTGCTGATGATGATGGCTCTTGATGAGGGAAACGCGGGCATGGATGACGTCACCGTGATGCGCGTTGAGCTTCTCAAGACGATCGGCAATCATGGTGCGCACGTCATCGGCGACTTCGATATGCTGACCCTCAATGTGCAATTCCATACGCTTCTCCTGCATTGGCATAGCCGTCACCTGGCTCTCTCTCAAACCTATCTATCCTATTGTACCCGGACTGGAGCCAGAGAGGAAAGGCTTGCCAGGTGTTGTCAAAGCGTCTAGAATGGGAAACCGGTCAGCCATTGCGGGCCGTGGCCGAGAGGACCGTAGGGAAGGCGGGAGTCAGCATGATCGTAGCGCTAGCAGGCGGCGTCGGGGCGGCCAAGTTTCTCCGTGGGCTGGTTGCCGTGATCCCACCGGAAACGCTCACCATCATTAGCAATACGGGTGATGATATCGAGCTCTACGGCCTGCACATTTCGCCTGATATTGATATCGTGGCCTATACCCTGAGCGGGCTGGTGGACGAAGAGCGCGGCTGGGGCATCCTTGGCGACACCTTTGATTGCCTGGCGATGCTGCAGCGCTATGGGGAAGGGACGTGGTTCCATCTCGGCGACCGTGACCTGGCGACGCATCTCTTGCGGACGCAGCGTCGGCGCGCCGGCCAGAGCCTCACCGACATTACCGCAGTGTTCTGCCAGGCGCTCGGGCTCAGGGTACGTATCTTGCCCATGTGTAATCAGCCGGTACCGAGCCTGATTCGCACGCCCGCAGGGCTCTTCCACTTCCAGGAATACCTGGTGCAGCGCGGCGGCCAGGAGGAGGTACTCCAGGTCATCTACCAGGGAGTAGGGCAGGCAGAACCAGCCCCGGATGTGTGCGAGGCCCTGGCGCAGGCGGAAGCGATTCTGATTTGTCCCAGCAATCCGGCGATCAGCATCGGCACCATCCTGGCCGTCCCTGGCATACGCCAGGCGATCCAGGCGAGTCCCGCCCCTGTCGTCGCTGTCAGCCCGATTATCCAGGGGGCGACGTTGAAAGGACCAGCCGACAAAATGCTGCGCGGGCTCGGATTCGAGGTTTCGGCGTATGGTGTGGCGCAGTACTACGATGGTCTACTGCATGGCCTGGTGATCGACACGCTCGATGCAGCCCTGCAGCCCCGGATTGAGGCTGTGGGGCTGCACGTGGCGGTGACCAACACCATTATGCGGACACTCACAGACAAGCAGGCCCTGGCGCGTGCAACGCTGGCCCTGGCGAGAAAGTGCCGCGCATGATCTACGCAGTGATCCTAGCCAAAGGTTTGAACGATGGTCCAACTTCGTCCCAAAGGGGAGGCACCTTATGACCTATGCGGTGATCCCTGCCAAAGGTTTTACGGGGGCGAAACAGCGGCTCGCGACCTTCCTGGAGCCACACGAACGGCGTGTGCTGGCGCGTGCCATGCTCACGGATACCCTGACTGCCTGCTCCCAGGCCACGGGGTTGGACGGCGTGGGGGTCGTCACCTGTGAGCGGGACGTGGCTGACGTCGCGGCAGCGCTGGGGGCTGAGGTCCTCTGGGAGCCCCGGACGCAGGGCCACAGCCAGGCGGTGGCGTTTGGCGTCCAGGTGTGCTGCCAACGCGGGGTCGCCGCCATGTTGACCATGCCGGGGGATATCCCGCTGTTGACTGCTGCGGATGTGCAGGCCATTGTGGCACCTCCAGACCCACCAGTGCCGGTGGTGCTGGTGCCCAATCGGGACGATCTGGGCACGAACGCCATTCTCCTGTCTCCTCCAGACTGTCTGCCACTCGCCTTTGGCCATGACAGCTTTCAGCGCCATCTGCGCCTGGCAGCCGAGCGTCATCTGGGGGTAGAGATCCGGCGTATCCCACGGGTCGCGCTCGATATCGACGAGCCAGGTGACCTGGCGCTGTTTGCGGCCCAGCGTGTGTCGTGCCACAGTTTGCAGGCGCTCGTGACGCTCGGGATCCTCGAACGCCTCGAACGCACCTTTTCCCTTCAGTCACGTGAGCGTGTTTCATGAGCCTTCCAGAACTGCGTGTTATAGGTCTTCCAGGCATCCCCATTGTGACGCCAGGCGCTGATCTGGTAGCGCTGATCCACCAGGCTGCTGTGGCAGCGCCGTTGTCGCTACAAGCGGGGGACATTGTCGTCATCACCCAGAAAATCGTGTCCAAAGCCGAGGGCTGTTTGATTGCTCTCAAGGATGTGACCCCCTCGCCTTGGGCCGAGCAGTACGCCCGGCAGTGGGGGAAAGATCCACGCCACGTCGAGGTGGTATTGCGGCAGTCGCGGCGGATTGTCAGGATGGACCGCGGGGTGCTCATCTCTGAAACGCATCACGGCTTTATCTGCGCCAATGCCGGGGTGGACCAGTCGAATATCGAGGGCGAAGAGGTGGTCGCGGTGCTGCCCATCGACCCCGATGCCTCGGCACGGGCGATCCGGCAGGGTTTGCATGAGCTTCTGGGAGTCGAGGTGGCAGTGATTATCTCCGATACTTTTGGGCGCCCCTGGCGGGACGGCATAGTCAACATTGCTATTGGCCTCTCTGGCATGCAGGCGATCAAGAACTACATCGGGCAACTCGATGCGCAGGGCTACGAACTCAGAGTGACGTCCTTGGCGGTGGCCGACGAACTGGCCGCGGCGGCTGAGTTGGTCATGAACAAGCTGGATAACGTGCCGGTCGCGGTGATCCGCGGCTATGATTACCCGCGCGGGGAAGGCAGTCTGGCGCAATTGATCCGTGCTCCGGAGCGGGATTTATTCCGTTAGCAGAGGGGGAGCAAGCGTGATTGTGAGCATTTTGGGGGGAACGGGCGAGCAGGGACCAGGCATGGCGTTACGCTGGGCCAAAGCCGGGGTGGAGGTGATCATCGGCTCCCGGCAACAGGTGCGAGCCGAAGCGACCGCCGCTGAGCTGAACCGGGAACTCGGTCAGCCGCTGATCAAGGGCATGACCAACCCTGAAGCTGCGGCGGCGGCGGCGGTCGTGGCCCTGACGGTGCCCTTCTCGGCGCATCGCAGCACGCTGGAGTCGGTACAGGAGTATCTCCAGGGCAAAGTGCTGATCGACGTGTGCGTGCCGCTGGATCCGGAGAATCCCCGCAAGATGCACCTGCCCCCAGCCGGCTCAGCGGCTGAGGAGGCCCAGGAACTCTTGGGTGACGGCGTGAAAGTGGTGGCCGCTTTCCAGAACGTGTCGGCACATGAGCTGCGCCAGCTTGAGCACGCCATCGACTGCGACGTGCTGGTGTGTGGCAATGATCGCGAGGCGCGCCAGACGGTCATGCGCCTGGTGACGCAGATGGGTCTGCACCCTATCGATGCTGGTCTGGCTTTTAATGCCCGCGTGGTCGAGAGTCTCACAGCCCTGCTCATTGGCCTCAACATTCGTCACAAGGTCAAGGGCAGTGGCGTGCGCATTACGGGTTTACCGGGGTAATGTCGGCCACCTGTCATAGAAGGGCGCCGTTCTGTTCCCTCTTCGACCATGCTGGCATGAGTCATCACGCCATAAAGCGTTGTGTTGAGCCATGTGAGAGATCGGAGCCATCGTCGGTAGAGTGAGCAGTATGCGTTGGTTGAGTCACTTCTTCAAGCGCCAGTCACGCCAGGACAACGCCACAGCCCTGTGGATTTACGTGGCCTGCGGGCGCTGTGGGGAAGCCATTCGCGTGCGTGCCGACCGCCGCTATGATCTGGTCAGCGAGATGCGGGACCCCGGGGAGTCTGGCCCGGCCTATACGCTGCACAAAGACATCGTTGGTGTACGTTGCTTCCAACGCATCGCTGTGGAACTCGCGTTCGACCATCGCTTGCACACTACCGAGCGACACATCAGTGGCGGCCGCTGGCTTACCGAGGAGGAGTACAGGGCTGCCACCAGAGCGTCTACCCCGCCGCCCTCTGGAGAGGGCGGCGGTGAGAGTCAGCCTTGATCTCGCTCATGACTGCCTCCTACAGGTTCCTCTCTCTCTGGGAGAGAGTTTTAGCGGGGGTGAGGGTCCCAGGCACAGCAACTTTCAGTTACAGTCTGCCGCTGTAGGGGACTGTGATGGCCCTGGTGTCGCCATTGCCGTGCATGAGTGTGTTGTACAATATCCAGGGATCAGGCTCTGGGCTGCGACCTCCGGCCGCCAGACGACACCTCACGTCTTCGCCTCGAAGAGATACTTGTGTCCCGCCTGCGCCTCCAGACGAAAGGGTGCCGCCTGCTGGCCAGCATGCTGCGCACTACTTCCGGCATAAGTAAAGTGCAGGCTATGCAGGCCAGGAGTGACCCGTATTGCACTGATCCGTACACGCGGATCAAACGTCTGCACGTCGAGTGTCAGGAGGCGTATAGCGTCTGGTAACACCAGCAGCGCATATGGTTGTGCCTCGCCTGGCTGCTCAGGGAGCGTTGCACAGCCAAGCAGTCCAAATATCCCTCCGATGAGTATCAGCCAACGCAGAGCCTCTCGCACGTTCCACACTCCATTGTACTCTATAGTATGCCGACCTTGGCCGGACTTTGCGGTATTTGCCTCGTCTGGTGGGAGAATGGTACGATAACGCTACCGAGGGGAAGACATGTCTTCCCCTCGGTAAGCGTATCTAAGACGCCTCGTTTGTTCCTGTGACTGGAGTAATATCATCCGCAGTGCCGTTGCTCATGTGGGTAGGAGACACAGGTGGGGGCAGAGGGGACCCTGTCGTGGGCAGGATGGTGAGGTGCCCTTCGGCGATCTCACGTACAGCAACAGTGAAATAGCTTTCATTTTCTTCATGTTCCACGAGAGGGCGCGCGCCATGGTAGAGCTGGCGAATACGCTTCGCAATCAGCATGGTGGTGAGATAGCGATTGCCGATTTGCTTAATCGCGGCATCGAGGAGCGCATGCTGGGTAGTCAAGGTTCAGCCTCCTGACACAGACAGCTTTGTGGCACAGTACTGCTTACATAAAGCGGCGACGTCACGCAAACTATTATTTTAACACATCAGAAGAGTTTTTTGCTACTGGTGTTCTCTCCCACGACTCTGGAGGAGACGTATGCACTTTTCACCCTTGGTATTACAGGAACTTGTCACCCGTCTGCTCGCAGAAGATGTGGGGTATGGCGATATTACCACCCTGGCGCTTGTGCCTCCCCAGGCCCAAGGGCATGGCCGTTTTCTGGCCAAAGAAGCACTCGTACTGGCGGGGCTCGAGGTCGCCTTCACCGTCTTTCGCACGGTTGATAGCACTATACGTCTGGACTGTGCTGGGCAGGATGGCGTGCTGCTCTCCCCCGGCAGTATCATCGCTGAGATCCATGGGCCAGCCCGTGCCCTGCTGACTGCCGAGCGGGTAGCCCTGAACCTCCTGCAGCGTCTCTCAGGGGTAGCGACAGCCACCCGGTGCTATGTCGAGGCAGTGCGGCATACCAAGGCACGTATTCTTGATACTCGTAAGACGACGCCAGGACTCCGGCTGCTCGAAAAGTACGCCGTGCAGGTTGGGGGTGGGCATAACCATCGCTTCGGTCTGGGAGACGGAGTCCTCATTAAAGACAATCATATTGCTATCGCTGGTGGGATTCCTACAGCTGTAAGCCTGGCACGGCAGGCGGTATCGCACCTGCAGAAGATTGAAGTGGAGGTAGAGGATTTTACACAACTCCACGAGGCGCTCGCAGCAGGGGCTGATGCCATCCTGTTGGACAATATGACGCCGGAGCAGACCCGCGAGGCCGTGCGCCTGGTGCGTGAGACTCCAGGAGGAGAACACATCCTGCTGGAGTCCTCTGGGGGCATTACGCTGCCAACCGTACGTTTATATGCCGAGGCTGGAGTGGACCTCATCTCTGTAGGTGCCTTAACCCATTCCGCACCAGCCGTGGATATTAGTCTGGAGATGACCGCTGCGGATTAACTCCAGAGCTGACGCGTCATATTGCACCCTGGAGGAGGCGATGCCGCTGCAGGAATTCACGCACTAACACGACCGTTTGCTCGGGTTGATCGAGCATCAGGTGATGCCCTGCCTCAGCCACCTCAGCCCCCTCCATGTGTGGGCACATCTCTTTCATCTGCTGCAGGAGAGCCGGCGTCAGGCGTGGACTATGCTCGGCCCGCAGGACCAAAGCCGGACACCTGATGCGCTGCCAGAACGGCAACGTGTTCAGCGGCTGGCGTTGGGCATACACCCGGCGGTCGATCTTGTGCGTCCACATACCGCTCGGCAAGTGGAGTGCTGCAGAGCGGGCAATGTAGCGATGCACCTCCTGCGGAGCGCGCAACCCATCAGGACGAATGCGAAAATGCGCCATGTAGTCTTCCAGCGTGGCATATTCTCTACTCGCACGGCGTCCCATCTGCTGCAAGACGTCGGCGGCTTCCGCAGAATAGACCGGCCGCGAGTCACAGACGATGAGGGCCCCAACGTCTTGGGGCCACGTCCCCGTATATTGCGTCAGCAGGATGCCCCCCATGGAATGGCCCATGAGGAGCGGCGCGGTGATGCGCTCGGCGTGGAAAAGAGCCCGCAGGTCTTGCATGTGGGCCTCAAAAGTATACACAGGCGGCTCAGCCCAACTGCTGTCTCCGTGCCCCCGTAAATCGACAGCCAACACCCGACAGGAACGAGCCAATGACGGTCCGACAAAGTCAAACCAGGGGGCATTGGCGCCACCACCATGGACGCACACCAGCGTTTGCGGTCCAGGACCGCCGTAGTCCAGGTAGTGCAGGTTCACGTGGTCCAACTGTAAGCGTTTACTGAGACTGTTGGTATACATGCGCTCCCTCAGGCCAGGCTGACAGCTCTCTAGTCGAGTTCCCGCCGCGCTGGACCACCATCGATCTCGATGGTGGTCCCAGTCATAAAACTAGAAGCCTCTGACGCCAGGAAGACCGTCGGGTAGGCGATTTCCTCCACACGTCCCCAACGACCCAGAGCCACCCGCGAGGCGACGCTACGGTACAGCTCGTCCGCGTTCGGGTTGGTACGCTGCAGGACCTCCAAATAGCCCTCCGTTTCTATGGGTCCAGGAGCGATACAATTGACCCGAATGTTGTAGGGAGCCCACTCCATCGCCAACGTCGTGGTGAAATTGATCACTGCAGCCTTCGCAGCGCCGTAGTGTGACATCATTTGCGAGCCACGCACGCCAGCCATCGAGGCGATGTTGACGATGACCCCGTACCGGCGCTCGATCATATGGTGCCCCACTGCCTGACAGAATAAAAACACCCCATTCAAATTGATGCTCACGACCGCGTTCCAGCCATTGAGACTGATTTTTTCCACTGGCGCACGAAAACTGGCCCCATGATTGTTGACCAGGACATCGATCTGGCCGAACTCCTCCAGCGTACGCTGCACCACGCTGTGCACCTGCTCTTTGCTGAGCAGGTCGGCGACCTTCTCGCGATCGCAGTTGGTACACAGGTATTTACTTTCTGGAGACAGAGTTTCGAGCAAATGCAGGCGTTGATAGTCGCGCGTGGTGCCAAACAACTCACTCCCACAGAAAGGGCATTCCCCTTTACGGACGACCCAGGGACGGGGCTTTTTCGGCGTGCTGGCCAGCCGCCAGATCAAGAGAAAAAGCCCGCATAAGACGAGGATACACACCAGGAGCCAGAGCCCTGTATTGCTGCCTAGACTCACCAGGGTTTCGAGCGTCGTATACAGGAAAATCATGGCGCACCCCTTCACACAGAGACCGCCGGGACAAAGCCAGAGCGACTCGCCAGGGGCGCCCGAGATGAGCCGCGGCCCGCGTTGCCCTGGAAACCTGGCATGGCCTTATCGTATCGAAAATGCACCACACAATTCAAGCCTTCATTTCTCCCCGGGGTCGAGAGCCCCGAGAGCGCGCGCCAAGGCCAGCACTTGTTGCGCCGTTTTCACCATGGCGATGTCCACCATGGCGCCTTGATACGTCACTGCCGCAGTCCCTTGGCGCTCCGCTTCCTCCATGGTCGCTAAAAGCCCCCGATAGTAAGTGATGGCCTCAGCCGTAGGCGTAAACACCTCGTTGACCACTGGGACATGCGCAGGATGAATCACGACCTGCCCGCTATAGCCAAGTTGGCGGTTCAGCAGGGCATCAGCATGCAACCCCTCCAGATCCGCAATCTCGAACCAGCTGGCCATCAATGGATAGGCCACCCCAGCAGCACGGGCTTCGAGGAGGACTTTAGAGCGGATATACAGCGTTTCGGAGCCGGTTTTACTCCACACATAGCCGAGCGAGCGGGCGGTGTCACCGCCCTTGCCGGCCGTACCGCACAAGGTTGGCACACGCGACGAGCTGGTCGCAATCTGATAGGCGTGGTAGATACCTTTGGCAGTTTCCAGCGTGGGGAAAATTTCCACCTGCCCAATAGGCATACTGGCGCGCCGTTCATAGTGCGTGAGCAGGGTATCCAGGACTGCCACATCGTGTGGTGTCTCAACCTTTGGCGCGACAATGGCCGAGAGCCCATGGCACACAACTGCTTCGAGATCGTCGCCAGCGAGCGCTGTGTCGAGTGCATTGATACGCACCGTCAAGAGAGGTCCACGGTCGTGGAGGCGGTCCAGGGCTTGGCGTACTTG
>WNGG01001541.1_pt1 | contig 26104 bp, 24 predicted proteins | sample 5400661 | NCBI WGS metagenome assembly WNGG01 (sample SAMN13153372, study PRJNA577476) | soil metagenome | isolation source: 100 cm soil or saprolite under Garry oak tree replicate 1 | place: USA:California | collected 2016-06-15
ATGTGGATGCCGTACGACAACGGCTTCCTCGTCTTCCAGCCGCACATGCGCAATGGCGCCGCCCTCGCCATCCGGCGCACCGACGCCTACGGGTCGCCGACGATCGCCCGCGTGTGGCTCGACAAATGATCGTGACCCGGGAGGTCGGTACCGAGTAGTCGGTCGGGCGAGCGGCCATGCACAAGTACGTGATCCGACGCCTGCTGCTCTCGGTCCCTGTGCTCGTGCTCTCCTCGCTGATCGTCTTCGGGCTCATGCGCGTCATGCCCGGCGACGCGCTGACCGCGCTGATGGGCGAGTCCGGCAACGTCAGCGCGAAGGACCTCCAGAAGCTCAGGAAGAACCTCGGCCTCGACCGACCCTACCACGAGCAGTACGCGATCTGGCTCTGGCAGATGGTGAGCTTGAACCCGGGTTACTCCATCTTCACGAACGAGCCGATCCCGGTGGCGCTGAAGAAGGCGATCCCCGTCACGCTCGAGCTGGCGGCGCTGGCGATCATCCTGGGCCTCATCATCGCGATTCCCGTCGGTGTCCTCTCGGCGACTCGGCAGGACACGTGGTCCGACTACGTCGGGCGCGTGGTCGCCGTCTCCGGCCTCTCGATGCCCGAGTTCTGGCTCGGGACGCTCGTCATCACCTTCGCGGCGATCTGGTTCCACTGGATCCCGCCGATCGGCTACGTGAGCTTCTGGGACTCGCCGTGGAGGAACCTGCAGCAGTTCCTCGTGCCGGCGGCCATCCTGGGTTTCCGCCTGTCGGCGGCCACGATGCGCATGACGCGCTCGACCGTGCTCGAGGTGCTGCGCGAGGACTACGTGCGCACGGCGTGGGCCAAGGGTCTGGCCGGCAAGATCGTCGTCTACAAGCATGCGCTGAAGAACGCGCTCATCCCCGTCGTCACGATCGTCGGCGGCCAGTTGGGCACGCTGCTCGCCGGCACGTTTGTCGTGGAGGCGATCTTCGCGTTGCCCGGCATGGGACGGCTCACCGTCGAGGCCATCCTGTATCGCGACTATCCGATCGTGCAGACCAACGTCATGCTGGTCGCCGCGACGCTCGTCACGCTGAACCTGATCGTCGATCTGACATACGCGTGGCTGGATCCGCGCATCCGCTACTCGTGAGCGGCTGATGGCGACGGTCCCGGTGACCCGCGTCACGAGGTTCGAAGCCCCCGAGATCACCACCATCAGCCGGGGGCGACTCCTCTGGCTGACGCTGAAGCGGAAGCCGCTCGGCGCCGCGTCCGCCGCGATGCTGGTCGTGATCGTGCTGACGGCGGTCTTCGCCCCTGTCCTGGCGCCGTACGATCCGCTGGGGATCCAGCCGGAGATCCGCCTCTCGGCGCCCAGCCGCGCGCATCCCTTTGGCACGGACGACATCGGCCGCGACGTGCTGAGCCGCATCATCTATGGTGCCCGGATCTCGCTCTGGGTCGGGTTGCTCGCCGTCGGCATCGGCACGGCGGCGGGCATGGTCATCGGACTCCTCTGCGGCTACTGCGAGGGGCGGCTCGACCTGATCCTGCAACGGGTCATGGACGCGGTCCAGGCGATCCCCGGACTCGTGCTCGCGCTGGCCATCATCTCCGTGCTGAAGCCAAACACGACCAACGCGATGCTGGCAATCGCCATGGTCATCATCCCCGGCAACTCGCGCATCGTGCGCGGCGCCGTGCTCTCGGCCAAGCAGAACCGCTACGTCGAGGCGGCGCAGGCGATCGGCTGCCGGCACCCACGCATCATCCTGAGCCACATCCTGCCCAACGTCACCGCGCCGATCCTCGTCATCGCGTCGATCTGGCTCGGCAACGCGATCCTGATCGAGGCGACGTTGTCCTTCCTCGGCGTCGGCACTCAGCCGCCCACGCCCTCGTGGGGGCTGATGCTCAGTAGCACCGGGCGCGCGTTCATGGAGCAGGCGCCCTGGCTCGCGATCTTCCCCGGCTTCGCGATCAGCCTCGCCGTTCTCGCCTTCAACCTCTTCGGCGACACGCTGCGTGACGCCTGGGATCCGAAGCTGCGGCGTCGCGGCTGAGCCGCAGCCACCCTCACCTGCGCAGCGCTCCAAGGTGGGCCACGGCGGCACCGTACTCGTAGAAGACCCGGGGGCAGCTCGCGACCGCACTCTCCAGCTCCGGACGTGCGTCGTCCTGCCGGCCCTGGATCAGCAGCTGCTCGGCGATGTAGAAGTGCGCCTCGCACTCCTGCTCACGTTGCGTGATCGGATCCGAGTGAGCCGCCGCCCGTACCAGCGCCTCGGGCGTGATCTCGCCCAGGTACATCGCGATCACGGGCCACGGCCACTTCTGACGGTCGACGGGCCGAGCCTCGTCACGGAGCGTGTGGGCACCCTGCCCCGCGCGCGAGCGTGCCAGATGTAGCCAGATCACCCCATAGGCCTGGCTCGGCGCGAGCGTCACCGCGCGCGTCAGGTCCGGCAGCGCGGCCGCGAACTGGCCCTGCGTGAACCGGACCCAGCCGCGGTCGCGGAACCCCTTCGCCCCGCCGGGATTCAGCTGGACCACCTGATCCAGATCCCGAAGGCCGAGGTCGTACTCGCCCCGGCGGGAGCGGGTCGAGGCGCGCAGACTCCACGCATCCGCGTTGCGCGGGTCGAGACGGATCGCCTCGTCGAGGTCCTGGAGGGCGCGGTCGTAGTCGTCCTTCCGGTAGTAGACGATGGCCCGGTTGTGGAAGATCACCGGGTCCCGACGATCGAGGCGGATCGCCTCGTCGAGGTCCGGGAGCGCCCGCTCGGGGTCCCCCTTGCGCAGATACGCGAGACCGCGCGCGCCGAACGCCTCCGCCGAGCGCGGGAGCAGCGGGATCGCCACATCCAGATCCTGGATCGCCCGGTCGTATTCGCGCTTGCCCAGGTAGATGAGGCCCCGCATACGAAGGGCCTCCGGGTGGCTCGGGCTCAGCCGGAGCGCCGCGTCCAAATCTTGAAGGCCGCGGTCGAGCTCCGACCTGTTGAGGTAGGCGAGAGCCCGGGTGACGAGCGCGTCCGCGAACCCGGGATCGAGTCGCAGCGCCGCGTCCAGATCCGGGATCGCGCGATCGAACTCGCGCCGGCCGAGCCGGGCGAGGGCCCGGAGTCGGTACGCCTGCGGGATTTCAGGGCCCAGCCGAACCGCCTCGTCGAAATCCTGGATGGCCCGGTCGTACTGCCGTCGAGCGAGATAGATGACGCCCCGCCTGACGAACGTGTCCGCGTACACGGGCCTGAGGCCGATGCTCGCGTCGTAGTCGCGCAGGGCGCGGTCCTGGTCCCCCTTCGTCTGATGAGCCCGACCGCGACCGGCGAGCGCCTCCGCCGATTGCGGGTTCAGCCGGAGCGTCTCATCGAAATCCTGGATGGCCCGGTCGTACGCGCCCTTGCGCATATGCACGAGGGCGCGATCGAAAAAGGCCTTCGCGTAGGACGGATTCAGCCGGATCCCCTCGTCGAGATCCTTGAGCGCGTGGTCGAACTCACCCTTGCGAACGTAGGCGTTCCCCCGGTTGAGCAGCGCCTCGGCGTACGTCGGCCTGAGCCAGAGGGCTTGGTCGAAGTCCCGGATCGCGCGGTCCAGCTCGCCCTTGCGCGCATAGGCTATGCCGCGGTTCATGAAGGCCTCGGGCAGGGGCTGCAGGCCGAGCACGCGGTCGAAGTCCAGGATGGCCCGGTCGTACTGGCCCTGACTGAGGTACGCGAGACCCCGGTTGTGGACCGCCAGCACCAGGGTCGGGCTCAAGCGAAGGGCCTCGTCGTAGTCCAGCACGGCGACGTCGTACCGCCCCTTACGCGTGTGGATGTTGCCGCGGTTGACATAGACGGTCGCGAGCTGCGGCGGCGAGAGCTGACCGGAGTCGATCGCGTCGGAGCAGTGCCGCAGAGCGGCGTCCGGGTCGGCCTCCTTGAAGCAACGCTCGACGTCGTTCATCACTTGCGACGAAGCCGTCCCGCCCAGCAGGGACATCGCCACGAGCAATGGACAGACCACTCGCCGAACCCTGGCCACCATCGCACCCCCACCGAGGAATCTACCACCGCGTGCCCTGCCGGCTGAGCATCGCTCCGCGTGAACCTTGCAGCCCTCGGACGAGGGCACGGTGCACAGCGACGGCTGCGGGCGGCGATCCGAGGAACATCACGGCTTTGGACGACGCGGTACAGAAATTCGGAAGCTTCCTGACGCGGACCGCGCTGGCGCGGGACTTGCCGTCGATCAGAAGCCACGATGTGGAGATCCGCCGTCGTCCCGATTCTGTTGATCGTGCTGGCGCCCGCGACCAGCGACCCGAGTCAGTCGATCAGCGCGCTCGATCCGTTCGAGGTCTACGCCGACGGCTTCGGCGATCTCCGCGGCGTCGCGGTGGACGAGAGCGGCGACGTCCTCGTCGCCGACCGGGAGACCGGCACGGTCACGCGCGTCGCCCCCGACCGCTCGCACTCGATCGTGGCGCGCGGGCTCGAGCGGCCGATCGGACTCGCGCTCGACCGGGAGGGCCGGCTGCTCGTCACCGAGGAGCGTGCGGGTCGCGTCGTCCGCGTCGAGCCGGACGGCCGACGAACCACGCTCGTCTCCGGGATCAAGCAACCGCGCTGGCTCGCGGTGTCCGACGACGGAACGGTCTTCGTCTCGGCCCGTCGTCTCACTCATGACGCCGATCCCGAGCCTGACGACGAAACCGCCGAGCCCGAGGTCGTCCTCGTCCTGCGCCCGGATCGTACGCTCGACGTCTTCGCCGACGGCTTCAAGAACCTGCAGGGCCTCGCCGCGAACCACGAGGCGCTCTTCGCCGCGACGCAGGGCTCGCGCGACGACAGCCACGCCGACGGAGTCGTGTTTCGGATCCCGATCATCCCGGACGGCGGCGCGGGCGCCCCAACCGGGCTGGGCCCGTCAGACCGATACAAGAAACCGATCGGCCTCGCGCGCGATCGTCTCGGCGGTCTGTATCTCACGACCCACACCCTCGATCTCGACGACGACCGATCGCGCCGCGCCGTGGCCAAGCTCGGCGTGGCAGGCGGGTTGACGTTCTACGCCGAGGACCTCGCCAAGCCGCAGGGCATGGCCTTTGACGCACACGGCAATCTCTACGTGGCCGATGGTAGCTCCGGCCGCGTGCTCCGCTTCCTCGCTCCGCACCCGCCCACACTGACGCTCCCCGAGATCACCAATCGGTCGCCTGTCGTCGTGACGGGCCACGCGCAGCGTGGCGGCCGCGTGGATGTGTTCGTCGACGCCGGGTCGACACCGGTCGCGGCGCCCGTCGACGGCGATGGGATGTTCGTCGCGTCCGTCGCGCTGACGCCGAACGCCTCTAACGCGATCGAAGCGCTCGCGACGAGTCACGCGGGGCGGGGCCTCACCTCGGGGCCCACCGACGCCGTGGTGGTGCACGACGGCATCGCGCCGGCGCTGACCTTCGGTGCCCCCGGAGCAGGCCATGTGCGCGGCCGCGTCGAGGTGCAGATCCACGCCGCGGACGCGGGGAGCGGCATCCAGACGCTCGCCCTCACCGCGGACGGCGAGACGCTCCCGGCGACGATCCTGCCGGCGACGCCCATGACGAGCGCCCTGCTCGTCGCCGCGTGGAGCACGACGTCCGTCGCCGACGGCACGCACACGCTGCGGGCGGCCGCGACGGATCGGGCGGGCAACGCGAGCGTCTCCAGCCGAGTCGTGATCGTCGACAATACCCCGCCCGACACGCGGATCACCGGCGGCCCCCCCGGCGTGACCGCCGACGCGACCGTGACGTTCACCTTCGCGGGGACGGACAACGTCACGGCGACGACGAATCTGACGTTCGCGTGGCGCCTGGACGGCGGGCCATTCACGGACTTCGGGACTGCGACGAGCGCGACCCTCACGAGCCTGGCACCCGGCCAGCACACGTTCGAGGTCGCGTCGCGAGACCTGGCCGGCAACGTCGATCCCTCGCCGGCCTCGGCGACGTTCACGGTCGGCGGGGCGATCCAGGTGCGAATCACCTCTCCCGCGAGCGGCGCCGCCGTTCCGGCGGGCCCGCTGCTCGTGCGGGGCACGGTGGAAGCCGCGGGCGTCGAGGTCGGGGTGACGGTCAACGGCGTTCTCGCCGCCACGCAGACCGGCCTCTTCGCCGCGCTCGTGCCCGTGACGCCGGGAACCGTCGTGCTCACGGCGGTGGGCTCCACGACGGGCGGCGTGACCGCCGCGCATAGCGTGACCGTCACGGCGGCCGGCACGGCCTCGGCAGCGAGCCTGGCCGCCGTGCCGCAGAGCGGGCTGGCTCCGTTGACCGTGAGCTTCACGCTGGGCGGGAGCTCCGGCTCCACGCTCGCCTTCGACGCCGACGGAGACGGCACGGTCGACTTCACCGGGCCGTCACTCGACGGGCGGACGTTCACCTTCAGCCGGCCCGGGCTTTACTTTCCCGTCGCGACCATCACCGACGACGCCGGGGGACAAACCTTCGCGCGCACCGTGGTGCAGGTCTACGATCGAGCCGCGTCCGACGCGTTCTTCAAGATGAAGTGGGGCGCCATGAAAAGTGCGCTCATCGCCAACGACCTCGACGGCGCCGCCATCCACTTCCTGCCGCCGCAGCGGGATCGGTATCGGGCTCTCTTCGCGATACTGAGCGGCGACATCGCGCGGATCGCGCGCGACATGCAGGACATCGAGCTGATCTACGTGGTCGAGGGCCGGGCGAAGTGCCGCCTGCCCCGCACGCAGGTCTGGGGCGGCCAGCTCATGACGCTCACCTACTACGTCTACTTCGTCCGGGACGGTGACGGCCTCTGGACCATCGAGAGCCTCTGATGCCCACGCCGGCGCTCTTCAGACGGCGACGGGGAACGACACGAGCGCGCGGAAGCGGGCGCGCCGGCCGCGCACGGGCGGGCCGGCCGGCGTGAGACCGGGGAAGCGCCGGACCAGGCGTCCGAGCGCCACGCGACCCTCCATGCGCGCCAGCCACATGCCGGCGCAGGCGTGGATGCCGGTGATGAAGGCCAGGTGGCGGTTGGGGTGGCGGGCGAGGTCGAGGCGATCGGGATCGAGGAACTGCGCCGGGTCGCGGTTGGCGGCGCCGATGCCGAGCGTGACGAGGGCACCGGCCGCAAGGTCGACGCCGCCGACCTTCGCATCGGCCACGGCGCGGCGGTTGCCGAGCTGGTTCGGCGACTGGTAGCGCAACAGCTCCTCCACGGATGACGTGATCAGCCCGGGCTCGGCCCGCAACCGCTCCCACTGATCCCGGTGCGCCAGCAGCGCCTGCACGCCGTTGGCGATGAGGTTCGTCGTCGTCTCGTGGCCCGCGTTCAGGAGAAAAATGCACTGGTGGAGGAGCTCCACCTCCGTGAGCCGGTCGCCGACGTCCTCGGCGGCGATCAGCGCGCTCAGGATCTCGCCTGGGTCCTGCGACGGCCTGCGCCTACGTCCGGCGATCAGCCGGCGCAGGTAGTCCTTGAACTCCTCGACGGCCCGGTTGCCGGAGTCGAGATGCTCGGAGCCCGGTGCGGGCTCGAGCGCGCCCAGGATCGCGAGGGACCAGGCGCGTAACGATCCGCGCTCGTCCTGGGGGATGCCGAGCATGTCGCCGATGAGCTGCACGGGCACGGCGACCGCGAAATCCTCGACGACGTCCATGCCGCCGCGCGCCCCGCAGGCGTCGAGCAACCGGTCCACGAGCGCCTCGATACGGGTCTCCAGCGCGGCGAGGGCCTTGGGCGTGAAGGCCGGCGCGAAGAGCCTCCGGATGCGCGTGTGGTCGGGAGGATCGCGGAAGACGACGGAGGTCGTATGGTGCTCGAAGAGCGGCGTGTCGCCGAACTTGGGGTGGAACTCCACGCGCTTGTCCGAGGAGAAGCGGGCGTGATCCTGGTAGACGGCGACGACATCGTCGTAGCGCGTGACGAAGTACGAGCCGTCGGGGCAGCGGTGGACGGGATCGTGCAGGCGCAGCCGGTGATAGTACGGAAACGGGTCCTCGTAGAACTCGTCCGGGAGCGCGCGGAGATCGAAGGCGAGCGCCGCCGCGCGCGCGTCCGACTCAGACGCCGCGCCCGCCATTACTCCGTCGGCGGGCGCAGCGTGTCGCGCGCGTCGGCCAGCCGCTCGGCGACGGCGCGCACCTCGGCGAGACGGTCGGGCCGGTGCGTGAAGCGCGCGTCCGTCGTGTAGGCGTCCCACGCCTTCATGTACTCGGGCTCGGCGAGGCCGACGGCGAACGCGGACACCTCGGTCGGATTGGCGAAGTCGGCCATGATGCCGACCTCCTTGTGCACGCTCGGATTCTTCCCGTCGAGAAACGCTTCCAGCGACTTCGGCTTCGGCCCGTGCGGCAGCCCGACGGGATGGAGCGTGACCATTCCCTCCTTCACGACACCGCCCCCGCTGAAGAAATCGCCGAAGTGGTAGCCGAGCGTCTCCAGATAGTCGAGATTCCTGTGGAAGAAGGGCAGCCACATGCCTTCCTTCTCCACGGAGCGCACCGTGAATACGCAGAGGTAGCAGCCCGGCAGCTTGAAGATCGTGTGGCCGGAGGGCGGCACGTGCGAGCGGTCGGCGACGAGCGGCCGCACGTCTTCCACGGCGAACTTGTACGGCAGGTAGTCGCCGCGCCAGCCCACGGCGTCGAAGGGGTGCGTGGGATGCACGCGCCGGGTGTAGACGCGATCCACCTTGGAGACGATCTCGAAGCGGCCGGCTTCGTTCCGCGTGTCGAGCGTCCGCGGGTAGCGGTAGTCGCTCCGGCTGTGGGTGATGAACTGCCCCGTCGTCGGTGACTCGGCCTTCTCCGGGTCTCCGGCGAAGGACTCGTACATCCAGTAATAGTGCGCTCCCGGCCCCAGCTCGAACCGGTGCGTGACGCCCTTCGGGATGATGAGGAAATCGCCCTTGCCGTACTCGATCGGTCCGAAGGTCGTCTCGAGCGTGCCGCGCCCGGCGTGGACGAAGTAGACCATCGTCGCGCCGTGGTGCTCGAAGAAGTAGTCCATCGGCCTGGTCGGCGCCGTCACGTTCATCGCGGCCGTCGCGTTGGCGACGACGCGCGCCATTGCCGTGTAGACGTCACGCCCGGCCGCCGGCGGAGCCACGCGCAGCGCCAGGTGCTGGCCGCCGACCGGCCGCAGCGGTGATTCCCACGCCGGGGCGAAGGCGTCGAGCGTTTTCGTCTCGCCCGGCAGCCAGTTGGTCGGAGGGTAGAGGTGGTAGGTGTGGCTGACCTTGCCGGCGAAGCCGCCTCGGCCGTGCTCCTGCTCGTAGACGTGGCGAATCAGGGGCCCCGAGTGCGGGGCGCGCGGGACGATCCCGACCTCATGGGTGCCGCTGAAGTACTCGAACTTGTCCACGCGCCACCTCCTCAGTACCGTGGGAGGATTCTAGCGCAGGTGCGCGACGACTTGCTTCTGGTAGTCGAGGAACTCGACGCTGAGCGTGTCGCGGGGCCGGGCGAGCGGAATGCGGATCTGCGCCTTCACGGTCCCCGGATGCGGGGTGAGCACGACGATCCGGTCGGCCAGGTAGACCGCCTCCGCGACGTTGTGGGTCACGTAGATCACCGTCTTGCGCGTCTCGCGCCAGACCTCCACGAGGAGCCGCTGCATCTCGTCGCGCGTGAGCGCGTCGAGCGCGGCGAAGGGCTCGTCCATCAGGAGGACTGACGGGTTGTAGGCGAGCGCCCGCGCGATTGCCACCCGCTGCTGCATCCCGCCGGAGAGCTCGTGCGGGTAGGCGCCGGCGAAGCGCTCGAGGTCCACGAGCCCGAGGAACCGGCGGGCCACCGCCGCGCGCTCGCCCGCCGGCACGCCCTTCATCTCCAGGCCGAACTCGACGTTGCGCTGGGCCGTGCGCCACGGGAAGAGCTGCGCGAAGTCCTGGAAGACGATGCCGCGGTCGAGGCCCCGGCCGCTGACGGCGCGCCCGCCGATACGCACCTCGCCCTTCGTGGGCGCCAGGAACCCGGCGACGATGTTCAGCAGGGTCGTCTTGCCGCAGCCGCTCCGGCCCACCACGCAGAGGAACTCCGACTCGGCGACGCCGAAGGCTACATTCTCGAGAGCCGGCACCGGGCCCGCGTCCGCCGCGTAATCGTACGCGATGTCCCGCAGCTCGATGTGGTGCACGTCAGCCCCGCCCGGTGCGCACGAGGCCCCAGCGCCCCACCGTGAGCATCTCGACCCGCTGGAACACGAGCCGCTCGATGCCGAAGCCGAGCAGGCCGATGACGAGGAGCGCCCCGAGCATCACGTCGGTGTTGAGGTACTCCTTGGCGTCGAAGATGACGAAGCCGAGTCCCCAGGTGGTCGCGGCGATCATCTCCCCGCCCACGACCGCGATCCACGACCGCGCGAACGCCTGGCGCACGCCGGCGATCACGTACGGCAGGCTCGCCGGCAGGACGACCTTGACGAAGAGCGCGCGGCGATTCGCTCCCATCGCCTCGGCCGCGCGCACCCACAGTTGATTGACCGCGCGGACGCCCGTCCACGTGTTGAGGACGAGCGGGAAGAGGGCGGCGTAGACGACGAGCGCGACCGCGGTCGCGTTGCCGAGGCCCAGCCAGATGATGAAGAGCGGCACCCACGCGAGCGACGGGATCGGGCTGAGCACGCTCACCAGCGGGAGCGCGAACCGTTCCACGGCGCGGACCCGGCCCATCAGGAGACCGAGCGGGATGCCGACGGCGGCGGCGAGTGCCAGTCCCACGAGGATCCGTCCCAGTGTGTAGAGGGCGTGGGCCGCGAGCGTGCCGTTCCGGATCATCGCGACGAGCGCGGCGCCCACGGCGAGGAGCGACGGCGCCAGCGCCGGGGCGAAGACCCCGCTGCGCGCGAACGCCTCCCACGCGGCGCCGGCCGCGATGAAGGCGACGAGCGCGCCGAGGAGCGTACGGATCATCGCGCGAGCATGCCCCACCGGACGACGGTGAACCGCTCCAGGGGCTCGAAGACGAGCTTCTCGAGCCCGAGGCCGACCAGCCCGATGACCGCGATGCCGGCGAGCATGACGTCCGTGGCCAGGAACTCGCGCGCGCCGAAGATCAGCCAGCCGAGCCCGACGGACACCGAGGTGAGCATCTCCACGGCCACGAGCACGCGCCACGCGCGCGCGAGGCCGAGCCGCAGCCCGGTCAGGATCCAGGGCAAGGCACCGGGGAGCACGACCTTCCGGAAGAGCTGACGCTCACCCGCGCCCATCGCCTCGGCGGCGCGGATCCACAGCTCTTTCACCGCCTTCACCCCGGTCCACGTGTTGACGGCGACGGGAAACGCGGCGGCGACGCCGACGAGGAGCACGGCCGGTACGTTGCCGAGGCCGAACCAGAGCACGAAGAGCGGCGCGTAGGCGAGTCCGGGGATCGGATTGCCGACGCTGACGACGGGCAGGAGCACGTCCTCGGCCCAACGGCGCCGCCCCATCGCCAGGCCGATCAGCACGCCGACGACGGCGCCGAGCGCGAAGCCCACGACGAGCCGCGCGAGCGTCGCGAGCGCGTGCGCGGGCAGCACGCCCCCGACCGTGAGGCGGGCGAAGGCGGCGACGATCTTCTCGATGGTCGGGAAGAGCTTGGGCGGCATCGGGCCGAGGAGCGCCCACGCCTCCCAGAGGAGAGCGACGACGGCGAACGGCAAGATGAGCTCGCATGCTGCGCGGAGCGTGCGTCCGAGCGGGGCCCGGCCGCTCAGCGCGCGGCCATCGCCTTCCGCAGCAGGTCCTTGCTCACGCCCCTGGCGATGTCGGGCACCGCCTTGACCTGCCCGCCGGCCACCAGCTCGCGCGCCTGCTCGACGAGGTAGCGGTCGAGCTCCGGGGTCAGCTCGGGCTCCCAGCGCAGGCGCCGCAGCGCCCGGTCCAGCACCGCCACCGGCATCTCGTGCCCGAGCGCCTTGTGCTCCTCGGCGTAGATCGCCGCCGCCTTCTCGGGCTCCTCCTTGAGCAGGCGGACGGCGCGCAGCCAGCCGCGCAGATAGGCGACGACGGCTTCTGGACGCTCGCTCACGATCTTGGTGGTCGCCGTGGCGAGGAACGGCAGCGGGTCGTACTTGCAATAATTCTCGAGCGACCGGATGATCCCCTCGTGCTCGCCCACCGCCTCGTGCGGGTCGGCGAGGGCGGCCGCGTCCACGGCCTTGGCCACGAGGCTCGGGATCCGGTCCTTCGCGTCCGGGATGTTGGCCACCTTGACGTCGCCCGCCTTGAGCCCGTGCGCCGGCGCGATCTTCGAGAGGAAGATGTGCTCGGTGATCGTCCCCTTCGGCAGCCCGATCGTCTTGCCCCTGAGCTGCGCCACGCTGTTGATGTCGGCGTTCTTGAGGACCACGACGTGGTTCGTGCCGCAGAAGAGCGAGTTGACCGCGATGGCCGTGAAGGGCACGCCCTTGTCCAGCCCGATCAGGAACGGCGTCGGCGCGGTCGCGTTGACGTCGATCGCGCCGGCGATCATCGCGTCCCGACCGTCCTTGCCGAGCGCAAAGCGGCGCCACTCGACCTCCAGCCCCTCCTGCTTGAAATAGCCCTGGCGGATGGCGATCACGTCGGGCGCGCCGACGGTCTGCGTGTGGACGCCGAGTCGCAGCTTGAGCGGCGCCTGTGCCGGGGCGGGCGAGCCGGCGAGCAGGAGCAGCGCGACGAGGGCGAGAAGGACGACGCGGCCGTGTCGTTTCATGCCGGTCGCCGGACTCTAGACGTGCGCGTCCGGCTTTGTCAATATCTGGCCCCATGGCGACCACGGCGAAGGCAGGGACCTCGAAGAACATGCGGCTGCTCGCGCAGCACCCCCTCGACGGCTTCGGCAACTGCGGCGAGGGGCTCGCGATCCAGCTCACCAAGAACCGGCGCCGGGTGCTCTGGATCGCGCACGAGTCGGCGCCGAAGAACGTGACCGCGGTCGACGTCACCGATCCGCGCAAGCCGGCGCTGCTCGTCCAGACCAACCTGCCGCACGAGCGGATGCGCTCCAACTCGCTCGACGTCGTCGGCAATCTCCTGGTCGTCGCCTACCAGACGCGAGAGCCCGGCGCCGAGCCCGCGGGGTTCGAGATCTTCGACGTCGAGGACCCCGCCAAGCCGCGCTCGATCGGGTTCTTCGACGCCTCGGGCCCCTCCTCCCGCGGCGTCCACCACCTCTGGTTCGTGGACGGCAGCTACGTCCACATCGCCGCGGGCGCGGCCGACTTCGTGCCGCGCAGCCGGAAGGACGATCAGTGCTATCGCATCGTCGACGTCCGTCGGCCGTCACGCCCCGTCGAGGTCGGCCGCTGGTGGCTGCCCGGCACGCGCGACGGCGATGCCGCGCCCCCGCCGCCGCGCCACCCGCAGTTCGACTCCGGCTACCGCGCCCACAACACCAACGTCTATCCCCGCCGCCCGGATCGCGCGTGGATCGGCTACCTCGACGGCGGCGCCATCATCCTCGACATCTCCGACATGACCCGCCCGCGGCTCGTCGGTCGCTGGAACTATCAGCCGCCGTTCCCCGGCTTCTGCCACACGCTGCTCCCGCTCCTCGACCGCGGGCTGCTCGTGGTGAGCGACGAGTCCATCGCCGACGGCGCCAAGGACTGGCCGAAGCTCGTCTGGATCGTGGACGTTCGCGAGGAGTCGAAGCCCGTCCCGATCAGCACGTGCCCGCTCCCTCCCGTGAAGACGTTCGCCCGGCGCGGGGGCCGCTTCGGCGCGCACAACCTGCACGAGAACCGTCCGGTGGCGGGCTCGTTCGTCTCCGAGCAGATCGTCTTCGGCACGTTCTTCAACGGCGGCGTGCGGGCCTTCGACCTCTCCGACCCCTTCCGGCCCGAGGAGGTGGCGTGGGCGGTCCCGCCGGCGCCGCGGAAGTCGCGCGCCAAGGCCATCCAGCTCAACGACGTCTTCGTGGACGAGCGCGGTATCCTCTACACGGTGGACCGCCTCATCGGCGGCCTCTACGTCTACGAGCTCAGGATCTGAGCCACGGACGGTCGGTCTGGCACGGCCGCGCGAGGACGGCTATGATGAGCGCGTGACCCCCCGCGGCAAGATCATCCCGTTTCCCGGTGTGAGGCTCGAGCCGACGGACGACCGGCGTCTCGTCTCCGTGCACCGCTGCGACAGCGCCGAGGCGGTCGTGGTGAAGAGCCTCTTCGAGAGCGAAGGGATCCCGACGCTGCTCCGCTCGCGGATCGCCCACTCCGTGCATCCGTTCACGATTGGCGCCCAGGGCGAGGTCGTCGTGCTCGTGCCCGCGAGCGAGGCCGCGCTGAGTCGCCTCCTCTTGACCCGAACCGCTCCCTAGACGTAGGCGTTCCGCGGCCGGAGGCGTCGATCACGAGATCGGCATCAACGGTTTCCGTCCTTCCCTCCTGGTCGGTATACCGCACTCCCGTCACCGCGGCGTCGGCAGGCCGGTGCACGAGCTCCTGAACGCGGCAACGCTGGCGCAGGTCGATGGAGGTCCACTCCCGGACCCGCAAGCGCACGGCAAGCTCCACCAGGGGCCTCGACATGGCGTATGCGTCGAAGCCAAGGTCCCGCTGCGGGAACGGATCGAAGCCCGGGCGCTCGACTCGCACGTCGAGCCCGACCCGGTACCGCACTGCGCCCGCGTGCGCGAGACCGTCCTCGAATCGAGGAAACAACTCAGCGAGCGCGCGCTGTCCGCCGGCGAGCAGCGCGTGAACGTGCCGGCCCTGCGGAACACCGTTGCGGTCGAGCGGATCAGCCGGCAGGGCATCGCGTTCCAGCACCAGCACCCGTTCGAAGTGGTCCGCGAGCGCACGCGCAGCGGTCAGCCCTCCCATCCCCGCTCCGACGACTACCGCTTGCTGTCCGATGAGGTTCGACATCGGTCACCTTTGTTGCGCTTTCGGAGTCGCCTCCTACAGAATCTCGTGCACCGCGTACGCGACCCCGGTAGCCGTGCGCCTGCCGACTCCGACGGCCACCACCCGATTGAGCCACCAATACTTCTCCGATCCGGTCTCGAAGACTGGAGTAGTCCGGAAGTAGTAGCTCGAAGGGTCGATATCCCGCTCGCCCCGCTGGAACCGGTCCGACACGGCGGGAGGAGCATGCAGGATGCCCCTATAGTACGCGTAGATGAGATGGCCGTCATCTGTGCGGAGCGTTGCGCGGACGTCAAGTTCCGATGCTCCATCCGGGCGAACCAGAAGCCAGTCGCCCCCGCCAGGCAGGACTTCCCCTCGGAGTCTCGGTCCCGTGAACACGCCCTTCCTCACATAGATAATTCGGCGTGTGCCGTGAGGCGTCGCTCCTATGTCCTGCGGGACTTCGAGGTCCGCGTTCAGTTCGCATAGAAACTCTGACTTCAGGGCCTCCATGGCTCCCCCCTCCGCTTACGATGAGCCGAGCAGCATAGCGGCCGCCTTCTCCGCGATCATGATGGTCGGCGCGTTGGTGTTGCCGCCGATCAGGGTCGGCATCACCGAGGCGTCGACGACCCGCAGCCCGTCCACTCCTCGCACTTTGAGCGCCGCATCGACGACCGCGAGGGTGTCGGCGCCCATCCGGCACGTGCCCACAGGGTGGAAGATTGTTCCGGAGGCGTGGTCACGCACATAGGCAGCGATCGCTTCGTCCGACTGCGCCTCGAGCCCTGGGCCAAGCTCACGGCCGAGGATGTTGCCGAGCGGCTTTGCCGCGAGGATCCGGCGCGCCATCCGGATCCCGGCGATGAACTGCGTGAGGTCTCGCGGGTCCGCCAGGTAGTTCGGATCGATCAGAGGTTGGTCGAGCGGGTCAGCAGAGGCAAGCGTAATCCGACCGCGGCTTGCCGGGCGATTGACGTAGAACACAAAGCTGATCCCGTGGCAGTAGGGCTGAGGGGCCTCCGCCGGTGCCTCCGTAAGGCAATAGGGCAAGAAGAACCCCTGGAGATTCGGCTTGTCGATGTTCTCGTCTGTCCTGAGGAACGCCCCCGCCTCCGCCACATTGGACGTGAAGAACCCCTGCCGCTTTGACTCATACTCTGCCTGCGCGGCAGCGAGTTGCTCCGGCGTGGTGCCGTAGAGCGAGATCGGCTGCGTGATCTCGTAGCGCAGCCAGGTGCCCAGATGATCCTGAAGGTTCATGCCAACCCCGGGCAGCTCCTGCACGATCTCGATACCGTTCCGGCGGATCTCGTCGGCCGCGCCGACGCCCGACAGCATGAGGAGGTGAGGCGAGTTGATGGTGCCCCCGCACAGGATGACCTCGCGGCGGGCCTCGCCCGAGGCGGCAACCCCGCGACGCACATAGTCGACACCGACCGCACGCCGGCCATCGAATCGGACGCGGCACGTCAAGGCGTTGGTGACCACGGCGAGGTTCGGCCGCTCCATCGCAGGCCGGAGGTACGCGCTCGCCGTGCTCCAGCGAAGGCCCTGCTTCTGCGTGACCTGGTAGAAGCCACAGCCGTCCTGGGTAGCGCCGTTGAAGTCGTCGTTGCGGGCGAGGCCGGCACTCTCACCTGCCGCAACAAACATCTCCGCCAGAGGGTGTCGAAATCGAGGATCGGCTACGTTGAGCGGTCCACCGCGCCCGTGCAACGGTTCTCCCAACCGCTCGTTGTTCTCCGCGTTCTTGAAGTAAGGAAGAACATCCGCCCAGCCCCACCCGGGGTTGCCGAGGTCGCGCCACTGGTCATAGTCGCCCGCGTGGCCGCGGATGTAGATCATGTAGTTGATCGAGCTCGAACCGCCCAGCGTCCGGCCCCGGGGCCAGAAGAAGCGGCGCATGTTGCAGTGCGGCTGGGGCGCTGTCCGGTACCGCCAGTCGAAGCGAGTGTCGGGCAGCATGGCCATCATGGCGGGCGTGTGAATGAGGGGCGAGTCGTCCGGGCCGCCTGCCTCGAGCAGGAGCACGCTGTTCGACGGATTTGCTGATAGCCGGTTGGCCAATACACACCCTGCGGAGCCGGCGCCGACGATCACGTAGTCGTGCATGGTATTCGCCTCCTGGTTTCCCGTACCGCCCCGATCCTCGAACGGTCCGGCTACACTACGCCTCTGGTCAGCACCACCCAACGCTAATCGTCAAGATGCTCGACGCGCAGATCCGACATCTCAACGCCAATCGTCGGTGGCGCCACGTACCGCGAGCGCCGACTCAACGTCGACGCCCGCGTCTGCCGTCGCATCGACGAGCGCGGCGGGTATCGCATGGCACCGATCGCGATGCCCGTCTTAACGCGTTGTTACTGCCGCACAAACTGGCCTGTGCACGTTGGCGAGATTTGGTAGCTCGAATCTCCGGACACTGCAGTCACCGTGTAAGTCCCCGACGTCGTGAAGGGCACGGTCCCTAAGTTGTAGATCCACTGGTTAGTGGTGGTATCGAACCGGAGCTGATTCCCAGTGTTCGACTGCCCCAGCGGCAGGAGTTCGCTTGTCACGTCCGTCGCCCCGCCGGACCCTGCGGAGAAAGCGACATTCACGACGGGCGCCGCGCCGGCAATATTGAGATCGCTGATCAACGTCCCACCGTTGAAGAGTTGCATCTTCACCGGGATAGCGCGGTCCTTATGAAGCGAGATCGGAATGTCGAAGGGCGGCGCGAACCCGCTGCAGGAGTAGACGGGAGTGCTCACTATCTGAACACTGAAGGACCCCGCGTTGTTGCGGTTCTGCCCGCCTCCGTCCATCGAGCCTAGAAACAATCGTGTCGCGCCTGTCGGCACAATGAAATTCTGTCTCTGTCCAGTGCCTGTCCCGGTCAGGCCGTCGCCGATGAAAAATACCTGTTGTAGGCTAGGCGCGAGAGTTTGGAATGACGTTCCGCCGGGCGGTATGAAACTCAAATTTCCAGGCGTTCCGCTGGGATTTGGGGGGCCATCACCGAGAAAGACGCCGACCATCGCGTCGAAGACAGTGGTTATACCGCTCAGGCCCAAGAGAGGCCCGGTAGTGAGAGGGTCGGGTTGAAACGAAGTCCCGCCGTCGGGCGTGCTCGAACACGTGGCTGGAATCCCAGCATCGTTACAAGCACCCCCAGTAACGGTGAACTGCAACGCTGAGCCCGGCACCAAAGGTAACCCTACGTTCGTAGGTGATTGGTCGGGAGCGCAGTCGAAGTTTCCGAAGGGAAAGCAGGTACCCGACGGCTGGCCCGCTAGGAAGATATCTGAAGTCCCTGGGACCGTGACGGTGACGGATTGAGCAACTACAAGCGTTGGACAGAGGACCATCGCCAAAAGCAGGAGGCCGAAGCAGAGTCGCACCATGTTGCACCTCTCCGTGTCAGAAGCCAGGCCAAGGACAAATAGTGAGTGAGTAAGGAGTACGCGGCGATGTTTCAAGCTACGGCCCTCCTTTTTGTGCTCAATTGCCCCCGAGGCAATAGATGAGCAATCTACGCATTGCGAGTTCTCCCCGTGGTCGTGAAGACGGACAGAGCCAGTGCCAGGGGCCGACCCTCGGGACTAGCTCACGGAAGGATCGGGCCGGATCGCCCTCGAAGGGCTGTATTCCTTCCCTCCCATGCGAATCGGGGGGCAAGGCGGTGCGTCAATGGATCAAGCCGCTGAAGGCGCCGGAGGTTACTCCGGTCTCAAACTCTTCGACGCCAGTGAATTGCCCTTGACCCCTCAGGGGCGCTGATGGGCCGACGGCGGACACGATCGTCCAGCTGCCACTCACGGTCACGGTCGGAGCCGTCAGACTCACCCCGCTCGTAACGCCACTCAAGCCCAGCGTAATCACGGAGCCATCGCCAGTAGTCACCTCAACTGTGACGTGAAGGGTGCCGATGCCGCCACCGAAGCTGATGATCTCTTCGTGAATGGTGTAGTGCGCTGCACCTGTGAGCACTCCTCCAGTGAGACTGCCAAACCCCTCCTCGCCGCGAACCTGGAGCACGTCGCCCACGAACAGATCGACGCCTCCAACCACAGGTCCCTTGAAAAACGTGCCGCTGATCGGGACAGGAGGGCCTGCGGCCTCCACGGTCACCGAACCACCAAACATCATCGACAGGACAGCAGCTACGATCAGTGCTTTCGCCATAGCTTTCCCCTGTGTCGCCGCGCTTAGGCCCTTCTGACTCGTTCCCTGCGGCGTTGTCTCCCCCACTTCACGCCTGCCAGCGCTGCGATGCCCTAGGCAAGAAGAATTAGGCCGGAGGGCTCAGGCGTGGTGATTGTCGCCACGAGCGATGTGCCGTCGAACGTATTGTTTCCGGAGCTGCCCCACCCTCCTGTGTGAGAGACCGAACGCCATATAACCTCACCAACTATGGTGCTCCATGGGGTGTTGACAATGCCGGGCAAGAGGCCTAGCGTCTATACGCTTTTTCGCGTATATGGGCTGACCTGTCCTGTCTACCTGGGTGAGAGGACATGGCGCGACTGGGACTTAAGCACTTGCGGCCCCTGATCGGATTCACCCAGGATCTCTATAGACGTCGGGATCTCGATGCCTTCCGAAAAACACTTCTGACAGGCATTGCAGCGGTCGTACCGGCCGAGATCACCTCTTACGTCGAAGTAGATCTCGAGAACCGGCGCTCCAGGACCTGGGTCGAGCCCTCGGCGTTACTTGACCGTAGGCACATCTTCGAACGTCACATGCACGAGCACCCCGTGCTCGATCACGTTAACCGCACCGGTGACGGGCGTGCCCTCAAGGTCTCGGATTTCCTCACACGGTCTCAGTTCCGCCGTCTCGGACTGTACAACGAGCACTATCGGCCTCTTGGCGTCGAGCACATGATCGGCATCGGTTTTCCCCCTGCAGCACCATCGATCCGCGCGATGGGTCTTCTTCGGAGCCGGGCGGATTTTTCAGAAGATGAGCGTGCTGTACTGAATCTGCTTCGACCACACTTGATCATGAGCCATGAAAGCGCCCAGGTCGTTTCGCGCCTCGGAAGCGATCATCGCTCTGCAGGTGGCGGGGCGGGCGCCGCGGGCGTGATCATGCTGACCCTGCTTGGACGCATCCAGTCCTCGAGTCCCACGGCGCGTCAATGGCTCACGAAGTACTTTGGCCCGTACAGGCACGCAGCGAGTTCCCTTCCCGAACGACTCGAGGCCTGGGTCAAGCATAACCTTCGACGTCTCACAGCGAAAGACACGCTTCCTGACGCTGCGACGCCGCTTGTGATCGAACGCGAACCGGAACGCTTGTCGGTTCGCCTTGTCATCGACGACCGACACCCGGTGCTCCTTTTGAACGAGTGCTCGCTAATGGAACCGCAACGTCTCTTACAGAAAGTCGGACTCACGAAACGCGAGGCAGAGGTCCTCGCGTGGGTCGCGGATGGCAAGACCAACGCAGACATCGGGACGATTCTCAGCACCAGCCCCCGCACGGTGGCGAAACATTTGGAAAGGATTTTCCCAAAGCTAGGCGTCGAGACGCGTACGGCAGCCGCTGCCCGGTTCTTCAGCATGACGCCTAGTCTAGTCCTACGCAGTGACACGTCGACAACTTCTCACGCTTAGCAGCGCTGCGATCACGGCGCTGGGAACGAAGATGGCCCTACCCGATGCCTCGGCAACCAACCTGACGCCAAAGCGCGGCGGAACGTTTCGCCTACGAGGCGAAGACCCTACCGGTTTCGATCCGCACCTCGTGCCGAATCATCCGAGGACGATGACGAACCTTTCGTTCACGCACAGCCGCCTCGTAAAGATTCGCGCGGGTCCGTCCGTCTCGCCCGGCACGCTGCCGATCGAACCCGATCTTGCCGAGTCGTGGACTCAGCCCAACAGCACGACGTACGTATTCACACTGCGCAAGGGCGTCCGCTGGCACGACAAGGCCCCGGTCAGTGGGCGAGAACTGACGGCTGAGGATGTCAAATACACCTACGAGCGTTTCCTGACGGTCAAAGGGAATCCGACCCGAGCAGCGCTCGACCCTCTCGAGAGAATTGACGTTGTCGCACGATACACAGTTAAACTCACGCTCCACGAGCCGTGCGCCTGGTTTCTCGACTACCTCGCGACCACTCTCATGTGGATCATTCCGCGCGAGGCCGTAGAGCTGCACGGTGATCTCAGAAAGGCGGAGGTCTGTATCGGTACCGGTCCATTGATGCTGGAGCGCTATGAGCCTGGTGTTCGACTCTCATTCGTGCGGAATCCAAACTATTTCCTGGCCGGTCTCCCCTACGTCGACGCGGTGCAGGTCATCATCGACGATGATCCCGCGTCCCGGCTCGCAGCGTGGCTAAGCGGAGCCTATGATTTCGCGCCCGAGTACGGCATGTGCGTCCGCCGCATCGATCTGGATGTTGCGAAGACCCGGAAGCCTGGCCTTCAGACGCAGGAATTCACGTCGCTTGTTGGCGACATGACAATGATGAAGATCGACAAAGCGCCGTTCAAGGACCTTCGGGTGCGGCGAGCGCTCGCGTTAGCCCGAAGCTGGAGAGAAGAACTCAACGCGAATGCCAACTCGGTTGGGGTGGGAGTTCCAAATGCGACCGTCCCCACGGCGCTCAAGGAATGGTCCGTTCCGATCGACCAACTCTCACCACGTGGTCGCCAACTCTACGAACAGGATCTGCCTGAAGCGAGGAAGCTCCTCGCGCAAGCAGGCTATCCGCAGGGGTTCAAGACGGTCCTCGAGGCGACGCAGGGATTCGGTTCTGACTATCTCGACGGTTTGCAAGTCATCGCGAGGAGCTGGAAGGAGGCAGGCGTCACCGCCGAACTGAATCTCAAAGAATTCGGGGCATTCATGGCGAGCACGTTTATCGGTAAGTTCCCGACGATCGCTCACAGTCTCAGGGGCGGAACAACGGTAGCCGACGCGTACCTTTACGGCTTCCATCTCCCAGGGCAGGCATTCAATACTGCAGGCGTTGACGACAGCAAACTGGCCAGGATGATCTTGCTTCAGCGGAGCACATCCGACCGCGCTAAGCGCCGGGAGCTGGTGTGTGACATCCAGCGCTATCTTGCGGAGCAAGCCTACTACCTCTATGGGCCATCGGCCACCGCGATTGCGGCCTGGGAACCTTACGTGAAGAACTTCGCACCAAATCTTGGGCACGACTACGGTGGACGGCTGATGGTCTCTTGGCTGGACAAATAGTCGTCGAAATACAGCGTCCGAGCCCGCTCAAATGCTCGTTTGAGGTCTCAGAGCCGGGTGTTCATTCAGAACCTCACGGGTAGCGTCTTCAGGCCGCGCAGGGTGGAGGACTCCCGCCACTCCGGCGCCGAGGTGGCGAGCTGGAGGCCAGGCATGCGGCGCAAGAGCGTGCCGATCGCGATCTGGCTTTCGAGCCGCGCCAGCGGCGCGCCGAGGCAGAAGTGGATGCCGAACCCGAACGCAATGTGATGGTTGTCGCGGCGGGTGATGTCCAGGCGATCGGGATCCGGGAAATGTTTCGGGTCCCGGTTCGCCGCGCCGACCGCGGCGACGATCATCTTGCCCGCCTTTAGATATCATGAATGGCCATCTTCGCGGAGGCAAAGCGCCGGAAAGCTTCGCAGAACCGCGGCGCGTCAGCCTCGGTTCGCCACGAAAGGTACTCGGAGACAAAGAAGCGTGAGCAAGGTGCGATCGGTCCTGGGTAGGGCGGCAGCGAGATACGCCGTCTCGCCTTCGGGAAGGCGGCTGTAGCGTTTGCGACCGCATTACTCGCCAGGTGACCCATAACCCACACGACCGTCGATTCGGCGAGCCTTGGCTTAAGATGATCCGGGTTCGCGACTCGACGCGAGGTGTACCGCATTGCTTTCTGCCGATCTGCGTTCACAGCGTCGGGAGCGAGCTGGCATCGGATTGCGTGGTCGAAGAGGAAGCCGGCATCCTGGAACCCTTCGAGTGTGGGTTTGGGAATGAGTCCGCGAAGGTGCAGGCCACCAAGGAGCGCTCGGCGAACCACGACGTCATCTGAATCGTAGCGAGGGAGAGGCTGGTAGAAGTACTCGGACGTCGTGTCACCAGGGTTCTCGCCGATGATGAAGCACCGCAAAGCACGCGGCAGCCAGCGACGCTCGACTTCGTGCGCGTCCCATGGGTGCATCGCGGCAGCGCAACAGGTCAGCAATGCTCCTGCTCTCTTCGGATGTCTAACGGCCAGGCTGAGCGGCTGACGCCTGTGGTCGCTTGGACGGCCCGTTTGTCACTGGCCGATCGCTTCGTCAAACAGCCGAAATGCGCGGCGCTTGATGTCTTCGGCAGTATCGCCCAGCGTGTGGTCGATAACGCCTCCGCCGACGGACGTACAGTTGGTGGCCTCAATCGCGAGCCAGACCAACACCGCAAGAAGCGTGCGAAGATTCTGGCGCAAGACTGCGGCATTGTGCGCCTGAACGGGACGCAGCCGTCTGGCCTTGAAGTCGACCAAGTGCATCATCGCCTCGGGACTCAGTGACAGATGGGAAGCGTGCGTGTTCAAGTACTCCCGAAGGCCCTTGAATTTCCCTTCGATTCTTTGGGCAATGACTCCTGCTTTCGGCAGCCGATCTTCGAGGGCCTCGTCGATCCGAGACGGGTCCGACCTGAAGTAAATCAGGAGCTCCAGGCACTCGATGAGCGGCCTGAATAGCGCGCCGGCTTCCTGTGCCAGAGCGTCGAGTGAGAGACTGTAGCAGCCGAGCCCAAGATTCCGCGCTTTGATGAGGACGAGGGCGCAGACGCGTCCGAACGGATGGTCCAAGGTCTCCAGGCGAGCGATGCTACTATCGACGGCAGCGAATGTCTCGTTGAGGAGGTCCGCGAAGGGCTTCAACGCCTCGTTCAAGGCGGCCTCCGCCTGACGCCGTGTGCCCCACAAGGGTATCGTTACCATCCCTCGTCCGTCCAAAGTTCACGCTCAGCAGCCGGATGCGAGCAACACGAGCCCGCGGGGATCTTCCCTCGATCTCGTTGGCAAGGGTGCACCATCGGAGTTCTATGCGCGCGGCGCTTCATAGTCAACCGGAGAGCGGTCTGTCACCAAACCCCTCCCGGCGGAAGAGTCTACTTCTTCGAGGGGAGGTTCTCGGTCTGCTCGACCGCGTTGTGAGTAGGCGTTTGGACAGCCGCTCAGGGGATACGACGCTCAACAGGACCCGCCTGCTCCTAGCTCCTCGAACCTCACGTACAGTTGCGGGCGCGCGAAGGCGCAGCCCCTGGTTCGCACAGTTTTGCTTGAACGCGGACCAAGCCAACGTCTGGCAACCTGATGGCTCCTCGACCCAGAGGTACACGACGTGTCCTTTCTGCCCCGTGCGTCCTATTCGGCGGTGGAGGAGTGTCGCCAAAGGATAAACCTCAAGACCCCGTCCCGGCGTTTTCTCCCACACCTGAACGATTGCATCACCGTCGGACGCACGGTCGAGAAAGCGAGGCTGGCCCGTGAACCGAAGCCACTCGAGCGATGTGCCCCGCGTCTTGCGCTCTCTCGCGATTGCCTCGCCCGCCTTGCGGATGGCCGCCTCCTCTTCGGGAGGATCGATCGAGGACAGACGCATGAGCCAGACGCGCATCGCTGGGACGTCTGGACCACTCCTCGATCTTCGACCGCCCATTGGGTTACGCGGAGGGCGATAGACTCGTTCACACTCCTTCAGCCACTTCGGCATTACCGGTTGGGTCAGCCTAGCTCGAAACCAAGCCATTGCCTCGCGAATGCAGCTCCGCTCAGTAGAGAGCACCCCCGTCTCATCGAGACGGTCACGGGATGGCCCAGAAAGGTTGGCAGAGCTTACGATCAATGTCTTGCCAAGCAGGTACACTTTCGCGTGCAAATCCGCCTGTTGGTAGAGGCGGACACCTTGCTCGCGAAAGGTCGTGAGTTCCGCAGGGCATACGGCACCAGACCGGCAATTTGCCTTGGTCAGCGCCGACAGCAGGACATCACCCCGTCCAAGCTTGAGCAGCTTGCTCGCGCCTGCACTCACGTAAGGTACTGCTACTAGATTCCGTCCTCGGCTCCGGCCAGCAAGCGCGACGATCGTGTTCCAAAGACCGGGCGAGCTGAGAAAGACCTGACGTTGGCTCATCGCAATGTCACCCCCTCACCGTCTAACAACCTGGCGGTGAGCGGCCAGCGCAGCAGTCGAACCGGGGTAGACCAGCTTGTGCGCAGCGTTGGCGGAGTTGTCGAGTAGTCGTAGATCGCATCGCCGGTTCGGGTCTGGCTGGTCCATTCTCGGATCTTTGCGGGGAGGTGCTACTGTACGTGCGCATCGTAGTGATGCATCGTCAACTCGCAGTTTAGGAAGCACTGACCACGTACTTTCCTTCGAGCAGGCGTGCATATTGACGCAGTGCGCCCGGACACCGGGCGTCGGCTTGCAGACGCGCAAGCACCTCCTCGATGGCGACGACGGCTACACGTTTTCGCGTGGCCGGTGCAAGCTCGGCGAGCGCCGCGAGCAGCTCTTCCCAGAGTCGCTCGTGCGCGCGCGGGAGGAGAAAGACAAGCCGCGAGCCGGGTACCAAGAGCATGTGCCAGACGTTTCGAAGGATCTGGTACGCGCGAAACACATAGGGCTCCTCGAGCATCTGCGCGGAAACATTGCCGGTCAAAACCGGGCGGTACGTGTCCCTGAGCTTGCCCCGATGCTTCTCATCGGCGACGGCCTTCCCGAAGTCGGCTTCGGACAACTTCACTTCGCACATCACCACCGTCCCATCGGTTAGCTGCCACCGGACGTCCACGTTTGTGCCTTCCTCCTTGTCGGGGACCGCCTCAGGTTCCCACGATGCGAGCGGCAGTGCTTGCCCGAGCGCACGAAGAAGTGCAGAACTCGCCGCCGAGGTGCCGCCGAAAAACGGGAAGAAGAGATTGAATGCGAACGCCTGCGATGAGTTCAAATGGTGGAAGTAACGGTGTGGCCTGACCTCCGTGTGAGCGGTCAGGTACGCCTGAACGAGTGGCCGGGCGAGGTCGAGCAGATTGGCCCACTTCTTGGCCTGCGGCAGCACGTGGTCCTTTGGGACATTGTTCCCACGGTACCGGAACGTGCCCGCTTCGCGGATGCCAAGGACCGAGTGCTTGTACTTGATGAGGTGCTCGAGTAACCGTGCCCGGTATTCCACAGATGTCCGGGTGGCTTCCTAGACAGTATGACTTCCGCGAGGTGAGGCTGACCCCCAGCACTCAACGCGGGTTAGCCTCATAGAGGCCAGAGCCGCAAGGTGCTCTAGGCACAAACGAGCGTGGAGGTCAGCCATGGACGAGTCTAGCAAAACGATC
>WNGG01003684.1_pt1 | contig 26093 bp, 27 predicted proteins | sample 5400661 | NCBI WGS metagenome assembly WNGG01 (sample SAMN13153372, study PRJNA577476) | soil metagenome | isolation source: 100 cm soil or saprolite under Garry oak tree replicate 1 | place: USA:California | collected 2016-06-15
CCGGTCCGCAGTAGAGCGCGGCCACCGTCAGCCCGGAGAATAGGGCTTGCCTTCCGCATTGAGTTGCATAATTATGCGAACCCATGCAGCGCATCCCCATCGCCGTCCTCGGCGCGTCAGGCTACTCGGGCATCGAGGCGACGCGCATCCTGGCGCAGCACCCCCGCGCGGACCTGCGGGTGGTCGCGAGCGACCGCTGGCAGGGAGAGACGGTCGAGAAGCGCGCCGGCGTGCGCGGCCCCGCGGGCCGGCTGCGCTACGCGCCCCAGGAGCGCGCCGCCGAGCTGGCCCGCGAGTGCGCAGCCGCCCTTCTCTGCACGCCCGTCGACGCCTCGCTACAGCTCGCCCCCGCGCTGCTGGCCGCGGGCCTCAAGGTGGTCGATCTCTCCGGCGCGTTCCGCCTTCCCGATGCCGGCGCGTTCCGCGCCGCGTACGGGCTCGATCACCCCCACCCCGACCTCCTCCGCGAATCCGTCTACGGGCTTCCCGAGCTGGGCGGGCGGGAGGCGATCGCCAAGGCGCGCCTGGTCGCGAACCCAGGCTGCTACCCCACCGCCGCCGCGCTCGCCCTGGTCCCGCTCCTCCGCGCCGGCGTGCTGGCGGCCGAGGGCGTCATCGTCGACGCCGCCTCCGGCACCACCGGCGCGGGCCGGAAGGCGAGCGAGGAGATGAGCTTCAGCGAGGTGATGGACGACTTCCGCGCCTACCGGGTGCTCCGCCACCAGCACACCCCCGAGATCGCCGGGACCCTGTCCGGGGCCGCCGGCCGCGAGATCCCGCTCACCTTCACCGCGCACCTGCTGCCGCTGCGCCGCGGGATCCTCGCCACCTGCTACGCCCGGCTGGCGGCGGGGAGGTCTCCGGCGGATGCGGGCGACGCCTTCTCGCATATTTATGCAAACGAGCCGTTCGTCGAGCTGGCGGCCGGCGCGGACGAGGTCTCGCTCAAGGCGGTGGTCGGCACCAACCGGTGCCAGGTCGGCTTCTCTGCCGGCGGCGCCGACAAGGACCGCATCGTGGTGATCAGCTCGATCGACAACCTGGTGAAGGGCGCCGCCGGCCAGGCGGTGCAGAACCTGAACCTCGCCCTCGGCTGGCCCGAGACGAGCGGACTCGACACCTTGAGGGGGTCTTGACCGTGAAGGTCCCCAGCGGCTTCCAGTTCGCCGGCATCCAGGCCGGCATCAAGCCCAACCGGAAGGACCTGGCGCTCGTCTACAGCCAGGCGCCCTGCTCGGCGGCCGGCTGCTTCACCCGCAACACCGCCCGCGCCGCCCCCGTGCTCGACGCCGAGGCGCGCCTGCCGGCGACGGGGATGCACGCCGTGGTGGTCAACAGCGGGAACGCCAACGCGCTCACCGGCCCGGAAGGGCTGCAGGACGTCAAGGCGGTGTGCGAAGCGGTGGCCCGTGCCCTGGGCGTGCCGGCCTCCTCGGTGCTCAGCGCCTCGACGGGCGTCATCGGCCACCGGCTGCCGGCCGCGAAGATCGTCGCGGCGGCGCCTCTTCATCAAGATGGCGGCGCGCGCGGTCCGGATCGGCGGGAAGGACGTGACCATCTCCGCGATCTGCAAGGGCTCGGGGATGATCGCGCCCTCGCTGGCGACGATGATCGCCGTCGTCACCACCGACGCCGCGATCGGGCCGTCCGCGCTCGCCGGCGCGCTGCGCCGGGCGATGGAACGCAGCTTCAACGCGCTCACCGTGGACAACGACATGAGCACGAACGACGTGGTGTTCGCGCTCGCCAACGGCCTTGCCGGCAACGAGCCGGTGGTCGACCCCGGGCCCGAGCTGGACCGGTTCGCCGCCGCGCTCACCGAGGTGTGCAAGGAGCTGGCGAAGGACATCGCGGCCGACGGCGAAGGGGCGACCAAGCTGCTCGAGGTGGAGATCGCCGGCGCGCCCAGCGACGAGATCGCCATGGAGCTGGCGAAGAGCGTCGCCGGATCGAGCCTCGTGAAGGCGGCCATCTTCGGGGCCGACCCCAACTGGGGCCGCGTGCTCGCCTCCATCGGCGCGCGGGCCGGGACGGCGGGGTACGACGTGGCCCCGGCCGACGCGCGCGTCTCGGTCCAGCGCGTGGACGTGTACGACCGCGCGCCCACCGGTTACCAGGGGGCGGTGCTCAAGGCGCGCATGCGCGAGCCCGAGGTCCGCGTGGAAGTGGACCTGCGCCGCGGCGCGGGCTCCGCGGTCGCCTGGGGCTGCGACCTCTCCTACGACTACGTGAAGATCAACGCCGACTACACCTCCCTCATCGTCCCGCGGCCCGACGGAGGCATGGCCAAGGACGACCGGCTGGCGAACTACAGCCCCGCGTTCAAGCAGCAGCTCCTGGTCGAGGCGCTCGGCTACATCCGCCGGTTCGCCGGCACGCGGTGCGTGGTGAAGTACGGCGGGGCGGCGATGGTGAAGGAGTCGCTGAAGAAATCGTTCTGCGACGACATCGGCCTGTTGCGCAGCGTGGGCCTGCGACCGATCGTCGTCCACGGCGGCGGCCCGGAGATCACCCGCACCCTGGAGAAGCTGGGCGGCAAGGCGGAGTTCGTCGACGGGCAGCGGGTCACCAACACCAGCGACCTCAAGGTCGTGGAGATGGTGCTGACCGGCTCCATCAACGCCGACCTGGTCACCCTGCTCAACCAGGAGGGCGGGCACGCGGTGGGCGTCTCCGGCAAGGACGGAGCGCTGCTCCGCGCGCGCAAGCTCGTGCCCGAGAACGGCGGGCGCGACCTGGGCCAGGTGGGCGAGGTGACGCGCGTCAACAAGGACTTCCTCGACCTGCTCCTGCAGCAGGGCTACGTGCCGGTCATCTCCCCCATCGGCATCGGCGAGGACGGGCAGAGCTACAACATCAACGCCGACCAGGTGGCCGCCGAGGTGGCCATGGCGGTGGGCGCGCAGAAGCTCATCTACCTGTCCGACGTGCCCGGCATCCTGAAGGCGGGAGAGTTGGTGGAGGAGCTGAACGGGGCCGGCCTCGCCGCGCAGCTCGAGGACGGAACGGTACAGGGCGGGATGCGGGTGAAGGTCCGCTCCATCCTCAAGGCGCTGCAGAACGGCGTGCAGCGCGTGCACCTCATCGACGGCCGGGTCCCGCACAGCATCATCGGCGAGCTGTTCACCGACAAGGGCGTGGGCACGCTGGTGACGCCATGAGGACCCTGAAGCTCGTGCGCGACAAGTCCGCCCGGCACGAGGCGATCCGCAAGCTGATCCGCAGCCAGCGCATCTCCACGCAGGAGGAGCTGGTGGGCCTCTTGGCGCGCGAGGGATTCGAGGTCACGCAGGCGACCTTGTCGCGGGACCTGGCGCAGCTCGGGGCGCTGCGCGTCTCGCGGCCCGAGGGGACCGTCTACGAGCTGGACGCCGCGGCGCTGCCCGCTCCCGCGCAGCGGCTGCACGAGCTGGGCGAGCTGGTCGCCTCCTGGGCCGAGAACGACTCCCTGGTGGTGCTGCGCACCCCGCCCGGCGCCGCCCCCTCGGTCGCGCTCGCCATCGACTCCGCGCGCCTGCCGGAATGCCTGGGCACGCTGGCCGGGGACGACACCATCTTCGCCACGCCGGTCCGTGGCGTCACCCCGCGGCGGCTGGCGCAACGGCTGCGCGCGCTCTTCGGAAGGGAGCTGACATGAGCAGGCAGAAGATCGTCCTCGCGTACTCCGGCGGGCTCGACACGAGCGTCCTGGTGCGCATCCTCGGCGAGGAGTACGGCTACGACGTCGTCGCTTGCCACGCGGACGTGGGCGAGGCCAAGAACCGGGAGAAGCTGGCGCAGAAGGCGCGCCAGTCGGGCGCGGTGGCCTGCGAGATCGTCGACGCCAAGGACGAGTTCGCCCGCGAGTTCTGCTTCCCCGCCCTGCAGGCGAACGCGCTGTACCAGGGCGTGTATCCGCTCTCGGCGGCGCTCTCGCGCCCGCTCATCGCGCGCCACCTGGTGGCCGCCGCGCGCAAGCACGGCGCCGCCGCCGTCGCCCACGGCGCGACCGGCAAGGGCAACGACCAGGTCCGCTTCGACCTGGCGGTGAAGGGGCTGGCGCCCGATCTCAAGATCATCGCCCCCCAGCGCGAGCGGAACATCACCCGCGATGCGGCCATCGAGTACGCGCAGAAGCACGGCATCGAGGTGCCGGCCAGCAAGAAGAGCCCGTTCTCCATCGACGAGAACCTCTGGGGCCGCAGCATCGAGGGGGGCGCGCTGGAAGACCCGAACGCCGAGCCGCCCGAAGAGGCATTCGCCTGGACAAGGTCGTGGAAGGATGCGCCGGAAAAGCCCACTTACGTGAAGATCGCCTTCGAGGCAGGCCTCCCCGTGAGCGTGGACGGGCAGCGTTTGTCGCCGGCCGAGCTGATCGCCCGGGTCGGCAAGCTGGCCGGCGACAACGGCGTCGGGCGGATCGACCTGATGGAGGACCGGGTGGTCGGCATCAAGAGCCGGGAGACCTACGAGTGCCCCGCCGCCGTGGCGCTCATCGCCGCGCACCAGGACCTGGAGCGCTTCACCACCCTGCGCCAGTCCCTTCAAGTCAAGCAGTTCCTCGAGCAGAAGTTCGCCGAGCTGACCTACGACGGGTTCTGGTTCTCGCCTTTGCGCCACGCCATCGAGGCGTTCAACGACGAGCACGCGAAGACCATCACCGGCGAGGTGACGCTCAGGCTCCACAAGGCGTCCCTGCGCGTCGTGGGCCGAACGTCTCCGTACGGCGTCTACAACCACGCGCTGAGCACCTACGGCGTGCAGGACAAGTTCGACCACAAGGCCGCCGAAGGCTTCATCAACCTGCTCGGCCTCTCCCTGCACGAGTTCAGCCGGCTGCACGGCGGGGAGCAGAAGTGATCCTCGCCAAGACCGAGGCGGCCGGTGAGCGCGGGCTCCTTCCCGAGGTGCTCGCGTTCACCAGCTCGCTGCCGCTCGACCGGCAGCTCCTGCGGGAGGACCTCGCGGGAAGCCTCGCTCATCTCACCATGCTGTCCCGCTGCGGGATCGTCCCGCAGAAGGCGGCGCTCGCCATCCGCGGCGAGCTGGTGAAGCTGTGGGACCTCGATCCGCTGCAGCTCCCAGCGGAAGAGGACGTGCACATGGCGGTCGAGGCCCATCTCACGGCCACCCTCGGCGAGACGGCGGGGATGCTGCACACGGCGCGGTCCCGCAACGATCAGGTCGCGCTCGACCTCCGGCTCCACGTCCGCGAGCAGGCCGCCCGGGCCCTGGAGGAGCTGGCCCGGCTCCTGGGCGCGCTGGTGGCGCGGGCGCGCGAGGAGAAGGAAACCATCCTGCCGTCGTACACCCACCGGCAGCGCGCGCAGCCGGTGAGCCTTTCCTATCTCCTGGCCGGCTACGGCGCGATGTTCGCCCGCGACGCCGACGCGCTTCGCGGTGTGCTCGGGGCCGCTGACGCGATGCCCCTCGGAGTGGGCGCGATCGCCGGCACCTCGCTTCCCATCGACCGCGAGATCACCCGGAAGCTGCTGCGCTTCGAGCGGCTCACCGAGAACGGCCTCGACACGGTGGGCGACCGGGACTTCGCGCTCGACTTCGCCTACTCCGCGGCGCGCGCTTTGCTGCACGCCTCGCGGGTCGCCACCGACGTCATCGACTTCTGCAGCGCGGAGTTCGGTTTCGCCCGGCTCGAGGGGAGCATCGCGTGCGGGTCCTCGATGATGCCGCAGAAACGGAACCCCGACGTGTTCGAGCTGATCCGCGGGAAGGCGGGGCGCGCGGTGGGCAACCTGACCGGCCTGCTCATCATCGTGAAAGGCCTCCCCGGGGGCTACAACCGCGACCTGCAGGAGGACCGCCAGCCGGTCCTGGAGACGGGCCCTCTCCTCCAAGCAGTGTTCTCGCTGCTCCGGGTCGGGCTCGAGCACGTGAAGTTCGACCCGGAGCGCACCCTGCGTGCGGTGGAGTCCGACTACACGCAGGCGACCGATCTCGCCGAGGCGCTGGCGCTCAAGGGCGTCCCGTTCCGCACCGCCTACCAGCTGGTGGGCAAGCTGGTGCGGACCTGCCAGGAGCAGGGGCTGCCGCTGGCGCGCGCGACCGTGCAGCTGGCGCGGCAGATCGACCCGCGATTCGACGACGAGGTGCTGCGCGCGGCGGACCCCCGCGCGTCGGTGGCGCGCAAGCGCAACGCGGGCGGCACCGGACCTGCGCAGGTCCAGGAGCAGATCGACGCGCTGGGGCGCCACGCCGCGCGGGCCGCCGAAGCCGCCCGCGCCGTGCCCAGGCTGCACGACCTGTTCGGGGAGCTGCGGGAGGCGGACCTGTGAAGCGCGACTTCCTGAGGCTCTCGGACTTCACCCCCGCGGAGCACGCCGCGCTGTTCCGGCGCGCGCGCGAGCTGAAGGAGGCGCGCCGCCGCGGACAGGTGGTGAGCACCCTCGCGGGGCGCACCCTGCTGCTGCTGTTCGAGAAGCACTCCACGCGCACGCGCCTGAGCTTCGAGGCGGCGATGGGCCAACTGGGCGGGAGCGCCATCACGCTGCCCATGCAGGACAGCCAGATCTCGCGCGGGGAGTCCCTGGCCGACACGGGCGCGGTCGCCTCGCGGTACGTGGACGCGATCATGTACCGCACTTTCGGCGACGACCGCCTCCGCGAGCTGGCTCGCGCCGCGAGCGTGCCGGTCATCAACGGGCTCTCCGACGGCGGCCACCCCGTGCAGCTCCTCGCCGACCTCTTCACGGCGGAGGAGCGGCTCGGGCCGCTGGCCGGCAAGGTGGTGGCATGGGTCGGCGACGGCGCGTCGAACATGGCGCTCTCCTGGATCGAGGCGGCGCCGCTCTTCGGGTTCACGCTGCGCATCAGCGCCCCGGAAGGATTCCGGCCTGCGCGCGGCTCCGGGTTCGAGCTGATCGCCGACCCGCGCGAGGCCGTGCGGGACGCCGACGCGGTGACCACCGACGTCTGGATCAGCATGGGCCAGGAGAAGGAGGCCGCCGCGCGGCGGAAGGCGTTCGGCGGCTACTGCGTGGACGAGGCGCTGCTGGCCTTGGCGAAGCCGTCCGCCATCGTCCTGCACTGCCTGCCGGCGCACCGGGGCGAGGAGATCAGCGCGGGCGTGATCGACGGCCCGCAGTCCGCGGTGCTGGACGAGGCGGAGAACCGCATGCACGTGCAGAAGGCGCTTCTCGAGGCGCTCATCCTGGGGCGGTGAGGCGCACCGGGCGGTCCGGGGCGGCATCGGCTATGGTGTGCGCCCCATGATGACCCGGCTCTCCGCCCTGCTGCTCCTCTGCGTAGCCGCCTGCAAACCGCAAACGGCGACGACGACGCTCCGCGTCAGCATGATTCCCACCACCGACCCGTCCAAGGCGACCCGGGAGATGCAGCCCCTGGTCGACTACCTGGGAAAAAAGACGGGCGCCAAGGTGGAGATGACCATCCCGACCAACTACGCCGCCGTGGTCGAGGCGCTGGTGAACGACCAGGTCGACGTCGCGCACCTGGGTGGCTTCACTTACGTGCAATCCTCGAGGCGCGCGGGCGTCAAGCCGCTCGTCCAGCGCGATCGCGACCGCGAGTTCCACAGCAAGTTCGTCACCCAACCGAAATCTCCGATCCAGTCGCTCGCCGACCTGAAGGGCCGCTCGTTCGCCTTCGGCGACGTCAACTCCACCTCCGGGCACCTGATGCCGGAGTACTTCATGCGGCAGGCAGCGGTCGATCCGCAGGTCATCGCCAAGGCGATCTACACGGGCGGACACGACGCGACGCTGCTGGCGGTCGCGAACGGGAAGATCGACGCGGGCGCGCTCGACGAAGCGGTCTTCCAGCGGCTGACCAGCACCGGCAAGGTGGATCCGGCAACGGTGCGCGTGTTCTGGACCACGCCCCCCTTCTTCGACTACGTGTGGGTAGCGCGGAAGGGGCTCGACACGAAGCTCTGCGGCGCGGTCGCGGACGCCTTCCTCGCGCTGAACGACGCCGATCCGCAGCAGAAGCAAATCCTCGACGCGCTCGCGGCGAAGAAGTACCTGACGGCCGACGACGCCAGCTACGACAAGCTCCGGCAGGCGGCGGAGCAGGCGGGACTGCTCTGGTGATCTACGATCTCCGAGGCGTCTCGCAGGTATACGCCGGTCGCGCGGGAGCGGTGCGCGCGCTGGAGGAGGTGACGCTGCGCGTCTCGCGCGGCGAGCGTGTCGCGTTGCTGGGCCCTTCGGGCGCGGGCAAGTCGACGCTCCTCCGCATCCTGAACGCCACTCTCCGGCCGACGCGCGGCGCTCTGTCCTTCGAGGAGCGCGACCTCTCCGCGCTCGGGCCAGGTGAGCTGCGCGCGGTGCGGCGGCGCATCGGGACCATCTTCCAGCATCCTTCGCTGGTGCCCTCGCTGACGGCGCTGCAGAACGCGCTGTGTGGAAGGCTGGGCAGCTGGAACCTGCTCCGGTCGCTGCGGGCCCTGGTCGCTCCGGCGGCCGAGGACGTCCGCGCCGGGCTCGCCGCCCTGGAGACGGTCGGCCTCTCGGGCAAGGCCGGCGCTCGCGCCGACGAGCTGTCCGGCGGCCAGCAGCAGCGCGTGGCGATCGCGCGCGTCCTGGTGCAGGACCCGGAGGTGGTCCTCGCCGACGAGCCGTTCGCCTCGCTCGATCCGGGGCTCACGGCCCAGTTGGCAGATCTAATGACCGAGGTGACGCAACGACGCACCCTGGTCGCCGCCATGCACGACGTCGACCTGGCCCTGCAACGCTTCCAGCGCATCGTCGGCGTGCGCGCCGGACGGGTCGTCTTCGACGTGCCGGCCGCGGAGGTCTCGCCGGATCTCTTGCAAAAACTGTATGCCCGCGAGGCAAGGCGGGCTGGGTGAAGCGGGCCGCCCTCGCCGGCGCGGTCTGCGCCGCCCTGGCGCTGTGCATCGTCGGCGCCGGCGTGCGCCCCACCTTCGACGCGCGCGCGCTGGGCGCGTTCGTCCGCGGCGTGTTCCCGCCGGACGTCTCGCCGCCGTTCTTGCGCGTGGTCGGACTGGCCATCGCGCGGACGCTCGGCATCGCGGTCGCGGGCACGGCGCTCTCGGTGCTCGCGGGCCTTCCGCTGGGCATCCTCGCCACGCCTTCGCTGTTCCGTCGCGGGCCGCTCCTGGCTGGCGAGCGCCCCGGCCTGCTGACGGCGCTGGTCGCCTTTGCGAGCCTGGCGGCTCGCGCCTTCCTCCGCTTCCTGCGCGCCGTGCCCGACCTGGTCTGGGCGCTCCTCTTCGTGGTGGGCTTCGGGCTCGGACCCCTGCCGGGGGCGCTCGCGCTGGGAGTGAGCGCCGCGGGTATCCTGGGCCGCGTCTACGCGGATCTGTTCGAGGGCGTGCCGCCCGGTCCGGTGGTCGCGCTGCACGCGGGCGGCGCCTCGCGGATGCAGGTGTTCGCCGCGGCGATCTGGCCCCAGGCGGCGCCCGCGGTGGCCGCGTACACGCTCTACTCCTTCGAGTGCTGCGTCCGCGCCGCGGCCGTGCTGGGCTTCGTCGGCGCCGGCGGCATCGGGGGAGAGATCAACCTCTCCATGCGACTGTTCGAGTACGGCCAGGTGCTTACTCTACTCCTCGCCTTCGTCGCCCTGGTGCTGCTCACCGATGCCGTGAGCCGGCGCCTGCGTGGCCGCTTCCAGCGGAACGCCGTGCACGGAAGCGGCCTCTTGCGCGGGCCCGTCGAAGGCCGCATCGTCCGGCGGGCCCCCGCCCTGCTCTGGATCGCGCTCGCCGCGCTCGCCTTCCAGCAGGCCGGCTTCCTGGGCATCGCGGCGCCCGGCCTGCTGGGCCATTTCGGCCGCTTCGCCCGCCAGCTCTTCCCGCCCGATCTGTCAGCCGGCTTCCTCGCCAGCCTGATCGAGCCGCTCTGGCAGACCGTCTCCATCTCGGTGGTGGGCACCGCCATCGGGATCGCGCTCGGCGGCGCCCTGGCGCTGCCGGCGACGGCCACCCTGCTCCTCGATCGCCGCGACGCGCCCGGCATGCTCGGCCGCGCGGCGCGGCTGATCGCGTACTCCGGCTCCCGCCTGCTGCTCGCGATGCTCCGCTCCATCCCCGAGCTGGTCTGGGTCCTGCTCTGCATCCTCGCGGTGGGACTGGGACCCTTCGCGGGCGCGCTCGCGCTGGGCCTGCACACGGCGGGCGTGCTCGGGAAGCTCTATGCCGAGACGCTCGAGGAGGTCCCGGACGGTCCCGTCGAGGAGCTGCGCGCCGCCGGCGCATCCCGGCCGCAGCGGCTCTTGTGGGCGATGTGGCCCCAGGCCCGGGAGATGCTGCTCGGGTACACGCTGCTGCGCTGGGAGACGAACCTGCGCGTCTCGACGGTGGTCGGCCTGGTGGGCGGAGGCGGGCTCGGGCTCGCGCTCTACAACAACGTGCAGCTCGGCTTCTACCCCCGCGCGGCCACGCTGGTCCTGCTCATCTATCTGTTGGTGTCGGTCACGGACTGGCTCTCCGACCGGCTGCGGAAGCCGGTCGCCTCCGCGGAGGCCCCGCCGGCGAGCGCCATGGAGCTGATCAGCGCTGCTTCTGGTACTCCTGCAGCGCCTTGACGCTGGGCGGCCCTTGCTGGAGCGCCTCGATCGCCGCCACCGCCGCGCGGCAGGAGGTGAGCGCGGTGAAGTACGGGATGCCGTGCATCAGCGTCTCGCGGCGGATGCTGTAGCTGTCCGCGATGGCCTGCTTCCCGGAGGTGGTGTTGAAGACCAGGGCGATCTCGCCGTCGATGATCTTGTCGACGATGTGCGGCCGGCCCTCGGCCACCTTCAGGACCGGCGTGGCGGGGACTCCTCGTTCCCGTAGATAGCGCGCGGTGCCCTGGGTTGCGACGACCTCGAATCCGCACGCCACCATCCGGCGGGCCAGATCCACGCTCCCCTCCTTGTCCTCGTCGCGCACGGAGATGAACACGCGTCCCGAGAGCGGCAGGACGTTGCCCGCGGCGATCTGCGCCTTGGCGAAAGCGCGCGCGAACGAGTCGTCGAGGCCCATGACCTCGCCGGTGGAGCGCATCTCCGGACCGAGGATGGTGTCCGCGCGGGAGAAGCGATGGAAGGGGAACACGGCCTCCTTCACGCTCATGTGCTTGGGAACCACCGTCTTGGTGATCCCCTGCTCGGCCAGGGTCTTCCCGACGGTGCAGAGCGCCGCCACGCGGGCCCATTGGATTCCGGTCGCCTTGCCCACGAAGGGCACGGTGCGCGAGGCGCGTGGATTTGCCTCCAGGATGTAGATGCGCCCCTCCCGCACGGCGAACTGGACGTTCATCAGGCCGACCACGCGCAGGTGCCGCGCGAGGGCGACCGCCTGCCGGGAGATCTCCTCGACGATCTTGGGAGGCAGGCTGAAGGGAGGCAGCGCGCAGGCCGAGTCGCCGGAGTGGATGCCGGCTTCCTCGATGTGCTCCATCACCCCGCAAACGACGTACCGCTCGCCGTCGCCGACGCAGTCGACGTCGACCTCGATGGCCTCCTTCAGGAACCGGTCGATGAGGATGGGCCGCTCCTCGGACGCCCGCACCGCCTCCGTGGAGTACTGCACCATCCCCTCGTCGTCGTGGACCACTTCCATCGCGCGGCCGCCCAGCACGAAGCTGGGGCGCACCATCACCGGGTAGCCGATGCGCCGCGCGATCGCGAGCGCCTCCTCGGTGCTGCGCGCGACGCCGTTCTCCGGCTGGAGCAGCTTCAGCTCCTCGACCACGCGGGCGAACCGCTCGCGGTCCTCGGCGGCGTCGATGGCGTCCACGCTGGTGCCCAGGATGGGGATGCCGGCGTCGAGCAGCCCCTGGGCCAGCTTGAGCGGGGTCTGCCCGCCGAACTGCACGATGGCGCCCATCGGCTTCTCGCGCCGGAAAATCTCGACCACGTCCTCCAGCGTGAGCGGCTCGAAGTACAGCCGGTCGGAAGTGTCGTAGTCGGTGGAGACCGTCTCGGGGTTGCAGTTGACCATGATGGTCTCGAACCCCGCCGCACGCAGCGCGAAGCTGGCCTGCACGCAGCAGTAATCGAATTCCACCCCCTGCCCGATCCGGTTCGGTCCCGAGCCGAGGATGAGCACCTTCTTGCGCGCGTCGGGGCGCACCTCGTCCTCGTCCTCGTACGAGGAGTACAGGTACGGCGTGTTCGCCTCGAACTCGGCGGCGCAGGTGTCGACGCGCTTGAACACCGGGTGGAGGTCCAGCGCCTCCCGCTTCTGCGCGATCTCCTTCTCCGGCCTGCCGGTGAGCTGCCCGATGCGCTTGTCGGAGAAACCGAGCCGTTTCCAGCGCTGCAGCTGGGAGAGCGCCTCGCCGCCCGCGATCTCGCGCTCCGCGCGGATCAACTCCTCGATCTCGCGCAGGAACCAGGGATCGATGGCCGAGAGCTGCGCGATCTCGCTGGTCGGAATTCCGGCGCGGTACGCCTCCCCCACCCAGAAGAGCCGCCGCGGGGTGGGCGTCTTCACCTCCGACCGGATGCGCTCCAGTTCCTGCCCGCTGTGAGCAGCCGGCGGCGGCACGTCGCGCCCGAGCGGGCTGTGCAGGCCGGTGGTGCCGTTCTCCAGGCTGCGCAGCGCCTTCTGCAGGGCCTGGTTGAAGGTGCGCCCGATGGACATCACCTCGCCGACCGACTTCATCGAGGTGGTGAGCGTCTGGTCGGCGTGCGGGAACTTCTCGAAGTTGAAGCGCGGGACCTTCACCACGCAGTAGTCGATGGCCGGCTCGAAGGAGCTGGGGGTCGACTTGGTGATGTCGTTCTGGATCTCGTCGAGCGTATATCCGACGGCCAGCTTGGCGGCGATGCGCGCGATGGGGAAGCCCGTCGCTTTCGACGCCAGCGCCGAGCTGCGCGAAACCCGCGGGTTCATCTCGATGACCACGATGCGGCCGGTGCGCGGATCCACGCCGAACTGGATGTTGGACCCGCCGGTCTCCACGCCGATGGCGCGGATCACCTTGCGGGCCATGTCGCGCATCTCCTGGTACTCGACGTCGCTCAGCGTCTGCGCGGGCGCGACGGTGATGGAGTCCCCGGTGTGCACGCCCATCGGGTCGACGTTCTCGATCGAGCAGATGACCACCACGTTGTCGGCGTGGTCGCGCATCACCTCCAGCTCGAACTCCTTCCAGCCGAGCACCGACTCCTCGATCAGCACCTCGTGCACCGGGCTGCAGGCGAGCGCGCGCGCGCCCATGTCGGCCAGCTCCTCGCGGTTGTACGCGATGCCGCCGCCCAGGCCGCCGAGGGTGAAGCTCGGGCGCAGGATGAGCGGGAAGCCCAGCTCGTGGCCGACGGCGTTGACCTCGTCCAGCGAGCGCGCGACACCGGACTTCGGCACGTCCAGGCCGACGGCCGTCATGGTGTCCTTGAACCGCTGGCGGTCCTCGGCCTTCTCGATGGCGTCGAGCTGCGCGCCGATGAGCTGGGTGCCGTACTTGGCCAGGATTCCCTGCCGGGCGAGCTGGACCGCCAGGTTCAGCGCCGTCTGGCCGCCCAGGGTGGGCAGCACCGCGTCGGGCCGCTCCGCCGCCAGGATCCGCTCCGCGGCCTCCACCGTGATGGGCTCGATGTAGGTGCGGTCCGCCCACTCCGGATCCGTCATGATGGTGGCCGGATTGGAGTTGAGCAGGATGGTCCGGTACCCCTCCTCGCGCAGCGCCTTGAGCGCCTGCACGCCTGAATAGTCGAACTCGCAGGCCTGCCCGATGACGATGGGACCGGAGCCGAGCAGGAGGATGGACTTCAGGTCTTTGCGGCGCGGCATCCTTGGGGCTGCTCGTCTAACATGGGAGGCGCGTGGAATCCATCGAAGCCGAAGCGCTCGCCCGCAACGAACGCTACCTGCGCGAGTTCGTCGAGGCGCTCGAGCTTTGCCCCTTCGCGCGCAGGTGCCGCGAGAGTGGCCGGCTCGCCCGGCGGGTGCTGCGCGGCGGTCGGCCGGGCGAGGCCACGGCGGCGGTCGTCCGGGAGCTGGAAGCGACCACGGAGGAGCAGGTCGAGGTGGCGCTGCTCATCTACCCGGAGCTCGAGGGCGGCCTGCGCGCGCTCGAGGAGCTCCGCGACGAAGTCCGGCGGTCCCTCCGGCTGTTCCACTGCGTCGCCTTCCACCCCGATCTGCCGATGGACCTCTCCGACGAGAACCGCGCCGTCTCGTTCCTGCGCCGCAGCCCGGACCCGACCCTGCAGCTCGTCCGCATCGCCACGCTGGACCGGGTCCGCTCCGGACGCCCGGCCGGCTCGGTGTATGTCGACCCATCTCGACTGACGCCCGAAGAGCTGCGCAAGGTCCAACCGGCCCCCAGCCTTTCCGACCAGATCGCGTCGGCGAACTTGCGCACGTTGCTGCAGCACGACGCCAACGCGCTGGCCGCCTTGCTCGCAGCGATCCGGAGCGCGTAGCTCCGTCAGTTCGGCTTGGCTGTGTTTTCACGGAGGAACCGAACCAGCCGCGAATACATGCGCTCCCGCGCCGCCTCGTCGTAGAACCCGTGGCCTTCCTTGGGCTCCTCCAGCCATTCCGGGGCCCGGCCTCGTTCCTCCAGCGCCTGCTTGAGACGTTCCGCGTGCTCGATGGGCACGCGTTCGTCCTTCATGCCGTGAATCAGCAGCACGCGCGCGCGCGCGCAGCTTGTCGGCATTGTGGACCGGCGAACCTCGCTTCAGCGCGGCGGCATCGTCCCCCACGACGGTGCGCACGTAGGCGCGGCCGAGCCCGGTATCCGCGATGTCTCCACTGCGCCCCATCAGCGTAAGGTCGTAGACGCCGGCGTAGCCGACTGCGCAGCGGTACAGATCGGGTGCCGCGATGGCGCTCTGCATGGCCGCATAACCGCCGAAGCTGCCGCCGTAGATGCAGACGCGCTTCGGGTCCCCGTAGCCGCTCGTCAGCGCGTATCTCGTCGCATCGACGATGTCCTGCACGATGCGATCGCCCCAGTGCGCGTAGCCGGCTTCCTGGTACGCGAGTCCGTAACCACCGGAACCGCGATAGTTCACCTGCAGCACCGCGAAGCCCTCGCTGGCGAGCAGCTGCACTTCGGAGTTGAAGCGCCACGTGTCGCGCACGAAGTGCGGACCGCCGTGCGGCACCACGACCATGGGAGGCGGCCGGCCGGACGCGGATCCGTTGGGAGACGTCACGTAGCCGTGGATCCACATCCCGTCGCCGGCCCGGATGTGGAACGCCGTCATCGCCGACGTCTCCTTGGGTGCGATCCACGGACGCGTCGCGACGAGCTCCTCCGCCGAACCCCTGTCGATGTCGACCAGCAGGAACCTGCCGGGGTCACGGTCGCTGTAGACGAAGGCGATCGCCTGTTTCTCGTCGTCGGTCGCGCTGAGGATGCGGACGTTCTCGTCCGGATATGCGTCGAGCAGCCCCTTGAGCACCCGCGAAACGGGATGTTCCGGCACGAGGAAGTCGTAGGAGGGCACGTCCGGCTCATACTCGACCGCCAGGATCTGCCCGGTCTTGGAATCGAGCACGAACTCCCGCGGAGGGACCCATTCACTCTTGGAGAGCAGCCTCCGTTCGCCGCTGTCGATGTCCACGGCATACAGCCCGAATCCATTCGCCAGCGGTTCGACGACGTTGATGGTCCGGCTCCCTGAAACGTAGCCGACCGGCCGGCTCAGGCTCGTGATGCCTTTGAGCTTCATCAGCTCGCTCCAGCCCTCGTCGGGGTCGCGGAAGAAATATCTCGGCCTCACGTCGGCGCTGCTCCCCACCGCAATGCGCGGTTCGCCGTTTTCGTCGGTCAGGAAGGTCACGCCCGGGATCGGGCTTTGGGTGACTCGCGTCTTCAGGCCGCTGTAGACGTCGAGCTTGTAAACGGTGGAGATGCGGTCGCCCACTTCGCGGAACTCGATGGTCTGGATCAGGATCCTGCGCTCGTCGTGAAGCAACCGACCGATGACCGCGCCGCCAGCGAGCTCCGAATTCTTCCTTGCGCGGTAGCCGAAGATCATGTCTCCTCGGCCGCCCGTCGCATCCACGGCGTAAATCTCGCCGCGGTTCACCGGCGCGGCTAGCGTGCCGTCCTCGTCCCAGAGCTGTACCACCACGCGGCTGTCGTTCGCCCAGTAGAAGTCGCCGACCGACTGCGGAGCGGGCCTGAGCACCGGCGCCAGCTTGCGGGTCTTCAGATCGACGATCGCCAGCGAACGCTTCCCGCCTTCCGCGGTGATCGCCGCCAGGTACGTGCCCTTGGGCGAGATCTTCGCGTCCACGAACCTGCTGTGCCGTGTGAACGCCGCGATGCCCTTGGGCTCGGGCGCGCGCGCCTGCCCGGGCTGCGCCGAGCCGCCGTGCTTGCAGGAAAGCAGGGACAAGCTCGACGTCAACGCGACCAGCGCCGTGCGCAAACCCATTTGTTCTCCTCGGAGATGGAGCAACTGCACCGAGCGGCGAGCAGGTTGCCGCCGTCAGGCAGTGAGGTCAAACAATCTCAGCGCACTTCGTTCAGCGTGCGGTCCAGGTTGAAGGCGGCGCTGATCAGCGCCAGGTGGGTGAATGCCTGGGGGTAGTTGCCCAGCGCCTCGCCGGTGCTGCTGGTCTGCTCGGCGTAGAGGCCGACGTGGTTCGCATAGCCCAGCATCCGCTCGAAGATCAGACCAGCGCGACCGTCCGCATGTTGCCGATGACGCCGTGGTCTTCGATGCGCTCATAGGCCATGCCGGTTACCCGATGCGGACCCCGAGCATGGAGACCGAGCCGCCGTCGAAACCCTCGACCGGATACGTCACGGGCTCCTCGCGCCGGACCTGGGCGAGCACGTAGATGAGCGGCAGGAAATGGTCCGGCGTGGGCGCCGCCAGAGCAGCATCGCGGCCGAGCTCCTCGTACCCGACCACGGTCTCGTGATCGTTCTCCTCGATCGCCGTGCGGATGACCTGCTCGAAGCGCAGCGCCCAGTCGTACGGTTCGACCGGGTGCCGGCCCCAGGCGTAGGTGTGCAGGTTGTGCACCACGTCGCCGGAGCCCAGGACCAGCACGCCTTCCTCGCGCAGCGGCCGCAGCCCCACGGCGAGCGCCCAATGCTCCTCCGGGGTGAGCGTCTCGTCGATGCCGAGCTGCACCACGGGGACGTCGGCCCGCGGGAACATGTGGACCAGCACCGACCAGGTGCCGTGGTCGAGGCCCCAGCGGTCGTCGAGCTCCACGTCCGCCGGCGCGAGCAGCTCCCGCACGCGCCGCGCCAGCTCCGGAGACCCCGGCGCCGGGTACTCCACCTCGTACAGCTTGCGCGGGAACCCGCCGAAGTCGTGGATGGTGCCCGGCCGCTCCTGCGCCGTCACGCGCGCGCCGGGCGTGTACCAGTGCGCCGAAACGGCCAGGATGGCGCGCGGCCGGGGGAGATCGGCGGCGATGCGCTCCCAGGCGCGCGTGTACTCGTTGCGCTCCAGCGCGTTCATGGGGTTGCCGTGCCCGATGAAGAGGACCGGCATCCGCTGGCCTGCTGTCCCGGTAGTCGCCATGCTCGGACCCCCGGAAGGTAGGGACGCCGCCGCGTTCCGGCGGATTCGTGCGCGCGCGCCGGGAAGCAGTCAGCCGGGCGGCGGCGCTACGAGTCTCCGGGCGGGAAAGGTACCCACCGCTGCGCTCTGTGCTAAGTTCCGCCGCGACCACGCGCGGAGGGCACTTTCCATGGCGTTCGTCGTTGCGGAGCCTTGCATCAACTGCAAGTACACGGACTGCGTCGCCGTCTGCCCCGTCGACTGCTTCTACGAGGGCGCGAACTTCCTCGTCATCCACCCCGACGAGTGCATCGATTGCGGCGCCTGCGAGCCGGTGTGCCCGACCAAGGCCATCTTCCCCGAGGACGACCTGCCGGACAAGTGGAAGGAGTACACGGCGATCAACGCCGATTTCTCCACCAAGTGGCCCAACATCAACAAGCAGAAGGAGCCGCTGCCCGACGCCGACAAGTACAAGGAGATGGAAGGCAAGCGCGCCATGCTCAAGCTGGAACCTCCGGCCTAGGTCGCGTGCGCGGTGGAGGATCCGCAGGCCCTGCAGGTCCAAACGGCCCACAGGCCCGCGCCCGGCGACCGGTACTGCCTCACACCGCACAAGCTGAAGCCGGGGCACCGGCTGTCCGTCCTGGTGGACGGCGCCGAGGCGTACCCCGCGATGCTCGCCGCCATCCTCGGCGCGCGACGCGAGGTGCTGCTCGAGACCTATATCTTCGAGGGCGACGCGACCGGCAAGCGCTTCCACCACGCGCTCTGCGAGCGCGCGATGTCGGGCGTATCGGTGCGGCTGGTGGTCGACGGAGCGGGCTCGTGGAACCTGTCGGGAAACGACCGCGAGGAGCTGCTCGAAGCGGGCGCGCACCTCGCCACCTTCCATCCCGTGCGGCCCTGGCGCAGACGCTGGGGGTGGTCGGTGCGCGACCACCGCAAGCTGCTGGTGGTGGACGAGGAGGTGGCGTTCACCGGCGGCATCAACATCGGCGACGAGTACGCGCCGCGCGACTGGGGCGGCAAGGGCTGGCACGACGTGCACGTCCGCGTCCACGGACCGGTGGTCGCCGACCTGCGGCGCTACTTCTTCGATTCCTGGAGGTACGCGAGCCCCGACGGCGTCCCCCGGCGTCTCACGCATCCTCGGCCGGCCCGCGCGCACGGGCCTGAGCCGTCCGAGAGCGCGCGGCGCGCCGATGTCGTGCCGGGCCAGGCGGAAGCCGGCGGCCGGGTCCAGGCGCTCGCCATCGGCCGTTTCCGCGACCGGCGCTCGATCGAGAAGCACCTGCAGCGCGCGGTATCGCTCTCCGCCTCGCTGCTGCGCGGCCGCGTCCGCATCTTCGAGTACCTGCCCACCATGCTGCACGCGAAGTCGATCGTGGTGGACGGGGCCTGGTGCTCGATCGGCTCCTACAACCTCGACCAGCGCAGCCTGCAGTACAACTGGGAGCTGGTGCTCTCCATCGTCGACGACGAGGCCGCGTTCGCGCTCGAGGAGCGTTTCGCCCGCGACCTGCCCCTGTGCCGGGAGATCGATCCCGCCGAGTGGCGCCGCCGCCCCTGGTGGCAGCGTGTAAACGAGCAGATCTTCTACTACTTCCGTCTGTGGCTATAGCGACAGCGCAGCCTGCGTCGTATGCTGTCCGGCGTGGACGATCTCGCGCCCGGGCTCCTCATCGCCGTCCCGCAGATGGAGGATCCGAACTTCTCGCGATCGGTCGTCCTGCTCATCGAGCATTCGGACGCGGGAGCGATGGGAATCGTCTTCAACCGCCCGAGCGACGTGCCGCTCTCCGAGATCGGCAAGGAGCAGGGCCTGCGCGTCCACCCCGAGGCCGGACGGGCCTTCATCGGCGGGCCCGTTTCGCCGGAGCGCGGCTTCCTCCTGCACCGGCGCGCCGACGTGCCCGACTCGATCAAGGTGCACGACGGACTCTTCCTGAGCGTGTCGACGGATAGCCTCAAGCCGCTCCTGGCGGGCGACCCCGACGCCTACCGCCTGTGCCTCGGATACGCGGGCTGGGGACCGGGGCAGCTCGAGCGCGAAGTGATCGTCGGGGGCTGGCTGACCGGCAAGGTATCGACCGAGCGCATCTTCGACACCCCGGCGGAGAAGGTCTGGGACGCGGCGATCCGGGACCTGGGATTCGACCCGGCGTTCCTGGTGCCGTCGGGCGGTCCTCAGTAGAGCTCGCCCGCGAGGCGCTCGTACGTCTCGCGGTCGGCGCAGGTGAAGCAGCAGAAGACCACCTTGTCGATCGGCGGCGGCCCCTCGAGCTCCCTCTCCACCTCCCGGAGCGCGATGCGCGTCGCCCGCTCGAGCGGGAAACCGAACGCGCCCGTGGAGATGGCCGGGAACGCGATCGTTCGGACGCCGTTCCGCCGCGCCACCTCCAGGCTCCGCCGGTAACAGCTCGCCAGCTGCTCGTCCTCGCCGTAGGTCCCGCCTCGCCAGACCGGCCCCACCGCGTGGATGACCCGCTTCGCCGGAAGGCGGAAGCCGGGCGTGATCCGGGCGTCTCCTGTCGGGCAGCCGCCCAGCGGGCGGCAGGCCTCGAGCAGCTCCGGACCGGCGCGCCGGTGGATCGCCCCGTCCACGCCGCCTCCTCCCAGCAGCGACTCGTCCGCGGCGTTGACGATGGCATCGACCTCGAGCGTCGTGATGTCCCCCTGCACGATCTCCACCCGTCCGCCCAGGAACGTCATGCGCGCCTCCCCGGCACTATACTTGCGCCCATGGCAGACGAGCTGCGCAAGGCGGCCCGCGCGGGCCCGATCGAAGCGAAGCGCGAGCCGCCGATCGTCGCCCGGCTGGTGGTGGAGATCCGCTCGGACGGATCGCACACCATCGCCCGGGGCGCGGCCGAGGACGCCCAGACCGGCGAACGCGTCACCGTCCAGGCCGAAGGCTCGACCCCGCTCGCCCTGGTCCTTTCCCTCCTCAAATCCGCCCTCGAGCTCCCCACCTTGGCCCGCACCTTCACGAAGGGTTTCCTGCCGCGAAAATGACTTCCTGCGTTTCACGCGGAGCGCGCTGAGCGAGCGGAGCGCGCGGAGACTTTTCTTTTTCAGGCTCTTCCGGCTTTTCCGTGGGTCGTTGGATCCAGATCCAACGACCCACGGAGATTCCTGAAGAACCCTTTTTCAAATAGAATCCTCCGCGCGCTCCCTTTTTCTCCGCGCCCTCCGCGTGAAACGCATTAGGCGTGCATCGCGAGCAGCGCGGCGGCGGCGGGGGAGAGGTCGGTGGCGGGGTTGGTGCAGGGGGGGCCTTGGGTCCAGAGGAGGTCGGGGGCGGAGGGGCGGAGGACGAGTTGGATCGAGGAGCGGGTGCCGTAGCCCAATTCGTCGGCGTGGACGCAGGCCCCTTCCAGGGGAGACGGGCCGTGTCGCTGCATCGGAGGGCGGAGCATCGCCGCGGTGACGCCGGGATGCAGCAGTAGCGGGCCGACCTCGCGCAGCACCTCGGCCTCGCGGACGCCCTCCCCGGCGCCGTAGCTGCGCTCCGTCACCAGGTAAGCCTCGCCCGGCGGGAGCGCGCGGACCTCCAGCCGTTCCCCGTCGCAGATCGCGACGGCCGCTTCGCGCGCGTCGGCGAACACGAGGTGGAAGCCGTTGTAGCGCAGAGGGTCCAGGCCGCTGGCCAGCTTCCGCACGGCCGCCGCGTCGGGAGCGCGCAGCGCGTCCAGCACCAGCAACCCGCGCGAACGGCGGGCCGGGTCCGGCGAGGCGCCCCGCCGGTTCGTCACGCAGACGAACAGGCCGGACGCGGTCAGGCCCAGCCAGGTGCCCCCGGCCTTCTCGTCCCGCGGCATGAGCACGCCGGGCAGGTCCGGCCAGACGCGCGGCGGCGCGGCCGGGCGCGCGAGGAACTCGTTCCGGTTCCCGGTGACCGCCAACAGAACGTAGGGCGACGGCCGCACCGCGAAGGCCAGCGTGCACATGTCGCGCAGCATAGCCGCCGCCGTATTCGGCGGCTTTGCCAAAGCGCGGACCTCCCGGACGCGTTCCCGCGCGCCGCGCCCGCGGGACCCTCTGATACAGTGCGCCGCCCCATGGCCAGCAAACGACAGCTCCGCAAGCCGTTCGAGAAGGCCCGCCGCGTCGACCCGCGCCCCATCACCGGCCGCGAGACCGCCCGCGACCTGCTCGACCACGCCTTCTCCGCCTACGTGGGACGCCAGGTGCGCACTGCATACCAGCTGATGCGCCGCTCGATGGAAGAGGACGCGAGCATCTTCCTCACGCTCTCCGGCGCCATGACCCCGGCCGGCCTGCACCAGAGCTGCATCATCCCGCTCATCGAGCGAGGCGTGATCTCCTGCCTGACCACCACGGGCGCGAACCTCTACCACGACGCCCACCGCATCATCGGCCACGCCATCCGCGAGGTGAACCCGGACGCGGGCGACCTCCAACTCCGGCTGGCGCGCGTGATCCGCATCTACGACCTGGGCTTCTGGGAGGAGGCGCTGCTCGACACCGACCGCCTCTTCAGCGCGCTGATGCAGGCCCCGGACTACCAGCGCAAGATGACCACGCCGGAGTTCCACGCCCTGCTGGGCCGCGACATCGGCGAGATGGAGCGCGCGCTAGGAGTGAAGCAGCCGTCGCTCCTGTCGCGCGCGTACGAGCACGGCGTGCCGATTTTCGTCGGGGCGGTGCAGGACGGGTCGATCTTCCTCAACGCGGTGAAGCTCAAGCGCCTCTTCCCGGAGCAGTTCAAGTTCGAGATCGACATCAACGAGGACGTCTACAGCATGGCGGCCGTGCAGCACTGGGCGCGGCACCATGGATCGAAGCGGCTGGCGATCTGGATCCTCGGCGGCGGCGTGCCGAAGAACTACACGCTGCAGGGAGAGCCGCTGCTGGACCAGATCCTCTTCGTGCCCACCACCGGCTTCGACATCGACGTGCAATTCTGCGTCGATCCGGTCGACAACGGCGCGCTCAGCTCCTGCCCCGCCGGCGAGGGGCACACCTGGGGCAAGGTCAGCGTCGAGGCCGTCGAGGCCGGCTCGGTCTACGTGCACACCGACGTCACGGCGGTCTTCCCCTGGCTGACGCACGCCCTGCTCTCCGACCCGCGCATGAAGCGCAAGCCGAAGCGGCTGCTCGACGCTCTGCCGGACGCGCGCGCCTTCCTCGATCGCGACGTCCAGAAAAACCGCCGCGAGCTGCTCAAGACGCTGAGCTTCCCGGGCGCTCCCACCCACCACGACCCCGAAAGCGTTGTCCGCTAGCTCTAGCCTACGAACGTCTCACGCAGAGCCCGCCGAGCCCGCAGAGAACGTGCAAAAAGTTGAAGTTGATCCTGCTAACCCCAGCAGTCCGACCTAGGCGCTTCAGTGCGCAGCAGCCAATGCAGGCTTGTATATGAGTCCGACCACGACGCATACGATCGTCCACGGGACGAGCGCACTTGCCGCCAGCTCGAGCGCGAGTTTCCTGCCTATGTTAAGCGTCACATAGTTGGCTCCTACGAACGTACACACCACGAAGATTCCGACCAGCACACCAAACCGGGCGCTTTCCGCGGCGCCGGATCCGCCTTCGTAGCCCTTCGCGTACATCATCGCGATCACGAAGGTCCCAATCAGGGTGCAAGCGAACCCGGCCGTCGGCGAGCTTTTTCGCCTTGTAGGCCTCGATGTCGCGCATCCCGATCTCGTCGAGCCTGTAGCGCCCGAATGCGGGAACGAGATGGTGCTTGAAGGCGGACTTCTTCGCAGTCAAAGCCATAGGGCGAACAAACGGGGGTTTCGGGTCCGATAGCGACGTTCTGTCCACTCGTGCCCGCCTCCCTCGTGCGCCGGCAGCGTCGCAGACCCCCACGCGGCTGTGCTACGCACCAGCCGCGCAGGGCGAAAGACGGTGCTCTTCGTGACCCACGACGCGGAGGAAGCGCTCTACCTCGCCGACCGGATCGTGGTCCTTTCGCAGCGTCCGGGACGGGTCAAGGCGCAGTTCGCGGTGGACATTCCCCGGCCGCGCTCGCTGGAGACCCGCTTCTCCCCGGGGTTCCTGTCGCTCAAGCGCCAGGTCTGGGAGGCGACCGGCACGACCGCGCCGCCAGATCGCTAGCGTCCGCCTCGGCGCTCGTGCTGAGCTTTCCCGCGCGGTTCCGACCGTCAGGTGCGCGATCTGCTCCGACGATTGCGGCCGGCCTTACCTCCGGGCGAGAGGACCGAAAAGGCGCTCTCTGCCAACTCGACGCTCCCTTCCTTCACTGGACCAAGCGTAGCAGACCAGCCCGCGGCCATGCCATGCACCGGCCGCGCAGGGTTGCTTTCGGCCAAGAGTTGCCACTCGAGCAGAGCCCACGATTGGTCGTACGAGCACCCGCGGTCACACGCCTCCGCATCGCGCGCCGAACACGTTCACGGAATCGGCTTGAGCGTGAGTTCCTCCGGCGTCGCGTTCACGAAGCCGTACTTGGCGTAGGCCGCATGCGCCGCCGGCGTGGCGAGGAACGCGAGGTAGCGCGCCGCAGCGGCCTGCCGCGCACCCACTGCAAGCGAACCAATGGCGTACGCAACCTCGTCGCGCAAGCTGTCTTGCGGCGGCAGCTTCACCTCGTCCAAGCTCTTGCCGAGGCGGCGCGCCTCGAGTGCTTCCGTCGCCCAGACGATGCCCGCGTCCGACGTGCCGGCAAGGACGCGGTCCGGCGTTTCGCGGTGATGTACGGCAGTAAACCAGTTGTTGGCCGTGGTCTGGCATGAAAAGCATTCCTTGCCGGCCGAAATGTTCTGCCAGAGGCCATGGCGCTCGAGCACTTTGCGTCCGTAGAACTGCATGATGCCTTCGTTCACCGGGTTCGGCATCGAGGTGCGCACGTCGCCGCGCTTGAGGTCGGCGATGCCATGAATGCCCTTCGGATTACCCTTGGCGACCAGCAGCACCATTTCGTTGTGCATGTAGGTGGCATAATCGCGCATCAGCCCGAGCTGCTTGAGCTTCTTCAGATGTTCCAGGTTGACCGAGGCATAAACATCAGGCCGGCCCGGATAGCTGCGGCCGCCGTAGGTCCAGCCGCCTGTTTCAATCGCGCTCAGTATCAGCCCCGGCGGCAGCGTGATCAGTCCGACGTCCATCCCCGGTGCCTGCTTCTGAAATGCCGCCACCACGTCGTCCATGGCGAAGAACTGGTTCCCGGCCAGCCATAGGATCAGCTCTGCGTCCGGCTGCATGCGCTCGAGCGCGGTTGCGCCGTTGATGACGCGCCCGTCCGCGTAGTACAGCTTGAGGTCGCTGTCCTTGTTCGGGGGAATGACCGCAAAGCTGGCCGCCGGCTTGGCGACTGCCTCGGCCGGCGCGGATTTGGCGGCCTCAGGAGCGTGCGCACATCGAGCGAGCATCGCGCCAATCATCGCCGCGCAAGCGACCATACTCCAGATTTTCATTTCCTCCTCCTTGGTCTCGGCGCCCGCTCCCCGCGAGCGCAGGCGACAATGGTAGCGGAAAGATCCCCGGCGCCAGGCATCGATTTTCTCTATGTGCTCATTGGACTGGGCGCACATTTTCCATGCCGGCGCCGGATAAGCGATTAGATTCTTCCTTCGTCACTTCTTTGCGTCCTGCAAACAAGCTCCTAGGTCAAGCGGCCTGGGCGAAGAGCTTGGGAAAGCGACCTCGCGGAGCTTGATGGCGCTGGCCATCAGCCTGCGACCGCCGAGGGAGACACGCCAGCGGCGTGAGCGAGGGACCTTGGCGATAAGGCCGTGAGCGTGCAGCCGGCGCAAGAGCCGGGTGAGCTGGCCGGGCTGCTTGTCGGAGTCGTTGGCGAGGGGGAATGGAGTGCGCCCGAGCTTCGCTCGGAGGTCGCGGTTGGTGAAGCCGTGCAGGGCGTGCTCGCCCGCGAGCAGGACTTCGAAGAGGGTGCGGTCGTCGCGGGAGAGAGGGTTAAAGGGCCGCGCCGTCCTGCCGTTCGGGGTGGTGACGGCGCGAGTGATGGCGTCGAGCTCGCGGATGGCCGGGGTCGGGTCGTCGACGCAGGCGAGAGCGTCGAGGGAGCGGGCCTTGCTAGCCTGCGTCAGGAGGAACGTCTTGAGTCCCCATCGGTGGACGCCCTTGGCCTGGAGCAATTCGGCTATCGCGCAGCCGCTCATGATCGGCAGATAGCCGCGCTTCCGGACCGGCGACCGCCCCGTGAACCTGCAGGACGGCGACGCCTCCGCCGCCCGCGCGCGCGCCGCCTCAGTGCTGGTGGACCGCGAGATCGAGCTGCCCAGCGGTGTCACGCGCGTCGCGCCGCTGGAAGAGACGGTGGAGGAGTGGTGGCCTTCCCGCCGTCCCAGTGGAGCGGCAGGCCCGTCGAGGGGCTGCGGCTGCGGTTCGCGAAGGGCCGCGTGGTCGAGATAGCTGCTGTCGCCGGGAAGGATGCCGTGCAAGCGGAGCTGAAGGACGGCGGTTCAGGTAGCGACGCGTTTCGCGAATTCGCCCTCGGCTTCAATCCCGAGTTGGCGGTCCCGGAGCGCGGCCCCTGGATCGCATATTACGGATACGGTGCCGGAGTGGTGCGCCTCTCGCTAGGCGACAACTCGGAACTGGGCGGCAAGGTGGCGGGCGGACGGGTGCGCTGGAACTTCTTCCCCGATCTCACCGTCACCGTGGCGGATGAGACCTGGGTCAAGGACGGAAAGCTCGTCGCTCCCTGAGGGGCTGCCGTACAGTCGGCGCAGGACGTCTCCCGG
>WNGG01003672.1_pt1 | contig 26077 bp, 23 predicted proteins | sample 5400661 | NCBI WGS metagenome assembly WNGG01 (sample SAMN13153372, study PRJNA577476) | soil metagenome | isolation source: 100 cm soil or saprolite under Garry oak tree replicate 1 | place: USA:California | collected 2016-06-15
GCGGCCGCGCTGGAACCGATGGTAGCGCTCCGGGACGAGTGAGACGAAGCCGCGGCAGTCGTGACACAACTCTTTGAAACGACAGCGTTCGCTCGGGGTGCGAGTCGCTCCCGAGGCAATCCGGAAAATCCTTGATTGCCTTGGCGCCTTCCCGGGCGCCCCTGATACCAGACGCTTCACGGGCGCGTGACGGCAGACTGGAAGTTTCCTGAGTGATAAGCCTCCGGGATTGGGATTGGCTGCATCGGCCTCCCTCAGGGATCCCGTCTGAACACTCGGCGCCGGCTGATCATTGAGGAAGCGTGCCATCGGGACCGCGTGTCTCCGCGTGGACATGGCGTCAATCACGCGGCTGTTAACAGTACTGCAGAAACGCGCAGGTGCCGGCCCTTCGAATGCGCACGTTGACTTAAGATCCATCCGACAAGCCGCTTTTCGGCGCCATCGGCGACTCTGCGCCCGATCGGTGGGGGCGGGTGCTGATGCGCCGCGCCGAGCGACGGCGCGCGGAGCGTCAGGGAGAGACGCCGCGCACCCTCGCAGGTGCTGGCATCGCCCAATCACCCTAACATCGCCCGCCATCCACGGTGTGGAAGATCGCACGCTGCTGATGGAGCTGGTCAGGGCGAAACACTACGCGGCCCGCGGCATCGGCGATTGGGAGATCGCGTACTGCTTCGCCTCCAGCCCGAACGGACCCGCGCTGAGCGTCGCAACCCTTGGATTGACAAACAAACACGTTTGGCAATAGATTACCTCCATCCAACGAAAGTTTGTGCCTCTTGAAAGGAAACAGCCTATGCATAGAGCTTTGATCTTGGTCGCTTTGCCATGTCTGGCATTTACTCCCGTCCTGGCGCAGGACCCCACGAAGGTAGCGGCGAAGCAATGCAAAGTCGCGTTTGAAAATGAATACGTGCGAGTTTTGCATTGGACTGTCAGCGCTCACGAAAAAACTCCCCTGCACGAGCACCCGGCTCTGGTGACCGTTTCGCTGTCCGCCGGCAAGACTCGCTTTACAACTCCCGACGGAAAAACGAGGGAGGCGGAGACCAAGGCCGGTCAAGCGATGTGGAGCGATCCGGAAAAACACTCCAGTGAGGACTTGGGTGGCAAGCCGGGCGAAGTCATTCAAGTGGAACTGAAGAAAAGACCCGCCGCCGCCATGACGACCATCCCGGCCTCCGAAGATTCGGTCAAAGTGGATCCAAAACATTACAAAGTTGAATTCCAGAATGACCGGGTCCGCGTCCTACGAATCAAATACGGACCGAAAGAAAAGTCCGTGATGCATTCGCATCCGGCAAACGTCGCCGTTTTTCTTGCGGACGGAGAATCGAAATTCACCTTAGCTGACGGTAAGACGAGCGAGGCAACTTTCAAAGCGGGAGAGGCGCAATGGGCGGACAAAGAGAAACACCTGCCGGAGAATCTCGCCGTCAAAACTTTTGAACTAATTTTGGTCGAGTTGAAATAGAAGTTCGAGCAATCAACACAAGGCTACGCGGGCGCGAATCTTTCGCACAAAAGCCTGCGGAGGTAAAGCAGGCCGCGACATCAGGCGGACTGCGGCGGGGAACCTGCGCAGGGGTATCAGAAGAGGTTTCGATGCTCATCACCGGCCACAAATCTACCTCGATGTTCCGCCGGTACAACATAACCGACGAGCGCGATCTCAAGGAAGCCATGGGCAAAGCGCAGGCGTACGTGCAAACTCTCCCGACGGAGCGGACGGTCGCCCCGTTTCAGAGGGCGGCCGACAGCGGGACCCAGTAGGGCAGTGTGATACTTGTGTGATAGTTCGTGTGGCAAAATGGGTTGAAACCGGGCCAGAGTAATGGCCCTCGGAAGCCCGGTTTTCGGGCATTTTTGATTCGCCGTTGTCCGCCTTTTGCGGCCGGGATCGCGTTCGGGACCGTAAGGTCGGAGGTTCGAATCCTCTCGCCCCGACCAAATTTCCTGCCGCACAGCGATCAAACCTGGCATGGCGAGACGCGCCAAGAAAATTCTCGTCTACGGGACAGTTCAGGGGGTCGGGTTCCGATACTTTGTGCAAAGGGCCGCCCGCAACCTTGGACTGGCAGGAAGTGTCCGGAATCTTCCCGATTCTACCGTAGAGATCCTGGTGGAAGGGGAAGAAGGTCTCATAGACCAGTTCCTTGAAGAAGTTCGGAGTGGGCCGCCGATGGCCAGCGTGAATCGGCTGGAAATCAAGGACGTTCCTCCCGGCGGGACCTACAAGAGTTTCCATATCGAAGGGTGGTGACGATGCAGGATCTGAAAGCGACAATTCGTGAAATCCCGGACTGGCCGAAGAAAGGCATTCTCTTTTATGATCTGACCACGTTGCTCAAAAACGCCTCCGCATTCCGGGAGGCCGTTGACGCTCTGATTGCCCCCTTCAGGGAGAGAGAGATCGATCTGGTCGCGGGGATCGAGGCCCGCGGCTTCATCTTCGCCCCTATTGTGGCGTACGCCTTAAGAGCGGGATTCGTTCCTGTTCGGAAACCGGGGAAACTGCCGGCGTCAACCCACAGGGCGACATACCAGCTGGAATACGGGACGGACAGTCTGGAGATCCATCAGGATGCCATCCGGCCAGGACAGCGGGTCGTCATCGTCGATGACTTGATCGCCACGGGAGGCACGGCCCGGGCGGTAGCAGACATTGTCAGCCAGATGGGCGCCAATGTAGTCGCTCTGGCCTTTCTCGTTGAACTGGAATTCCTCAAGGGGCGTGACAAGCTCCCGGACTACGAAATCGTCAGCATTCTCAAATACTGACCGGGACCTTTCTCAGTTGGAAAGTCCGGGCGTCCTTTTCACCACGGAGGCACGGAGGACACGGAGATTCACTGAGGAAGCAAGAGGTATCCACGAACCCCGTAACACGCGCAGAAAGGGGAGTGTCTCTAGTTCAGTTTTCAGGCTCTGTCGGGCAAGCTAAAGCTTGAACTCCAAACCTGCCCGGACGATGTTTGTTAAGAAAGGTCTTGCTTCCGAGTACTGGGCAGGGAGTCGGCTACGTAAGGAGCCAGGATGCGACCCAGATCGAGGAGCTCCGTGGTTTCATCCTCGGTAAAGACCCTGTCTCCCTGGCATCCGATTCCCAGCGCCCCGACCACCTTGTCACCAAGGAAAAGAGGCACGCACAGCGCGCCGTGGGCGCCAGTCGCTCTGGCGCCGGGCCGTGCGACTCCGCTGTCGTCAGTCTGAAGGTTACAAAGCGAAACGGGTTTGCGCTGTAGGGCCGATGCGCCAGCAATGCCTTTGCCCAGCGGAATGCGCCGGCTGGCGGCGAGTACCGGTTCCGGAATGCCGTCCGTGGCGCCCAGAAGATAGAGGTGTCCGTCTCCTTCGGCGAGACCGTGGATGGTTCCCATATGGGCTTGGAAGTGTTTCACGATGACTCTCAGGACAGCCGAAAACCCGGAGTCCCGGGCTGTAGTGTCCAGGATGTCTTGGATCTCTTGTCTGATCTGCATCAAACGTCCTTCCATTATTGTCTCTCCAGCAAGCGAATCATAACGAGCGAGCCTCACACCGCCAAGTTCATTCAGGCGCGAGACGGAACTTCGTGGCATCGCGGTCCGGGCCATGCCGGAGGTTAGTCGCTTCTCACGGGCGCGACGCCCGTGCCACAGCCTCACACGATTCTTGCATTTCTGAGAGGCTCTTCATTATATAGAATAGGGAAAAACTAACTGACACGGTCTGGGGCGCGCGGCCCCTCAGATCCGTAGAAAGCGGAGCACCGTATGGAACGCAGAGAATTTGTGTGCAAACTGGGAGGCTCTCTCGCCGGAACGGCGGCATTATCCGTATCGGAAGCAGCGCCGCCAGGAACCGAACGTTCCGCCTCGGAGCGGGAGGTTCAGAGCGAACACCAATCGGGTGTAAGAACGCGGCGCGCGGCGCTCATGAAAGTTGGGACACAGCATGGTTCCACAAACGAGATTCTTCGAATACTGGCCGCCTTTGGGGTGAACAACATCTGCAGTTCGCTGCCGTCGATGCGGCTCGATGAAAACTGGTCCGTGGAAGGGTTGATCCGTTTGAGGGAGAGGGTCGAGTCTTTCGGGATCAGCCTGGACATGGTCCCCTTGCCGCTCAGCTCTCACTATATAACGAAAGCCGAGATGCCTCACATTATGCTCGGCAAGAGCCTGGAACGCGACCGCGAGATCGACGCCATCTGCCAGATGGTCCGGAACGCCGCGCGCGCGGGCATTCCCGCTTTGAAGTACAACATGAGCATTCTGGGCGTGGTGCGGACGGGACCTACACCGGGCAGGGGAGGCGCCAGCTACAGCACGTTTGCATACGAAAAGGCGAAGCAGGATCCTGCACTGACCGAGGCCGGGCCGGTTAGTGCAGAGGAATACTGGGAGCGTATTACGTACTTCTTGAAGCGCGTCATTCCTGTCGCGGAGGAATACAAAGTCCGTATGGCCTGCCATCCTCACGATCCCGGAATGCCCCGCAACAAGGGATTTCGCGGAGTCCAGACCGTTTTGGGGAGCGTGCAGGGTCTCAAGCGTTTCATTGAGATCACGCCGAGCAAATACCACGGGATCAATTTCTGCCAGGGGACGGTGTCGGAGATGCTTCAGAAACCTGGGGAAGAGATCTTCGACGTCATTCGGTATTTCGGCAGCCGGGGCAAGATTTTTAATGTCCACTTTCGAAACATTCGCGGGCGGTTCCTCAGCTTCGAGGAAACGTTCATCGACGACGGTGACGTGGACATGTTGAAGGCCATGAGAGTTTACAAAGAGATCGGCTACGATGGAATGATGATGCCGGACCACGTGCCCAAGATTCCAGGCGATTCCGACGGCTATCAAGCCTTTGCCTTCACATTCGGGTACATCAAAGCGCTGATCGCAGCTGTGGACTTGGAGTAGGGAAGTCGGGGCTGGTACCGATCCTCGAGAAGATGACAGGATGGACAGCATGACAGGATAACCAGGATGGACAGGATAGGATTTCTGATCTTGTCCTGTTTAGCCTGCGTGCTTGGGACTATGCTGGAAGCAGGTTAAGGCCTGGGCTCCGAACGCGCACAAAAGAGGGACAGGATAACAGGATGGACAGGATTTGGAGTAGGGAAGCGAGGACGATTACCCGATGAAACCCTTCGCCTTTTCGGAACTCCTCGCACACATGTCCTCGATACGCCAACCGTCTGCGATGGCCTGCTCGCTCGCTCTTCCAATGGGAGCAGCCTTGCTGTCGGCGGCGTGGCTGTTCCTTGCCCGGGCGCAGGAGACGAACGAGCGTGGACTGGCCGCCTTGCTTGACGGCAGTGGATTCGTGCGCATACCGGCGGGCGAGTTCATGATGGGATCCAGGAACGGAAAGCCAGACGAACAGCCCGTGCATCGCGTGGTCATCAGCAAGGGTCTTGAGATGGGAAAGTTCGAGGTGACGCAGGCACAATGGGAAGCGGTGATGCGCCGCGCGCACGCGAGAGTCGCGCCAGGGGAAGCGGCGGAGGCGAGTACTCCGAGCCATTTCAAAGGCCCAAGCCTGCCGGTGGAGAATGTTTCCTGGCACGAAGTTCAGCAATTCCTCCGGATGCTCAACGCACGCGATGACAGGTTCGAGTACCGGCTGCCGACCGAGGCGGAGTGGGAGTATGCCTGCAGGGCTGGAAGCACGGGAGACTATGCTGGAACGCTGGATGCGATGGCGTGGTATGAGTCGAACTCGGGCGGTCAGACGCGGCCGGTGGGCCGGAAGGAGCCGAATGCGTGGGGCCTTTACGACATGCATGGGAACGTGTGGGAGTGGGTGCAGGATTGGTACGCCCACGACTACGGCGAGGAGAGGCCAGCGGCAGGGCCCGCATCCGGCTCGTACAAGGTGTATCGGGGCGGAGGTTGGTTTTCATCCCCGGCGGATTGCCGGTCGGCGGTTCGCGGCTTCAACTTTCCAATCGATCGCTACGACTCGGTCGGCTTTCGCCTGGTGAGGACGCCGAAATAGCGCGTGAAAACAAACCAACCGCAAAGACGCCCAGAATCATTCTGGACTCTTCTCTGCTTTTTTCTGCTGCTGCGCCGTGCGCGCCGTCAGTTGTCTCAACAGGTCGATCGTCGGCTTGGGCGCCTCAAACTCGGCTTCTTCCAGAGGCGTCCGGCCAAAGCGGTCCTTCGCACTCAGATCGGCGCCATTTTCGACCAAGTACTGAATGATGTCATTCGCTCCGAAGCGCGTGGCCGTGTGCAACGCGGTGCCGCCGCTACGGCGCGCTTCGTTTACATCGGCGCCTAGCTCAACCATCAGCTTCACAGCCTCGAGCTTGCGGCTGGCAGCCGCCAGCAGAAGACCTCCGGCGCCATCCGGGGTCTTCGCCTTGGGGTCCGCTCCCAGCGCGATCAGCTCGCGCATCATGGCGACGTCGCCGGTCTCGGCCGCCGTCAGGAAAGGAGTCATACCGCCGGTGCGGAACGCGTTCGGTGGGTCAGGCGGCGTCTCTGTGCGAGCGTCCAGATCGGCGCCACGAGCCACCAGGTCGCGTACCAGGTCGATCTTGCCTTGCCGAACCGCCTCGTGCAGGGGCGTGCCGCCGCTACGGTCGCGCGAATTCACTTCGGCGCCGTGCTCGAGCATCAAACGCGCGACCGCCTCGTGTCCGCGGCCCAGCGCGATGAGGAACGCTGTGTTGCCATCCGGTGCCTTGAATCGCGGGTCTACCTTCGCTGCCAACAGCAACTTCACGCTGTTGATGTCCCCCTGCTGTGCGGCGAACAACAGTGTGTTGTACCCGTTTTTTGAGACGGTGTTCACGTTCGCGCCTCGTTCGATGAGCAACCGCGCAATCTCCGAGCGCCCATCGGCCGCCGCCCACATAAGCGCCGTCTGGCCCCCCCGGGATTCGGCGACATTGACTACGGCGCCATGGTCGAGCAGCAGCCTAACCAGCTCGACATCGCCCGAGTTAACGGCGCACATCAGAGGAGTATCGCCGCTCCAGCGCGTAGCGTTGGGATTTGCCTTCGCCTCCAGCAGCATCCGGGTGATGGCCAGATTGCCACTGGTGCAGGCCAGCGTGAGCGGAGTTTCCCCGTTCTCGTCGGCGGCATTGACATTCGCGCCCGCCCGAACCAGAGCGGCGACAATCTCGGAGTCTTCCCGGCTTGCGGCCCACGCCAGCGGTGTGGATCCGTCGGCCCTGGCTGCATTCACGTCGGCGCCGCTTTTAAGCAGCGTTAGCACGGCCTTGAGATCACGCTTCTGAACGGCTTCCAGAAGCCGGAGGTCGGCGGCGGAAACCAGTTGCATGGCCAGGACCAGCAAACTCAGCGAAATCAAACCAAACCGGATAATCATTGGCACACCTCGGAGAAACAAATATATTATCATTGGCGTACTTGGTAATGGTATTTTGCAATAGGATAGAGGTGTAATCAGAAGTGCGAGTCAATTCATGGGGCTTTTAACTTTCTCAGAAACTGTGGAGAACGTGATTCGTCTTAATTCGTGGAATTCGTGGCGTTTTTTGCTGGCCACGAATTCCACGAAAACAATCACTGCGATTTGGATGCCATCGGTTCGAAATACAAATTTTCAGGGTCTCACGGCCGGGCTATTCACACGCACCTGACGGTGACGCCTAAAAATTTGACTCGCACTTCTGATTGCATCCATAGCATACGGGTGTAATTAGAAGTGCGACTCGCTTCAGGTGCCGCTTTGATGAGATGCAGATCAGCAATCACGGCTTTTTTGGAGTGCGGTGACTTGCCGACTTGCCGCCGCTATGGCCCCGGCGCTTTCGCCCCTCCGGGGTGGAATACGTAGCATGCCGACAGCGACGGGGAAACACTTGCTTACAGCTACTCTCCTCAATGCTCTATGCACTCTACTGGCGGCAGCAGGCTTGCATGGGCAAAGCCCTTCTGCCGCGCCGGCCGCGGCGCAGGCCCTTGTGAACCGTTACTGCCGGAATTGCCATAACGAAGATCTGAAGCCTGGCGGGGTCTCGCTGGACGGTGTGCGTGCTACGGGCGTCGGCGCCAACGCGGACACCTGGGAAAAAGTCTTCCGCAAGGTAAGGACCGGCGAAATGCCTCCCTTGGGTATGCCCAGGCCCGACGCGTCTGTGATGACTTCCTTCGTGACGTGGCTCGAAACTGAGCTGGATCGCGCCGCTCTCGGCAGGCCCAATCCTGGGACGCCATCCATTCATCGGCTCAACAGGGCAGAGTACGGCAACGCAGTCCGCGATTTGCTGGACCTGGACCTCGATCACTCTTCAAGCCTGCCCGCGGACGATTCCGGATATGGCTTTGACAATATCGGCGCGGTGCTTACGGTTTCTCCGCTTCATATGGAGAAGTACATGGCGACGGCGCGCCGCGTCAGCCGGCTCGCGGTCGGAACGGTCAAACTCAGCCCGGCGATTGAGAAGTTCACCGCCGGCCGCAGCGCCGCCAGCGAAACGAGCGACGATTTGCCGCTCAGCGTCCGTGGCGGGATCCTGTTCCGCCGTCATTTTCCGCTCGACGCGGAATACTCGATCCTCGTGCGGGTCCGTGGAAACCCAGACCCCAACCTGCCTCCTGCCAAGCTCGACCTGCGCCTTGATGGTAACCGTGTCAAGCTGTTCGACGCAAACATCAGTCCCGCCGAAGAAGCGCAGTACACCCGGAACTACGAGGTCCGCCTGCCGCTGAAGGCGGGCATGCACGTGATGGGCGCCGGGATCCTCGGTGAATCCACGAAATCCGAAGGCGGCGGAGGCGAGCGCCGCGGTGTCGGCCCTCCCTCTGTAACGCCGGTCGCGGTCGACTATGTCCTTGTCGGTGGCCCTTTCAATCCGACGGGCCCGGGCGATACAGAGAGCTCCTGACTTCTCTCGCGCGTCAAGCCTACCGCCGTCCCGCCGGTGAGGCCGACATCGAACCGCTGATGCGGTTGTTCGCCTCAGGCCGGAAAGACGGCGGGAGCTTCGACTCGGGGATCGAGACGGCCCTTCGCGCAATCCTCGTTTCTCCGAGCTTCCTGTTCCGCGTCGAGCGCAGCCCGCGCGGCAGCGCCCCCGGTGCCGTCCGTCGGGTTACCGACCTTGAGCTGGCCTCGCGGCTCTCGTTCTTCCTTTGGAGCAGTATTCCCGACGAAGAGCTTCTGAGGTTGGCCGAGCAAGGCAAGCTGCGGCCGGTCCTAAAGGAGCAAGTCCGCCGGATGCTCGCCGACCCGAAGTCCAAGGCCTTGGTCGACAACTTCGCCGGGCAGTGGCTCCATTTGAGAAACGTCGCCAGGTGGCGCCCGGATCCCGACAAATACCGGGAGTTCGACGAGTCGCTGCGCAACGACCTGCAGCGCGAGACCGAGATATTCTTCGAGCACATCGTGCGCGAGGACGGCAGCGTGCTTGAGTTCCTCAATGCCGGCTACTCGTTTCTCAATGAGCGTCTCGCGCGCCACTACGGAATACCCGGCGTGCGCGGCGGCTATTATCGCCGTGTCTCCTTCAGCGGAGACGAGAGAGGCGGTATTCTGACGCACGGCAGCATCCTCATGGTTACCTCTTATCCGACCCGTACCTCGCCGGTGCTGCGCGGCAAATGGATTCTCGAGAACGTGCTGGCCGCCCCGCCGCCGCCTCCGCCGCCGGATGTGCCCGCCCTCGACGACAGCTCCACGTTTTCGGCAAAGGACCTGCGCACGGCCCTGGAGAAACACCGCGCCAGTGCCGCCTGCGCTTCCTGTCATGCGCGGCTGGATCCGCTCGGATTTGCGCTGGAAAACTATGACGCCGTCGGCAAGTTCCGGACCAGCGAAGGGGGCGCCGAGATCGACGCCTCCGGCTCGCTTCCCGGTGGAACCATTGTCCGCGGGCCGGGCGGCCTGAAGAAAGTTTTAATGGACCGGCACGACGAGTTCGTCGAGTGCCTTGCCCAGAAGCTCCTTACCTATGCATTGGGCCGGGGTCTGGAGTATTACGACCTGCCCTCAGTCCGTCAAATCCGGCGCGAGGCCGCTCGCAACGACTACCGGTTTTCATCCCTGGCTCTGGCAATCGTCAATAGCGTGCCATTTCAAATGAGGAGGATCCCCGAGCGATGATCATCACGAAGAAGTACCTGCCGCGGCGCACGTTTCTTCGAGGACTCGGCACTGCAGTGGCGCTTCCATTCCTGGACGCCATGGTGCCCGCGCTTGCCGCCCTGAACCGGCCGGGCGCCAAGCCGGTCCTCCGGATGGCGTTCCTGTATGTGCCAAACGGCATCATCATGAAGGACTGGTCGCTACAGGCCGAGGGCGCCGGCTTCGAGTTTCCGCGCACACTGAAGCCGGTGGAGCCGTTCCGCGACCGCCTGCTGGTTCTGTCGGGTCTGGACCATTACAATGGCCAGTCGCTTGGGGACGGGCCTGGAGACCATGCTCGTGCGGGCGCCACCTGGCTCACGGGCGTGCATCCCAAGAAAACGCAAGGTGCCGACATCCAGGCCGGCATTTCGGCGGACCAGGTAGCGGCCAAGGAGATAGGCAACCAGACCATGCTGCCATCGCTGGAGCTGGGGCTGGAGGACAATCGCATGGTCGGGGGGTGCGACTCCGGCTACAGCTGCGCATACAGCAACACGGTTTCCTGGAGCTCGCAGACCACGCCCCTGCCGCCCGAGATGAATCCGCGCGCCGTATTCGAACGCTTGTTCGGCGAGGGCGAGACGACTGACCCGGCGGTGCAAGCGATGCTCGCGCGGCAGGACCGCAGCATTCTGGACTTTGTCCGCGAAGATGCGGCCCGGCTCGGCATGGGGCTCGGCACCGGCGACCGCCGGAAGTTGAGCGAATATCTCGACGCGGTGCGAGAGATCGAGCGGCGTATTCAGAGAGCAGAACAGCAGGATCCAGCCGCCGCCGCGCTGCCCTCCATCGACCGTCCGGCCGGCATTCCGCCGACCTTCGAGGAGCATGTCAAACTGATGTTTGACCTCATGGCGGTGGCCTTTCAGGCGGACCTGACCCGGGTCATCACCTTCATGATCGGCCGAGAAGGAGGCAACAGGACCTACCGTTCCATCGGCGTGCCAGACGCCCACCATGGCCTGTCGCACCATTTCAACGACCCCGCCAAGATCGAGCGGCTTCAGAAGATCGACCAGCACCACGTCGACATGCTGAGCTATTTCCTGGCCAGAATGCAGGAGGCCAAGGACGGCGAGGGCACGCTGCTGGATCACTCGATGATCGTGTATGGCAGCAGCCTGAGCGATGGCAACCGCCACCAGCACAGCGACCTGCCCACGTTGTTTGCCGGCGGCGCAGCGGGCAAGATCCGGGGCGGGCGCCACATCCGCTACAAGCAGGGAACCCCGATGACGAACCTCTTCCTGACCATGCTCGAAATGGCGGGAGTTCATCCGGAGAAAATCGGCGACAGCACGGGCGAGCTCGAGCAGTTGTCCGATCTATAAAGATCGGAGCCCAGGAGGCCCAGACCCAGCTTTCCTCCACCACATAGACACGGAGTACATGGAGAAGCTACAGTAATTCCTCTGTGAATCTCCGTGTCCTCCGTGATCTCCTATACTATGAAGCCTGAATTTCTTGCCGCGCTGGAAAGAATTTTTCCGGCGCCGTTTTTTCTCCGCGGGATCATGGAAACTCTGTGGTGAAAACGGTGTCTTCTTTGTCGAGCAATACACCCATAACAGAGGCATTACCTCCGTACCCCTTTTCATTTCCAGAATCGCTTCCGCGTCATTTAGAATAAATCCGTGCGCCTGTAGCTCAGGTGGATAGAGCAGCGGTTTCCTAAACCGCGGGCCGGGTGTTCGAGTCACCCCAGGCGCACCATTGTCGTCAGTTCTTTTCCCGGAGTTCCTCCCGAGACTCATCAGGTCACCCCGGGTGTAATTAAAAGTGGGAGTCGCCTCGGGTGCGGGTTCGGTCAACCGCAGACGTCAATCACAGCTCTTTTGGAGTGCGGCGAATCGTCGCCGCTATGGCCCGGGCGTCAGAACGAAAGCCGCGACAAGTCGCCGGACACTGCGGACACTGCGGACAGAATGTTTGTCGCGGGTGCGCGTCTGTGGTAACCTATTCGTTTTGGCGAGAGCCGGAAGGTTGGAACTGTGGGCACGACTAAACTGACCCGAAAAGAGATACTGGGCGACGATCCGGTACATGACGTGATGGTAAGCGCCATCGAGGGCGTGCGCCATCGGGGAAAACATGTCGCCTTCGGCGCTGCCGTTATACTGCTCCTGGGTTCCGGTATTTATCTGGCCCTGGAGTATCTCGAAAAACGGGATATGGAATCACAGCAGATTCTGTCGCGAGGAATCGACTTCTATCACGCACAGGTGGATTCCGCGGCGCCGGATGACCCTTACGGAAAAGGGCCGGACCCGGTTTTTCGAACAGAAGAGGCCAAATACCAGGCTGCCAGCAAGGAGTTTTCCTCCGTGATCTCCCGATTCGGCTCCTCCAGGGTTGCGGTTATAGCGAGATACTATCTTGGGCTCTGTCAGGTCCGGTTCGGGCAGAAGGAAGAGGCGATAAAGACATTGGAAGCAGTGCGCGACAATACGAAAGACCGGTCCGTAGGCTATCTGGGAAAGCGGGTCCTGGCAAAACTTTACGCAGAAACCGGGAACTATAAGGCGGCCCAGGAGCTGCTCGAAAACATGATCAAGGATCCGCAGTGCGAAATCCCGAAGGAAGAACTAAAGCTCCAACTGTCCCGAAACTACCTGGCCATGGGCAAGCGAGAAGATGCCGTCAAAGCCCTCCGCGAAGCCAAAGAGAATTCCGGCAAAAGCATGTTTCAGTCTCTTCTGATGCAGGAACTGAGCCGTCTGGAAGAGAACCCTGCTCTTTCGCTAAAAGATCTGAAGCAAACCGCTGTTCGACCGTAATAACCCTAACAATTTGCCGATCCTAATCTTAGGGAAGCACAAACCCCCGGCTGAGGGACGGTCAAAACCATCCGTAAGTGCTTGTAATCTCGGGTATTTATCCTTGACAAGGGCCGCATCGCTTAGTATAAGTTCCGCATTAAGGAATTGACTCAAGGAAGAAAGCCCGTGTTCATTGAAATTGAAGATCTCCAGGAAGATCCCCTGCATGTCCAGCACGTCTTTCGACCTGCGGATCTGCCGTTTGAGCATCGGGATGCGACGCTGGAAGAGCCGGTGGCTCTCGATCTCTTCCTGACCCATAAGGATCGTGATTTGCGGCTCGGGGGTACGGTGGAAACGGTTTTGCGCTGCAGGTGTTGTCGATGTCTGAGAGAGTTCTCTCGCAGAGTGAGCAGTAGTTTTGACCTCCTTTATCTGCCGCAGCCTGAAAAATCTACTCCCGACATGGAGATTGAGCTCAAGTACGATGACATGGATGTCGGCTTCTATGACGGCGTCTGTCTGGATGTGGATCTCGTGGCGGTCGAGCAGATTGAGCTCTCTCTTCCGATGCGCTTCATATGCCGGGAGGAGTGCAGGGGGCTCTGCTACAGGTGTGGCGCGAATTTGAACGAGGAAGCGTGTCTCTGTGCGAAGGAAGAGACCGACTCTCGAATGGCCGCGCTCCTCGAGTTTCGCAAGCGGATGCGGCAATGACGGCGCTCGCGGATTCTGACGCCTTGCGACTGAGAATATGCCTCTCAATCTGTGGAGACCTTGAGGACGAGGATGGCCGCGACGGATTTGAATCCGCGCCAATCCGCGTCCTCTTTTACGTGCCTTTCTCAAACATGGGAGAATTTCGAATTCATGCCAAATCCCAAGCGCAGACATTCCAAGTCCCGGCGCGGTAAACGCCGGGCGCATGACTTCTTGCAGGTTGTGACGCCGGGCATATGCCCGCAGTGCCTCGAGCCCAAACTTCCGCATCAGGCCTGTCCCAAGTGTGGTTATTACAAGGGCAGGCAGGTAGTGGAAGGAGAGGAAGAAATTTAACCTCGTACCAACAACAACCCCGAAAAAGAAAAGCGAGCCGCATGATCACGATTGCCGTGGATGCGATGGGGAGCGACAACTCTCCTAACAGTGAGGTGGAAGGCGCCGTACAGGCGGCCCGAGCCTATGGTGTGCGCGTCCTACTGGTGGGCAGGGAAGCGATGCTCGCTCCGATGTTGAAAGAAAGGGGGGCAGCGAGTTTGCCCATCGAGATTCGCAACGCAAGCCAGACAATCGCGATGGACGAACAGCCGGTTGCGGCGTTTCGCAAGAAGCGAGACTCTTCGATCCGCGTGGGGGCGGAGCTGGTTCGAGACGGCGTCGCGAGCGGCCTTGTCAGCGCCGGAAACACCGGGGCCGTGATGGCCATTTCCAAGGTGGTCATCGGGGTCGTGGAAGGTGTGGACCGTCCGGGGCTGGCCGCGGTCGTACCTACCCTGACCGGACACGCCGTTCTGCTGGACGTGGGCGCCAATGTGGCGTGCAAGCCCCAACATCTCGTGCAGTTTGCGATCATGGGAAATCTCTTCAGCAAGCAGATAGTCGGAGTTCCTTCTCCGCGGGTAGGCTTGATGTCGGTGGGAGAAGAGGAAAGTAAAGGCAACGACCTCACAAGGGAAGTTCACAAGATGCTCAAGAAGGCCTCGCTCAACTTCATCGGCAATGTGGAAGGCCGGGACATTTACAACGGCCGCGCGGACGTCATCGTTTGTGATGGCTTTACCGGGAATGTGGCTCTGAAGACGAGCGAGGGGCTGATCGAAGCGGTCTTGAAGCTGTTAAGAGACGAGCTTTCCAGCAATGTGCAGGCAAAAATCGGCGCGCTACTCAGCCAACAATCCTTCAAGCGTTTGAAGAAACGACTGGACTACTCAGAGTACGGCGGGGCACCGCTTATCGGTATCAGAGGGGTCACCATCATCTGTCATGGCAGGTCCAGCAGCAATGCAATCAAGAACGCCATCCGGGTTGCGAAGGGGTTCGCCGAAAACCAGGTAAACGCGAAACTCGAGGAAGCATTGAGTCGTGTGGACAGCTACGCGGGGCTTGGCAAACGAGCCCTGGTCTAGGGTCTGTCACGAGATAATATGAGCACTTTGCTCGTAGCCTCCCAGGCCCGCTGGCAAGGCGCGAGCGACGAGGAATACCCGGGGTCGGCATGTGAGGAGCGAGCAACGAAGTCAGCCGGCCTGTCCCGCACAGGCGCGCGTCCCAAGCGAAGCTCGGGATCCTCGACGATGTCCGACGCCGCCTTCGTCGCGGCGCCCCGCACCTGGCGCCGGGCGTTTTGACCAGAGAGCTCATATTATCTCGTGACAGACCCTTGGCAAGATGATGGGAAAAGTCGCATTCATATTCCCCGGGCAGGGCTCCCAATACACAGGCATGGGCAAGGACGTACATGCGGCCTTCGCGTGCGCACGGGAGACATTTGCGGAGGCGGATCGAGCCCTGGCCTTTCCTCTCAGCGAGTTGTGCTTCCAAGGCCCAGACGAGGATCTCAAGCTCACACACAATACGCAACCTGCAATCCTGACGGTCAGCATTGCGACCCTGCGCGTCCTTGAGGAAAAAGGACTTCACCCGGATTATGTTGCAGGCCACAGCCTTGGTGAATACTCGGCTCTGGTCTGTGCAAAAGCGATCACAATGGAGCAGGCGCTACGAGTGGTGCGGGATCGGGGGAGGTACATGCAGGAAGCCGTTCCGGTGGGAAGCGGTTCGATGGCCGCTGTCCTGGGACTGGATGGCGGGACCGTGCTCGAGATATGCAATGTGTGTTTGAAATACGGCCTGGTTTCACCGGCCAACTTCAATTCTCCAGATCAGACCGTGATTGCCGGGGAAACCGATGCTGTAGACAAGGCGTCGGACCTGGCGAGGAAGCGAGGGGCCAAAAGGGTGCTTCCTCTTCCGGTGAGCGCGCCATTCCATTGCGATTTGATGGCTCCGGCGAAAGATCGGCTCGCCGCGGACCTGGCCCGCATGCAGTTTTCGGATCTGCAGTTTCCGCTGATTACCAATGTGGACGCGCAGGAAGTGCGCGCCGGGGCCGCCGCAAAGGATGCTCTGGTGCGCCAGGTTTGCGCGCCAGTGCATTGGGTCGAGAGCATCCGGTTCCTGGCAAAATCAGGCGTCGATCGATTCATTGAAGTAGGCCCGGGCAAAGTGCTATGCGCGCTGGTCAGGAAGATCGCTCCTGGAGTCCAGACCTATAGCGTGGATGGAGTCCGCGGAATTGACGCGCTTGCTTCTGTCGAATTGGGTGCTAGAATGTGAGTTTTTCTGAGCCCGGCAAGATCTCAATTTAAAAGCACAACTTGGTAAAGGAGAGAGAACCCATGGCGTCTGTGGAAGAGAAGGTGAAATCCATTATCGTGGATCAATTGGGCGTGAATGAAGGCGAGGTCACGGCGGCCGCATCCTTCGTTGACGACCTCGGTGCCGATTCCCTGGACACCATAGAGTTGGTGATGGCGTTTGAAGAGGCGTTCGGCATTGAGATCCCCGACGAGGACGCCGAGAAAATCAAGACGGTAAAGGATGCCATCGAGTATATCGAGTCCCACGTCAATTAGGTCCAGAAAGAGAGCCGAATTGTGAAACGGCGCGTTGTTATTACAGGTGTGGGTCTGGTCACGGCCGTGGGGGTTGGAACCAGGGAGACTTGGAGTTGTCTGGTTAAGGGCAAGTCCGGCGTTGGCCCCATCACCCGGTTTGACACCAGCGATTTTCCCGCCAGGATCGCCGCAGAGGTCAAGAGTTTTGACCCTGCCGTTTTCGTGGAGAAGAAGGATGTCAAGAAGATGGATACCTTCATCCACTATGCCATGGCGGCGGCGGAGTTTGCGATGAAGGACTCAGAATTGAAGATCGAGGGCTCTGAGGGAGAGAAAGTCGGGGTCATCATCGGGTCGGGAATTGGAGGATTCGGCACCATCGAGCGTGAGCACGAGGTCCTTCTTAAGGAAGGGCCACGCCGTATTTCGCCTTTCTTTATCCCATCGAGCATCGTGAACCTTGCGGCAGGCCAGGTATCGATACGCTATGGCGCCCGGGGTCCGAATTCGGCCCCGTGCACCGCCTGTTCCGCAGGCACTCATGCGGTGGGCGACTCGTTCAAGATCATCCAGCGCAGTGATGCGGATGTCATGATAGCGGGAGGAAGCGAGGCGGCCATCACCCCGATGGGAGTGGGAGGGTTTGCAGCTCTTAAGGCGCTCTCAACGCGCAATGAGGAACCCACAAGAGCCAGCCGCCCCTTCGATCGCGAGCGCGATGGCTTCGTCGTGGGGGAAGGCGCCGGCGTGCTCATCCTGGAAGAGTTGGAGCATGCCCTCAGAAGAGGGGCCTCCATTCACGCGGAGATTGTCGGATACGGGATGTCCGGCGACGCCTATCACATCACCGCGCCTTGCACCGACGGCGATGGCGCAGTGAGGGTCATGAGAAGAACGCTCGCCGACGCTGCTGTTGCTCCCGACGAGGTCAATTACATCAACGCCCATGGAACATCCACTCCCCCCAACGACCGGATCGAAACTATGGCGATCCGAAGCGTCTTTGGAGAACACGCCTCTAAACTGGCGATAAGCTCGACCAAGTCCATGATCGGTCATCTCTTGGGTGCCGCTGGCGCGGTCGAGGCGGGGGTCACCGCCCTGACCATTCGCGACCAGATTATTCACCCTACCATCAACCAGGAAGTTCCGGACCCGGAGTGCGACCTGGACTATGTCCCCAATGTGGCCCGCCGCGCTGCCATTCGTTACGCGCTTTCCAACAGCTTCGGCTTCGGCGGCACAAATGCCAGCATCCTTTTAAAACGCTTCGAAGAGTAAAGCGGCATTCTGTTCACGGCCTTGTCATGAGAATCGTGGTTTGTGTCAAGTACGTCCCGGATACGGCGATCAAGGTCAAGATTACTCCGGACCGCAAAGCCGTGGATTGGACGGAGGTTGCATTTGTGGTGAATCCGTACGATGAATTTGCGGTCGAAGAAGCCTTGCAAATCAAAGAGCGCTCCGGCGGCGAGGTCATTGTGGTCGGAGCTGGAGGCGAACGGGCGGCAGGAGGTCTCCGCACGTGCCTGGCGATGGGCGCAGATTCAGCCGTTCTCATCCGCGACGATTCCCTCGAGAACGCAGATTCGTTCACAATAGGTTCGGCCCTCGCCCGTGCGTGCCGCGAGTTGCAGGCCGATCTTATCCTTTTCGGCAAGCATTCCATTGGGGTGGACAACGGACAGGTTCCCTCGGTCGTAGCCGATCAGCTGGATCTTCCCCAGGTCTCGGTCGTGGTCAAGCTTGAAATTCAGAACGGCAGATTCCGAGCCGAACGCGAAATTGAAGGGGCGCATGAGATCGTCGAAGGCGGACTTCCCGCTGTCTTCACCGCCCAGAAGGGCCTGAACGTTCCCCGATACGCATCGCTGAAAGGGATCATGGGCGCGAAGAAAAAGGAGATCCGGGTCCGGACGCTGGATTCGCTGGGCTTGACCCGGGAAGATCTCGAACCGAGGATAGTGGTTGAGGAAGTTTCACTCCCGCCCCCGAGGCCGCCAGGGAAGATCCTGAAGGGCGATGTCTCCGAAACAGTACCCTTGCTCGTGAAGCTGCTCCACGAAGAGGCAAAGGTGATTTAGAAGAGTTTGAAATTTCACATGATTTCAGATGACGGATTATGACGGATGGCAGATGAAAAATCACAAAATGGGAAACCCTTCCCTCCTTTCTCGATTGTCAGTGGTGATTTGTCATTTCCGCTGCCGCTCCGATCGAAGAGCCGATGACGCAATGACAAATGACAAATGACCGATGAAAAATGACAGATGGGAAGTGTTGCTTCCCTCATTGGTCATTGGTCATTTTTTATTTCACGGAGACTAAATGTCCGAGGGGATTCTGGTATTTATCGAAGAGAGACAGAGCGTGATAAAGAAGCCGTCGCTCGAGGCGCTTTCTGCCGCGCGCGGGCTGGCGGACACGTTGTCGGAACCCGTAACCGCGCTCTACATCGGCAGCGACAGCCCCTCGGTAGATCTGGCGCATTACGGCGCCGACAAGATTGTTCACGCGCAACATGAACTGCTCAGTTCCTATTCGGCTGAGGGCTTTGCGGCCACTGTGACCCAGATGGCAACACGGCTGGAGCCCCGCCTGATCCTTGGCGCCGCAACGGCAATGGGGCGAGACTTTCTGCCTCGCGTGGCGGCGCGTCTCCGCGTAGGTTTGGCGCAGGATTGCACGGAGGCCCGCATGGTGGGGGAGAAGCAGCTGGAATGCGTTCGGCCCATCTACGCCGGAAAGGCGTTTGCGCGGGTGCGGCCGGCTCGTCTCCCCGCAATGGCAACTTTGCGTCCCAATGTTTTTCCCCTCGCTTCTCCCGACACCCTGCGCGGCGCGGAGGTGGTCAGATTTGCACCGGAGCTTTCCCCCGAACAGATACGAGCGCGGGTCACGGCCATCCAGGCCGCCGGCGGCCAGAAACTGGAGCTCACGGAAGCGAGCATCATCGTTTCCGGGGGGAGGGGGCTTAAAGGTCCCGAGAATTTCGCCATTATCGAGGACCTTGCCGATGCCCTGGGCGGCGCGGTAGGGGCCTCACGGGCGGCCGTGGATGCCGGGTGGATTGAGCACCAGCACCAGGTAGGTCAAACAGGCAAGACTGTATCACCGACGCTGTACGTTGCGTGCGGCATCAGTGGGGCCATCCAGCACCTCGCTGGAATGTCTTCTTCGAAGTATGTCGTTGCCATTAACAAAGACCCGGAAGCTCCGATTTTCAAGCTGGCAGATTACGGTATCGTAGGGGACTTGTTCACGGTTGTGCCGGCCCTGGCGAAAGAAGTCCGGAAGCTCAAGTCCCATTAAAACCGGGAGCGCAGGGCTGGGAATCGGAGGGATAGGGATGACAAGAGGTTCTGAGTTCGGAGTTCAGGCTTTAGCCTGCGTGCGTTGTAGGACTACTCAGCGCAGCCCGAAGGCTGAACTCCAAACCAAACCCCTCAATCCCCGGGCCCCAATCCTGTGATATACTGACTGTTTATGCCCACTGTATCGAAGTTCGGAAAGCGGGAACGACCTGCCAAGAGCCGGCTGCGCAAGCTGCTTGAAAACGTGCGCAGCCAGATCACCTGGTTCGATCTGTTCGCCGGGCTGTGCGCCACCTCTTTCATCTCCGTCTTATTTCTGGGTTTCCGCTATCAGGCGATTCAGGACTACAAGCCTGGTGACGTGGCCACAGAAGACGTACGTGCCTTCCGGGACATTACTCACGAAGATCCCGGAGCGACTTCCAAGAAGCGCGAAGCAGCCAAAGCCGCGATCCCTGTCCTGTATGACCTGAACACGGACCTGATCGCGCTCCGGATAGAACAGGTCCGGTCTACCTTCCTGGCGGGCGGCCGTTTGCTTGAAGCAAAGCATATTTCTTCGAAGGGGGTTTTGAGCCGTCCCCAGACGAAAGAGATTGTCGAGCTACTCTCGAAGTCATCCCCGTTCCCCGAAGGCTTCCTTTCTATTTTGTTACGCTACCGATTCAACCGCTCCCTGGAAGCTCAGATTATCAAGGTGCTACAGGTTGTCATGCGCAGCGGCATCGTGACGGATCGGGCTCAGTTCTTGCGCGACCAGCAGAAAGGGATTGCTCTTCGGGACGTGCTAACTTCTTCAGAACAGCTGATCCCTGAAGCTTACGTAGCGCGAGATCTGGCGGGCGCTCGGGAATACATGCGCCAGTTTCAGCTCGAGCTTTCCGACGTGTCCACGAACGACCAGCGCGACCTCCTGGATTTGCTGGGCGCCATGCTGGTTCCTACGCTGACCTTCAATGCCAAAGAGACGGAGCGGAGGAGGGAAGAGGCAGCCGCCCGGATCCCGGCCGTGGAAAGCCAGATCAAGAAGGGCCAGACCATCGTGCACAGCGGGGAAGAGATCACCCCGACGATTGCTGCGCAGATCGGGGCATTGAAGCGGCTTCAGAAGCCCAAGCCCTTGTTGCGCCAGTTCCTCGGTTTCTTTCTCGTTGTGGGTACCCTGGTCTACGCGCTCTGGCGCTACTTTGCGCATTACCAGAGCCGGCACAAGGAGATCCGCAGCCTTACTCTCCTCATTCTGCTGATCATCGCGGCCGTGCTGTCGATAATGCGGCTTTTGACGGGCCTCGCGAATTTACTAAGCGATCAGATCTCCCGGGTTCCTCTGTTCCGGGATCCAGCGAATCTCTACATTACCATTCCGATCGCCTTTGGCGCCGTCCTGGTCACTCTTCTCGTAGACACACATCTGGCCATTCTCTTTTCCCTCATTCTGACGGTACTTACCGGGCTCTATTACGGCGATGTCTACATGTCGGCCTATGTGATGTTTGGCTGCCTGGCAGGAACTTACAGCGTCAAACAATACAGAGACCGCGCTGCTATCCTTAAGGCAGGGCTTACGATTGGCGTGGTGAACGCCGTTGGGATCCTCGCCATCGACTGCCTACGGCAGGCCCCCTTGACGGTTCAACTTACCGTACCCAAGCTGCTGATGGCGTCCGTCAACGGAATTCTTGCCTCCGCGATGGCCTCGATGTTGCTGCCGGCGTTAGAGTCGATATTCAAAATAACAACCGACATACGCCTGCTCGAGTTGTCCAACCTCAATGCGCCAATTCTTCGAAGATTGTCGGTAGAAGCCCCGGGCACCTATCACCACAGTCTTATGGTCGGAACCCTGGCCGAGTCGGCGGCCGAAGCCGTTGGCGCCAACCCGCTGCTTGTGCGAGTCGGCGCGTATTATCACGACCTGGGCAAGATGCTCAAACCGGAGTATTTCGTGGAGAACCAGGTGTTCGGAATCAACAAGCACGAGACGCTTTCGCCGAACATGAGCAGCCTGATCATTGCCAGCCACGTGAAAGACGGCCTCGAACTGGCGAAGGAGATCGGCCTGGCCGAGAGGATCAGGGACCTGATACCCCAACACCACGGCACCCGGCTCATGACGTATTTTTACCAGAAGGCGAGAGAGTCTGCGGATTCCAAGAATCAAGATGTGGTAGAGGCTGACTTCCGGTATCCCGGTCCAAAGCCTCAGACGAAGGAAGCGGCCATCGTCATGATGGCGGATTCCGTGGAGGCCGCGTCGCGGACGCTGACCAGCCCGACACCGGCGCAGATTCAAGGCATGATAAACCGATTGGTGGACGCAATTATTGCCGACAATCAGTTGGACGAGTGCGACATCACCCTTCGGGAAGTACGGCTGGTGAAGGAGAGCTTTTTCAAAATACTGACCGGCATCTACCACCGCCGCATTGATTATCCGGGTTATGACTTCAAAGAAACCGACGGGCGAACCGCCAAGCCATCCATTTCGGATTCAGGTTCTAAACAGGCAACGGCGGTACGCGATCTTTCCGCGCGTGGTTGAATCCCTTTGTTTCAGGGTCCTCCAAATACTGCGCGAGTCTGCCTGTTCCTTTAGTGTCACTTTCGTGGGTCCCAGGAGAATACGCCTGCTCAACCGCCGCTACCGCGGCAAGGACTATCCAGCCGATGTTTTGACCTTTCGCTATGCGGGAGAATCCCTGGAAGGACAACCGTTCTTGGGAGAGATCGTCATCTCGCCGGAAGTGGCGAGCAGAAACGCACGGCAGTGGAATGCGACGCTGCAGCGGGAAGTGCGCAGGCTTCTGATTCACGGCGTCCTCCACCTTCTCGGCTACGATCATGAGACGGACAAAGGCGAAATGAGACGGCTCGAGAACAGGCTTATGCGGAGTCGCGCCCGCATACGGTCCGGCCCCGTGGGGCGGGCGAGGTATGCCGGATGACGTTTCTTTACCTTGAAATTGTCGTTATTGGCGCGTGCCTGGCTTTCTTGATTTTTTTGTCCTCGGTAGAAGGCGCCATCGCGCACTCGAGCCCGCTCGCCGTTAGAATGATGCTGGAGCGGGATGAAAACAAATCGTCACCACTTCTTCTTTTGGTGCTCGAGGACAAAATGCAGGTTCTCGTCCCGCTGCACCTGGGCACACAGATCTTCCTGATAACGATAGCGATCCTGACAACGCATCTGAGCCTAACCCGATGGCCGAACTGGGGAGTCGGCCTTGCCTTTCTCGTAATCTTCTTCATCTCCGTGATATTCCGGCAGCTTCTTCCCCGGCTTCTCACGCAGAATGAGCCCGAGGAGAAACTGGTGAGGTTGCTGGGAGCTTCTTATCCGATTTACAGGATGCTGCGCTCCCTGGCTCTGCCGCTGTCGAGCATTCTCAGTTTGTTCAGACGCCTGCACGACAACGGCGGAGCGCCGGTCGATGCGGCCAAGTCCGAGGCCTCGGGCGAGGAAATCCAGGCATACCTGGACATCGGTGAGGACGAGGGTATCTTAGAGAAGGAAGACAGCGAGTTGATCCAATCTGTCGTCGAGTTTGGCAACACCCTCGTGCGTGAAGTCATGACTCCCCGTACGAAGATTGTCGGGTGCGAGGAGAACGCCACCATCGGGGAGTTGCGGCGCATCATGGTAGAGCACCGGCATTCGCGCATACCCATCTACCGCGGCGACATCGACCACATCATCGGAGTGGCCTACATCCGCCAGCTCCTCGCGCACTACATTCCGGGCAGGGAGAACGATCCGATCACGAGACTGATCCATCCGGCGCTGTTTGTGCCGGAAACCAAACCGGTCGCGGCGCTCTTGAAGGAACTCCAACAGCGGGGAGACCACGTGGCCATCGCGATCGATGAATTCGGCGGAGTCGCCGGCCTTGTGACCATCGAGGACTTGCTCGAAGAGATCGTGGGCGAGATCCGCGACGAAGATCAGGCCAAAATAAGTGAAGTCATCGAAGAGAATGCGCGCAGCTACATACTCCGGGGCAGCACGGAGGTCTACCGCCTGGAGGAAATAGCGGGGAAGAAGTTCGAAGGCCACGACAGCGCGACAGTCGCGGGGCTTGTCGAAGCTTTCCTGGGTCGCGTGCCCGCCCCGGGGGAGGAGTTCGACTACGCGGGCCTCCACATCCAGGTGCTTGACGCCGACAGGAAACGCGTCATCCGGCTGCGCGTCCAGCTCCCGCAACGGCAGCCGATCGGAGAGGCGGTTCACATGGATTAGCATGTCTGAAGGAATGGCCGGCACGCACTTTGGGCAGTACTCCGCTTTCACCGCTAAGACGCAAAGACGGGAAGAATCAAAAAAGAACATCTTTTTCGTTGCGGCTCTGCTCCACAAGACTGTCTGCGATTTTTTGTGTCTTCGCGTCTTTGTGGTGAAAGGAGCGGGCACGCAATCGGCGAAAGCGTGTGTGGTTAGAGGCCGGAGTATGTACTCCTGCGGACGAAGCTGCCCGCGCCCGCCCGGCCCAGAAACGTATCGCCGTCAACAATCAATCTTCCGCGCGAAAAAACTTTGCGCGGAACTCCTCTGACACGCCATCCTTCGTACAGGCTGTAGTCGATGCGCATGTGATGGGTGCTGGCGGAAATGGTTGCCTCCGCCTCGGGATCAAAGAGCACCACGTCGGCATCACTTCCCACCGTAATAGCGCCTTTCCTTGGGAAAAGTCCGAACATCTTTGCCGGAGCGGTCGAAACAAGCTCGACAAACCGGTTGAGCGTAATCTTTCCTGTCCGGACGCCGCCGTTGTAGACGAGAGACAGCCGGGTTTCCACGCCCGGACCGCCATTCGGGATTTTCGTAAAATCGTCCCTGCCCAGTTCCTTCTGTTCCTTAAAACAGAAAGGACAGTGATCCGTGGAAATGACCTGGAGATGATCTTGAGCCAGGCCCCTCCACAACTCCTCCTGGTTCCACTTTTCTCTCAGCGGAGGGGTGAAGACATATTTGGCGCCTTCAAAGCCCGGCCGGTCGTAGTCTTCGATCGACAGGAAAAGATATTGAGGGCATGTCTCTGCATACGCCGGAATCCCCCGGTCCCTGGCTTCCCTCACTTTGCTGAGAGCCTCCGCGCAGCTGAGATGGACGATGTATACGGGCGCATCGGCTATTTCCGCCAGCGCAATGGCCCTGCCCGTAGCCTCTGCCTCGGCTGTTGTCGGGCGGGTGAGAGCGTGATACTTGGGGGCGGTCTTCCCTTGCGCCAGCGCTTCTTTGACAATCAGGTCGATCACGCTGCCGTTTTCGGCGTGCATGCAGACGAGGCCGCCGTAGCGAGAGGCGTTCTTCATCGCCTTGAAGATCGTGCCGTCGTCCACCATGAGAACGCCGGGATAGGCCATAAAGAGCTTGAAGCTCGTCACGCCGTCGCGAATCAAGGAATTCATTTCCTCGATGCCCGCGTCCGGAAGGTCCGTCACAATCATGTGAAAGCTGTAGTCGATCGTTGCCTTGGCTTCGGCCTTCCGTACCCATGTGTCTAGCGCAGTGCGCATGCTCTGGCCTTTGGATTGGATCGCAAAATCAATGAGAGTCGTGGTGCCTCCGTAAGCAGCCGCGCGCGTTCCCGTTTCGAAGTCGTCAGAGCTGACAGTGCCGCCGAAGGGCATGTCCAAATGGGTGTGAACGTCTACCCCACCAGGGAGGACAAGCAGTCCGGTTGCATCCACTACCAGGCCGGCTTCCGTCTTGAGGCTCCGACCGATGGCGGAAATGACCTCGCCGTCAATGAGCAAATCGGCCTGGTAGTCGTCCTGGGCAGTTACAATGCGACCGTTCCGGATAAGTGTTTTCACACGATCCTCCCAGGGGCACATTATAATGTCCCGGTAATCGTCAGTTTCATAAATTTTTGTTTTATCTTTCGCGTCTTTGTCTTAGCGGTCAATGGTTTCTTTCACCACAAAGACGCGAAGGCGCAAAGGGTCGCAAAAATTGATTGGAAATCGCGAGCCGTTGAGATCGGACTGGGATTCCAGCGACCACCGCTGGATGCAGCGGGCCCTGGCGCTGGCCCGGAGAGGCCTAGGTCAAGCCAGCCCGAATCCGACAGTGGGGTGTGTCATTGCCAAAGAAGGAAGAATAATCGGCGAAGGCTGGCACAGATATTCGCGTCTCGATCACGCCGAAGCCGTGGCCCTGCAGGCGGCGGGGACGGACAGTCGAGGCTCCACGGCGTACGTGACCCTGGAGCCGTGCTCGCACCAGGGGAGAACGCCGCCGTGCGCCGAGGCGTTGGTCAACGCCGGGGTCCGGCGCGTGGTCGTC
>WNGG01014242.1_pt1 | contig 26072 bp, 30 predicted proteins | sample 5400661 | NCBI WGS metagenome assembly WNGG01 (sample SAMN13153372, study PRJNA577476) | soil metagenome | isolation source: 100 cm soil or saprolite under Garry oak tree replicate 1 | place: USA:California | collected 2016-06-15
CCCGGCTCACCGGCAGCCAGAGCGCGCTGCTCGCGATCGACGCGAAGCGCCTGCCGGGCCCGCGTCCTGCCTGGGAGGTCCATTCGCACGGCGGCACGCGGCCCACCGGCCGGGACGCGCTCGCCTGGGCGCGCGAGGCGGTCGATCGTGGCGCGGGCGAGATCCTGCTCACCTCGATCGACCGCGACGGCACCGGCGCCGGGTTCGAGCTGGAGCTGACGCGAACGATCTCAGCCGCGGTCCCGGTCCCGGTGATCGCCAGCGGCGGAGCGGGCGGGCCGGCGCACTTCGCCGAAGCGTTCGCCGCGGGTGCCTCGGCCGCGCTCGCCGCGACCGTGTTCCATTTCGGCACGCTTTCCGTGGCTCAGGTGAAGGAGGAGTGCGCGCGCCGCGGCTTCCCGATGCGCTGGCCGCTGGAGGAGTTTGACTCTGGCGATCGCTTGAAATGACCGTGATCTGGGGGGTCGAGGGGGGAGCGAGCTCCCCCCTTGTAGAGGCGCCGAAGGCGCCGGATCGAGGAGCGTCACATGGCTTCAACCAGCCGTGGGGTAAGAGCATGGTCCGCCCAGAAGAGTTGAAGTACGACGAGCGCGGCCTGGTCCCCTGCATCGTGCAGGACGCCGCGACGGCCGAGGTCCTGACGCTCGCCTGGCAGTCTCGCGAGGCGCTGGAGCGCACGCTGCGGTCGGGCCAGGCGACCTTCTGGAGCCGCAGCCGCGGCGAGATCTGGGTCAAGGGAGCCACCAGCGGCAACACGCAGACCGTCCGGGCGCTGCGCACGGACTGCGATCACGACGCGGTGCTCCTCCGGGTCGCGCCCGCGGGGCCCGCCTGCCACACGGGCGCGCGGTCCTGCTTCTTCGAGGCCGTCGAGGGCGCTCCGGACGCGCCCGAAGCCCCGGGAGAGACGCTGGCGCGCCTGGAGCAGGTGCTCCGCGACCGGCGGTCGGACGCGCCCGCCGGCTCGTACACGGCGAAGCTGTACGCGGACGAGAACCTGCGGCACAAGAAGATCGGCGAGGAGGCGACCGAGCTGGTGATGGCCTCGGTGCGCGGCGACAGGCAGGCGGTCGCCGAGGAGGCCGCGGACGTCCTGTATCACGTGCTGGTACTGCTCCGGACGCACGACCTGGGCCTCGAGCAGGTGGCGGAGAAGCTGCGCGCCCGCGAAGGGCGCAACCCGCGCTGATGCGCGGCATCCTCCCGATCGATGACCACGCACCTGTTCACCCCCCTGCGGCTCCGCGACGTCACCCAGTACCAGCGCGGCTTCCCCCACCATGTGCTGAACTGACGCGGGCAAGAAGTCAGCGCTTGCGGAGCTCCTTGACCATGACGATCGCGTCCTCGCCTTCGTCGACGTAGTAGTTCGGCCGGACGCCGACGGCGCGGTAGTCGAACGCGCGGTACAGCTCGAGCGCGGCGGTGTTCGAGCGGCGCACTTCGAGCGTCATCAGGGTCGCGCCGGCCTGGACGGCGCGCTTCTCGGTCTCTCCCATGAGGACGCGCGCGATGCCGCGGCGGCGGTGCTCGGGCGAGACCGCCACGTTGAGGATGTGCACCTCGTCGTGGACCAGCCAGTAGATGAGGAAGCCCACGATGCGCTCGGTGGCGCGGCCGCCGGCCGCCGAGGTCAGCGGTTCGACGCTGACCAGGATGGTGCTCCAGTCGTGCTCCAGCTCGCGGCGGAAGAGCTCGGTCGACCACGGATGGCGGAACGCGGCCCGCTCGATGACCATGACCTCGTCGAGGTCGTCGGGCCGCATGCGCCGCAGCTCGAACTTGGGGCGCAGCCGGACCGCCATCAGCGCCTCCCCGCCGCGACCGAGCGTGTCCCGTCGTCGAGCGGATCGACGATGCGCACGCTCGCCTTGCGCCGCAGCTCAGGGCCTCGCGATCGCCCTGAGCGCCCTGCGCCTTCCACGCCTCCTCCAGCTCGCTCTCGCGCAGCTGCGCGGCGAGCTTGAGACGGTTGTCGAGGTAGCGCGCGACGCGCAGCTCGCGGGCGAGGATCGCGCCGATCTCTTCGTCGGTCAGCTCCACCTGGCGCGTGAACGACTCCCAGGCCGCGGCGGTGGGGAACCGCGCGCGCAGCCGCGCCAGCGCGGAATCGACCTCGGCGTGGTCGAGGTCGAACAGCTTGAGCCGTTCCACCTCGGAGAGGACCACGCGCTCCTGGACGAGCCGCCGCAGCGAGGCGGCCAGGAGGGCCCGGTCCAGCTGCGCGGAGGCCATCTGCGGCCCCTGCTGCTCGACCATGTGGATCCGGGTCTCCGCCGCCAGCTCGGAGAGCGTCACCGAGTGCGCGTCGACGACGGCGACGACCTCGTCGATCAGCTGGCGCTCCTGCACAACTGCGCCGAGGGCGACCAGCGCGAAAAGCGGCAAGGCGCGCATGTTCCAATCGTAACGACCCGCTCACCGTCCGGTCAATTCGAGGGTGCGTTCGTTGACCACCCGGAGGGCTGTGGTTACGGTACGCCCTCCCGTGAAAGACCCCTACGCCACGCTCGGTGTCGCCCGGAACGCCAGCGCCGAGGAGATCAAGAAGGCGTACCGGAAGCTGGCCAAGAAGCTGCACCCGGACGTCAACCCGGGAGACAAGAAGGCCGAGGAGCGGTTCAAGGACGTCTCGGCCGCCTTCGAGGTGCTGGGCGATCCGAAGAAGCGCGCCCTGTACGACGAGTTCGGCGAGGTGGCCCTGCGCCCCGGCTTCGACGAGGAGAAAGCGCAGAAGTTCCGCGAGTACCAGCGCGCCGCGGCGGGGGGCGGGCGCGGGGGCGGTGGATTCGGCTTCGGCGGGTTCGAGGGATTCCCGGGCGGCGGCATGGACCCCGCGGACCTGGGCGACCTGGGGTCCATGTTCGGCGATCTCTTCACGCAACGCCGGCAGGGCGCTGCGCGCCGCCGCGCCAGCGAGCCGCAGGTCGGCGACGACGTCGAGGCCGCCATCGAGGTGGACCTGCGCGACGCCGTCCTCGGCGCCGAGCGCGAGATCACCCTCCAGCGCCCGGCGCGCTGCCCCGAGTGCAAGGGGAGCGGCGCGAAGCCGGGCAGCAAGCCGCACCGCTGCCCGCAGTGCAACGGCAGCGGCGAGGTGAAGGTCGCCGGCGGGCTCATGCGCGCCCCCTGTCCTCGCTGCCAGGGCTCGGGGGAGATCAAGGACCCCTGCCCGCGCTGCCAGGGCGAAGGGACGGTGCTCGAGGCCGCGCGGCTGCGCGTGAAGATCCCCCCGGGCGTGGAGACGGGCTCGCGGGTGCGCCTCGCCGGCCAGGGCTCGCCCGGGGAGCGCGGCGGCGAGCGCGGCGACCTGTACCTGCGCATCACGGTGCGCCCGCACCCGACCGTGCGGGTCGACGGGCGGGACCTCTCGCTCGATCTGCCCATCACCGCCGCCGAAGCGTTGCAGGGCGCCGAGGTGACCGCGCCCACCTTCGAGGGGCCGGTGAAGCTGAAGATCCCGCCCGGCTCGCAGAGCGGGCGAAGGCTGCGGCTGCGCGGCCGCGGGTTGCCGGCGCTCCGCGCCGGGGCGACGGGAGCGCCGCGCGGCGACCTCTACGTCGTGCTGCAGATCGTCCTTCCACCCGACTCGGCCGCGGCGCGCGCCGCCGCCGAGGAGCTCCAGAAGCTGTATCCGCCCGACGTGCGCCAGGACGTGAGGCTCTAGATGGGATTGTTCGACCTGTTGGGGATCGGCGGCAGCAAGGACGAGCGTGAGGCGCGCTCGGTCAGGAAGCTGCAGAAGAAGGCGACCGAGAAATATGGTCCGAAGGAGAACCGCCAGGGCGCGATCGAGGAGCTGGGCGAGCTGCGCACCCCGCGCGCAATCGAGGCCCTCCTGATGCGCTACACCGTCCGCGTCGAGCCCGGCATCACGGACGACGAGGAGAAGCAGCGCGTCCTCGCGCTGGTGCAGCAGGCGGGCTCCAGCATCGCCGTGCCGGTCCTGAAGAGCTTCGTCCTCGGCCGCGACGAGATCTCCTGGCCGCTCAAGGCGCTGTCGGACCTCCTACCCGAGCCGGAGATGGTGGCGTTCCTGGTCGAGGCCCTGCGCAAGGCGGCCGGGGAGTACAGCCGCGTGCCGGAGAAGAAGGTCCTCCTGCTGCACGCGCTGCAGCACCAGAGCCGCGACGCGGTGCCCGCCGCCCTCCCCTTCCTCGAGGACATGGACGACGAGGTGCAGATCGCCGCCGCGCAGGCGATGGCGGTCCAGAAGGACGAGCGGGCCCGCGAGCCGCTCATCCAGCAATTCCTCCGCGCCCACCAGGGCAGCAACGCCCGCGTCCGCGAGGCCCTCGCCGGCCTGCTCGCCGACACCCAGTTCGACGTGAAGGGCTACACCCCGAAGATGGAAGCCGCCCTGCCCCCCTCGTACAAGCTCGACTCGAAAGCGCGCGTGGTCCGGAAGGGCTAGTCGCCGGACGGACAGTCGCCGCCGCTAGGAGCGTGAGAAACCGCCCTGCTGCGACGGTTGCGGGGCCAACGATGTGCTTTTCGAGGAGCGTCAGCGCAACTTCGCGCTCGGTTCAAGCGGTGCGATTCGTCCCGGTGCTCATGATCAACCGGCGAGGCGGCATTGCCTTTTTTGACGCACTGTGTCCCGCCCCCGGGACGGGACACAGTGCGTCAGAGGAGCTGGCCTGGCCTGCGAGCTGAGCTCCTCGCCGCGGCTCCCCTCGACACACTTATCTGAAGACCAAACGAAGACCGAGGTTCTCGAACCACCCTCATCCCGCGCCGCGCCCTCCCATCGGACAAATTACGAACCGCGCATTCAGGCGCGACCGGCGAGGCGCTGGCGCACTGCTCCGGCCACCATCTCGATGGCGATCTCGTTGTTGCCGCCGTGCGGGATGATGATGTCCGCGTAGCGCTTCGAGGGCTCGACGAAGCCGTAGTGCATCGGGCGGACGGTGCGGAAGTACTGCTCGACGACGCCGTCGAAGTCGCGCCCTCGCTCCTTGATGTCGCGCGAGAGCCGGCGCAGCACGCGCACGTCGGCGTCCGAATCCACGAACACCTTCACGTCGAGCAGCGCGCGTACGGGCTCGAGGGCCAGCACCAGGATGCCTTCCAGGAGGAGCACCTCGCCCGGGTTCACCCGCTGCGTCTCGCCGGTGCGCGAGTGCAGCGCGAACGAGTACACCGGCTTCTCCACCGCGCGGCCGGCCTTCAGCTCCTCGAGGTGCGCGACCAGTAGCTCGGTGTCGAAGGCGTCCGGATGGTCGAAGTTGAACCTGCGGCGCTCCTCGAGCGGCATGTCCGACAGATCGCGGTAGTACGCGTCCTGGTCGAGTAGCGCGATGGGATGTCCGGCCAGGCGCTCCACCAGCCGCCGGGCCACGGTGGTCTTCCCGCTGGCGGTCCCTCCCGCGATGCCGATGGTCAAGGCGCGCAAGGTGCCTACCACGCATCCCATATCGGCCACGCGATGAAAAGCGCGGCGCCGCTGAATACGCCGGGGAAGGCTTGCGCGGGCCGATCCCCGTGGGCGAGGATGCGCGCATCGATGGCCACCGACTCTCCCGAGCTCTCCCGCATCGCTGCCGAGGCCCTGGACATCGCGAAGAGCGCCGGCCAGGCACCCACCACCGCGCACCTCCTGCTCGCCACCTTCACCGTGCCCGGCGCGGCGGACGTGCTCTTGCGCGAGCGCGGCTGCGACGAGGACCGCGTGCTCGACGAGCTGTCCCGCGCGCGCCCTCCCGAGCCGCCCGAGCTGTTCGCGCAGGCGCTCGAGCGCGCCCGCCAGCTCGCCGACGACTGCGCCAGCCCGAGCGCGGAGGGGCTGCATCTGATCGTCGCTCTCGCGCGCCTGTCGCGGTCCGCCGCGGCCGCGCTGCTCGACCGGCTGGTGAACCTCGCTTCCCTGCGCACCACCGCCCTCGGGTACCTGACCGGCTCGGTCCCGCGGCGCCGGGTGGCGCAGGAGGTGCGGGTGGGCAGCACCGATCGGCGGGCGTACGCGCGGCCCGCCCCGGTCGTGCCACGCGCCGCGACGATCCCGCCGGCGCCGCGGCAGACCTCGACCGCGAACCCGACCTCGACCGCGAACCCGACCCGGACCGCGAACCCGACCCGAACCGGGACCCCGACCCCGGACCCCACCTCGACCCCGATCTCCGTGACGTTTTCGCCCCCGCGCGCCGCGCCCGCGCCGGGCTCCGTCCCGCCGGCCGCGGATCCCAGCGGGCAGTGGGACCTCGACCCGCGCCAGTTCCCCTACCTCTGCACGCACGGCCGCAACCTCTCCGCGCTCGCCGCCCTGGGGCGCCTCGACCCGGCCCTGGGACGCGAGGCCGAGGTGGAGGAAGTCCTCGACATCCTCGGCAAGCGCCGGGCGAACAACCCGGTGCTGGTCGGGGAGCCCGGCGTGGGCAAGACCGCGATCGTGGAAGGGCTCGCGCAGCGGCTGGTCGATCTCCAGACCGGACGCATCGTGGTGGAGCTGGACGTCTCGGGCCTGGTCGCCGGCACGCAGCTGCGCGGATCCTTCAGCGAGCGGCTGCTCGGAATCAAGGAGGAGGTCCGCCGCTCCGAGGGACGCGTGGTGGTGTTCATCGACGAGCTGCACATGCTCATCGGCGCAGGGTCCAGCGGCGAAGGCCCGCAGGACGCCGCGAACGAGCTGAAGGCAGCGCTGGCCCGCGGCGAGTTCCCCTGCGTGGGCGCGACCACCCACGACGAGTTCCGCCGGCACGTGCAGGGGGATCCCGCGCTCGAGCGAAGGTTCGTCCCGGTGCTGGTGCGCGAGCCGACCGCGCGGGCGACGGTGCCCATCCTGCGCGGCGCCGCCGCCCGTTACGAGGAGCACCACGGCGTCCGCTTCCGGGCCGACGCGCTCGAGGCTGCCGCGCTGCTCACCGCCCGTTACGTGCGCGACCGCTGCCTGCCCGACAAGGCGTTCGCCGCCATCGACCTGGCGGGCTCTCGCGCGCGCCGCGAAGGGCGCACCGAGGTCCTGCGCGAGGACGTCGCGCGCGCGGTGGCGCGCATGGCCGGCTTGCCCGAAGACCGGCTGCTGCAGCCAGACGGCGAGCGGTTCCTTTCCCTGGAGCGCAGACTCCAGAATTGCATCGTCGGGCACGGCCCGCAGCTCGCCGCCATCGCGCGCGCGGTGCGCCGCAACTACGCGGGCTTCTCCGCCCAGCGACCCCTGGCCTCGTTCCTCTTCGTCGGCCCGAGCGGAGTGGGCAAGACGGAGACCGCGCGCGTGCTGGCCGAGGAGCTGTATCCGGCCACCGAGGGCGGCACGCAGCCGGGCGCGCTGGTGCGCATCGACCTGTCGGAGTACTCCGAGTCGCACAGCGTGTCGCGGCTGGTGGGAGCCCCGCCCGGGTACGTCGGCTACGGCGAGGGCGGTCAGCTCACCGAGGCGGTGCGCCGGCGCCCGGCCTGCGTCGTGCTGCTCGACGAGGTGGAGAAAGCGCACCCCGGCGTGCTCCAGCTCCTCCTGCAGGTGCTCGACGAAGGGCAGCTCACCGACGGCCGCGGCCGCCGGATCGATTTCAGCGGGGCGGTGGTGGTGCTGACCAGCAACGTCGGCGCGAGCGCGTTCGGCGGCGAGGCGCGCGCGGTCGGGTTCGGGGTCCCGGAGCGGTCCGCGGGGGACGCGGCCGCGTCCGAGAGCGGCGCCGCGCGGGTCCTCGAGCAGGCGCGTGCGGCGTTCCCGCCCGAGCTGTGGGGCAGGCTCGACGAGCGCCTCGTCTTCGCTCCGCTGGGACGCGACGAGGTGGCCCGCATCGCCGATCTACTCCTCTCGGACTCCTCGCGGCGGCTGTGGGAAGAGCGGCAGATCGCGTTCCGCACCGGCCCCGGACTGGTCGATCACCTCATCGCGCAGGGGGGTTGGCAGCTGGCCCTGGGGGCCCGCCCGATGCGACAGACGATCCAGCGCCTGGTCGAGTCGCCGCTCGCTGACGAGATCCTGGCCGGCCGGATCCACGCCGGCGAGCGCCTGCTCGCTTGCGCCGGACCCGCCGGCGTCGAGTTCCGGCGCGAGGGATGAAGGCCCTGCCGAAGACGGCGGCCGTGCTGGGCGGCGGCGCCGTCGGCCAGGTGCTGGTCCCGGCACTGGGCAGGGCCGGCGTCCGCGTCCTCCTGGCCTGGAACCGCACCGAGCAGCCGGGCTGGGACCCCGATCTGGAGCGGCTGGGCGAGGCGGAGCTGGTGCTCCTCGCCGTGAGCGACGCAGCGGTCGAGGAGGTCTGCAAGCGCATCGCTCCCCTGCTCCGGCGCGGGCAGCTCGTCGCTCATTGCGCGGGAGCGCTGGGCCTTACGGCGCTCCGCTCCGCGCTCGACGCCGGCGCGCGCACCGGGTCGTTGCATCCGCTGCGGGCCATTCCGCGCGGCAGCCCGGCGGACGTCCTGCGCGATGCGTCCGCCGGGGTCGCCGGCTCGGACGCGGCCGCCCGCGAGACGCTGCAGCACCTCGCGCGCGCGCTGGGGATGTCCCCCATCCCGGTGAGCGACGGCTCGCGCGCCCTCTATCACGCGGCGGCGGTGCTGAGCGCGGGCGGCCAGGTGGCGCTGTTCTCCCGCGCCGTCCAGGCCTTCCAGGACGCGACCGGCGCACCCGAGCCGATCGCGCGCGCGGCGCTCCTGCCGCTTTCGCGCGGCGCCCTCGAGGCGCTCGAGAGCCGCGCTCCGTCCGAGGCGCTCACCGGGCCGGTCGCACGAGACGACGCCTCGACCGTCCGGGCGCACCGGGTGGCGCTCGACGGCGAAAGCCTGCCGCTCTACGACGAGCTGACCCGCGCGATGCTCGAGCTGCGGCCGTCGGCCGGCATCGAGGCGCTGCTCAGAACACCCCCGGAGGAAGCGCGTTCGGCGGAGGCCCCAGGCTCCCGATCATCGCCTCCACGTCCTCGGCCACCGCCGGAGGAGCGCCCATCGGCCAGCTCGCGATCACCAGCGCCACGTGCTCGCCCGCCCGCACCACCGCGACGCGGCCGCGCGCCTCGTCGGAAACGCTGAAGGTGAAGCCGTACGCCTCCCCGCCCCGCGCGGTCAGCCGGTTCACGTCCTCGACGTGCGCGCCCTGCTCCGTCTGGAGGTGATCGGCGAGCAGCCGCGCGAGCTGCCGCAGCGAGCTGACTCCGTCGGCGTTCTGGACGATCAGCTGGGCGCCGGTCTCGGGCGCCCGCGCCAGCAGCGGCAGGCGCTCGCCGTCCGGGCCGCGCGCGTCGCCCTTGAAGCTCCACCGGTCGCCGTCGGGGCGCTCGATCGAGAAGGCGCCCGACTGCTCCGTCCACATGCGCGGCGCCTGGAGCCGGGGCGGCGGGCGCGGCGCGCGGCCCTGCTCGCGCGTCACGCGCGCCAGAGCGGCCGGGGAAGCGAGCGCGAGCCAGAGGCATGCCATGGCGTAGACGCGCATGCTGGAACGGTCGCCATCGCCCGCGCAGCGCGCAATCGCGCCCTCGTTTGCCGAGCCCCGTCGAGAGCTCGATTCGCCTGAAGGTGATCTGTTGGGGGGTCGAGGGGGGAGCGAGCTCCCCCTCGTCGAGGCGCCGAAGGCGCCGGATCGAAGAGCGTGCATCGCCGGCAGAGCGATCAACTCAAGCCAGCTGCCGGGTCAGTGTGATGCGCCGAAGGCGCCGGATCGAAGAGCGTCCCATCAGAGGCAGAGCGGTCAACCCAAGCGATCTGGATCAATGCTGCGTTGCCTGGCGCCGGAGCAGCTCGTTCTCCAGCGCGAGGCCGGCCTGGGCCGCGGCCAGCTCGAGGATGTCCAGCTCCTCGATGGCCCGATTCGAAGGCCCGTTGTCCGCGTACACCACCGCGATCACGCGCTGCCCGCCCATCACGGGGAACACGGCGCACTGCCCGGAGCGCGGCTTGCCGACGACGCGCGTGAACGTGTCGGGGAGGCCGGTCTCGTCGAAGGTGAGCGAGCGCACCGCCCCGTCGTCGAGCGCGCGGGTGAGCGCGTTCTTGCCCGAGAGCGGCAGCCGCAGCCCCCGGGTGAGCTGAGCGCCTCCCGCCGGACCAGGAACAGCACCGCCCGCTCGACCGACTCGCTGATGATGTTCATCAGGCTGAGCGAGATGGTGGTCGAGATCAGCCCGCTGCGGAGGTCGCCGACGATGCGCCGCAGCTTGGCCAGGTTCGACTGCACGCGGTCGGCGCGGGAGGCCCCCCCGGTCAGGATGTCCTTGCGCGCTTGCACCAGGCTGCGGAAGCAGGAGGCGATGGTGGCCACCTCGCCGGGGATCGCCGCCACCACTCCCGCGGCATACGTGGCCGCGACGGACACGCCTCCGTCCACCACCGCGATGATGATGGCGCGGGGCCGCGCTCGCCGCAGCTGCTCCACGGCGTCGAGGGCCACGCCGCCGGCGCGCAGGTCCACCAGCACGAAGGGCGGCGCCTCCCCGGGCGGCGGGCCGCCGGCGTCGCGCAGGGTGACCCGGGCGACGGTGGCCTCCTCGGCGGGGATCGCCTGCCCGAGCTTCTCCGCGAACTGCTTGTCCGTCGAAACGACCTGCAACCGCGGCTTGGGCTCCAGCTCGGCGATCGGGATCGCGCGGGCCGCGGACGGGACGATCGCCTGCGCGGGCGTGGCCGGCTCCAGCCCCACGGCCGGAGTATCCTCGGGGTTGACCCCTGGCGCCGCCGCCTCGCCGCCGCGGTTCTTCTCGTCGAAGAGCCGCAGCGCGTCGAGCAGCACCGCCTGCGTGTCGAGCCGCAGGTGGCCGACGATGTCTCCGGGGAAGACGGAGATGTCGTCGATGGGCTTCAGGTCGTCGAGCGCGAAGTGGAAGGTGCCGCTGGTCCAGGTGACCAGGTCGTAGACGGTGCGCTCGATCTGCTGCTGCACCGCCGTGTACATCGCCTCGGCCGAGAGCGCGCCCATGGTGACGAGGATCTGTCCCAGCGAGCGCCGCGGCGTCTCGCGCTCCTGGTCCCGCAACGCCTGGTCCAGCGTGTCCTGCGAGATGCTCCCGTTGTCCACCAGCAGGTCGCCCAGCCGCTTCGACGCGGGCCCCCAGGCGTTCACGATGCGGCCCTGGTGGAAGCCGATCCCCGCGGTCACCTCGCCGCGCGAGAGGGTCAGCGTGCCGGTGCGCCCACCGAGGTGGATGAACTGCAGGGCGTCCGCGACCGAGACGTCCTCGAGGTTGCCGGAGAGGCTCATGGCGGAGGCCCCTCCGCGCGTCAGCCGCGCTTGACGAGCTGGATCAGGCTCTCCAGCGTCTTCAGCTTGCGGTCGGTCTGGTGGTACACGCGCGCGGCGAACAGGGCCGAGGCAGCGTGGGCCGCGAGCAGGTCGAGCAGCTCGCGGTCCTCCGGGCGCAGCATCGCCTTGTGCTCGAACAGCTTGAGGATCACCAACGCGCCCACCACCGCCCCCTGCACGGTGAGCGGCACGACTGCGACGGCCTCCGAGCCGTCGATGGGGCCCATGCGAAGCACGCCGTCGGTGAGCGTCGCGTCGACGGCGGGATCTCCGCCCGCGTACTTGCCGGCCGAGTAGAAGCCGCTGGCGTCCTGCGACAGCCCCTGCCCGAGCGCGATCTCGCACTGGGTGCCGTCGGCGTTCCAGAAGAGCAGCGCGAAGCGCTCGGCGCCGAGCAGGTTGGTGGCGATCTCCGCGATGGTCGACTGCACCTCCCCCGGGTCGAGCGTGGCGTGCAGCTGGTAGGTGGCGACGTACAGGTTCATCAGCCGGCCGGTCTGCTGCTCGTACTCGGCTAGCCGGCGGGACAGCTCGTCCCGGTCCTGGACCACGTCGTTGAGCCGGTCCTGCAGCTCGTTCACCGAGGTCGACGCGGGCCTCCGGGCGGACTGCTCGAGCGAGTACAGCAGCTCGCCGGCCCGCGCAAGGGTGGACTGCAGCTCCGCCAGCGCGTCGGCGCGTCGCTGCGGTTGGTCCTCGGTCTGCTTGGGGACCCGGACGGTCACGCGGCGGGGCTCGTCAGGCGCTGGACGACCGCGATCAGCTCCTCGTTGCGGAACGGCTTCTTGACGTACGCGGCCGCGCCCGCGTCCAGGCCCCGCTGGGTCTGCTCCTCGCTCCCCTCGGTGGTGACCAGGACCACGGGGATGCGCTTGAAGCGCGCGTCGCCCTTCATCGCCTCTAGCAGCTCGAGGCCGTTCATCCGCGGCATGTTCAGGTCGAGCAGCACCAGGTCGACGTCGTCGTTCTCGGCGAGGCGCTCCAGCGCTTCCTTCCCGTCGTAGGCGTGCACGAGCGGGTACTGCCGGAGCATCATCTCGAACATGCGATGAAGCAGCTTGGAATCGTCGACGATGAGGACTTTGCGCGGGGGCATGACGCGCCTGTCATCCTGTCGCCAGGTGCAGGTGCCGTCAAGGATTCCACTCTCGCGGAACTGCGTGGTTTTCGAGGAATTTTGCCCTCATCGACACACAGCCGCGCACACGCGCTCACGGCGATTTCCCGCACACCTCCGAACGCCGCGCCACGCCGGCGGCATCGGCGTTCTGGGGCACCAGCGTGACGTTCTCGCCCACCATCGCGCGCCAGGTCGCGTCATGGCCGTCCTCCTGGGCCTTCGTCTTGCGCCTGCCGCGCTTCTTCGCGGGCGGCGCGGGCCGGATGGCGACGGTGATCTCGGCCGCGTCGCCCTTGCGGCTCGCCACCTTCCACTCGCCCGCCGCGTACTCCTGGCCGTCCTTGGTCCGCAGCTCCTTCGCATACTGCTGCGCGGACGCCTCGAAGCAGCGCTTCACCAGGCAGAGGAGCTGCGCGTCGCTGTTCGCTTCCAGCTTGCGGCATCCCGCGGGATCGATCTTCTGCAACGCGGCTTCTGCCTCGGTTGCGCGTCGCTCCTGCTCTACCTTCTCCGCCGCGGCGATCCGTTCCGCTGCGGCCTTGACCGGCTCGTCGAGCTGGGCCAGCTCGGCGGCGTGCGCCCCCGCGTCGGGCGCCTTCCGGGCCGCCTCCAACTCGTCCACCCCGCAGCGATCGTCCTTCTGCGCGAGGCAGACGCGCGCGAGCGTCTCGTGCGTCGCCTCGGAATCCGGCCGGAGCTGCACCGCCTTCTGGGCGGCATCCCGGGCGCGCGCGAGATCGCCGCCCGACTCGACCAGCGCCGTCGCCAGGCCTCGGAGCGCGCGGGCGTCGCCCGGCCTCTCCTTGAGGGCCTGGCCGAACTGCTTGAGCGCGCCCGGAGGGTCTCGCACCAGGAGCTGCGCCCATCCGCGCTCGGCGGCCGTGGCCCATCCCGCCAGGTGCAGCGTCGACTGGGCGAGCTTCTCGTCCATCGCCGCGCGCGACTCGGCGAGGTCCGCGCGCTGGCAAGAGGTCCCGTCGCAGGAGATGCGGCTGGTGCGCACGGAGTCGGTCTTCTGCGCCGGGTACTTCGCGTCGGTGGCCAGGCGCGTCGCGCAGCGGAAGAGCTGGCCGCCGTCCTGCGCCTTCTGCCCCCGGACCCACGCCGCGGGCACGTCTCCCTGATCGGTGACGAGCTGGTCCACCTCGAAAGAGGCCCGCGGAGGCGGGGCGCCCGGGGTGCAGCGGGCGATCTCGGGCGCGGGCATCTCGTGGAGCACGGTGGGCCGGCGCTCCTTGGAGGCGCCGCCGCACGCGAGCGGCAACACGGCGGCGAGCAGCCATCGGGCGCGCTTCATGCGCCGGAGCCCAGCGCATCGAGCGCCGAGGTCAGCTCGGAAAGGGTGTGTCCGTTGCCCTGGCGGCGCGCGACCTCCTGCCCGCGCTCGAACGCGCCGCGCGCTTCGCCCGGGCGCCCCAGCGCCTGCAGCAGCGTGCCGAGCTGCAGGTACGCGGCGAGGTAGTCCGGCGCCTGCACAACGAGCGCCTCCAGCTCCGTTGCCGCGCCCTGCTGGTCGCCGCGCCCCTTCAGCTCCAGCGCGAGCGCGTAGCGCGGGAACGGCTCCCGCGGCGACGCCTCGATGAACCTCCTGAGCTGCTCGACCCGATCCATGGCCCCGCTGCTCCTACTCGACGCGCCCCCCGCGCGCAAGATCGCGATTCAGAGGTCGATCTGCTCCAGGTCGTCGCACACGCGAACGTCGGCGCCGAGCGACCGCGCTTCCGCTTCGATCCGCGCGGCGCCCGCCCGGCTGTCGGGCCCCAGATGCCCCAGGGCGATGCGCCGGGCGCCGAGCGCGGGGAGCAGCGCGCGCAGATCGTCCCACGACAGGTGCCGGCGGCCTGCCTCGGCCGGGTAGTCGGGCGACGCACCGGAGGACGCGGACGGCGGCGTGCGCAGGTCGGTGCACTCGGCGCACAGCAGCGCGGCGCCGCGGGCGAGGTCCTGGAGCCCCGGATGCGGGCCGGTGTCGCCGGTGAACGCCAGCACGCCTGCCGGTCCGTGGAGGCGCAAGGACAGCGCCACGTGCGGCGGCCGCTGGTGTTGCGCGCGGAGCGCCTCGACCCTTCTGCCGCAGACCTCGGCGGATTCTCCCGGGGCGAGCTCGCGCACGTCCAGCGCGAAGGGCAGTTGCTTCGCCGCGGCGTCCGCGTAGCACGCCGCCCACAGCGCCTGCAGCCGCTCCCGCGTGCCCGGAGGTCCGGTCACCGCCAGCGGGTCCTGCCGGCGGGCGCGGTACACGGCGTCGACGAGGAGGAACGGCCACCCCGCGATGTGGTCCCCGTGCAGGTGGGTGAAATGGACGGCGCGCAGCTCCTGCGGATCGCGGCCGAGCCGGCGGAGCGCCAGCAGGGCGGTGGGCCCCAGATCTACCGCGCAGGGAGCCCCCCCGTCCTCGACCAGCCAGGCGGTGTTGCCCCGGCCCGCCGAGGAGAACGCGTCCGCGCTGCCCAGGGCGACGACGCGCCTCATCGCGGCGGGCCCGATCCGGGCACCGGCTCCTTGGTGAGCAGGTCGCCGAGGAGCGCGAGCGCGTTGTGCGTTCCTTGTCTCAGATGAACCTCCCGCCTCAGCTTCTCCAGATTTGCCATCCCGCCGCGCAAGGAGAAGCCGCTGACCAGCGCCTCGCCGCCGCGGCGGAACCGGATGCGCACCATCGGCAGGTCCTTTCCGGCCAGCTCGGCGGGCGCGCGGACCAAGGCGGCGTCCTCGATCCACGCCAGCGGCCACGACAGCCGCCCGCCGCCCGCCTCGCGCTGCAGGAAGATCGCTTCGTCGGTGCACCACAGGTCGCCCACGCACGGGTGCGCCCAGCGCGGCGCGAGCACCGCGGTGCCGTCGGCGAAGCGCGTGCCGTGGTAGAGCGCCTGCGGCGCGTCCAGCAGCCGCTCGCGGGCAGGATCGACCGCGGGGAGAGGCGCGCCGAAGGCCGCGCGGTGGCGCTTCCGGAGGCGAAAGGCGCGCAGGAGGATCAATGCGACGAGGGTCGCCGCGAGCAAGGCCGCGACCGCGCCCAAAATGCGCAGGACTGGCGACAAACGGATCAACGCGGAGGCGCTGAGGCGCGGAGGATCTGGGGGCAAAGAAAATCTCCGCGTCTCCGCGCCTCCGCGTTGTGCTTCGAGGCCCTGCCTAGTCCGTGGAGTCGCCGCCGGCCGCGTCTTCCAACTCCTTGAGCTTCTCTTCGAGCGCGGCGTTGGCCTTGCCCAGGTCGCGGTTGCAGCCGACCAGGATCTCGCTGGGCGTCTTCCCCGGGACGCCCTTCTCCAGCTGGGGCAGGAGGGCGCGGTTCCCCTGCAGCAGCGCCTGGTCGACCTGCCCCGCGAAAGCGCCGGTCGCCTGCGAGAGCTTCTTCCAGCTGGAGATGAAGCCCCCGGTGACCTGACTGCGCGCCTCGATCAACTCTTGCGCCTCGCCCACCTTCGCCTTCAGCTCGGAGTCGGCGATCTGCTCCGAGAAGCCGGCCAGGGTCTGCGCATTCTCCGTGTCCTTGCTGGCGAACTGCGCCACCTGGATGGCGAGCGTGTTGTATTTCTGGGCGAGCTCCCGGTAACCCCCCACGATCCGCCGCGCCTCGCCCCCCCGGGGCGGGTTGGACGGGTTGATCCGCCCCTGCGAGTTCAACATCTTCGCCACGTCCTGGACGACCACCACGCCGGCCGCGCACGGCTTCGACTTCTGGCCCTCGCGGGCGGCGCCGACGAATTTCGCGATGCTGGCGAGATCGCGCTTGTGCTGCGCGCGCTTCTTCAGGATGAGGCCCGCAAAGATGCCGCCCGCGGCGAGAAGCAGCACGCCGCCCACGATGGCGGCGACCACCTTGCCCGAAAGGCCGCCCTCGGGCCGCTTCCTCCCGCCCACCACGTCGATGCGCACCGAGGTCTGGCCGAGGCGCAGCACGTCCCCGTCGAACAGCTCGCCCTCCTCGATGCGCTCGCCGTTCAGGTAGATGCCGTTTGCGGAGCCCAGATCGCGGACCTTGATCTCGCCGTTGATCTTGCTGATCTCGGCGTGGCGGCCGGACATCGACGAGTCCTTGACCGAGATGTCGCACTGATCGGAGCGGCCGATGGTCACGGCCAGCTGCCGCATCGGGTACGACTTCTCCACCCCGGACGGTCCCTTGACGATGAAGTTGGCGGAGACCCCGTCGAGGAGCGCGGGGTTGATCATCTCGGTCTTCGGCGTGGCTTCCTCGCCCATGGCTTCTCTTCTCGCTCGGAAAACCCGGCGTCTTGGAGGAGCGCCAAGCGTACGAGGGAGGGCTGGCTCGGTCAAGGAGCGCCCGAGGGAAGGCGGCTCTCGCGAAGCGCGACGAGGGCCCGGGGATCGACCCCGTGGCCCTCGCTGGCGGTGCAGCGATCCGGAGCTACCTCTGCGTCGCTTCCTGCTTCGAAGCCGCCTGCGTGCCTGGCTCGCTCTGCGCGCCGGCCTTCGCATCGGGTTGTGGTCTCCGGGACTCGACGATGCGGGAGAAGGGCTCGTTGCCGACGGTGGAGGTCGCCATGCCCACCAGGGTGGCATCGACTGTCCACGAGACAACCCAGGTGGCGGCTAGGCGTCCGGCGGGCGGCGGAGCGCGGGTACCACGCTGAACGCTAGCCCGAAGTCGCAGTCCAGCTTCTCGTCCGTGCCACGGGCCTTGGAGGCCCTGGCCGCCGCCTGCGGGGCGAGCCCCGGGGCAGGCGGCCGTCGGGACGGCTTGCGGCGGGACGGACGGCGACTGGGAGGGTCGGCCTTTCTCGTCATGGGCTGCGTCTCCTACTGCAGATCGGTATGCACCGCAACCGGTACGACGTCCGATGCACCGACAGCACCCTAGGTACACCTACACCCCTTCCGTCAATGACGCAGCGCAGCAGTGCCGGCACGCTCGCCGGTGCGCGACCACCGCCGCCGTGCTACTGGAGCGATCATGAAGAGGGCGAAGAAGGCGCTGTCCGTCGCGCCCGTCGACCTGGACGCGCGGCGTCCCTCCGCGCCCGCGAAGCGCCTGGAGACCTTCCCCAACCCAAGTCCCCAGCGCGACTACGAGATTCGCTTCGAGTGCCCCGAGTTCACCTGCGTATGCCCGATGACCGGCCAGCCGGACTTCGCCACCATCCGGATCGCGTACACGCCCGACAAGCTGTGCGTCGAGCTGAAGAGCCTGAAGCTGTACCTGTGGAGCTTTCGCGACGAAGGCGCCTTCCACGAGGCGGTCACGAACCGGATCCTCGATGACCTGGTGGCCACCGTTCAGCCCCGCAAGGCGGAAGTGGTGGGCGACTTCTTCGTGAGGGGCGGTATCCACACCGTGGTGGTGGCCCGCCACCCGTGATCGATCGGGTCAGCGGGCCGGCCCGGTCAGCGTGGGCGGCCGGGGCAGGGGCTCGGCGCGCGCGGCCGGCGAAAACGCCCTCCAGAGCGCCGCGGGCACCCAGAAGACGAGCATCACGTAGCCGAAGGCGTTGTGCAGGTTGAGCAGGGCCTCGCCCGCGGCGCTGTGCGGCCCCAGTTCGGCGCGGGCAGCGATGCCGCTCAGCACCGCCAGTCCGGCCGCCACCGTGCCGATGAGCGTGTTCCACCGCCCGGCGTGAAGGAGACCTTCGCGACGCAGGATCAGCCCCGCCGCGTCGCACGCGGGGGCCGCGACGAGCAGTCCGACGGCGAGATGGATGATGAACGGGTGCAGCTCGGGTGGCACGCGCGCATCCTGCCGGTGCGCGCCGCCTCGGGGCAACTTCCCGCGCCACGGCGAAGGGATCAGTCCCGGGCTTCCTCGTCGGTCCGCCCGCGGCGCCGGAAGAGGAGCTGGCCGAGGACGAATCCGGCGCCCACGGCGATCAGCAGCGCCTGCCCGGGGTGGCCCTCGATCCAGTCCAGGGTCCGTTGGGTCGCCTTGCGCGCCCACTCGCGGCCGGCCGCGAGGCCCTCGCCGAAGGCCTCGATCCCGCGCTCGGGAACGCTGGCGCGGATCTCCGGCGCCGGCACCTGCACCTCTTTTCCGCGGACCTCGCCCATGCCGGTCACCCCACCGTCCAGCGCGCCAGGAGCAGCCCCAGCGCGAAAGCGCCGCCGAGCGCCGGGCCGGGGTGCCGGCGGACCCTGTTGCGCCAGTCGAACGATTCGGCCACTCCCTGGCGCAGCTCGGCGACGGACTGCTCGATCTCCTGCCGGGCCTGCTCGATTCCGGCGCGGATGGCCGCCGGGTCCCTGGTCCCATCTGCCATGCTTCCTCCCGCGTCAGTGCCGGAGCGGCTCGTTCCGCTCGGCGGTCATGGGCTTGCCATCAGGCGTCGAGGTGGCGCCCGCGACGGGCTGCCCCGGCGAGCGGCTGGGGCTGCGCGGCCCCAGGTCGGACGTGGCGCCCGCCTTGCCCGAAGGCAGACCATCAGCAGAACGTATCCGACCAGCAGCGGGGGCAGCCCGGCCCGCGCTGAGCAGCAAGTCCCGGCCGGCGCGACGCAGATCGTCCTTCAGCTCCGTCTTCGTGCTCGCGGAACAGCCTCTGGACCCCGTCGAGCAAGCGCGTGAGGGCATCCCGCGGCGAGACCGCCGCGTGGGGGTCGGAGTTCGCCATCCGGGAAGCTAGTTCGCCCCCGGCGGGCGTGCCAGTCAACGGTGGGGGCGCGTGCCACCCGCGGCAAGCCCGCCATTTGACATCGCGCAGCGTGGATGGAACGATCGCTCGGCGAGCGAGGGACCGGACGGGGGAGGTGGGATGTTCACCGGCGTGAAGGTTTTCTCGGCCACCAAAGCCAAGGAGCGGGAAGATCTCGGTGAGCAGGTGAATCGCTGGCTCCGCGCGAACAGCGACCTGGAGATCGTCGACCGGACGGTGATGCAGTCCAGCGACAACGAGTTCCACTGCCTCACCGTGGTGCTGTTCTACCGGAACAAGGCCGGAGCGAAGCCCGCGCCCAAGCCCGGCACCACCTCGTCGGGTTAGCGCCGCTGCGGTCTCTTGAAAGTACGCGCGGGAGCGATGGCCATGCGGGCTTCCGCGCGCGCGGCGGGCAGCGACGCGGCGGAGAACGGCTGCGGGCGCGCGTGATCGTGCGCGACGCGCAGCCCGGCGATCGCCAGCACCACCGCGATGCCGCTGCCGATCCCCAGCCACGACCAGACGCGCGAGCGGCGCGCGCGGCGCTTGGTCCGGGGCGCCAGCTCGAGCGGAGGAGAGATCCCGGCGAGGCTCTCCAGCGCGTGCGCCAGCTCCAGCGCGCTGTGCGGGCGCGCGGCGGGATCCTGTTCGAGGCAGCGGTCCACCAGCGCATCCCAGGCGCGATCGAGGCCGGGGACGAGGCGGGACACCGGCTGGAAGCGGCCGACCGGCAGCTCCCCGGTGAGCAGCTCGTAAGCCATGACTCCAAACGAGTACAGATCGGCGCGGTGATCGGCGCGCCGGGCGTCCTTGCGCTGCTCGGGGGCCATGTAGTTCGCGGTGCCCATCGCGACGTTGCTCTGCGTCAGCACCTCGGCACCTTCCGCGTGCAGGCCGGCGAGGCCGAAATCGAGCACCTTGGTCCGGCCGTCGCGGAGCACCAGGACGTTGTCGGGCTTCAGGTCGCGATGGACGACCGACCGGGCGTGCGCGTAGGCGAGCGCGTGCGCAACCTGCGCCAGGAGCCGCGCGAGCGAGCGGGCCGACGGACGAGCCTGGAACGCGTGCGTCCGCAGCGAGGTGCCGTCGATCAGCTCCATCGCGATCCAGCAGTGCGGCCCGCTGCGGCCGCGCGACAGGAGTCGCACGATGCCCGGGTGATCGAGTTGGGCCATCGCGGCCGCCTCGCGGTCGAAGCGGCGGACGTAGTCGGGCACCGCCGCGAGCGACGCGGAGAGCACCTTGACCGCCACCGGCCGGGCGTCGGCGAGCCTCGTCGCCCGGTACACCTCGCCCATGCCGCCCTGGCCGAGCCGATCGTGCAAGGCGAATCCTTCGAGCTGCGGGAACGGCACGAGCTTCGGGGCCGCGGCCGCCGGCGCCGCGGGCTGCGCGCCCTGCTCCGCCTCGACGCCGGGCGCCACAGGGTCCACCGACGTGCGCGCGGCCGCCGCGGCCAGCGAGTTCGGGTTCCCCACCGCCGCCAGCTCTTCCCACATCAGCCGGTCGTCGGGCGTGCACGCCCGTGCCGGCCAGCTCGGGTCGCGGCGCCGTACTTCGAAACGGACCCCGCAGCGGCCGCAGCGCACCAACGCGCCGGCGACGTGCGCGCTGACGTCGGTGCGCGCTTCGCAGTTGGGACAGCGCTGAAGCGCGCCCGGCGTCGGGCGCGGCCTCTCCTCGGCGGCGAGCGTCCCCGGCATCGGCCGCGAGTCTGACCTCGCGATCGGATCGCGCAAGTTTTCGGCCGCCGCGCCAGTCCGCGGTGTGAAAAGCGCAGCGCCGCCGACTACGGCGGCGACCGGCGCGCTACGGCGGCGATCCGTCGTGGCGGAGGAGCAGCAGCAGATCGTCGCCCGCGGGATCGCTCCCGATCTGCTGCGCGGCGACGATCTTCCATCCGCCGTCGAACCAGTTGGCCAGCAGCGCAGGCTGCTTCGGCTCGGGCCACGGCTGGCCCTGGTGCCCGTCGCGGATCCAGGTCCACGGGCCCACTCTCTTGTCCACCCACACGATCGCGTTGAACGCCATTCCCCCGCCTCCCCCAGGCGCACGGCCGGAACGCCGGAGCGCCATCCCCATCACCTGCGCTGGATCTAGCAGAGGGGTCCGACGTCGCTGCCCGTCAGGGCGCCAGCGACGCTCGGATGACCGGGCTCACCGGAGCCCTTTCACGCTCCAGATCTGCACCGGCGCCTCGCGGTTCTTCACCTTGGCCGGCGGCAGTCCCTCGAGGACGAAGCGGTCCTTGCCCGCCTTGGCCGCGCACTCCTCGGAGATGACGATCATCTCCTCGCGCGCGACCCCGCAGAGCCGCGAGGCGAGGTTCACCCCGTCGCCGATGGCCGTGTAGCTGAGCGCTTTCGAGGAGCCCATGTTGCCCACCACCACCTGGCCTGTGTGCAGGCCGATGCCGATCTGCAGGGGCGGCTTCCCGTCGGCAACCCGCTCGGCGTTGAACTCCCTGAGCTTGGCCTGCATCTGAACGGCGGCCTGGACCGCGCGCGTGGCGTCGTCCGGTCTGCGCACCGGCGCGCCCCACAAGCCCATCAGCGCGTCCCCGATGAACTTGTCGAGGATGCCGCCGTGCTCGAAGAGGATGTCCACCATCAGCTCGAAGTAGTCGTTGAGCACCTTGACCACTTCCTGCGCCGGCAGCTTCTCGCTCATCGAGGTGAAGCCGCGGATGTCGCTGAACAGGATGGTCAGCTCGGTGAGCTGACCGCCCTTCGCCAGCTCGAGCGCGCCGCGCGCCGCCTGCTCGACCAGCGCGGGCGAGAGGAAGCGCGACAGCTGCGCCCTCTGCTCGGCCTCGCGCTCCAGCGCGCGGGCGTACTCGCTGTTCTCCAGGGCGACCGAGGCCTGCGCCGCGATCGCGCTCAGCACCTCGAGGTCCTTGGTGGTGAAGGCCGCGACCCGCTCGCGCGAGTCGAGGAACATGATCCCCTTCACCTCGTCGCCGCTGAGCAGCGGCACCGCCATCGCGCTGCGCACGCCGAGCGCGATGATCGACTGGCTGGTGGAGAACCGCTCGTCGCTGATGGCGTCGCTGGTCAGGACGCCCTGGTGGGTCGCCTGCACCTGCTTGAGGAGCGTGTCCGAGACCAGCACCTTCCCCTGCCCCGGCTTCCGCTGCCGCATCGACTGGATGACCAGCTCCTGCGAGCCCGCATCGCGCAGCAGGATGACGCCGTTGTCGGCGGGTATCAGGTCGAAGGCGATGGAGAGGATGCGCGAGAGCAGCTCGCCCAGGTCGCGCTCCAGCCGCACGTACCGGCTGAACTCGTGCCCGATGCGCAGCCGTTCGTAGTCGCGCTTGAGCTGCTGGGGGTCGCGGACCTGGTCAGCGGGGGCGAAGTTCGCCTTGGCCTCGACGCGCGCGACCACTCCCTCGAGCGGAGCGCCCTCAGGCTCCATGTGCACGATCGCGGCGGCGCCTTCGTCGCCGGCGCCGAGGCGGAACTCCATCCGCGAGACGCCGATCAGCACCTCGTCTCCGTCGCTGAGCCGGGTGGGCCCGAAGATGCGCTTGCCATTGAGGAAGGTCCCGTTCGACGAGCCCAGATCCCGCAGCACGAAGTCCTGCCCTTCGCGGTCGATCTGGCTGTGCTTGCGCGAGACCTCGCGGTCGGCGAGCCGCACCGTCGCCTGGGTGGAGCGGCCCAGCACGTTGGCGTCGCCGAGCGGGAACTCGGAGGGCTCGCCGGTACCCTTCAAGATCAGCCGCGGCCCGTTGCCCCCCGGCCGGGCGGGGGCCTGCGCCGGCGATCCGGGCCGGTCCGCGCCGCAAGCAGGGCAGCGCCCTCCCACCGGAAGGAGATCGCGGTAGCAGACCGGACAGGATGTCATCTCGAGCTTGGCGTCCCCCAGGGCCCCCAAGGCGAGCCTACCATGGCGCCCCGAGGCGGCGAGTTTCGCGGTTGCCGCCGGGTGTGGGCTCTGGTACGCGCGCGGCGATGAAGATCAAGCAGCGGCCGGAGGACTTCGTCGTCCGGGAGGGGTACCGGTTCGAGCCGGATCTGGAAGGGCCCGTGTGGGTCTACCGGATGGACAAGCAGAAGGTGTCGACGCTGCAGGCGCTGGAGCGCATCAGCAAGGCGTTCGCGGTGCGCCGGCGCGACCTGTCCATCTGCGGGCTCAAGGACAAGCAGGGCCGCACCGAGCAGCTGGTGGGGGTGCTCGGCGGCGCGCTGGGCGACTCGGAAGTGGTGCAGTCCGGTGACCTGCGGCTCAAGCTGATCGGCCGGACCGCGCAGCCGCTCAGCTCGCGCAACATCACCGCGAACCGGTTCGAGGTGACGGTGCGCGATCTCTCTCCCGACGAGGCGGAGCGGGTTCGCGAGAGCGCCGCCGAGGTGGAGCGGACCGGGGTGGTGAACTACTTCGACTCGCAGCGTTTCGGCTTCCTCAAGCACGGCCAGGGGTTCATCGCCCGCCACTTGCTCCGCGGCGATTGGGAGAGCGCGCTCAAAGCCTTCCTCGCCACTCCCAGCGAGCTGGATCGGAGCGACGACGCCAAGGTGAAGACGTTCTGGCGCGACCACTGGGGCGAGTGGCAGCTGCGCGCGCCACAGGCGGCGGGCAAGCGCTACGCGCCCATCCTGCGCAGGCTGCGCGAGGACCCCCGCGACTTCAAGGGAGCCTTCCTGCACATCGATCGGCGCCTGCGCATGATGGCGCTCTTCGAGCTGCAGAGCTTCCTCTGGAACGAGGGCGTCAAGCGATACCTGGGCGCGCGAATCTCGGCCGCCGAGCTGATCGGGCTGCGCTACCAGGCGGGCGCGCTCGTGTTCCCGCGTTCCTTGACGCGCGAGCTGCGCGACGACCTGTGGAAGCGCACCTTCCCGCTTCTCGCCCCCGACTCGCGCATCGAGGATCCGCGCGTGCGCGACGCCGCGCTAGGGGCCTTGCGCGCGCAGGGGCTCACGGTCGAGCAACTCCGGGTGCCCGACTCGCCGCTCTTCTTCAAGCACGAGGAGCGCCCGCTGTTCATCCGCCCCGGCAAGCTGCGCGTCCACCCGCCCCGGCCCGACGAGCTGAACCGGGGGAAGCGCAAGGTGAACCTCTCCTTCACCCTCCCGCCCGGCGCGTACGCGACCCTCGTGGTGAGGCGCGTGCTCTGGTTCGCCACCGAGAGCGCGCGGCCGGTGCTCCGCAGTGCGGCGCCCGAATCCGCCCCGCGGCCGATGAGCCGCCCCGCGCCGCGCGAGCCCGCCTCGACCCGGCCGGGCACCGCGGGAGCGGCGGAACGGAAGGAGCGCCCCGCCGCACAGCCCCAGGGATTCCTGGCGCGGCAGCGGGCGCGCAAAGCGGAGCGGGCGGCCCGCAGGGAAGCCGCCCGCAAGCCGCCGGGAAACCGCTGAGGAAGATCAGAGACCACCGGTCTGGATCTGGCCGCGGAGCTCGCCGCTCGGGTTCCGGCTGGTGTGGATGTTGAGATAGGCGCCGCCGTTGCGGAGGGCCGCGAGCACGGTGTCCAACGTGTTGCCGGTATTGATACAGTTCACGACGCCGCCTCCCGGACAGGTCGTCGAGGTGAACGTGCCGGTCACGCTCGTCGTGCCGGCCGTCGCTCCGGGCGTCGGCGTAGTGAGCGGCACGGTGACGCCTGCCGTTTCACCGGCTACCGCCAGATGGATGTGCATCCCGGTGAACGTGATCGGCGACGCCGTCGTGCTGAACTGCGTGGTCAGCGCGCTCGCGTTCACGGTATACGAAACTGTACCGTCGCCGTTGTTCGTGAACACCGCGGTGCCCGTCGGCGTCGGATTTCCGAGACCGACTGGTGCCGGGATCTCCTGGGCCGAGGTCATGTTGGCGTGGAACGTCTCGTTTCCTGAACTGCTGCCGCAGGCCACGAGGGCCGCCGCGCAGCACAACAGCATCATGCCTTGCCGCATGTTTGCCTCCCCTTGTTCGCTTCCCAGCCGGGCCGAAGGACTCGACCCGATCCGCACTTCGACAGGTCCGAACATGCCGAATTCATGCTCCCGGAGCGGGATTCAGCGCAAGCGGCTGGGATGCGAGTACACCGTCATCGAACCATTCCGTACGAAGCCGCACAGCGTCAGGCCGGTCGCCCGCGCCAGATCGATGGCGAGCGAGCTGGCGGCCGAGACGCTCGCGACGATCGGAATGCGCGCGGCGGAGGCCTTCTGCACCACCTCGAAGCTCGCCCGGCCGCTGACCAGGAGCACCGCGGGTCCCTTCCCGGGAACCACTCCCTCCAGCACCAACGAGCCCACCACCTTGTCCAGGGCGTTGTGCCGGCCGATGTCCTCGAACGCGGCCAGCGGGCGCAGTTGCGCGTCGAGTGCAGCCGCGGCGTGGATGCCGCCGGTCCGCGAGAAATTCGGCTGGAACGTCCGGAGCTTCTCCATTGCGGCGGCGACGGCTGCCGCCTCCAGGACAGGGCCGTCCGGCAGCGCCGCGCACCGGTCGATGACGTCCTGGACGCTGCGCCGGCCGCACACGCCGCACGCCGCGGTGGTCAGGGTGCCTCGCCGCGTGAGCGAGACGCGCTCCACGTCGAACTCGGCCCCCGCCGCGGGTGCCACGTCGATCGTGTTCCCGTAACCCTCCTGGTCCGGCCGGCCGCAATGGGCCACGCGAGAGACGTCGTCCCGCGAGGCGATCACGCCTTCGGCGAAGAGGAAGCCGATGGCCAGCTCCCGATCGTGGCCCGGAGTCCGCATGGTGACGGCCAGGGTGTCGCCCGCGGCCCGGATCTCCAGCGGCTCCTCGACGACCACCTCGTCGTCGGCCGCGGGCTGCGCCACCCCGCCGGCGATGCGGCGCACCTCTCGCCGGCCGACGCCTTTGACGACGCCCTTCACGACTCCTTCATCTTCAGCCTGCCCTCGTCGTCCACCAGGGCGGTGAAGGACACGCCGCAATAGTTGCAGACCAGCTCGTCGGTGTTGCCGAACCCATCCCCCACCGGGTTGTACGCGGTGCAGGAGGGGCATTCGAACTCGTCGAAGCGGCGCTTGGCCCCCTGCGACGCGCCCGACTTCTTCTGCTCCTCTTCCTCTTCCTCGGCGCCGTACCCGAGATCGTCGCGCGGCATTGGTGGATGCTGGTGCGGTAGCGGCGTCATGCCGCCCCGTTCCCAGCGCCTCCTTTCAAACCGTGCAGGCGCATTTCACGCACACGGCTTAACGATGGTCGCACCGGAGTGGCTTGCG
>WNGG01003958.1_pt1 | contig 26048 bp, 23 predicted proteins | sample 5400661 | NCBI WGS metagenome assembly WNGG01 (sample SAMN13153372, study PRJNA577476) | soil metagenome | isolation source: 100 cm soil or saprolite under Garry oak tree replicate 1 | place: USA:California | collected 2016-06-15
ATCCCTGGCCTGTCAATAAGATCACAGCGGTTTCGGGATGCTCGGTTCGAAGGTAGGCGAGCAGCTTGAATCCGTCGAGGTTCGGCATCACGACGTCGGTGATTACGACATGAGGGACGAAACTCTCGATGCGGTCGATCGCTTGCTGCCCATCCGCCGCGCTTTCGGTCACGTAGCCCCAACTCGTTACGACTTCGCTTAGGCCCTGCCGCGCGGCTTCTTCGTCGTCTACAATGAGCACCCGCTCGTCAGACATATCGAGAGTTTAGCATAAGGAAGTATAAGAAGCGGTGGAAGGCGGCTTTGCGCTAACTACTTGTCGTCTGTCGTCCACCGCTCTATCAGGACGTCCATCTGGCCTCCGCAGACCATGCCTTCGGCATTTTCGTACTCGTCGTTCAGGTTGAAGTGATAGATGTCAGTCTTGCCGCTGCGCAACACCTCGCGAGCCTCGGCCCAGATGTCTGCTTCAACGCAACCGCCACCCACCGTGCCGATGAACGAGCCGTCGTCGAAAATTACCATCTTCGCGCCGACCTGCTGCGGAGTAGAACCGCGCGTCCTGACGACTGTGGCCATTGCAGCGCGTGAGCCTCGCTCGAGCCGCCGTTTCATCTCGATGTAGATTTCGCCGGCGCTCAGCGAGTGGCCCGTGATTGAATCGGTGTGCTCAGAGTTTGACATTCGTTTGGTTGATTATAATCGCACAGTGCATCATTTGAGAAGCAAAGGCAGATGAGCTATCAGTTATTAACACTCACTTCAGTGAGGTGGGTGCCGGCAGGCCATTCAGCTTCCCATCCCACCTCGATGAATCGAGGTGTTAATCGGCAGAAACGTCATGGCGCGATTTGGGATTCACACTTCACTTCAGTGAGGTAGTTGCAATGAGTCTTTCACCGTTGCGTCCCCCACCTCGATAAATCGAGGTGTTAATACTATCGAGCGAAGTGCTCAAGCGTGTGCCTTACGGCGAAGATCACATCGTCAACATCGGCGTAGGTCAGCTTTGGCGAGAGAGGCAGCGAGAGCGTCCGATCTGATATCCACTCGGCGTTTGGGAAATCGCCTCTGCTGTATCCGAACGCTTTTTGATAGTACTGATGCAAATGGACCGCGCGATAATGCACGCCCGTCCCGATGCCCTGCCGATGCAGAGAGAGCTGGATCCCGTCGCGATCAACTCGCAGCCGATCAATGTCCAAAAGAAGCGTGTACAAATGCCGCGCGTGGCGCGTCCCTTGTTCCGCGGGCGCAGGAAGAAAGGCCGGCAAGTCCGCGAATGCCTCATCATAGCGCTTCCAGATTTCCTCGCGGCGAGCGAGATTCTCTTCGACTCGGCGCAACTGATGCAGGCCGAGCGCTGCTTGCAGATCCATCATGTTGTACTTGAACCCGGGCTCGGTGACTTCATAATGTTTGAAGCCCTCATCAGAAAATCGCTTCCACGCGTCTGCGCTGAGGCCGTGCAACGCAAGCGTCTTGATCCTGGCGGCCCAGGATTCGTTGGCGGTGGTAATCATTCCACCTTCGCCGGTGACCACGTTCTTGGTCACGTAAAAACTAAACGCGCCGAAATCTCCAAGCGTGCCGGTGTGGCGGCCGTGATGCAGAGTCTCTATTGCGTGGGCGCAGTCTTCTATCACGTAAAGCCGAAGCAGAAGCGCGACTTCACCAATCGCGTCCATGTCGCAGGCACGCCCCGCGAAGTGAACTGGTATAACCGCGCGAGTCCGAGGACTGATGCGTCTTTTCAAATCTTCTGGATCAAGGCACATCGTGTCGCGATTCACATCCGCCAGCACCGGTTTGCCGCCGGCGTGAATGACCGCATTCGCGGTTGAGGCGAAGGTCATCGAAGGAACAATCACTTCGTCACCGGACTCCAGTCCAATCGCAATCATCGACAGATGAAGGGCCGCGGTGCACGAGTGAACAGCCACAGCGTGTTTGGCGCCGACGTACTCTCGAAACTCGCTTTCAAACGCCGCGACGCGCGGCCCGGTGCCTATCCAGCCGGAGCGTAGCGTCGCCACGACCTCCTCGATCTCCGGCTCGAGTAATTGCGGACTCCCGAAAACGAGATAGCTCTCCCGCACAGGTTTGTCGACAGACCATAATCGCGCTTCAGGCTTGTTCATACGTGATGTTCTAGAGTTAAGCAGCGGATGTGATTCTAAGGAAGAACGTTCATTTGTCAAACGCAACCCATGGCCACGAAGACACCAAGACGCTAAGTCACACGAAGAATGGGGAGTGCCCAGTTTGAGTTCCAACAGGATTTGTACCCAGACCGAGACTTCGGCTCCGCCGCCTGATGTGCGGAATGCCTCCGGCTTTCCGCGCGAGCGGCTGACCTCTCGTTTCTGCGCGGCGAGGCTGAGCCTCGCCGCGCGTGCGTCATAATCGGGTGCGGAAAGGCAAAGCCTTTCCGCACATCCGGCGGCGGAGCCGAAGTCAAACTGAGACACTAACGAAGAATACCTTTGTGCAACTTTGTGTCTTAGTGTCTTGTGGCTGGCCGTTGTTCATCGGGGCTCAAGGCTCTTGTTCATCGCGCTGACACTTTCATTGATCGCTTGCTGGGCAAACTTGAATCCCGGCTCGAGATCAAGCGCCCTCTTGAATGACTCAATCGCTTGCTCGTGTCTGCCGTTCGCGGCGAGATAACGGCCTCGATTGTAAAACATCGTCACATAAACGGGCAGCACTTTCAGCTTGACCACGTCGTCGTCCTCAAACTTCATTGAGCCGTCAGCCAGGCCACGCGTGATGAGTTGCGGATCAGAAGGTTGCCGAAATCCGCGTCCCTCGATGAGCTGGAATACGAGGCCTTGCGGAACAAACTGGTACGAGTTGGCCAGTGATTTGGTAAGCTCCGAGTCCGTGCCGTCGCGGTTCGCGGCGATGTCCAGAGTCACATAAACCGGCGCCGACTGGATGTGATTGTTAACGAACGCGACGATCATATCGTAGAACCGAGTGTTGATCCGCTGGTTAAGCGTCAGGTCGCGCTGATACAGATCACGTGCTCGGCCTGGTTTCGCGAGGCTCAACAGCCACTGCGCGCCCAAGCCCGCTGCGATTGCCATCGAGATGAACGTCGGCAAGTAGTATGCGTCCTTATCTTCTGCGATCTCATAACCGAGGCAATACGCTAGATCTGCGGCGATCACGAGCGCGAGAAACCAGAAGATCGCCTTGTCGCGACGATACGCTGCGACCAGTCCGGCAACCGCCAGCGCTGCCGCTACCGGCAGCCACCACGGACCGAACTCGCGGGCCGCCAGTTTGATGAAGTCGCCGAACTGACTGGCCATCGTCTTTAGCGAGAAAGAAAGGAAGACTTGATACTGTTTACCGGTGATGTGCCACCACAATCGCTCGAACGTTCGTGGGTCGCCCCAATTCATTATCGGTGATCGCGATGCAGCGAGCGGAAGATATGCGTAAACCGCAAACAATCCCGCGAATGCAAACAGCGCGGCATAGATCAATCGTCTGCTCGTGAAAAACTCTATCCCTTCGGTTGCGAAAACCAATGCGGCAAACGCGGGTAACGACAATCCAACGGTCACGTGATGAACCCCGAGCGCGAGGCCGAACACAAATGCAGCGGCGTAAAGGTAAGAATGACGAGGTAAATGCGTGAGGCCCCGAAATGGCGGCAGACTTGGATCGCTTATTCCTCGACGCCAGCGCAACATCAGCAAGAAGATCAGAACGAGTAACATCGTGTTGAGCGTATAAACCTCGGCGATCGTCGCGTAAGCCCAAAGCGTTCGCGAGAACGCTAACAAGAGTCCGGTCACCATGCAGGGAACTGCCAGTGTGAGATTATCCTCAGTCGCTTTCGGGGATTCGGGAACTTTCCTTGTTTTCTTGCCGCGGTCCGCTTTCTTCCTCAACGAGACTGAGAGCCGCGCGCCTGCGATTGCTTCCAACGCGACCAGCGTCCCTATCGCCGAAGCTAACGCTGCAAACAGCGCCGACGCGAAGTTTACTCGCACCGCGATGCTGCCGATCGGTACGAGTGTTGCCAGGTGCGCCAGCAAGACGTAAAGCGGAAATCCCGGGGGATGAGCGACTCCCAGCGTGCGCGCGGCAAGGATCAGCTCGCCGCTGTCAACAAGCGTGACGGTGGGAGCGAGTGTCGCCGCGTATAGCGCGAGCGCCGCGATGAATACGGCCAGGGCGCAAGCCACTCCGAGCTTAGTCGTGCGAGATGTTTCGACTGTCACACTTGCGCTCGTCATCTTCCGGTGGTTTTCTTGTAACCAGTGAAACGCACGTTCACGATGACTCGAGTGAAGTTGCGTCCCACTCGAATGCTGTCGTCGGCTGAGGTGTACGCCGGAAACCAATACTCATCGTAATTCTGAAAATAAGTTTCGAACTTCGGGGTTTGATGCGCGCTCTGCTCGGGCAGCGCGCGCCCTTCGACTTTGACGACGCAGAAGTCCTGATCGTCAATCCACACCCGACCTTTCAAATAGCGGTCAGGACTTTTATCGGGGTCAGGCAGCTTGATCCTGGGCTTCACGTCGAAAACAAAAGTATTGAGCTCGTCGATGCGTTCCCGGCCTACGTAATTCAACTCGTATTGACTGAGCGTCTCAGGGGTAATTATGAAACTGTAAACGCGAGTCAGGTTGTTGGCGGCGTTTGTGCCGATGTAGACGTCTTTCGGCAGAGTCGAAGTGTTCTCGAGAATCTTCTCTCGGCGGGTTCCGTCTCTATCGAACGATACCTGTGAGAAGCGGTAGAACTTTCCGGTGATGGTGTCCGATTGGCTGACGGTTTGGATCGTCAGCTCGGCGTAGTAGCTGTAATCCTTGAGCGCCGCCACGAGTTGTGCGCCGCGTTCAGCAGCCTTCGAGAGGATCTCGGTTGGCGGAAGCTGTTGTGACGCCGTCAGCTCGGCGCTTGACACGGACGCCGCGAACACGAGCGATGCGATGATGGTCCGAACGGCGTTCCGCATCAGGCATCAAGGTTTCCTCTTCAATTCGGGCTTGGGCGGATCGGGCGGCTTCGTCTTCTTCTTATCGGCGCCTTTGCTGTCTTCGTCATTTGCAGGCTGTCCCTCGTCGGCGAGTCGAATCCGCGCGCTGAACTTCTTATAGTTTGTATAACGCACCACCATGCGTAGATGGACCGAGGGCCCCTTCTTGAAGTCCAGCACGTCATCTGAGTAGACGTAGGTGGGAAACCAATATCGTCCGTCGATGTTCTCGCGATAACTTTCGAAGTGAGGAAACTTCTGATTGGCCACTTCGGGAACTGCCTGTCCCCTCACTTTAACAATCTGAAGATCCTGATCGTCGACCCAGATCCGGCCTTCAAGATACCGCTCCCCTTTGACGATCATCTTCGGCTTCACGTCGAAGGTGTAAGTGTTCAGCTCGTCGAGCTTTTCTTTCCCGATGTAATCAATCTGGTATTTGGGAAGGTCTTCAGTCGAAAGCGCGAAAGGCTGCACGCCAGCCAGATCCTGCATGTCTTCGTTAGTAATCTGAAGCACGGTTAGAGTCGACGGAGGGAAGAAAGTTATCTTCTCGACTCTGTTGCCGCGATCGTCCAGGACGATATCCGAAACGCGATGAAACCGTCCGGTCACCGAACCGGCCTCTCCGAGAGTTATCAAATCGAAGTCTTGCGTGAAGGCGTAGTTGTTCCTCGCGACCTTGTTTTGGTTCTCGGCTTCTGCGAAGCGTCTTATTACGTCGGCAATCGCCGGCGGTTGAACGCGACTTGAGGGCGTGCCCTGTCCAAGCGCCGAGAAACAAATGACTGCTAGAGTCAATGTCAATGAGATTATCTTGTAGTGCATATTCACAACTCCACAAACAGGAAAATTGTACCGGTTCAACAACCTGCTTGCCAAGTAATCGTGCGCCGACTGAAGGTCGATGCCTGATTAACACCTCACTTCTGATGAAGCAGACCAAACACCCGAGAGATATCAACAACTTAGGATCTGCATGCTCACAAGCCTCCGTTCTCTTAGATTTGTACTTCCAAAAGGCCGGTTGATTTAGAAACCTACTAGAACTGATTTAAGCTATCGTTCCGCCGCCGTCCACCACAATCGTATGGCCTGTGATATAACCGGAAGCCGGAGATGCTAAAAAAACAGCCACACCTTTCAACTCGCCTTCGCTGCCGACGCGTCCCATCGGCACAGCGGCTTCGATTTGAGGCTGGGCCGTCGCAAGCACCTTCTCGGTCATCCGAGAAGGGAAGAAGCCGGGCGCAATGGCATTGACCCGAACGCCGCGCCTCGCCCACTTGGCTGCGAACTCGCGAGTCATCGCGATCATTCCGCCTTTCGCGGCGACGTAGCCGACGATGTGTTGACCGCTCTCCATCGAGCCGCGAAGACCTGCAACCGACGCTACATTAATAATGTTGCCGCTTCGTCGCTTGAGCATCTCCCGTCCCGCGCGTTGAGAGAAGAGAAACGCGCCGGTCAGGTTGATTTGGAGCACCATATTCCATTTCTCGATCGGGTGTTCTTCGATCGGTTGACCCCAGGTCACTCCGGCGTTGTTCACCAGGATGTCAATCTGCCCAAACGCCTCGATGGTGCGGTCGATAGCGGCTTGGACCTCGTCCGGTTTGGACACGTCACACAGCGCGCTTTCGCATCGGAAGCCGCGGTTGCGAAACTCTTCGACGCTTGGCGTCAACCATTGTTCGCGCCGCGCCAGAATCATCAGTGATGCTCCGGCTTCGGCCAAGCCTTCAGCCATCTCCTTGCCTAGCCCACGCGACCCGCCCGTCACCAGCGCGACTTTTCCCGAGAGGTCAAACAGCTCTCTTAGTGTTGACACGTCTTTGTCTCCTTCTTGTTCAGAGTTCAAGCTTAAGCTTGCTCGCTTCAGCGCAACCTGAAGGTTGAACTCTGAACAAGCGATTCTTTAGCCAGGCCGAACATCCGTGTGAGCGCCGTCCTTTTCTCTCGCTTTAGCTTCGTCCCACAGCGCGTCCATCTCCACGTGATCCGAGTCCGCAGGCTTGCGCCCCTGCTCTCGAAGCCGACCTTCGATGTAACGAAAACGTCGGCGAAATTTTCTGTTCGAAGCCTTCAGCGCGCTTTCCGGATCGACACCGAGCAGGCGCGCGACATTGACCGCTACGAAAAGCAAGTCGCCAACTTCACCATAGATTTCTCGATGGTCTGTCGGCTGATTCGCCACAGCTTGTTTCAGCTCCTCGACCTCTTCGTCGAGCTTTTCGAGCACCGAAGCCACATCGGGCCAATCAAAATCGACTCTCGAGACCTTTGTCGTCATCTGAAACGCTTCGATGACCGCCGGCAGTTTGGTCGACACGCTGTCAAGCATCGAGCCATCGCCGCGCTTGCCTTTGGCTTCAAGCTCGGCTTCTTTGATCGCCTCCCAGTTTCGCAGCACCTCGCCCGAAGTCCGGGCCGTATCATCACCAAACACGTGCGGGTGCCGGCGAACCATCTTCGACGAGATGCGCTCGATCACCTCAGCGACGGTAAACCGAGATTCTTCCGTTGCGATTTGGCTGTGAAAGACGACCTGAAGCAGCAAGTCTCCAAGCTCGCCTATGAACTCTTCATCGTTGTCGTCATCTATGGCTTCGACTACTTCATAGGCTTCTTCGAGAAGCATCGGCTTGAGGCTTTGGTGAGTTTGCTCGCGATCCCATGGGCAGCCGCCTGGCGCACGCAGCCGGGAGATCAACTCGACGAGCCGCGCAAATTCCTCCCCGGCTCGTTTTGGGGCTTGCTCGGTCACGTTGGGAATCTACTAGATGAAGCAGCAAAGCGCCAAGAGGAAATTGAAGATTGATGAATGCAAATTGCAAATTATGAACTATAGTGGCAAATTTCAATTCTGGTTGAATCGATATGTCTGAACAGCGAGACACAGGTTTCAAAATCACGGACCGAAGGAAGTTCAACGCCGACGGAACTCCACGCGAGACTAACGAACTGGAAATCTCAGAAGTGCCGGCAGAGGCCAAAACAACTCACGCAAACAACGTGGTTTCGTTCCCGAGCGAAACCGGCAAACCGCAGGCTCCAAGCGCTCCCCCTCAAGAACCGCCAGCGTCCGCTCGCCCGCAAGCTGCGCAAACTATCTCGGACCAAGCCGAGCAGGCTTATAATGACGCTCGTGGTCCAAGCTCCTTGGGGCTGCCCGAGGCTTCGTTCCTGAACCTGGTAAACATGCTTGGCGTCGAAGCGGCAATGCACCTGGGGTTGATTAAAACGCAGGGCGAAGAACAGCCGCCCGTCGATCTGGAATCAGCCCGTCACCTGATCGACATGCTCGGCATGCTTCAAACCAAAACCCGCGGCAACCTTACGCCGGAAGAGGACAGCTTATTGGAAAACGCGCTAGCCGATCTGCGCATGCAGTTCGTCGCGGTTTCGAGAAGGCGATGATGAGGGGCGCCCCGACCGCTCTTGACTCATCAGGTGATAGGGCAATATTCTATCCCGCCGTGATATATTCCGGTCAGCCCCGTTATCGCAAGAGGCTCGCTTAGGGAAGCCAAATGGCAATCAGTCGAGATCAGAATGAGTTTCGCCTTGCGGCAGAAGCTTCCGCACGGGATGACATTGCGGAGACCGCCGCCTCCGCGCAAGAGTTTCAGTTGGGCGACGGGCGTGAAATGAATTTGCATGAACGCGACTGCCCGGCCGAGTCCATTGAGACATTCTTTGATCTGGTGATAGACGAGCTGTCCGCGCTTCGAACGCGAGCGGAAGTTGAGGCCATCGAGCATGCCGCGGACCTGATACTCGACTGCGAGTCGCGCGGAGGCCGCGTTCACGTCACCGGAATCGGCAAGAGCGAACACATAGCCCGCTACGTCGCCTCGCTTCTCTCGAGCACCGGAACGCCGGCTTATTTTCTTCACGCGACCGAATGCATGCACGGCTCGGCGGGGCAGGTTTGCGCCAACGACATCGTGATTGCCATATCGAACAGCGGTTCGACTCCGGAACTGCTCACTGCGGTACAAACGCTGGGCGAGTTTGGGATTAAAATTGTAGCCGTATCAGGCAATCGCGAATCTGAACTGGCCCGCAGCGCAGACGTGGTGTTGGATGCAGGAGTCGACAACGAAGGCGGAGAGTTGAACCTGGTCCCTCGCGCAAGCATCCTGGCGAAGATCTATGTGTTGTGCTCGCTGTCGGTGGCGCTTGAGGCTCACAAGGGGCTGACTCGCGAGCAATACGCGCGTTGGCATCCAGGCGGGACGCTTGGACGACTCGCCCGCGGTGAGTGATTCCTCGTGGCTTACTTGAAAAAGCTCAATTGAGGCCAAGTTCTTTTCTCAATTCCTCGATAGAAGTTGTGCCTCGCTCCTTTGAACGCTCATCCAGAAAGGCCATGAACTCTTTACTGTTCTTCAGTTGCTCAACTTCCAAATCGAAGTCATCAAGCTCGGCGAGAATAAACCGTTTGCCTTGCGGCGTCTTGATTATTACATTCTCCTCGTCCGCAAGTTCAACCGCTTCGTGTAAGCTGGGCGCCTCAGCAGTTAGTTCGATTGTTTTCATATTTTCACTTTCTGCCCTTTGATAAAAAGTTCGTTATCCTCCTTCCAGCCTACAGCCGCTTTGCTGCGCCTTGGTGAAGTACCGTATGTCCTCCTTCGCGGAATTTGTAAATTTGATCTCGAACACAGTCAATTGTCGCGTGATTATAGTTCATCCTCGGCGCAAACGTAATACTTGAAACCCTTAATTTCTCGAGCTCGAGACTCTCTTACAGCATGCGGGGTTGTTGTACGGTGAGAAATCAGGGAGACTCGCTCGCGAGGAGTGATTCGTCTTCGTCCACAACCAGTTGAATTCACCAACTGTCAGCGCAACTAAAAGGAGCGCCGATTTGAGATCGACGCTCCTCTTGCCGACAACCTCTCATCTAAACCTGAAGTTAGCGACGTGCACACTCCCATCATTCAACGTAACCACTAGCTGACGACAGGTCCCAGCCCACGACGCGTCTGTCTTCCAAACGTAGATGTACTGATCCGCCCCTGGGTCGTAGTTCAAGCTGCTGCCGCCCGCAGTCACCGTGTCCTGTAAATCGGTCACCGGACTGCTGAGGTCGCACGTGATCGGGCCCGAAGAGGGAGAGTCGGGCGCGAATATGTTCAGGCCCTTGTTCCCGCTCAAGCTGAACTTCACCGGAATTGCCCTACCGGCGTTGACCGAGTTCAGCACGGGCGGATTGCCGACCGGCGGGAAGAAACCTGTGAAGTTGTAACGCACCGTGATGGTGAAGAGACAGGAACTTGTATTGCCGTTGTGATCGTCCGCCGTCGCGTTCACGGTCGTTGTGCCCACCGGGAAGCTCGAACCGGATGCGTGATCAGTCGTCACCGTGACATTCGATGAACAGCTATCGACGGCCGTCACCGTGAAGCTTACAGGCGCCGAGGTCGCGGTTGAATTCGGCGGCAAGGTGACCGTGATGTTGCTCGGACAAGTGATGACCGGCGGCGTAGTATCAACTACATTCACCGTTCGCTTCGCCGTAGCAGAGTTAGTGCCGTCCGTCGCCGAATAAGTGATCATGTATGTTCCTGGAGTATTAGCATCAACAACCCCGGAGGACGTCACGGCAACACTCCCGGCGCATGCATCGTTAGCTGTCGCGCCCGGATCTGTGAAACTCGTGTGGCACTCAACGGTCAACGGATTGGCTCCGCTTATGCTAATCACGGGCGGTGTGGTGTCCACGATATTGATGACTACAGTGTCATCACTGGAACCTCCGCCTGAAGACGAGACGCTAAGAGTTATGGTGTGCGAGCCGGCCGGGAGCGAGACGCTCAGCGTAGCACCTGTGCCCAGCGCAGTTGATCCCTCTTTCCAGGTGTAGGAGAGCGTGCCGCCGCCCGTTGAGCCTGTGCCGTCAAGCGTCACCGGTGTCAGCGATCCCGCGCATTCAACGGTCTGATCCGGCCCGGCGTTGGCGACGACTGCAGGCGCGGAGCCGAGCTTCTGTACGCGATCGTTACCGGTATCTGCGACGTAAATATTGGCACTGGCATCAACGGCCAGAAACTGAGCGCCGCTGAACTGTCCGTCTCCGCTTCCCGCAGAACCGAAGGTTTCGAGAAAAGTGCCGGTTGACGAAAACTTCTGTATGCGGCCATTGCCTGTGTCGGAGACATAAACATTTCCTGACGAGTCTACGGCCACGCCAATAGGTGCGCTGAACTGGCCATCGCCGCTGCCGCTGCTGCCCCACTTCGTGATGAACGTGCCGCTCGAATTGAACTTCTGGATACGATTGTTTCCCGTGTCGCCAACATAGACGTTTCCCGATGAATCAACCGCCACGCCCTGGGGACCGCTGAACTGTCCGTCACCAGAGCCATTACTGCCCCAGTTGATGATGAATGTGCCGGTGGACGTGAACTTCTGTATACGATGGTTCGCAGGGTCCGCGACGTACACATTGCTCGACGCGTCTACCGCCACGCCGCCACAGCCAAAGAACTGCCCGTTGCCGGTACCACGCGTGCCCCAAGAAGTTACGTAGGCGCCGCTCGAGTTGAACTTTGCCACCAAATCATTGGTGCGGTCAGGGTCTGAGTCAGTCACATAGATGTTGCCCGCAGAGTCCACGGCCGCTCCGGCAGGTGCTATGAACTTGCCGGGTGTACTGCTGCCCGGACCGCTGAACGCGAACAAGAATGTTCCACTGGAATCGAATTTCTGTCCGCGCGCATTTTGGTCAACGACGTAGACATTTCCGGCGCTATCGGTTGCTATGCCTCGCGGCGTGATGAACTGCCCGTTGGTTGAGCCGGTAGTTCCCCACTTCAGCAAGAAAGTGATTGAGGCTGCTGCCGAGCTTACCCAAATCAGTACAACAGCCACCAATACCGACAGAACCACAGGCCAGCGATGCTTTCCTAAAGGAAAACTAAACAATCGCATTACTGATCGACGAAGCGACTTGATATCTGATCTCATTTCAATCTCCTTATTTTCAAAAGACATGGGAGGGTGAGGAAATGTATCTGCTTGCACCGGCGGAATCGGCAGCCGCCACGTGTACGCCACATCTTTCTCTCAGTCTTTGCTGCAATCCGCTCGTTTAGATCCGATTACCTGGAGAAATTCGCGGCCAATAATATACTTTCAAGGAAGCTGCTGCAAGCATCTCACGAGAGAAAGGTTTGAACCTTCGAGCGCCGTCATGTCGTCTTTGTACAACTCACTTTGCTTGGCGCGCTGATCAACACGCTCTACATCCGTTCCCGCTCTTTATGCGCAGGCTCGAGAGTGCGCGTAGTCTGCTCGGTGACGCTCGCAATGCTTGGGGCGGGCTCATTGAGACGTGCCGGCGGCGAATCCAGTTCATTGGTGATGACGTTATGCGGTGGCGCCAAAACGCGCGTCTCCTTCACGTTCTTCGCTTAGGCTCAGGCTATATCAGAGTTTATTCTCGCCGCGAACGTAATACTTGAAAGCCATCTTCGCGAGCTTCCAAACTTTCTCCCATTCGATGTTGCCCTTCTCGCCTCGAATCACCTGGTCCACAATTAAGCGACGCAAGTAGCGGCCTTCGCGAATGAACATGAACCGCTTCGCATAAGGCCGAGCGATCTCGAAGAAGCGAAAGTCGGGATCGACCTGCGTGCCGATGCCCTCGAGCGTCATCACCGCGCGAACGATGTAAGTGAAGCTTGCAGGGATCCTGAAAGGGAACTCGTAGATCACGTGCGCCAGGTCGAAGATCAGTTCTCTGAAATTGACGTCGCCCAGTCGCAAACCCAGATAACGGTTGAACAGGTCCTCGATGATCGGCTTGAATCGAGTCTCGTCTTCGGGCGAGAGCTCGATGAACCCCAGGCGAACCATGTCGTCCACCAATCCGTGAACGTCACGTTCAACTACGTGGAAGAACGCGTCGATCAGGTTCGACTGCAGCTTCATATCCAGCCGCCCGACCATTCCGAAATCGAAGAACGCCAGCCGCCCGTCAGCCATCACTCGCAAGTTGCCCGGATGGGGATCGGCGTGAAAGAAGCCGTCCTCCAAAAGCTGCTTCAAATAAGTGCGCGACAGCAGCTTCACCACCTCGTGAGGGTCCTGGCCGGAAGCTGTCAGGGCGTCGGTGTCGATAACCTTCAACCCATCGATGAACTCCATGATTATGAGCCGTCGCGTCGAAAAGATGTGATAAATCTGCGGGACGTAAACCTCTTTCCAACGCTCGAAGTGCTTGCGAAACACTTCGGCATTTCGAGCCTCTTGCTCGTAGTTCATCTCTTCGTGAATCGTCGTGTGAAACGCGTCGAGCGTGCCTTGCCAATCAACACCGCGAACAAGATTGGGGTAACGTTCGAGTCTCCGCGCGATTCGCCGGAGCACCGATATGTCGAACTCGATCTGATCGTGAATGCCGGGACGCTGAACTTTGACGGCGACGACCTGTCCGGTCCGAAGTGTCCCGCGATGGACCTGGCCCAAACTTGCCGCAGCAACAACCTTGTCCTCGAAGCTCTCAAAGATATCTTCGATTTTCGCGCGCAACTCGCTTTCGATAATTGCTCTCGCCCGTTCGGTCGGGAATGGCGGCACTTCATCTTGAAGCTTCGCGAGTTCCTGAATGTACTCGACAGGCAGCACGTCCGCACGGGTAGCGAGCGTTTGACCGGTCTTGATGAAAGTCGGGCCGAGCTTGATGAGTCTCTCGCGAAGCAGCGCCCCTTCGCGGCGGCGCAGATCCGATTGAGGTGTCTTTCTCCACAGCCACCTCTGTGTGTGCAGAAACACCCGCAGCATGAAAAAGAAAAACTCCATCGTAACCCGCGTCATCCGCAGGTAGCCTCTCACGCCAATGCGCGGGAAATCGGCGCCGCGAGCGGTAGCGAGCGCGTCTCCCACAGTGAGCCGCCGGGGGGAACGCTCGCTACCGCTCGCGGTGTCGATTTCTCGCGCAGATTGAATCGATCTTGCTTCCGGCGAATCTATTTCAGCGTGCTTTTGATCTGGCATCAGTGAACTATACGAAGTTTGCCCAACCTGCGTTTAGCAGTTAGATTTTACCACGGCTGATATGTCACTGCTGGACAAGATACTCGGGCGACCGCTGGCCACTTCCGAAATGGAGAAGGAAGAGCTGGGCGTGTTGACCGGGGTGCCGGTGCTCGGGTTGGACGCGCTGTCCTCGACTGCGTATGGCCCTGAAGCCGCGCTGACAATTCTTATCCCGCTCGGCGTCGCAGGACTGCGCTACCTGCCAATGATTACCCTCGCAATCCTGGCATTGCTAGTGATGCTCTATGTTTCGTACCGGCAAACAATCGCAGCCTATCCGAGCGGTGGCGGGGCTTACATTGTGGCGAAAGAGAATCTCGGCTCGCGGGCGGGGTTGCTGGCTGCGGCGGCGTTGCTCTTGGATTACACGTTGAACGTCGCCGTCGGAATCTCGGCAGGCGTCGCGGCGATGGTCTCGGCGGTTCCAATGTTTCAGCGGTATACGCTCGGACTGTGTCTTCTCGTACTGTTAACGCTGACGATCGTCAATCTCCGGGGAGTTCGCGAATCGGGATTGACGTTTGGGCTTCCGACACTCGCATTCGTGGCGTGTGTCGGGGCCGCTGTTGTGGTAGGTGTCTTTCGCACTTTGCAAAGCGGAGGCAATCCGCACCCGATCGAGGCGCCGCCGGCCCTTCCGGCGGCGACGCAGGCGATGAGCGTTTGGCTGTTGTTGCGCACGTTCGCCAATGGCTGTACGGCGATGACCGGCGTCGAAGCTGTGAGCAACGGGGTCCCGCTGTTTCGCAAACCGAAGGTTGGAAACGCCCATCGCACCTTAACAGTCATAGTTGTGATTCTCGGTTTACTGCTGCTAGGCGTTACGTATCTCAGTCGCGCTTATAAGATCGGCGCGATGGACCAACGACACCCCGGTTATCAAACGGTCCTCTCGCAGCTTGTCGGGGCGGTTGCGGGGCGTGGTGTCTTTTACTACGTAGCGATTGTAAGTATTCTTTCCATTCTCACCTTTTCAGCCAATACGAGCTTTGCCGGATTCCCTCGCGTTTGCCGACAGCTTGCTGAGGACGATTTTCTGCCACACGCGTTTGCGGAACGCGGACGACGCCTGGTTTTCTCAATAGGGATCAGCGTGCTGGCGATCTTGTCCGCGCTGATTCTGATTGCGTTCGGGGGCATCACCGAAAAACTCATCCCGTTGTTTGCAGTCGGCGCGTTTAGCGCGTTCACATTCTCGCAGGCGGGAATGGTGATTCATTGGCGGCGAAAGCGAGGCCGCGGCTTCCGAACCTCCTTGCTTGTCAACGGAGTTGGCGCCACAGCGACCGGCATAGCGTTGGCGATAATTGTCATCGCAAAGTTCGTGGAAGGAGCTTGGATCAGTCTGATAATCGTGCCAGGACTGATGTTGCTGTTTGTGCAAATCAACCGGCATTACAAGAAAGTCGCGCGGGAGGTACAGAGACAGGTGAAGCTGAGAGCGGCGAAGAATCCGCCGCCGGTCGTGATTATCCCAATCGACGGATGGAATCGCATTTCCGAACGCGCGCTGCGATTTGGATTGCAGATATCCGATGACATCACCGCCGTCCATGTCGGTGATGATAAGGACGAAAACGGGCGCTTGCAGAAACTTTGGCTGGACAAAGTCGAGAAACCGGCCCGGCAGGCGAAGGTTGCGGTTCCGCGTTTGGAGACTATCTATTCGCCCTATCGGAAGCTCTATCAGCCGCTCTTGAATTTCGTAGATAAGATTAAGAAGGAGAAACCGGATCAGCTTATCGCTGTGATCATCCCGGAGCTGGTCGAGCCGCACTGGTATGAGTATCTGCTTCACAACCATCACGGCGAGGTGTTGAGGACATTGCTCCTCTTGGAGGGCGAGGAGCGGATTGTCGTGATCAGCACGCCGTGGTATTTGAAGGACGAATAGCCGCAGTTGTACTATGCAAGCAAATGAACAGCTCCAACCGAATCCTGGTGGGCACGTCGGGCTTCGCTTACAAAGAATGGAAGGGGATCTTTTATCCGGAGGATCTTCCGACCAAGAAGTATCTTTCGTATTACGCGCAGCACTTTTCGACGACGGAGGTCAATAACACTTTCTATCGGATGCCTACCGCGAAGTTGTGCGAGGGTTGGTATGCCGAAGTGCCCGATGACTTCTTGTTCACCTTGAAACTTAGCCAACGCATCACTCACTTCAAGCGGCTGCGCAACGTCGACGACGAGATGAGGTTTTTCTTGGACAGCGCCGCAGGCTTGAAAGAGAAGCTCGGTCCGATTCTGGTTCAGTTGCCGCCTAACTTCAAGAAGGACACCGAGGTGCTCGAAGGCTTCCTCGACAAGTTCGCATCGAAAGGGAAACTCGCCTTCGAGTTCAGACACGAATCGTGGTTCGCGGATGAGGTTTACGATCTGCTTCGCGAGCATAAGACAACTTTGGGCGTAGTCGAAAAAGAACAAGGCGAAGGTCCGGACACGCCTCGCGAAGTGACTGGCTTATTCGTGTACATGCGTTTGAGGAAGGGCGACTACACGACGGATGAGATGCTGGAGTGGGGGCGGTGGATTCGAGCGCAGAAGGTTCCGGTCTATTGTTACCTGAAGCATGACCAGCGCGCGCCAGTGCTTGCGACGGAGTTGCTTGAAGCCTTGAAGATGACGTAATAGTGGGTGTGTTCTCATCCAGGCAAGATCGGGATTCATGCTAAAGTGTTTTGTGAGAATTAACTTCTTGAGCGCGAACTGCGCAATACGAGAGGGACAGGATTATGAGCAAACAGCCTCTGACAGAAACTGAGCGTGAAGAGCCTTTCTATCTCGACGCCGCGCTGCAGCGCGCGCGAAATCAATCTGCCATCAATCTGCTTAATGAATGGCTGGCAAATGAGTCCGGCTACGATGAGCGGGTGTGGTCCGTAGCCAAGAATGCGATAGCCGAGAACGCGCTGTCAGCAAGGAAGCGATTCGATGACTAACGCGGTGATGTTGGACTCGCGTCCGCTTGGTAGGATTGCTCATCCCCGCCCAAACCAAGATAATCGCTGAGTGGCTCGAAGACTAGTGGCTTCCGGTGTCGAGATTCTTACCTGAGATAGACCGCTGTGCGATGAATCTAGAGGAGGATTGATTAGGCAATGAAATCTGACATCAAAGAAGTTTTATCAATACCGGCAGGCAAATCATATCCAAGTATTGAAGCCACTTTGATTCATTCCTGCCCAACATCGTACTCGTATAAGCCTGCAAGGTATATCACCTTCAGGAAGCAAGGTGGCGCAATGGAAGCTCTATATAAGGTTGAAGCGGGCTTCACAATCAAACCGCACGATAGAGACACCATACAGCGTCTTAATCCCCGATATAGAGATCGTGTGCAGAACTATATCAATCAAAGAATGCGAGAATGGCCCTTTGCTGATAGAGAAGACAGGAGATTCTATGTACTCTCAGAGACAGACCAGATAGACCTACCACACAGGCCTCACCTGAGGCAGAATATTCGAGGCCATTGTTACTTCACATTGGATGAACTGTTAAGCGGCAATAAAATTGTTGAAGTTGCTTATAAACGAAGATAAAGACTTGCGCAATTATGCGCGCGAAGTAACGGGATCAAGAAGTAACGGGATCAACTTGTGCAAGTTACTCGTTGCAAAGCGGGGCACTCAAAGATTGCTGACGATAACTTCTTGGGAGATAATAGAGCAGCATGGCTGAGGAACACGTCACTCTAGAACAAACCATAGCGATGGCGAGTCGACTCAATCCCGCTGAGCGGATGAAGCTTCGGCAAGCTCTCGACCAAATGACGGAGCGTTCGGCTGAAGAGGACAATGAGATCAGCTTCAAGCGAGTCTTACTCGAGAAGGGCTTAATCAGCGAAGTACGGTCTGCGCGGAAGATCGCTGGTAATGACGACCGGCATTCCGTCCCTGTGAAAGGGAAACCAGTTTCCGAAACCATCATTGAGGATCGCGGATAGGTGACTGTCTACTACTTCGACAGCAGCGCGATTGTCAAACGCTAGCTCACCGAGGTCGGCACCAGCTGGGTAACTGCTACTGCCGACGCGAATGGCGGAAACGACATTCTTGTTTCGCTGCTCGCTCGGGTTGAAGTGCCGGCTCCTATCTTCAAGAGGCAGCGCGAGGGCTCCATAACAGTGGCGGACGCCGCCACGGCGAGCGCTGATTTCGTCAGCGATTTCTCGACACAATACCAGCCGATCGCTGTGACCGAACAGCTTGTTGAGCGGGCAGCGACGCTCGCACAAGCCCACGGCCTCCGAGGCTACGATGGTGCAACTCGCAACCGCGCTGGAGGCCAGTGACATTCGAGATTCACTCGGATTATCAAAGCTAGTCTTTGTATCGGCTGACAACTCATTAAACAAATCCGCACGGGGCGAAGGAATACCGACCGACAATCCAAACCATCATCCGTGATCAGTCTCTTTTTGAGCGATCGGTCTAAGGCGATTTTCGCGCGGATTCAAAGCTAAACGGTAGCACATCAGGCACCACGCTCACTTCAGTCGTGAACTTGAACGGATACTTCCCGCCGCTGACGTAAACCAACTCGACAAAGAACGCCGTGAAGCCGCTAGCCGGTTTGTTTACACGCGCGACGTAAACGCCGGGCTTGACTTCCTTCAGCGGGCTGCTCGTGTAAGCGTTGCCGATCGTGTCTACTCGAAAGTCGCGAGCCTTTGGGTTGGTCGCTTGCCACAGATTCACCTCGCGAGGCTTGTCCTTTACGGTCACGATCAACGCGCCGTCCTTTTCTTTCTTCCACGAGAATTGGGGGCGAGGTTTGCCAGTGATGATCGCTTGATAATATACAAGCAAGCTCTCACGCGCGTCGGATCCCGCGAGGTTGTGCTTGGCGTTCGGAACGTAGCGCAGATACTTCTCGCCTTGAAGCTCGCTGAAGTAGAACTGCGAATTGTCAGGCAAGAAAAACTGATCGCCAGAAGCGTTCACGAGATACTTTGGAATCTTGAGCCGGTCGCGATTGCGATAGTTGTAAGGGTCCTCGATCGCAAGGATGTGCTGATACTCGGGCGTGCCTATCTTGTCAGGAAACAGCTTGTGATTGACGTAATCTTGCAACGCGGGCGAGAAGAAACCATACGCTTCGAAATGATGCCGGGTGATTGCCTCGGAGTTCAGAGCGTCGATCACCGTCGGCATGATCGCGATGACTCGCTTATCGACGGCCCCCACAAGCCAGGTCGTCCAGCCGCGTTTTGATCCGCCCGAAACCACAAACTGATCGACCTTGAGCTTGCCGCCGGCATCACTTGCGAGAAACTGTTGAATCGCATCGCCGGTCTTCATTTGGCGCACTCGACTATAAGCGATGAGATCATCTTCGGAGCGACCTTTATCTTTCGAGTCAGAAAAAAACAGCGGTTGATTCGGAACCATCCCAAGCTCCGCGACGACGCTGTTGGTTTCCATCGCAAAGCTCATGAGCCGATCAGAAATCTTTGACGGCGCCGCATCGCGATTACTACCTCCGCCGATGAAAAGCAGCGCTTTGTTTGATGTAGTCCTGTCGGGTTTGACGACCGTGAGCCAATGCTTCCACACAGGGCGATCAACTTCAGCCACGCTGCGCCAGGTCTGCGAGGTCAGATCGATGACATATTGCTTGAATCCGTCGCCCGGAATCGTGTTGATCAGTTTCCACGAATAACTGGAATCAGGCTTTGCGATGTAGCGGTCAAGGGCGGTCTCTTGAGCGGAAGCACTTACAAAGGGCAGCAGGAGAGTGCCGCAAAAAGTTGCGAGGCAGAGGACCAACCCCGTATTGGATCGACGACCGGAAGTGCGATTCATCTTCATAATCTCCTCCAGCGCTGTGCGGCGCGTTCGAAGATAGAGGTTAGCGCGTGAAAGTTCAAGCGAGTTAACCACATGAGTGCACCCGAATTTGCGCGTAATCCCACCGACGGCAGTGGGTGGATCGTTCACTTTCAGCCTACAAAAAGGAATCACCGGATTCTTCTCTTCCTCTTTTTTCCTTCGCTCCCCCCGCCCAGCGAGGGGAGGGAAGGAAAAGAGAAAACTAATGAAGAGACCAGGCCGCCTCCGTGTAGGCCAGGTATGAATGATCCACCCACTGCCGTGGGTGGGATTGGCGAAAGCCTCACCCATACCTGATGCAGCTTGACCGCTTCCGAGCGCTGCAATACGCTAACTGAGAACGACATTCACCAATCGAGGAGTAGTCATGAAGAGTGCTTCGTTTATCTTATTGATCGGCGTTGTAGCGCTGGTCGTTGGGTGCGGTTTGGCGAACAGCCACGGAGGAGCCACAGCCTCTGCGCACGATCCGGGCGAGGATACAACCACCGTCGACCTGGGCAAAGGCAAGGTATCGATTCACTACGGCACGCCACGGCTCGGCAAGCGAAATCTCGACGATTTGATCAAGCCTGGTTTCGCGTGGTTCATGGGGATGAACGATCCCACCACGCTTGAGACGACCGTGGACCTGGATTTCAACGGCAAGCGGCTTGGGGCAGGGAAGTATGCGATCTTCGCGCGCGCCGATGAGCAGAAAAACTGGACTATGCTGGTGTCCTCAGCTATTGAGCGGCCACTCAACCCGTCAACCGTCGTGCTCGAAGCTCCACTTCGCTTCGACAAAGACGGCGCGCCGCAGGACCTGCTCAAGATCACACTAGAGAGGGCAGGTGATGGAGCCTCGATGACCGTGGCGTGGGGCACTTATCGATTGCAAGGCGCCTTCAAACCGGCTGCGTGAGGCGTTTCCGTGGCAGATGGGCAATCGTAGATGACGCATTGCCAACACTATGAAGCACATCATCGTCGGGACCGCGGGCCATATCGACCACGGCAAAACTGCTCTTGTTAAAGCCCTCACCGGCATCGACGCCGACCGTCTCAAGGAAGAAAAACAACGCGGCATCACTATCGACATTGGATTCGCCGATCTGTCGATCGGTGACTTCAGGTTCGGCTTCGTCGACGTGCCGGGGCACGAGCGCTTCGTCAAGAACATGCTCGCCGGCGCGCACGGGCTTGACATCGTGATGCTGGTCGTCGCCGCGGATGAATCCGTGATGCCGCAGACTCGCGAGCACTTCGACATCTGCCAGCTGCTGCACGTCAAATCGGGACTCATCGCACTGACCAAATCGGATCTTGTCGACGAAGAGCTGCTCGAGCTGGCTCGCGCCGAAGTCGAAGACTTCGTTCGCGGGTCATTTCTCGAAGGCGCTCCCATCATTGCTGTGAGCTCACGTACGAGCGAGGGCATTGAAGAGCTAAGGCGTGCGCTGGCCGATCTGGCAGAACACGTTGAGCCCAAGACTGTTTCGGCGGTTTCACGATTACCCATTGATCGAGCGTTCTCGATCAAGGGATTCGGGACTGTGGTCACCGGCACACTCGTCGCGGGTGAGATTGCGGCAGGGGATGAGTTGGAAGTCTTGCCCGCCGGCGTGCGCGCGAGAGTTCGCAACGTTCAGGTTCACGGGCATGATACCGAGCGCGCGCTTGCGGGACAGCGCACCGCAATCAATCTTCAAGCAGTAAACGTCGAACAGGTTGAGCGTGGAACCGTCCTCGTCCCTGCCAATAGGCTGCGCGCCACATCAATGATAGATGCGCGATTGGAGTTGTTGCCGTCCGCGCCACGTCCGCTCGTTCAACGTGCGAGAGTGCGGTTGCATCATGGCACGGCGGAGGTGATGGCGCGCGTAGTCGTAATAGCTCAAATGAGTCCCACTGGGCCTATTCAACCGGGATCAAGCGAGATCGTTCAGCTCAGGCTAGAACAGCCGTTGACGGCGATTCCAGGAGATCGATTCATCATTCGAAGCTACTCTCCACAGATAACAATCGGTGGAGGAGTTATCATCGACGCCCTCCCCGAAAAGCATCGCATACGCGACACTTCAACACGCACGCGACTCGAGAGGCTCGAAGCCACCGATCTAGCCGGGCGTACGGCTATCTTTATCGAGATGGCTGGTGTCCACGGGATGAGTCAAGGTGAGATTGCCGCTCGCACGGGGGCGACAGATGAACAAATAAAAAAGGCAACACGCGAGCTGATTAATACAAGGCGTGTATTTGAAGTCAGCAGCGCGCCGCTTCTCCTGGTATCAATTGAGACCTACAGCGAGTTGGCCGGAAAGGTGATTGAGATGCTGGCGGACCATCATCGCCGCGAGCCGCTTGCGCTCGGATTGAGCCGGGAAGAAGTGCGCGAAAAAGTGTTCGGACAAGTTCGACCGGAGATCTTTCGCGCGGTCGTTGTGCGCCTTGTGGAGGAAGGCAAAGTCTCAGCCGAGCGAGACGCGTTAAAGCTCGCGTCGCACAAACCGGCGCTGAGCGATTCTGATGCTGCCGCGAAACAGGCTCTGGAAGCCGCTTTCAAGGCATCGGGGCTGCAGGCCCCAACGCTCGAGGAAAGCGCTGCCATCACCGGGATTAAGGTTGATCTCGCTCGGAAGCTTTACAATTTGCTTGCGTCAGAGCGCCGCGTAGTGCGGATCGGCGATTTTGTCTTTCACGTTGATTCAATCGAGGAACTGAAGTCGCGCGTGCGAGCACAAAAGTCGATCAATCCGAAGATCGACGTCTCAGTGTTCAAGGAGATCACCGGAGGACTATCGCGCAAGTACGCGATCCCGCTGCTCGAGTTTCTTGACCGCGAGCGGATCACGCGTCGGGTGGGAAATGAGCGCGAGATTTTGTGAGGCGGACCAGCGAACGCCACAAGACTCAAAGACACAAAGCTGCACAAAGGTAATTCTTGGTGCTGCTTTGTGTCTTTGTGGCTTCGTGGCGGATCTTTCCTTCTGCAGTCTGTTCGGTACGCTCAAATACCGCTTCGAACCTCGCTTTCATTGACACGCGAAATTAACCGTTGTTAGAATGCGGCTTGGTTCTTCACAGCGATCGTGCAACAGGCCGGAACTCCAAGTATGGCAACAACTGAAACGGAATTAACTTCAAAGGCGGACGCTGTCGCTCCACCGGCAGTTAAGGTGGTTGTTAAGAAGAGCGAATCGGGGCTCGACAAGGTGCTGCGTCTGCTAAGCTCGGTGAGATTCGGCATCGTCATGCTGAGCAGCCTGCTTACTTGCTGCATGATCGGCATGATCGTGATGCAGGTAACCGTGGAGGGCTTCGAAAAATATTACGCGAATCTGAAGCCGGCGCAGAAGGCCGTTTACGGCGCGCTCGGGTTTTTCGACATTTATCGCTCGCGGTACTTCACCCTGCTGCTGGCAATCACCGGACTGAACATCATCCTCGCCTCGATCGACCGCTTCCCGGCAGCGTGGACATACATACGCAAGCCTAAGCTAAATGCGTCGCCAAAATTCATCGCCGCCCAGATGTTTAACGTCGAGGCCGCCGAGCACGGCGATCCACAGAGCGTTGCCGAGAAGGTGCGCGACGCGTGGCGAAAGCACGGCCTTCGCTCGCGGGTCAACGAGGAGAACAATCGCGTGACGGTTTTCGCTCAGCGGAGTCCGTGGAACAGGCTCGGGGCATATGTCGTTCACGTCGCGCTGCTCACAATTTTCACTGGAGGGTTCCTCACCAGTCGCTACGGAGTGGGCGGGGCGATGGAGATCAAACCCGGCAAGGCTTCAAACACCTTCGAGACTAATGAGATCACGCTTGACGGGCCGCGACGGGGCCAACAAACTCTGCCGTTTCAAATTCAGTGCACCGATTTGCAGCAGACACTCATTCGTCCCGAAGGCACTTTGGACCAGACGAACACAATCGATTGGCTGAGCTACATCAGAATCGTTGACAGGGAACGCAACGTTCAGAAGGACATCCTGGTTCATTTGAATAACGTTGGCGATTATCGGGGCTATCGATTCTTCCAGAATTCATTCATGCCTCTTGGAAACGCGCGACAAATCACGGTCTCAATCGAGCCGGCCAACGGAGGCGCGGCGACCCTTCAACCGGTTACGATTGCGCGAAACGGCTCTGCGGATGTTCCGGGTGTCGGAACAATCAGATACGTTGGCTTCTTTCCTGACTTCGATGTTGATAAAGATGGTCCCACCACGTTGTCACGCGACTACAACAATCCTGCGGCGCAACTTGAAATCACCGGGCCCGATGGCAAGCGAACGATGGCCTTTGCGTTCAACCCTCAACTCTCCGAGCAGTACTTAACGAAAGCGAACGACAAAGTTAGCAAAGAAGGCGGCGAGAATCCGCTGCTTGTTAACGGAAACAAGATCATCCTTAGAGATTTTGAAAAGGTCTCGACTACGCATACGCTCACAATCCAGTATGATCCTGGACGCACGCCGGTGTACATTGGATTCACGTTGCTCGTGATGGCGCTGTGCAGCGTATTTTTCTTCTCACATCAGAGAGTGTGGGCCGTTATTGAGCCGAACGGTAAAGGTTCGAAGATTTATTTTGGTGGGAACACAAACCGGAACAGGCCTGCCTTCGAAGGCCGGTTCAATTCGCTGGTGCAGTCTGTTACGGGAGGACCAAGAAATGAGTAGAGCATTAAAACACGAAGAAGCGATGATGCCGGAACTGGAATTGACCCTGCCTGCCAAGGTCGTCGGTTTGATCCCGGTCATCGCGCCAATCGTCGCGGCGGCCTTGTTCATCGTGATTCGCGTTCAAGCGGGGCGACCTGTTGGCTTTCTCTACAGCGACGCGCTGGTGATGCTTGCGCTGATCAGCTACATCTGCGCCGCGGTCATTCTGGTCACAAATATATTCGTCAAAGAAAACGTGCTGAACCGTCTCGGTCTGATCACGGTTGCGCTGGGTTATTGCTTCAATCTGTCGGGATGGATGATTCGTTGGGTGGAAGCCGGCGACAAAGAAGGTTGGAAGGCGGGCATCAACGGGGTCTGGCGATATTTTCCGCTCGACAACTTGTACGCCTTGACGTTGGGCTTCTGCGCGGGAGCGGGCCTCGCGACACTGGTTGTGATTCGCAAGCCCAAGTACCGAGCGCTCGGCGCGTTGTCGATGCCGATCCTCGTAGTAATTCTCTCGCTCGGCATGATGCTTGGCAGCGGCATCAGCACGTTGCCGCCGATCCTGGACAGCTACTGGCGACCGATTCACGTTTCGATAGCGACGCTTGCCTACGGCGTGTGCCTGTTCAGCTTCGGGCTTGCGTTCGCGTACTTGCTGAGAGATGGCATTCGCTCCGAAGCGGTCGCGATTTGGGCCGGACTGTACGGGCTTTTGGCGCTTGGCACATTGGGATTTGGAACAACGCTCGCCTACCAGGTCCCGTTTCACGCTCAATACACCGTGAACTTGTTCATGGACAGGAACTCGTTGCCGTTGCGCACGGAACTGCCGATGGTCGGACCGCTGATGGCGCTAACCCTGTTGGTGCTCTTCGTGGCCGTTCTACTGTTTGTACTCGACCATTTCAACAAAGATGAGAAGGCTCGAAAATGGGCTTGGAAGCTTTTCAACTCAGCGGTTGTGTTGCAAGGTCTCGTTCTCGCGGTGCTGTTCTTCCAGATGAAGAGCGTTGACAACCCAGCTTCGCGCGTTCCGGTACGTGCTTATCCCGCGTTCGCGGTTTGGATGGGCGAACAGTCGGGACAAGCGATTTCACCCGAACAGGCTCAGATCTGGGTACAACAGAACACGTCGAGCCTGAAGCTCAGCATGACTTCCAACCCGGTCGAGTTCGGCGGATTGATCGGATTGTTCGTCGCGCTTTTCATGGTCGCGCTGGTTTCGTGGAAGCGAGATCAAGTCGTCTCAGCGCTGCCGGCACTCAAGTCGATTGACTCGCTGCTTTATCGTACTGTCGGCGTAGCCTTCCCGCTGCTGTCATTGCTGTTGATCACCGGAGCGGTGTGGGCGAACGAGTCGTGGGGCCGATATTGGGGATGGGACTCGAAGGAAGTCGGCGCGCTGGTGGCGTGGATGGCTTACGCAGGATTCTTGCACACGCGTATTGCTCACGGCTGGCGCGGCCGACGAAGCGCCTACTTTGCTCTGCTGGGATTCGCGCT
>WNGG01001549.1_pt1 | contig 26035 bp, 29 predicted proteins | sample 5400661 | NCBI WGS metagenome assembly WNGG01 (sample SAMN13153372, study PRJNA577476) | soil metagenome | isolation source: 100 cm soil or saprolite under Garry oak tree replicate 1 | place: USA:California | collected 2016-06-15
CCCAACCAGTAACGATCACGTTTGCGCCCCGGAGTACGCTCGGCGATGAAGTCTGGCCACGCGATCGTCGATCGTCATAGGGGAGGAACAAGATGGGCACAGACAAGATCAAGTTGGCAAAAGAGGGCATTGAGGCGTTTAGCGCGGGAGATTGGGAGCGATTCAAAGCCCCGCTAAGCGCGGATGCGACATACGAAGAGCTCGCCACGCAACGCAAAGTCCAAGGCCCGGATCAGATCGTCGAGGCGAGCAAGGGATGGAAGGAAGCCTTTCCCGACGCCAAGGGGACCATCACCAAGGTGACCGAGGGCGCTGACACGGTGGTCCTTGAGATCACATGGCAGGGGACGCACACGGGTGATCTCATCTCCGCGATGGGCGCCATCCCTCCCAGCCAGAAACGGGTGAACCTCCAGGCTGTCCAGGTCGTCAGATTCAAGGGTGACAAGGTCGTCGAGACGAGACATTTCTTCGACCTCATGACGTTGCTTGCGCAGATCGGCGCGCTTCCGGTGCCTGCGACGGCGTAAGCCAGTTGTCGAACGGCCCGGCGGCTTCGGTCGCCGGGCCGGTCACCGGCTATCGGAGAAACGTTGTGTGCTTCCTTGCTTGGTCGCCCGAGCAGGGTGAGGGTGCGCCGACGGAGTCGGCCGCTTGGGGAACTGTCGGCTCCGACGATTCCCTCCGCGATCCCGGCCCCTTCGCCCGTGCCGTTGTCCTGACCAGGGTCACGAGGCGTCGCCGTACAGGTCCGGATGGAGGAATGGCGCGCAGGCCATCGCGACGAGGTACGCGAACGCATCCGTTCGTGACATCGCGCCATCCGTGAGGATGCCGATGGCGCCGGCCTGACGCTTCGATTCTTTACGCGCGAAAAGGTCGTCGATGATGTCGCCGAGCTCTTCGCCGCCGCGCAGTCGCTCGGCGGCGACGCGCGGCAGCAGCATCCGTCCCCACGCCGCCTCGCCGAGCTTTCCGTCGTACGTCACCGCAACGACGTGACCGGTGAGCCACGCATCGCGACCATCGAGGATGGCGCCGCCCTCGAGCCCGAATGCGACCTCAGCGCCGGTGCGCTCGAGAGCCGCATGCGCCCGCGCAAGAGCGCCCGCCCGCACCTCCGCTTCACCGAGCGGCATCGTGCCGACGCCGCTCGGGACGTCGATCGCCTCCAGGGCGCAGTCGGGCGCCAGCTGAGCGAGGGTCCGGCGCACCGCCTCGACCTTCGCCGGGTTTGTCGATCCGACGGCCGCAGTGCGAAAGGGAAGGGGCACGAGCGGACCCTAATTGAGGCCGATTCGAGGGGTTTCCGCCGTGGTATCGAACGCGTACAATTCCGAGTGAAGTGATCGGAAATTCACCCACAGCCTTCCACGTCTCCACACGTGGCGAATACGGGATGCGTCTCATGGTCGATCTCGCAAAGCACTGGGGTCAGGGGACCGTCTCGCTACATGCCGTCGCAGCGCGTGAAGATCTGCCCGAGGCGTACCTCGAGCAGCTCGTCGCCGCGCTTCGCAAGGCTGGTCTCGTGAACGGCAAGCGCGGCGCGGGTGGCGGTTACGTCCTCGCGCGCGAGCCGCGCGAAATCACGGCGGGCGACGTCGTGCGCGCGCTCGAGGGGCCGATCGAGCCGCAGATCTGTACCGCTGAGGGCGAGCCGATCCTGAACTGCGTGCGCGAGCCTGACTGCGGAACGCGGGCCGTATGGCTCAAGCTCCAGGACAGTATCGCGAAGGCCCTCGACGGCATGACTCTCGCGGAGATCGCGAAGACCACGACGCGCGAGCGTGTGAATGTCTAGCCTCGAGATCAAGGACCTCGTCGTGAGCGTCGAAGGCAAGACGATCCTGAACGGGATCGATCTCGTCGTCCAGAGCGGTTCGGTGCACGCGATCATGGGACCGAACGGTTCCGGCAAAAGCACGCTCTCGCTCGCGATCATGGGTCACCCCAAGTACAAGGTGGCGCGCGGCGGTGTTCTCCTCGACGGCATCGACCTATTGAAGCTGCCGGTCGACGCGCGCGCGCGCGCGGGTGTCTTCCTCGCGTTCCAGTACCCATCCGCGATCCCCGGCGTCTCGGTCGCGAACTTCCTGCGCACCGCGATCAACGCGCGGCGCGCCGCGCCAGGCGCCGACGGCACCGGCGAGGTCAAGAAGAACGACATGCCCATCCCGCAGTTCCGCAAGCTCCTCGCGGAGAAGATGAAGCTCATTGGCGTCGATGACTCGTTCATCACGCGCTCGGTGAACGACGGGTTCTCGGGCGGAGAGAAGAAGCGGCTCGAGATCCTGCAGATGCACATGTTCCAGCCGCGCTTTGCGATCCTGGACGAGACCGACTCCGGCCTCGACATCGACGCGCTGAAGGTCGTCGCGGAGGGTATTGACGCGATGCGCTCGCCGGATGTGGGCATGCTGCTCATCACGCACTACGAGCGGATCCTTCGGTACGTGCACCCTGACTTCGTTCACGTGCTCGTCGACGGGCGCATCGTCCGCACCGGCGGTCCGGAGCTCGCCGCCGAGCTGGAGTCGAAGGGCTACGAGTTCGTGCGCGAAGCGCTGTATGCGGGACGCGCCTGATGGCAGTGACCGTCAAGACCGTCAAGACCCCGACCGTCAAAGCGTCGCCGCTGGACGTCGCGCGCATCCGCAAGGACTTCCCGATCCTCGCGCAGACCGTGCGCGGGAAGCCGCTCGTGTACCTCGACAACGCGGCCACCAGCCAGAAGCCACGGCAGGTGATCGACGCGATGTCCCGCGTGTTTGAGGACCACAACGCGAACATCCACCGCGGCGTTTACGAGTTCAGCGAGCGTACGACCGCCGCGTTCGAGGAAGCCCGCGCGAAGGTCGCGCGGTTCATCAACGCGCCGAGCGAGCGCGAGGTCATCTTCGTGCGCAACGCGACCGAGGCCCTGAACCTCGTCGCGTACGCGTGGGGCCGGGACAACATCAAGCGTGGCGACCGTATCGTGACGACCGTCCTCGAGCATCACTCCGACTTCGTTCCGTGGCAGCAGCTCGCGACGGAGGTCGGGGCGGAGATCGCGGTGGTCGACATCGACGACGATGGCCGGCTGCGGCGCGATCAGCTCTCCGCCGAGCTGCGCAAGGGCGCGAAGCTGCTCGCGGTCACGCACACCTCGAACGGGCTCGGGACCGTCAACCCGGTGAAGGAGATCGCGGCCGAGGCGCGTGCCGCCGGAGCAACCGTGCTGGTAGACGTCGCGCAGGCGGTCCCGCACACACCGGTCGACGTTCAGGATCTCGGTGCGGACTTCGTCGCGTTCAGCGGCCACAAGATGCTCGCGCCCCCTGGGTCGGGCGGACTCTGGGGCCGCGCGGAAATACTCGAGAACATGCGCCCGTTCCTTTACGGCGGCGACATGATCAGCCGCGTCACGGTGAAGCTCACCGAATGGAACGAGCTCCCGTGGAAGTTCGAGGCCGGCACGAGCTCGTACGTCGACGCGATCGGCCTCGGGGCTGCGGTCGATTACCTGGACGACGTCGGCGTCGCGAAGATCCACGCGCACGAACTCTCGCTCGTCGCGTACCTGCTGCCGCGCCTTCAGGAAATCCCCGGCGTGACGGTGTACGGCCCGAAGGACCTCGAGTCACGCGTTGGCGTGGTCTCGTTCAACATCGAGGGGATCCACCCGCACGACGTCGCGACGATCTTCGATCGCGAGGGCGTGTGCGTGCGCGCCGGCCATCATTGCAACCAGCCCCTGATGACGCGGCTCGGTGTGGCTGCGACGACGCGCGCGAGCATGTACCTCTACAACACGACGGGCGAGATGGATGCTCTCGTGAGTGCCATCCATGCCGCGAAGAAAGTGTTCGGGGTCTAAGGCTTTCCATGGATGACATGTACCGCGACTACATCCTCGACCATTACAAGAACCCTCGGAACTTCGGGGAGCTCGAGGGTGCGACGCACACGTACCATGACTCGAACCCGCTCTGCGGCGACGAGATGACGATGCAGCTCAAGATCGATGACGGCCACGTCGACGACGTGCATTTCACGGGCAAGGGCTGCGCGATCAGCCAGGCCTCGGCGTCCATTCTCACTGAAGAGGTAAAAGGCAAGACGCTCGACGAGGTCAAGGCGATCGACCGCGATCACGTGCTCGCGAATCTCGGCATTCCGATCAGCCCGGCGCGCATCAAGTGCGCGCTCCTCGGGTTGAAAGCGCTGAAGGGCGCAGCGTGGGGACTCACGGCGTGGCCCGGCGAAGAGGTGAAAGCGAAATGACCACTCAAGTGCAAGATCTGCCTAAGGACTACCAGTACGGCTGGTACGACAAGGAAGCGCCCATCAACGTCAAGCACAAGGGCCTTTCGCCGGAGGTCGTCCGCGAGATCAGCACCACTTTCAAGCACGAGCCGGACTGGATGCTCCAACGCCGCCTGAAGGCGCTTCGGCACTTCGAGGCCCGCGCCATGCCGACATGGGGCGCGGATCTCTCACCGCTCGACTTCCAGGACATCTACTACTACGTGCTCGCGTCCGACAAGCGAGCCCAGAGCTGGGAAGACGTACCCAGCTATGTGAAGGACACGTTCGACAAGCTCGGGATCCCGCAGGCCGAGCAGAAGTACCTCGCCGGCGTCGGCGCGCAGTACGACAGCGAGGTTGTGTATCACAACATACGCAAGGACCTCGAGAAGCTCGGCGTGATCTTCATGGATACGGACACAGCATTGAAAGAGCACGAGGACATCGTCCGGAAGTACTTCGGGACCGTGATCCCGGCTAACGACAACAAGATGGCCGCACTGAACACCGCGGTGTGGTCCGGCGGGTCCTTCGTGTACGTGCCAAAGGGCGTGAAGGTAGAGATCCCGCTGCAAGCCTACTTCCGCATCAACAGCGAGAACATGGGCCAGTTCGAGCGCACGCTGATCATCGCCGAGGAAGGCTCGAGCGTGCACTACGTCGAGGGCTGCACCGCGCCGGTCTTCACGAGCAACACGCTGCACAGCGCTGTCGTCGAGATCATCGTGCAGAAGGACGCCGATGTCCGCTACACGACCATCCAGAACTGGAGCCACAACGTCTACAACCTCGTGACCAAGCGCGCCGTCGTGCACGAAGGCGGCCGCATGACCTGGATCGACGCGAACCTCGGTTCGAAGGTCACCATGAAGTACCCGAGCGTGTACCTCGTGGGCGAGCGCGCTCACGGAGAGGTGCTGTCGGTCGCGTTCGCGGGAACTGACCAGCATCAGGACGCGGGCGCAAAGATGATCCACGCCGCGCCGAACACGACGAGCATCATCCAGAGCAAGGGGATCAGCAAGGGAACCGGGCAGCAGACCTACCGCGGCCTGGTGAAGATCTATCCCGGTGCGCACGGCTCCAAGAGCACGGTGCGGTGTGATGCGCTCATCCTCGACCAAACCGCGCGAAGCGACACTTACCCGTACATGGAGGTCGATGAGGAGGACGTCACCATCGGTCACGAGGCCTCGGTCTCGAAGGTCGGCGAAGAGCAGCTCTTCTACTTGATGAGCCGCGGACTCTGGAGGCCGAAGGCACCGCGATGGTCGTGAACGGCTTCATCGAGCCGATCGTGAAGACGCTGCCGATGGACTACGCCATCGAGATGAATCGACTGATCACGCTGCAGATGCAAGGCGCCATTGGCTAGCACCGCAGAGCTCGTATCCGTCCCGCTGCTGCTCGACCCTCAAATGGTCGAGCAGCACAGTCTTCGGCGCAAAGAGCCAGATTGGCTGCGCCACGCACGGCTCGAGGCCGCCGAGAGATTCACGCCCGACAGCTGGCCCACGGCCCAGGAGGAAGAGTGGCGGCGGTTCCCGTTGAAGGACCTTCCGGAGGGGTCGCTCTTCTCGACGCTGGACCATCTGCCGGGGATCCAATTCAAGCTCGAGCCGGAAGCCGCGGCTCAGGGCGTGATCTTTAAGGGGCTCCTCCGGGCCGCGCTCGACAACCCCGATCTCGTCCGTCCGCACATCGCTCCCGGGGATGGGATCCCGTCGCATGCCGCGTTCCGCGCGATGGCCGACGCGCTCTGGTCCGCCGGAAGCACGTTCGTGAAGGTTCCCGCGGACGTGATCGTCGATAGGCCGATCGTCGTCGACAAGGTGTGGCCGGCCGGTGGCGACGCGATGCTGTCGCGAACGATCGTGGTCGCCGAGCGCGGGTCGACTTTGACGATCGTCGAGGACCTCTCATCTGAAGGCGCGACGCCACGTATTGCGATCCCGCACGTCGATGTGTACGCCGGACCGGGCGCGCGCGTCCGCTACGTCGCGATCCGCCGCTTTGCTCCCGGGGTTGTCGATCTCGGCTTTCAGCGGTTCCGTTCCGCGAGCGATAGCGACCTCGCTGTGCACAACGTGTTCGCGGGACAGGGCAAATCGAAGGTGGGCATCGAGTCGGACATGGAGGGCAACGGCGCGACAGTGAAGCTCTACGGGCTCGTGGCAGCTGGCGACAACCAGCGCATCGACGTGAACAGCTTCCAGCAAGTGGACGGCAGGGGCTCGCAGAGCGATCTCCTGTACCTCTCGGCGCTGTACGACCACGCGAAGGCCATCTTCTACGGCAAGATCCGGGTCGAGGCGACCTCTAGCGGGACCGGCAGCTACCAGGAATGCCGAAACATGCTCCTGTCGAAGCACGCGGGTGCGGACCCGATACCGGTGCTCGAGATCCTCACGAACGACGTCGTCCGCTGCGGCCACGGCGCCACGGCCGGCGCGCTCGGCGACGAGGACCTGTTCTATGCGATGTCGCGCGGATTCGACCGCGACCAGGCGCAGCAACTCATGGTGCACGGATTCTTCCGCCGCGTGATCAACCAACTCGACGACGAGCATGTCCGCCAGCGCGTGCTGAACGCGCTGCGGCCTCGCATCGGCAACATCGCGGAGATGGGCATCCTGGCTTGAGCGAGTTCGTCCCGGTCGCGCGCGAGGACGAGGTCCCGGTCGGCGAGGTGAAGGTCGTCCACGCACGTGACAAGAGTCTCTGTCTCGGCCACTGCGACGACGGCACCTGGGGCGCGATCGACAACGTGTGCACGCACGACGGCGGTGTGCTCGGCGAAGGCGAGCTCGAGGACTGCTTGGTCGAGTGCCCGCGCCACGGGGCGCGATTCGACCTCTTGTCTGGCGAAGTGCGCGCCTTGCCTGCCGTATTTCCGGTGAACGCGTATCCGGTGCGGGTCGTCGAGGGTGTCGTACAGGTGGACGTCGGCGTTCCAACGAAAGAGCTCGAGATCGGCTGATCGCGGTGCGCTAACTACTAGCAGGCCTTCTAACTCATACGAAAACCGCCCGAGAGGATGACACGATCGGCGCATGGCCGATCACGTGATGGAACGCGCGACGCCGCGTGTCGCCTCCTTCGATCGGTACTCGCCCGCGGTGCTTCTGTCACTCGCGTTCGCGTTCGGGATCCTGGCGCAGTACCTCTTCTATCGGTCAGCGCTCGGGATAAACGTCGGTATCGCGTCGCTGGTCATCCTCGCGATCGCCTGGCGGCTTCGGCCGACCGGCGCGCGGGTGGACCCGCTCGATCGATGGATCGTGCCGGCCGCGATCGTCTTCGCGTTCGTCCCGGCGTTGCGCGTCGATCTCATGCTGCTGCTGTTCGACGTCCCCGCCACTCTCGTCCTCGTCACGATGGCCGCGGTCTCGTTCGCCGGCGTGCCGCTCACGCGCCGCGCCGTGGACATCCTCGTCATCCTCGGCCTCGTCGTCGTGGGACGGATCGTGGCCGGGGGAGCGATGCTCCTCGCGGCGTTTCCCGATCTCGGCCGCCCGCTCGCCCGACGGAGTGCGGGGCGTATCGCTTCGGTCGGCATCGGAATGGCGCTCGCCTTCCCCTTCCTCGTGGTCTTCGCGCTTCTGTTCGCGAGCGCGGACGCGGTCTTCTCGAGCGCGATCAACAACGTGTTCGACTTCCGCAAGTGGTCGATCGGCGAGCTCATCGGCCGCGTGTTCCTCGCGGCCGCCTTCGCTTGGGTCGCGGGCGGCCTCTTCATCGTCGCGGGGCGCCGTACGGACACGACGATGCCCGCGGTCCTGCCGCGCCTCCGCGGCCTTCTGAGCTCCACCGCCGGCGCGACGACGCTTCTCGCGATCGACGCGCTCTTCGTGTTCTTCGTCGGTCTGCAGATCGCGTATCTGTTTGGCGGCATCGACACGCTGAACGCCACCGGTCTCACGTATTCGACGTACGCCCGCCGCGGCTTTTTCGAGCTCATCGCCGTCGCCGTGCTCGCGTGCGGTTTGCTGTTCGCTGTGGAGCTCGTCGTGGCGAAGCGCAGTCGCCTCTACGTCGGGGCGGCCCTGACCCTTGCGCTCGCGACACTCGTCATCGTCGTCTCGGCCGCGTACCGGATGCACCTCTATCAGCTCGCGTACGGGTGGACCGAGCAGCGGTTCTATGCCTTCGCCGGCATCGCCTGGCTCGGGGCCGGCGGCGCCTGCGCCGCGGTGCTCGTCTGGCGTGACGCGACGCGCTGGCTCCTCCACGCCGGCGGCCTCATCGCTCTGGCCGTCGCGATCGCGGTCAATCTCATCAGCCCGAGCGCTCTCGTTGCGCGACAGAATCTCGAGCGGGTCGTCAACCCGAGCGGTCTTCCCGCGGATGCGAGCCGTGCACTCGACGCGCAGTACCTTGCGAGCCTCGGCGACGGCGCGCTGCCGACGCTCCTCGAATACCTTCCGCGCCTCGACGGATCGGATCGCGAGACGCTGGGCTTTGCCCTTCGATTGGTCGCGCTGCAGGGGCGCGATCTCTCGCCGGCGGCGGTCCCGAGCTTCAGCGTCGATCGCGAGCGTGCTCGTCAAGCCCTCCTCGCGCTGGTCGATGAGCTCCGCACGTACCCGCCGGTTCGCGGCGGCCGAACCGAACGCCGCTAGGGGCCCGCGCTGGCAGGCGTCCTGCACCTCTGTCGGCAAGTACTCGAAGGAGGGCCCATTACCGTGGAAGAGAAAGAGATCATCGAGAAGCGAACTGTGCGTCGCGAGGAGCCGGTCGACAAAGTGACGAACGTCAACGTGGGTCCCGATGGGACGACCAACGTCCAAGTGTCGGGCGACACGGTCGTCGAAGAGGAGCACGTTGTCGAGGAGCGCGAGCGCCAGCCGTAACCGGCACCCGGCGTTATTCTCACGCTCAGACAGTTGCGTTCGGAGGACACCTCTTGATCAGCACGGCTGCGCGTGACCGCGTCAAGCTCGCGATCGATCAGTGCGAAGAGCAGTTCCACGTGTTCGACGAGAAGTCGAGCGAGGACAGCCTCGACTCGTACGAGGCGGCCCTCAACCGCGGCAGGGCGATGGCATTTCAAGAAGCCGCGCACTACGTGAAGTCGGCTTTGCACGACATCGACGTCAAGAGCCTCTAGCGGGTGATCACGGCGGTCGTTCTGATTACCGCGGAAAAGGGGGCTCTGCCGAAGCTCGGCGAGGCCCTCGCGGCGGTCGAGGGTGTGTCTGAGGTCTACTCGGTCACCGGCGACTTCGACTTCGTTGCGATGGTTCGCGCGCGGGAGCACGACGAGCTCGCTGACATCGTGACGCGACGCATCGCGCAGGTGGTCGGCGTCGCGCGGACCCAGACCCACGTCGCATTCAAGGCCTACTCGCGGCACGACCTCGAAGCGTTGTTCGCGATCGGTGCGGAGCAGGGCTGACGCGCGCGTTCGCCGCATTCCGCCGGCACGCCCCCGCGAACTAGACTCGGGCCAATGCAGGCCGTCGTCATGGCGGGCGGCGAAGGAAGCCGCCTTCGACCTCTGACGATCAACCGTCCGAAGCCGATGGTGCCCATCGTCGACAAGCCCTGCCTCGGGCACATCTTCGAGCTTCTGAAGCGCCACGGCATCGAGGAGTCGTTCGTCACGCTCCAGTACCTCGCCTCGGTCATACAGGACAGCTACGGCGACGGCGGTGGCATTGGCATGCGCCTTCGGTACAGCGTCGAGGAGACCCCGCTTGGCACCGGCGGCTCGGTTCGGCAGATCGTGCCCGATCTCGACGGTACGTTCCTCGTCATCTCGGGCGACGCGCTCACGGACATCGACCTGTCGAAGGTCATCGCGTTCCACCGCGAGCGCAATGCCGCGGTGACGCTAACCCTCGTGCATGTGCCGAACCCGCTCGAGTACGGCGTCGTCATCACCGGCGAGGACGGGCGGATCACGAAATTCCTGGAGAAGCCGTCCTGGGGCGAAGTCTTCAGCGACACGATCAACACCGGCATTTACGTGATCGAGCCGCGTGTGATGGAGGGTTTCGCCGTCGGCGACGTATTCGATTTCAGCAAGGACCTCTTCCCGCGCTTGCTTTCAGAAGGCGAGCCGCTCTACGGGTACGTCGCCGACGGATATTGGACGGACGTCGGCTCCATCGCCGAATACGCGCGGGCGAACGCCGACCTTCTGCGCGGCAAGGTGAAGGGCGGGGATCTCGGGAACGAGCTCCTGCCAGGCGTCTGGACTGCCGGCGACGTCGACATCAACGAGTCCGCCAAACTAACGGGGCCCATCTTTCTCGGCGAGGGCGTGAAGATTGGTCCGCACGCCGAGATCATCGGACCGACCGTGCTGCGCGACTACGTCTCCGTCGACGTCGCCGCCGTCATCGACAGTTCCATCGTGTGGCGCAACACGTACATCGGCGAACGGTCAGAGCTCCACGGCGCAATCGTGGGTCGGCAATGCGCATTGAAGTCGCGCGTCATCCTCGAGGAAGGCAGCGTGATCGGCGACCACACGATCGTCGGCGATCACGCGCGCGTGCGAGCGCAGGTGAAGGTGTGGCCGGACAAGCAGATCGAATCCGGCGCGGTGATCGGCTCGAGCCTCATCTGGGGAGCGCAGGGGCGGCGCGGGCTGTTCGGCCGCTTCGGCGTCACCGGCATCGTGAACATCGATCTCACGCCGGAGTTCGTCGCCCGTCTGGGGGGAGCGTATGCGTCGACTCTCAAGCAGGGCGCGACGATCACGATGAACCGCGACCAGCATCGTTCCAGCCGCATGCTGAAGCGCGGCCTCATGAGCGGCATCGTGAGCGCCGGCATCCACGTCGCCGATCTCTCGCAGGCGCCGCTCCCAATCGGCCGCTTCCACACCCGCCGCATGGGTGCCGCGGGTGGCGTGCACGTGCGCGTCTCGCCCTTCGACGTCCGGGTCTGCGACGTCAAGTTCTTCGACCGCCAGGCGCTCGATATGGACAAAGCCCAGGAGCGGAAGGTCGAGACGATCTTCTTCCGGGAAGACCTGCGGCGCGTTTCGTACGAAGACGTCGGGCGGATCTTCGAATCCCCGCGCGTCGGAGAGGCGTACAGCGAGGCGTTCCTGGCCGAGGTCGCACACCGGAAGGAGATCGCCGAGGCGAAGCCGAAGATCGTCGTCAACTACTCGCACGGGACGCCGGCGCAGTTCCTTCCGCAGCTTCTGAATGCCATTGGCGTCGAGGCCGTCGCGGTGAACGGAGTGGTGTCCGAGAACATCGGGTCGCGCTCGTTCGAGGAGTTTCAAGAAGAGCAGCGCCAGCTCGCGGTCCTCGTGCCCGCGCTCGGAGCGTCGCTCGGGGTGATCGTCGACGCAGGCGGAGAGAAGATCTTCGTCGTCGACGATCACGGGCGCGTGATCAGCGACATGCATTTCCTCGCCGCGTTCGTTTCGCTCACCGTGCGGCAGGCGCCCGGTGTTATCGCGGTCCCCGTCTACGCGCCCTCGTCGATCGAGGAGATCGTGGCCGCGCACGGCGGGCGCGTGCAACGCGTGCGCGCGTCGGCCGAGGCGCAGATGAGCCTCGCGGCGCGCGAGCATCCGCTCCTCATCGGCGATGGGTTCGGCGGGTTCATCTTCCCGCGGTTCCACCCGTCATTCGACGGCCTCTTCGCGACGGTTCGGTTGCTCGAGCTCCTCGTCGCCGCGAAGCAAACCCTCAGCGAGGTCCTCGACCAGACCCCACCCGCCCACCTCGCGCGCCTGCAGGTCGTCTGCCCATGGGAGGAGAAGGGCCGCGTCATGCGGATGCTCGCGCAGGATCCACAGACGGAGCGCACGCGGCAGATCGACGGCGTGAAGCATCAGAGCGACAGCGAGTGGGTCCTCGTGCTGCCCGACGCCGACCGACCGCTCTTCAACCTGTACGCCGAGGCGAAGGACGACGATCGCGCGTGGATGCTCGTTCACGAATACGCCGACAAGCTCGAGCGGATGCGCGCTCCTTGAGCATTCGCATAGCCATCGCGCAGTGCGCGCCGGCGCTCGGCGCGGTGAAGCGCAACCTCGACATGCACGACAAATGGATCGCCCGCGCCAAAGCGGCGGGCGCGCGCCTGGTGATCTTCCCGGAGCTCTCGCTCACCGGCTATTACCTGAAGGACCTCGCCGCCGATGTGGCATGCGCGGCCGACGATCCGCAGCTCTCGCGCATCGCCGAGGCATCGCAGGACATCGACATCAGCGCGGGCTTCGTTGAGCGCTCGGCCGACGCGAAGCTGCACATCGCGCAGGGTCATTGGTCGGGCGGGAAGCTCGTGCATGTTCACCGCAAGGTCTACCTGCCGACATACGGGATCTTCGATGATGGGCGTTATTTCGGGCCAGGCGATCGTTTCGAGACGTATCAATGGGCCGGCGGCACTACCGGCGTCGCGATCTGCGAGGACCTCTGGCACGTCTCCACGCCGTACCTCTACGCGGCGGCGGGCGCCACGATCGTGCTCGCGCCGTCGGCTAGTCCGGGCCGCGGCGTCGCCGAGGGCGGCGATCTCGGCACCGCGGAGTCGTGCCGGCTCATGGATCGCTTCTACGCGTCGTATCTCACGGTTTACGTCGTGTACGTGAATCGCGTGGGCCACGAGGATGGCATCGCGTTCTGGGGCGGGTCCGAGATCGTCGCGCCCGACGGGACCGTGGCCGCGCGCGCGCCCGAGTTCGACGAAGACCTGCTCATCGGCGAGATCGATCCCGAGCTCGTCGCGCGCGAGCGCGCGCGCAATCCGCTTCTTCGTGACGAGCGTGAGGACATCGTCCTTCGAAACATCGCCGGCCGTCTCGGTTTGCCGTTCGACCGCCGTGACTAGCGCCCTCGCGCGGACGGGAGTGATCCGGCCCGACCCGAAGGATCCATCGCCGCTGCGGATCGACGAGGTGCTCGTGCGGAAGATGCTCGTTCTCTTCATTCGAGACGAGACATCGAAAGTTCGGTTGAAGCGAGCCGTGATCGGCGTGTCAGGAGGCGTGGACAGCGCGGTGGTCGTGGCGCTCGCGAGTGAGGCGCTTGGCCCGAAGAACGTGCTCGGGCTTTTCACCCCATACCGCACCTCGTCCGATGAATCCCGCCGGCACGCCCAGGAGGTCGCGAAGAAGTTCGGGTTCGCGCTCGAGGAGGTCCCGATCACGGCGCAGATCGACGAATACTTCGCGGAGCGGCCCGGCGTCGACAGGATCCGTCTCGGAAACAAGATGGCCCGTGAGCGAAAGAGCATCGAGTACGACCGCTCGTGGCCCGACGGGATGGTCATCGGAACGAGCAACAAGACGGAGCTCCTGCTCGGCTACGGCACGCAGTTCGGTGACATGGCGTGCGGCATCAATCCTGTCGGCGATCTGTACAAGACGCAGCTCCGCGAGCTCGCGCTCCACCTCGGTATCCCGGAGGCGATCGTGCGCAAACCGCCGACGGCGGAGCTCTGGACGGGACAGACCGACGAGGGCGAGCTCGGCTTCACGTACGCCGATGCCGACCTCGTGCTTTATCACATGGTCGATCGCCGGCTGCGGCCCGCAGAGCTCGTGGAACACGGATTCGACGCTCAGCTGGTCACGCGCATCCGCGAGATGGTCCGCCGCAACCACTACAAGCGAGTGATGCCGCTCATCGCGAAGCTCAGCCTCCGCACCGTCGGACACGACTTCCTCTATCCGCGCGATTGGGAAGCCGACTGACCGATAGGTCAGGCGGCGCGGAAGGGGATGCTGCGGGGTCGACCGAAACCCTCTCTTCGCGCCGGGGTCCCCCCGGCCTCGGACGCCTCGGCCGGCTCCCCAGCGCGCGGGGGCCCTCGGTCGACCCCGCGGCTATTCCTGCGGCCGCGCCATTGCGAGTCGGGCTAGGTTACACATTCGCGCTCACAGCGGCCGCGTTCTTCGGTGTCGGCGGCATTATTGCGAAGGCGGCATTCAACTCGGGTGTGCAGCCGTCCATCCTCGCGGAGTGGCGTGTCCTGTTCGCGTTCCTTGTATTCCTCTCTATCTTTGCGGCCCTGCGCTTTGACTTAGGGATTCGCCGCGTCGACCTGCCGCTCTTCGTTGTCTTCGGCGTCGTCGGGCTCGCCGGCGTATCTCTTATCTATTACGAGGCGATCAAACGCATCCCGATCGGGGTCGCGCTCGTCATCGAGTACACCGGACCGGTCCTCCTCTTGATCTACGCGCGATTTCGCGGCCGCGCGGTCGGCCGGCGTCTGTGGGTCGCTGCGGCGCTCGCCGTTCTTGGATGTTTCTTCGCGGCCGGCGCGTATGACGCCCGGCTTCGCGAGCTCAACGCCTTTGGCCTGGCGCTCGCCGCGATGGACGCGTTCATCTTCGCGCTGTACTTCGCGCTCGGCGAACGGCTTGGCAAGACGTACGGCACGCCGACGCTCCTCGTGTGGGGCTTCGGCTTCGCGCTTGTCGGTTGGAGCGTCGTTCACCCGCCGTGGCTCCTCCCGTGGGCGGAGACATCAGCGGACGGCTACGTACAGATCGCGGCGGTCGTCGTGATCGCCACGGTCATTCCGTTCGCCCTCACCCTCGCCGCGGTGCGGCTCATCCCCGCTGCGCGCGTCGGCCTCGCGTCGACGTTCGAGCCGGTGGTGGCTGCGGTCGCTGCGTGGGTCGCGCTCGGTGAACACCTGGACCCGCTGCAAATCGCTGGCGGCGTCATCGTCCTCGTCGGGATCGGGATCGCACAGTCCCTCCGGCCGACGACGGGTAGCGTTTAGACGGTGAGGGCACTTCCGCTAGTGACCGGTGCATCCTTGCAAGAATCGAGCGGTGGAGGTGCGGGTTGATCCACCAACTTCGGATGTACGAGATCTTCGAACGGAACAACCGGACCGAGTTCGTCTACATGTTGAGCTGGCCGGATGAGGCGGCCAAGGAAGCCGCATGGAAGTCACCGCGCGCGTTTGCCTCCGGAGCGCGATGAGCGTCTTCACGCCGGCAGAGCTCGCCTACTTAGGAAGCCAGCGGCTAGGGCGAATTGCCACCGTCGGCCCCTCCGGTCAGCCGCACGCCGTGCCCGTCGGCTTTCGGTATAACGCCGACCAGGACACGATCGACATCGGCGGTCATGGCTTCGCGAAAAGCAAGAAGTTCCGCGACGCCCAAGCGAACCCGCGGGTTGCATTCATCGTCGACGACCTCGCATCGGTCTCGCCGTGGCGGCCGCGAGGTATCGAAGTCCGTGGGGTCGCGGAGGTGCTCGCTTCAGGAGGCGAAGCCTTCGGTCGCGGCTACGACCCGCAGATCTTCCGCGTTCGCCCCAGGCGCATCATCAGCTGGGGCCTCGAGGCCGAGCGCCGGAGCGCGACGGTCCGGCCATAGGCAAGCTCTATCTCGTCGCGACTCCGATCGGCAATCTCGAAGACGTCTCGCTGCGCGCGCTCCGGATCCTGCAGGAGGTCCACATGGTGGCGTGCGAGGACACGCGACATACGCAGATCCTCCTCCGCAAACACGAGATTCGCGCGAAGCATCTGACGAGCTACACCGAGTTCAACCATCGCCGCAAGGCGGCGGAGCTCGTGGGGCAGATGGACCGCGGCTGGGATGTCGCGCTCGTGACCGATGCCGGCACGCCCGGTCTCTCGGATCCTGGCGAGCAGCTCGTCGCCGCGGCGATCGCGGCGGGGCACGAGGTCGTGCCGGTCCCTGGGCCGGCCGCGGCGATCGCGGCACTCGTCGCGTCGGGGTTGCCGACGCGCGAATTCACGTTCATCGGTTTCCCCGAAAAGAAGAGCGGCGCGCGGCGGCGCGAGCTCACCGAACTTCTCGCCGCGCGGCGCACGCTCGTCCTGTACGAGAGCCCCTTCCGTGTCGGCGATTTCCTCGCCGACCTCGCCGCGGTCGCGCCGGATGCGCGGGTCGCGGTGGCGCGCGAGATGACGAAGCTGCACGAGGAGATCGTCCGCGGGTCGGCGTCGGAACTCGCCGCGCACTATGCTTCCGAGCGCCCAAAAGGCGAGATCACGGTGGTCGTGGCGCCGGCCAAGAACGCGGGGGAGCAGGTGCGTGAGGAGCGGGAGCCAGGATCAGAGCGTTGACGTCCTCGTAGAGATCCCTCGAGGCTCGCGCGCCAAGTACGAGATGGATCAGACGACGGGCCGCATCCGTCTCGACCGCGTCCTCTTCTCTTCGATGCATTACCCGGCCGACTACGGTTTCGTCATGGACACCATCGGTGGCGACGGCGACCCGCTCGACGCTCTCATCGTGGTCGAGGAGCCGACGTTCCCCGGTTGCGTCGTCCCGTCGCGGCCTATCGGCACACTGCTCATGCGCGACGAGCACGGCGATGACGAGAAAATACTCGCCGTCCCCGTCGGCGATCCGCGATTCGACGAGGTCCGAGGCCTTCGCGACCTCGCAAAGCACTGGCTCCGCGAGATCGAGACGTTCTTCGCCACCTACAAGGAGCTCGAGAGCAACAAGTCCTCGGACGTGAAGGGCTGGCACGATGCCGACGTCGCGTGGAAACTCATCGGGGACGCGCGGGCACGCGCACGGAGGCCGTCGTGAATCGCGAGTACCGGAAGTGGTGGAGCCCCGCGCTCGGACGCGACATGGAGATGCTCGTCTTCGGCGATCGCGGCGCGCCCGTCCTCGTCTTTCCGACCTCGATGGGTCGGTTCTACCAGTGGGAGGACTTCGGGATCGTATCGCACATGGCGCCGCGGATCGACGCGGGTTGGGTGCAGCTCTGGTGCGTCGACTCCGTCGACGGCGAGTCCTTTTACAACAAGGCGGCGGCGCCGCAGGACCGCGCTCGCCGGCACCTCGCGTACGAGCGTTACCTCGTCGACGAGGTCCTGCCGGCGATCCGCTTCGCGAACGCCGTGGATCAGCTGATCGTCGCCGGAAGCTCGTTCGGCGCATTTCACGCGCTCGCGTTCGTCACGCGGCGGCCCGGCATCGCGCGCAAAGCCGTCGGCATGTCCGGCGCGTATGACACGGCAAAGTGGCTGGACGGCGACCGGAGCGGCGAGGCCTATTTTGTGAACCCGCTCGCGTTCCTTCCGAATCTCAACGACGATCGGTACCTCGCACCCCTGAGGGAGACGGAGATCATCATCGCGACGGGCAGGGACGACCCGAACGTCGACGAATCCAAGCGCCTCGCGGGTGTGCTGCAGCAAAAGGGCGTGCCCGCCGAACTCGATATATGGGACGGCTGGGCGCACGATTGGCCGTACTGGAAGGACATGGTGGATAGATACATATGACCGACAAGATCGTCGGCCTTCTCATCGGCCGCGAGAACACATTCCCCGGCCCGTTCATCGAAACGGTCAACCGCAAGGGTGCCTCGAAGGGCGTCCGCGCCGAGATGGCCGTTCTGGGTGGCGCGCGCGAGATCGAGCCGCAGCGTTACGCCGTGCTCGTCGACCGGATCAGCCACGAGGTCCCGTATTACCGCGCCCATTTGAAAAGCGCGGTGCTGCAGGGAACCGTCGTCGTGAACGACCCGTTCTGGTGGGAAGCAGACGAGAAGTTCTTCGAGTGCACGCTCGCGCGCGAGCTCGGCGTCGCTGTGCCGAAGACCGTCGTCCTCCCGAACAAGTCGTACATCCCCGACATCTCGGACCAATCCCTTCGCAACCTTCAATACCCGCTCGAATGGGACTCGCTCATCGAGTACACGGGGTTGCCCGCGATCCTGAAGCCGAACACCGGCGGCGGGTGGAAGGACGTCTATCGCGTCGACACCAAGGAGGAGCTCATCTGGGCCTACGACCAGTCCGGCGCGCTTTCGCCCGGCTACCGGCCGAAGACGATGATCCTTCAAGAGTTCATCAAGTGGGAGGACTACATCCGCTGCATCGCCATCGGCCGCAAGGATGTTCTTCCGATCCGGTATGACCCCACGGCGCCGTTCCACGAGCGTTACGTCATCAGCCGGCCCGTCGAGGGAGATCTGCGCACCCGCGCCATCCTCAACGCGATACGGCTCACCGACGCGCTGGGTTACGACATGGACACCGTCGAGTTCGCGGTGCGTGACGGTGAGCTCTACGCGATCGATTGGCTCAATCCCGCGCCGGACTTCGATAGCTTCTCGATCAAAGAGGACAACTTCGCGTGGGTCCTCGAGAAGATGAGCGATCTCGTCATCGCGTACGCCACGGGGCAGGCGGAGCCGCCGTGGAAGGGGGAGCATCGGTGGTGGCGGCACGTGCGCTAGCACGGCGGAGCTCTAAGACCGCGCGCGACCCGGTCGTCGCGTACCACGAGCTCCTGGAGGATCCAGGGCTCGCTGAGGTAAGCACGTCTGTGCTCACCGAAGGGCAGCGGAAACGCCGGCTCGTCTTCGGCGATCGGCCCCTCTGCGTCTCGCTGCGGCCGAACCTCATCAGCGACTGGCAGTACGCGGCCGTCAACGAAGCCTCGCAGACCATTTACGCGGCGCTCGGCAGGCTCGAGAGCGCGCTGCTCCAAGACCAGGACCTCCGGCGTCAGCTCGACCTCGACCCGCAAGAGGAGGCGCTTGCGCTCCGCGATCCCGGCTTCCGCGCCGCGTCGCCGTCGGCGCGGCTCGACGGCTTCATCGGGGACGACGGCGTCATTCGCTTCGTCGAGTACAACGCGGAATCTCCCGCGGGCATGGCCTATAACGACGAGCTCGCCCAGGTCTTCGCTTCGCTGCCGGTCATGAAAAAGTTCCGCGAGAAGTTCCAGTGCAGCGTCGTCCCGACGCGGGGGCGCCAGCTCGCGGCAATGCTGCGCGCACACCGCTCGCGGTCGGAGCGCTCAGCGGCGATCGCGATCGTCGACTGGCGCGGTCTGCCGACGCTCACCGAGTTCGAGATGTTCCAGCGGTACTTCGAGTCGCGGGGGGTCCCGACGGTGATCTGCGCGCCCGAGGATCTGACCTATTCGCGTGGGACGCTCCGCGCGCAGGGCAAGGTCATCAATCTCGTGTATCGCCGCGTGCTGACGAGCGAGCTGCTTGCGAAGGACAAGGTCTCGCAACCGCTGGTCAAGGCGTACCTCGACGGAACCGTGACCGTCGTGAACAGCTTCCGCGCCAAGCTCCTTCACAAAAAGATGAGCCTCGCCCTTCTCTCCGACGATAGCTACACCGCGCTCTACACCCCGCCGCAGCGCGCCGCGATCGCTAAGCACATCCCGTGGACGCGGAAGATCCGCGAGGGCCACACGACGTATGCGGGCAAGGTGGTCGACCTCGGCGACTTCGTCATCGCTCACCGCGAGCGGCTGGTGCTCAAGCCGAACGACGAGTACGGCGGCAAGGGCGTGGTGCTCGGCTGGACCATCGACCAGCATGAGTGGGAGCAGTCCTTCCTCGCGGCCCTCGCGAGCTCCTACGTGGTGCAGGAGCGCGTCGATGTCCCGCGCCATCCATTCCCCGTTGTCCTGGGACAGATGCATTTCCTCGACCTGTCGATCGACCACAACCCGTATCTCTTCTGGGGCGGCGTCTCGGGCTGCCTCGCGCGCGTGTCTTCGAGCGCGCTGCTCAATGTGACCGCGGGCGCGGGAAGCGTCGTGCCGACCTACGTCATCGCCGGTGCGCCCAGGGGCACCGCGCGGCGAAGCGGCGCGCCGAGCGACGCATGAGCTTCGACATCTCGCCGGGCGAACGAATGCTCTGGGAAGGAAAGCCGCAACGACTCCGCGGCTTCTTGCGTCCGATGGACGTGTTCCTGCTCGTCTTCATTCTCTTTGTCGGTTTCTTCTTCGCCACAGCCACGGCCGCAAGCGGCTCGCGCGACGGGTCGCTGCCCTTCGTGTTCTTCTTTCCGGTCATCTTCTTCGGTTTCTTCCTCGTCGGTCCGCGGATCCTCAGCGTCATGCGGGAATCCTCCGGCGCCCGTTATGCGGTCACCGACCGGCGGGTCCTGATCCGCAACAGGGGACGTTTCGTCGAGCTCGACCTGGCGACCCTGCCGTATCTCGAGATGGACCAGTCGTGGCTCGCCGGGCCGACGATCTACTTCGGTCAGCGTCAGATGTACGAAGGCTGGGGCGGCATGTATGGCGGTTCGCCCGCGCCGGCTTTCCGAGGGCTCGCTGACGCCGACACGGTCTATCGCACGATCAGCGACGCCCGCGCGAGAGCGAGAGGCCGATGAGGCAAACGAACGTGCCGCGCCTGACGATCGGGATCGAGGAAGAGTTCCAGATTGTCGATGGAGATGGGCAGCTAAAGAGCCATAGCGAAACGTTGCTCGCCGCCGCAGCCCCGCGGCTCGGTGACCAGATAAAGGCTGAGATGATGCAATCGGTCATTGAGGCGGGCACGAAGATCTGCGCCGACATCAGCGAGGCGCGCGCCGAGATAACGACCCTGCGCGGCACCCTCGCGGCGCTGCTCGCACCGGCCGGCCTCCGGATCGCATCCGCCGGGACGCACCCGTTCTCGCACTGGCAGGACCAGCAGGTGACCGAGGCCGAGCGCTACAAGATCCTCGAGGATGAGCTCCAGGACGTGATCCGCGAGCTGCTCATCTTCGGCCTGCATGTCCATGTCGGCATCCCGGATCCCGAGGGTCGCGTCGAGGTGATGAACGAGGCGCGCTATTTCCTCCCGCATCTCCTCGCGATCTCGACGTCATCGCCGTTCTGGCTCGCTCGCAACACCGGGCTCAAGTCGTACCGCCAGGTCATCTGGGGCCGCTTCCCGCGCACCGGGATCCCGCCGCAGTTCTCGAGCTACGACGAGTACGAGAATTTCGTCGAACTTCTCGTGAAGACGAGGTCGATCGACAACGGCCGGAAGATCTGGTGGGACCTGCGTCCCCACGCCTTCTTCCCAACGATCGAGTTCCGCGTATGCGACGCGGCCACGCGCGTCGAGGAGACCCTCTGCCTCGCAGCGCTCATCCAGGCCATCTGCGCGAAGCTTCTCGTCCTTCGCGCGAAGAACCAAGGATTCCGCCGGTACCTGCCGAGCCTCATCCAGGAGAACAAGTGGCGCGCGATGCGCGGCGGGATGGACGCCAAGCTGATCGACTTCGGCAAGCAGACCGAGGTGCCGATGAAGGACCTCTGCGTCGAGCTCCTCGAGTTCATCGACGATGTCGTGGATGCACTTGGATCGCGGAAGGAAGCTCAATACCTCGAGACGATCATCCGCGAGGGGACCAGCGCGGACCGGCAGATCCGCGTGTGGAAAGAGACCGGGCACCTGCACAAGGTCGTGGACAGCGTCGCTTCGGAGACGATCGCGGGCGTCCCCGTCGTGGCCCTCTAGTGGCGACCGTCACGCAGGCCGTCGAGGCCCTCGTTCGCGCGGCCGTCGATCTGCCCGACGAGGAGATGGACCGGCCATGGGTGTGGCGCGAGTACGACGAGGAAGGTCTCCGGTTCGCGCTCCTCATGGCGCAGCACGAGCTGCGCGACCTCGCGGTGCGGCTCGCCGCGATGCGCCCGGCGCCGCCGTCGCAGGCGCAGCGCATCCTCGGTCAATACCACTACGCGTACCGCGATCTCACTGGAGCTCTCGCAGGATTGCGCGATGACGATCTCGACCGCGCGCCCGCCGAGGGCGAGTGGCCCCTTCGCGAGGTCATCCTGCACATGTTCGGCGCGGACTCCGGTTTTCTCGGCACCGTGCAGTACGCGCGCGACCCGGACCGGCCGCCGGATGAGGAACAGGCCGGCGACCGCTGGCCAACGTGGCGCAAGGAGCACGGCTACGTCGCGCCCGGCTCGCTTCCGGGCGGCATCGCTGACGTACGCGACGCCATGTTCGAGATCCACCGCCGCGTGCTGCGCGAGCTCGGAGATCTACGCGACGTGGATCTCGAGAGGCCCGCCGGTTTCTGGGATGGAGTGAAGCCGATCCGATTCCGCCTGCACCGGTTCGAGGCGCACTACGTCCAGCACACGATCCAGATCGACAAGACGCTCGAGGCGATCGGTCGCGCACCGACCGAGGCCAGACGCCTGGTGCGCGTGCTCTACCGCGACCTCGCCGCGGTCGAAATGCTCTCCTCGGACCGGTTCGGCCAACGCGAACGCGACGAGGTCGCGAAGACGATCGGCGAACGCGCCGCGGAGATCAGCAAAACCTAGGGCGCGCTCGCGAGGTCCTTCGCCACCGCGGTGACGACGTCGCCAGCCTTCTTCAGCCAGCTCGCCTCGACCACCACGGGCTTGTCCGCATACACGTGAAGGATGAAGTCGGCGGCGCCGATGAACACCGCGGGAACGCGGCGACGCGCGAAGCTCTGCTGGTCGCTTCCGCCGGAGCCTGTCCCATCGCTTTGGACCCCGAGCCTTGCCGCGGCGTCGCGGACCCGGCGCTGCAGGTCCGGCGCTTCATTCGACACGAGGAGTGTGCCGGTGCAGCAGCCGATCACGTCGAGGTTCAGCACGGCGACGAGACTTTCGACCCGGCCCGGGGCGACCGCGGTCTGCGCGATGTACGCCTCGGAGCCGAAGTAGCCCTCTTCCTCCCCAGCGAACGCCGCGAACACGATCGAGTGACTCAAAGACGAGCGACTCGCGGCGAGCGCCCGCGCGACCTCGATGGTGACGGCGGGCCCAGACGCGTTGTCGTTCGCGGCCTGGAAGACCGAGCCGTCGGGGTCGGTGCCCACGCCGTCGAGATGACCGCCGACGAGGACCGCGCGTTGCGTATTGTTGGAGTCAGGCGAGCGCAGAAGACCGACGACGTTGATCGCGTCGACGTCGTGCACCGGCGTGAGCGACACGGTCATGCGCACCGTGGTGGGCACGTCGAACCCCGATGCGGGCGCGTTCGGGTTGGCGCGACGGGCGCGCACGAGATCCTGTGCGGTCGACACCGTTCTCCCGGCGGGCGCGAGCAGCTGGTCCGCGACTTCCTGGCTGATCACGAGCGTCGGCACGGTCTCGCTCTGCAGCCGCGGTATGTACGAGTAGCGGAGTGTCGCGCCGCCGACGATCAGTACGCCGATCGCTCCTTCTTGGTAGGCGTTCTCGACGGAGCTGCCCCCGTTCGGCGCCGCCGGTCCGGTGACGAGCGCGATCTTTCCCCGCGCGTTCGCGCCGGCGAAGTCGTTCAGCCCGCCGCTGCGCGCCGCGCCACCCACCGCGGCGATCTCCGCCTCGGCTTTGCCCGAGCCCGACCGCCCGCCGACGCTCTCCGTGAAATCAACACGCGGCCGGTAGGTCTTCCCGCCGGCGCCGGTGAGCGTGGACATTTCGGTGAGGTCGACGATCGGCATGGTGAAGTGCTGGAAGAACGTCCCGTTGTCGCCCAGGGGCTCGAGCCCGATCTCGCGAAACCGGTCGGCGACATAGGTCGCGGCGTCGCGGTACCCGGCGGAACCCGAGTAGCGCCCGCCGCGCGCCGGGTCCGCGAGGTAGTCGACGTGTGCCTTCGCCTTCGCCGCGTCGAACTCGGTCGCGGGCGCGACGACGACCGCGGAGCCGGTCGGCGTGGTCGTGACCGGACCCGGTGAGAAGCACGCACCAAGCGCGAGAGCGACGGCGACCGCGAACGCCCAGAGGTGCCTCACTTCCCGCCGCGCTCCTCCTCCGTGCGGCGACGCTCCTCCATCCGCCGAAGCTCCTCGGCGATGACCACGTCGGCGTCGAGCTTCTTGAACAACGGCTCCGGCGCGCGGAGCTTCTGCCCGACGGGTAGGCCCGGTGGTTTCCACGAGCCTGACCAGTTTGTGTAGTCGCCGGTAAGCACGTCGTGCGTCGAGCCGTCGGATTCGCGCACCGTTCGGCGTTGCGGCGCGCCCGCGATCTGGCCGTCATAACCGAGGTATTCGTGGAGCTTCTGGCTCGAGAACGGCAGGAAGGGCGCGAACATCACTTTGAGGGCGTCGACACTGCGCAGCGCGACATAGAGGACGGTCCCGGCCCTCTCGCGATCGGTCGCGATGAGCTTCCACGGCTCGGTCTCGGTCAGGTACTGATTCACAAGCGCGGAGAGGTGAAGCAATTCCTGCAGGGCCGCGCGAAAGCGCGCTCCCTCGAGGTGGTCGCCGACCTTCGCGAATCCGGACTCGACCGTCTCGATCAAGCTCTTGTCACTCGCCCTGAGGTCACCCGGCCGTGGGACCTCGCCGAAGCGACGATGCGCATTGACGAGCGTGCGGTGCGCGAGATTTCCCCAGGTCGCGACGAGCTCGTCGTTGTTGCGACGAACGAAATCGGCCCACGTGAAATCGGCGTCCTGCGTCTCAGGGCCGGCGAGCATGAGATAGAACCGGAGCGCGTCCGCGTCATAACGTGAGAGGAAGTCGTTCACGTAAATGGACACGCCGCGGCTCGTCGAGAACTTGCGGCCCTCCATCGTCAGGAACTCGCTCGACACGACGTTGTACGGAAGCTGCAATGGCTCGCCCTTGCCGCCCGCGACGGCGCCGCCGTTCCCGTAGCCGAGCAGGATCGCCGGCCAGATCGTCGTGTGGAAAACGATGTTGTCTTTGCCCATGAAATAGAAGTGACGCGACTTCGGGTCCTGCCACCAGTCGCGCCAGGCGTTCACGCGTCCGACCATTCCCGCCCATTCGACCGCGGCCGAGAAGTAACCGATGACCGCATCGAACCACACGTACATCCGCTTGTCGGGCCGGTCCTCCCAACCGGGGAGGGGGATCGGCACGCCCCAGTCGATGTCGCGCGTGATCGCGCGTGGCTTGAGGTTGGCGATGTAGTTCAGCGAGAAGTTCCGCACGTTCGGCCGCCAGTGCGATTGCTTTGAGATCCATTTCGTGAGCGGCTCGGCGAAGGCGGGAAGGTCGAGGTAAAAGTGCTCGGTCTCCTTGAAGATCGGCTTGGAGCCATCGATGAGCGAGCGCGGGTTGATGAGCTGGTCCGGATCGAGTTGGTTGCCGCAGTTGTCGCACTGATCCCCGCGCGCGCTCGGAAATCCGCAAATCGGGCAGGTCCCCTCGATGTACCGGTCGGGGAGCGTACGTCCCGTGGCTTCCTGGAACGCTCCCATCGCGGTCTTCTTGATGAGGTAGCCCTTGTCGTACAGCGTCTTGAAGACATCCTGGACGACGACGCGATGGTTGTCCGTCGTCGTCCGAGTAAAGAGGTCGTACGAGAGCCCGAGCGCTCGCAGGTCTTCGCTGATGATGCGGCTGTACTTGTCGACAGCTTCCTTCGGTGTGAGGCCCTCGACGTCGGCCTGGATGAGGTTCGGAGTTCCGTGCTCGTCCGTGCCGCTCACCATGAGCACGTCGTTGCCCACAAGGCGGTGATAGCGGGCGAACACATCGGACGGCACGCCGAAGCCGGCGACATGCCCGAGATGACGCGGACCGTTCGTGTACGGCCATGCCACCGCGACGAAAATGCGCTCCGCCATCAGTGAACGTTACCCTCCCGCCGTGATCGACGCGCATGCACATCTCACCGATCGCCGCTTTGCGACCGATGTCGCCGATGTATTGGAACGCGCGCGGAAGGCGGGGATCGAGCGCGTCCTCACGGCGGCCGAGGACGTCGCGTCGAGCGAGGAGGCCCTGACGCTTGCCGCGCATCACGATGACGTCCGCGCGGCGGTCGGCGTGCATCCGCATCGCGCCGCCTCGTGGGGACCGGATGCGCTCGATCGGCTCACCGAGCTCGCGCGGGATCCGCGTGTCGTCGCGATCGGTGAGATCGGGATGGACTTCTCCGGACGCAGCTCGCCACCCGATGTCCAGGAGGCCGCGTTCCGCGGCCAGCTCGCCCTCGCGACGCTTCTGAACCTTCCGGTGGTCATCCATGTACGAGACTCAGGAGATCGCGTGCGATCGATCCTCGGCGAGGGGCTCGACGTCCGCGGGATGGTGCACTGTT
>WNGG01001777.1_pt1 | contig 26016 bp, 19 predicted proteins | sample 5400661 | NCBI WGS metagenome assembly WNGG01 (sample SAMN13153372, study PRJNA577476) | soil metagenome | isolation source: 100 cm soil or saprolite under Garry oak tree replicate 1 | place: USA:California | collected 2016-06-15
CCCCTTTGTGTGGCAGGGCTGTAGAGTGCCAATTCATTGGCACGTCCTGGGAAGCTTCCAGCCCTGGGAGCGATTGTCCTGTCCCTTCCTTGTGCAGGTATTCCTCCAACGTTTCCCCCTCGATAAAATCCATCACCAGATACCAGTGTTCCGGGTCAGTGAAGTGTTCATGAATACGTGGCAGGTTCGGATGCTCCAGGCCAGACAGCAGGAACACCTCGCGGTTAAAGGCATCAGTCGCCTCAATCACTTCTCGTGGCTTCAATCCACCCAGGTTAATCTGCTTGATTGCGACAATACAATTTTGGGAGAGGGTATCCACTGCCTTGTAAACAGCTCCAAAGCCACCTGTCCCGACTTGAGCAAGGATGCGGTAGCGTTCCCTCAAAAGAGATTTGCGATCAGATGTTGATGCAGTGCTCGACAATGGCTGAGAGCAGGCGAAGCAGAGGGTGTCTTCTGGCGGGTTGGCTGCACCACAGGAGGGGCAGTAGAGGGAGGAAGGGATCACTTTTTCTGCTCCATGTGTATCCCTGGTTCTTCAGCGTTTGTGAGAACCTGTACGGGGTGTAGAGATGCTGTTTCAGGGTCAGCATCAGCCCACGGTTTCAAAGAAATATGGTACCTGTTGTGATCCATATCGGTGATGTAACCTTCATCGCCTGGAAGTAGCTTACGGAGGAGGGAGAGGCGGATTCCCTTAACGAGGATACCTACATTATCTGGTCGCTTGCCCTCCTGGCAGACGTGATAGATCACTTCATAGGGTGGTTGCTGCTCGGAAGGAGTGTCCAGGTTATCGGAACTGTTGTTATTATCCATTTTTGGGGTCTCCTGGTTTTTGGTTTATTGAAGAATGAAACATAGTGAGTATTGAAACAATTTTCCAAATTTAGAGCATTTTCTTGTGTTTCATCGCGTTTTCTCCCACTTTTCCCAGACAACGGTCCGTCCTCGTTCAAGCAGCTGGCAATCTTTCGGCATGGCTGAAGGTGGCTCCCCTTTCACTCGCTTGAATGCTAATCGTTCTGAGACATAGATGGCATTGACTTGCTTGACCCATTTTCCTCTCACTCGCACGATGTCTCCCTTGCGGAAGCCCGAGAGCTCCTCGTATTTCTGGTAGCGAACTCGCCCTTTCCCCTTTTGAGGTAAGTCGTGGTACTGCCGCCGGGTCCGTCTGGGACGAAACCCAATCTGGTAGATGTCCTGCATTGGCTCCGGGACTACTTCTCCCGTCTGGAGCGTTGCTACACAGAGTGCATCGATCAGATGCGTCTTAGGTAACTCTCTGGCTTTGCGAAACGCCGCGGTTTCATAGCCAAAGACCTTGGAGAGCGATGCCTGATTGCGAAGTTGAGCATACAGGAAGGATTTTCCTTGCATCGTGCGTTGGGCGATCACATCGAGGTATCCACTGACTCCTATGACCTTGAGCCTGAGTTTCCCCTCGTGGACTTTTCTATGGCAGGCCTCACAGAGGGTCAGCAGATTGGAGAGCGTATCTTTGCCCCCATGTTCTCGATAGATCAGATGATGCGCTTCCAGGCGAACCCCTTTCTTGCCACACTGCTGACACTGGTAGCCATCCCGCATCAGACAGGCGATGCGCAGGTTCTCATCCAGTCGCGTCGGGTCTTGATACTGCGCCCCTTGCAGGCTGGGATTATTGAGCCGGGCAATATCCACTTGCACATCCTCCACTACAATGTGACTGATGGGCAATGGCAGTTGCTTGACCACGCGGATCACTTCCTCGACATTAGTTTTGACTGAAGGAGGCAAGCGTCTACTTCGCCTGCTCGAAGCACGGTTGGTGAAGCGCTTGGGACGATACCAGAGGCTCCTCCGCCGTCTTTTACGGTTATTGCGACGGGCATCCATCTTCCCTTTCACGTCCAGACGATGATGAAGCTCGGCGGCCAGAAGCACTTTCCCATTGCCTGTACAGACAATGCCTGTGACGTGACTGCCCTTATCTATCCCCAAGGTCACCTCCTGGACATGTTCCTCACAGTCCCACAACAATTGGATGGTAAACGGGCAGCGCTTCAGCACTCTGGCCTTGCCACCCCGTAAGAGTTTCCTGGCTTTGGCTGGTTTGCAGGGCATCAACGGATGCCCATTCTGGTTGATGACATACACGTTCATTCTGTCTTTAAGACCTCCTCGCGGAGTCAGAGGCCCCTCGCGGTTGTTGAGATAGCTTTTTGCAGCATGCACACCTTCAGCTTTCGCCTACCCTTAATGCCTGCCGACAGTTGCACCCGACTGGAGCAACATCTGGTGGTGTCTTGACCATCCCAACTGCTGCCATTGCTGGCCCACTGGTAGTTCCATGAGCCTCCTGTCAGAAAACGCTCGACTTTTAGGAACCATTTATCTTACGTTTCTCGTTCTCAACATATCACGGTTTTCTGTAAAGCACAAGAAAGGTGTTCTTTATGTTCACTGAGCCAGACTTCGTGTATACTGTTGTAGAGTAAATACTGCTTACCTGGGAAAGGAAGGAAAAGAATTATGGCCCGCACTCTTTATCGGTTCTATCTCTACTTTGTCTTCATTGCTATGGCCATCTTTGCAGCAGTTGCCCTGGGTCTATTATTGCAAGCGTTGCTCAGGCTCACCCCGCTCATTGGTATGTACGGTAGTAGACCGAGCAACCAGGAGGTGGTGCAAGCTATCGTTTTTGCAATAGTGGCGTGGATAATTGCCGGATTGCTGGGAGGCTTGCACTACTGGCTGATTCGCCGGGATATGGCCAGCGATCCCTCGGCTGGGGGAAGTGCAGTCCGTTCATTTTTCTTGAACATCGTCGAACTGATTGCTTCACCGCTTGGAGTAGCGGTCTCAGCTTTCGGCTTCATCATGGGGCTGGGCACTACGAGTGATGTCACTGTGGCCGCCGCCTTCTCACTTGCTGCCCTTGTCCTGGTTGTGTTCCTTGAATGGGAACGGCAGCGAACTAAGGTCAATCCCGGTGCCGCTATGGCATTCCAACGCCTGCACCTGTATGGGGTGCAACTGATCTTACTCTTTCTCCTGACTATCGCCTGGCTCAATACTGTGAGAATGCTCATAGATGGTGTCATATTTGGTGGGCAGGGCTCAACTTCGTTTGGCGGTCCACCTCCCTGTGGCGGTTTCACGGTATGTCAGGGACCCAATCTATTGACCCAGGCTCTAGGCCTACTCTGGATCGCTCTCTTCTGGATAGGCTACGGGTACTTTACCCGGAAGGATGCGCCTTCTCTCTTACGCCAGATCTTGCACTTCGCCAGCTTTGCCTACGGAGTGGGCTTTGCATTGGCAGGCATCTATCGTGGTATTGAATTACTCCTGCTCCCACTCTTCAGCGTCTCAGTTCCCTTGAAAGACATTACAGGTCCAGGAGCTTCATACGACTTCGCATCACCATTGACCCTCGGCCTGGTTGTCATTGCTGTATATAGCCTCTGGCTGATTATGACGGCCCGGCAACAACCGAATGGGCAAGTGATAACCGTCCTGGTAGGAGAGGCGATAACGGCTGTACTAATGGCAGCCGTCTTCTGGTGGGGGGTTGGAAATCTGCTCTTGAACGCCCTCGAAAGCTTTGTTCCGGTTGGTTCTGCACCGGATGCTCGTAGTTGGGTATCTGCACTTGCTTTTTTCATCACGGGCATTGCTTACATTTCGCTCGACCTGCACCTGCGTTCGCGCAATATGCAAGATGCTGCGACAGCCTCTGGCCCGCGTCGTGGCTTTGTTTTTGCTTTGTTGGCAGGTGGAGCACTGGCGGGAGCTATCGGTGGCGTAGTTGCACTCTATGCCTTGCTCACAGCCCTCCTTGGTTCGCCACTCACCAATTGGCAGCATGTGGCACGTATAGGTCTGGCGGCCTTTATCGTTGGTGTCATCATTGTGGGCGTCTATCTCTGGATAGCCAATCTTGAGCACCTCTTCACTGGCCTGGTGAGGCAGCCAGCACCACCACCTCCTCCTGCGCCGAAGCCAGAAACGATCGAGGAGATATTGGACGAGTTACTGGCGGGCAAAATCTCGCGTGATGAGGCCGCTATACGACTGCATAAACTTGTCCTGGTGCATTCGTGAGCAAAAATAAGTGAATTCCTTAAGGGATCAGGCACGTGCCACGCTCGCCTCTAGCCAGGCATGGATACTACGCCGTGGTTGGCTAGAGGCGGGCGCTGCGGCTGCTCTTTTTTCTCTTGCCAGCCTGAATATAATTCGTTGTGTCAGGCAATACTTCTTGTGGTATGATGGATACACAACGGCAGGACACCTTGCAGGCTCTCCCCCTCAACACCTCGCGTTGTCTGGGAACCTCGCTTCTGTCAGAAATGGCTTATACAAGCTATTCCGCGCATTGCAAGAGAAAAGGTGTCTCTTGCGCTTAGATAAAGAAGCTGAGAGCAGATCTGGTAGTGCATCACAGGTTGACGCTACAAGTCAGTTCGTTCTGCTCAAGAGGAGGAACTTATGGAGCTTTCGCTGCGACTGGACACGTTAGGATTAGTCGAGATGCGCTATCTGCGTGGTCGAGAACGCTACCGGGACTGGCCATCGTTTCGACTACTTGCTGCATCACGGCAGGCGAGTGTCATGGCTTATATGGGCAAGGATGTCGCCGAGCAACTTCATGAGCAGATATTGGCGGTCGAGGCGGCGGTCGGGTTGGATATCGAGGATGAAGACGAAGAAGATGAAGAGGATAATAACGGAGAGGAAGAGCCGGAGAAGCCAGGCAGATCAGCCGAGCGAGATGGTAGTGCTTTTTCCCCATCTCTTGCCCAGGCTCTTGAGCGACTGAACGAGCTGGCTCGCCAGCGTTTGCCTGAGGGTACTGGTACAAGTAGTATAGACGGAGAGCTAGAGGCGGAGAGAGCAGTGCCTGCGCCTGTAACGGAAGAAGAGGATGCTCTGGAGCAGTTGCAGGATGCCTTCATTCAGATGATGGAGATCGTGCGTGAGCTGGCCGAGGAGATGGCGACTGATGCCCTGAAATTGACAGGGCGTTTCCGTTGTGCCCGTACAAATATCATCTTCACACAGGCCGAACTGGATGCTGACGAGGATGAGGATGAGGATGAAGATGAGGAGGGAGAACAGGCCGCCATAGTGGAGTTAGAGGTCGAGCTGGTCATGGTCTTGCAACTTTTCGAGGAGGGACGCGCTAAAGCTGATGATATTCCTGCCGTCGAGTTGCAACTCGATGTGGAAGATTTTGAGCGCTTGCACGAAACACTCGACATTGCCCTGCAGCGTGAGTCCCGCAGTCGTCGCCGTCGCTAGAATTGTTTAGTAGAGGACCATTCTGAATGCCAAACCCGATAGTTCACCAGGAGTTTGACCCCAAGAAAGGTGTTCTTTCGTACTATACCTATGATGTGCTGACAAAGCTACTACGTGACCTTGTAGAGGCATACCCTGGACTGGCGCAGCTTGAGTCAATCGGGAAGAGCTTTGAGGGACGTGAGCTCTGGCTGGTGACTTTGACCAACCTGTCCACAGGTCCGGCCCTGGAGAAACCCGCTTACTGGATTGACGCCAACACTCATGCAAGTGAAGTCACGGGATCAACCGTGGCTCTCTATACCCTCTGGTCGTACCTGACTAACTATGGCATCGATGAGACCATTACTCGTGTCCTGGATCGATCGGCCATCTATATTCTGCCACGTCTCAGCGTCGATGGAGCCGAGAAGTGTCTTACCACTCCCTATTACCTGCGTAGCAGCACACGCCCATATCCCTATGAGGAGGAACGGGATGGTCTCTACGAGGAAGACATAGACGGAGATGGACAAATCCTCGAGATGCGGATCAAGGACCCCAACGGCCCCTGGAAATGCTCGAGCAAAGACTCTCGTATCATGCGTCGCCGTGAGATTGATGAAGAAGGTGGGGAATACTACCATGTGCTGCCCGAAGGACTCATTCGCAATTTTGATGGCTTCACGATCCCGATTGCCCCAAGACGTGAAGGGCTGGATATCAACCGCAACTACCCCTATGAGTGGGCACCTGAAGGCATTCAGCCTGGTTCTGGACCTTTCCCTCTTTCGGAGCCAGAAACTCGTGCCGAGGCCGATTTCTGGCGCACCCATCCGAACATCTCAGGTGTGCTCACCTATCATACAACAGGGGGTGTGATCTTACGACCATACGGCACACAATCCGATGAACAGATGCCCCCCGACGACCTGGATGTGTATAAGCTGATTGGGGAGCGTGGAACGCAGATTACAGGCTATCCTTGTGTCTCGGTGTATCATGGCTTCCGCTATCATCCCAAAGAGGTGATGCATGGAGCCATGGATGATTATTGTTACGATCATCATGGCTGGTTTGGCTTCACGACAGAACTGTGGGATTTGCCCACCACGGCAGGCGTTGGGCCGCGGGATTTCATCCCCTGGATCCGTTGGCATCCTGAAGAGGATGACCTGAAGCTGATGAAGTGGAACGATGAAGTAATGGGGGGAGAGGCATTCGAGAATTGGAGACCATTTGAACATCCACAATTGGGGCCGGTGGAAATCGGCGGCTGGAAGTCGAAACTTTATGAAGTCAATGCTCCACTCAAATACCTGCCTGAGATGTGTGAGAAACATAGCCGCTTCACCCTGGCTCATGCCTCGTTGTGTCCTTATTTGAGTATTAAGACGTTGCAGGTAGAGCGCCAGGGCAACGACATTTTCCACGTTGTCGCCGTCGTAGAAAATAACGGTTTTCTGCCGACCTATACCAGCAAGAAGGCATTAGAGCAGAAAGATGTACGTCCCATCGAAGCAGAACTGGAACTGCCCGAAGAAGTCAGCATCGTCAGTGGACAACGCTGGCAGGAGCTGGGTCAACTGGAGGGCCGTTCCAACAAGATCTGGTCGTGGTGGATCAGCGGGCCACCCACCGATAATCGCTGCAAGGTTGAGTGGGTGCTCAAAGGGCCAGCTGATTTGCAGGTTCCCTTAACCATTCGCTCGCCTCGCGCGGGCACTGCCCGTCGAACCATCACGCTTGAATAATGATATGTCCACATGATTGGCATGATTGAGGCGATTGCCCCCACCGATAAGATTCTGCCAGCGTATAATGCAAAGTCAAGGGACCTATTAGGAATGGGGGTGCAGGGGGCGAAGCCTCCTGCCGGGGCGCGGGGTGTCCCCGCTATTTCTCCTTTCCCCAAAAGGTAGTTTGAAAAATCTAGAAAATTGGAGCAGGCAAGAAAATGTCACGATCAATTACCATTGAGGACCTGTATCAAATCAAATTCGTAACCAGTCCACGTATCTCTCCCGATGGACAGCGTGTGGCTTTTGTTGTTACGACAATTGACGAGAACAAACACGAGTATCGCTCTTCAATCTGGGTCGCCTCCAGTGAAGGGGGCGACCCCCGACGTTTCACAGGTGGTCCGGCTAATGCGCATAGTCCAAGCTGGTCTCCTGATGGACGCTGGCTGGCCTTCGTCTCGAAGCGTGAGGGTGAACCGGTTGACAAGGATATCAAAGAGCAGAAGAAGCATGGCAAGGGCAAAGCTCAGATCTGGCTCATCCCTGCCGATGGAGGCGAGGCCCACCAGCTTACCTTTATGGAGCATGGAGCCTCCAGTCCAGTCTGGTCACCTGATAGCAAGCACCTGGTATTTTCAGCACACGTTGGGCCAGCCGATGAAGAGACTGAAGATGGCAAGCCACTTCCCAAAGCTCGCGTCATCGATAGACTCTGGTATCGGCTCGACGGAGTTGGCTTTATTTATGAACGGCGGCAGCACTTGTTCTTGATAGATGCTGCTGGTGGAGAGCCGCAGCAGCTTACCGATGGCGATTGGGACGATAGCGATTTTGCCTGGTCTCCCAGTGGAAAACACATCGCTTTTGTTTCCAGTCGTGCCGAAGACAGGTGGCGACTTCCATCCCCCGATGTCTATACGCTGGCTATTGAGGATGGTAAAGCGGGTGACTTGCGCTGTCTGACCAATGGTGCGCTCTCCTGTAGTTCACCGTCCTGGTCGCCTGATAGCAAAACCATCGCTTTTCTAGGGGCGCTCAAGCTGCGTTCCGGCAATCACATCGATCTTTACACGATTGGTGCAGATGCTCTACAGGCAGCAGCCACCTGTTTGACACCCGACTTTGAAGGCACCTGCATGGACTGGACAAACAGCGACATGGGTGATGAGCACCTCATGCCAGCGCCTACCTGGTCGCCCGATGGCAAAATACTCTATGTCCTGTCTTCTCATAGAGGTGCCAGCCGTATCTTTGCTATACCAACAGGTGGTGCAGGAACGCAGCCACCAACACTTACTCCCGGAGATGTACATGTACGAGACGTGAGTGCAGACCATGCTGCTGGCAAACTGGCATTGCTCATTGCCAGCCCGACACGTCCGCAGGAGATCTTCATTTGCTCGACTTCATCCAGCGAGTTGCGCCGCCTGACGGGTTTCAACGATGCTCTCTTCGATGAACTCGTCCTGTCAACTCCGGAGTACATGCTGTATACAGGCTTCGAGGGGTGGCCGATGGATGGTTGGATTCTCAAGCCACAGGACTTTGATGCCACTAAAAAGTATCCTCTGATTGTGGAGATTCATGGCGGCCCTAACACGCAGTATGGCTATGGCTTCTTCCATGAGATGCAGATGCTGGTGGCAGCTGGTTATGTCATACTCTATACCAACCCGCGTGGTAGTTGCGGCTATGGACGAGATTTTGCACTGGCGGTTCGTGGAGCCTGGGGTGAGAAAGACTCGCTGGACATTATGGCTGGCGTGGATGCATTGCTGCAAAAGGGCTACATCGACGAGCAACGCATGGGCATTACAGGTGGCAGCTATGGTGGCTTTATGACCAACTGGTTGATTGGCCACAACGACCGCTTCAAGGCAGCAGTGACCCAGCGCAGCGTGGTGAATCTGGCTTCTGACTTCGGTAGCAGCGACTTCGGCTGGATCTTTGCCGACGACGAATTGGAGACAACGCCCTGGGAGAACCTGGAGAAGTATATGTTCCATTCGCCGATTACCTATGTGAATCAGATGCACACGCCGTTGTTGATTTTGCATAGTGAGCAAGATTTGCGCTGTAATATCGAGCAGGCAGAGCAACTCTTCGCTGCCCTGAAATACCTGGGACGCGAGGTGCAGTTTGTGCGCTTTGAAGGCCAGAGCCATGGCCTCTCGCGTGGAGGACACCCCAAGTTGCGGTTGGAGCGTTTGCGGTTGATTAAAGGGTGGTTTGATAAGTACCTGTAGGGCAATCCAGTCTTTTCCCTTTCTTTTGTCGTATAATGAGGGAGTCTTCCTTCTTTTAGTGCGTTTCAGGAAGTCTCCGCGTACGTATTTGATGAAACCTGGACGAAAGGAAAGCAACATGGCAGAAAGTGTGTACAAGGTAATCGCGCTGGTGGGCACCAGCAGCGAGTCGTGGGAGAAGGCGGCCGCAGCCGCCATTGAGCGTGCTTCACAGACGTTGCGGGACCTGCGGGTTGGCCGCATTATCGAGCAAGATGTTCACATCGAACCTGGGAAGCCTCTGTCCTACCGCGTGAAGATGGAGCTCTCGTTCAAGTACGAGGGTGGTGATTGAAGTTAAGCAGGGCACCCGGTAGAGTGCCGATTTATCGAGCACGTGGGTGCCCCTACCACGATCCCAACCACGTCTGCAAATAGAGGGTGGTAGGGGCACCCCTTGCGGGTGCCCTGCTGGGCTGGCACGACCCTGGAATTTTCCAGCGCTTACTTGACTTGACGGCTGTGGAGCGACCATTGCGATTGCCCTGACCTCCGATTTTCGGAGGAATCCATTCCTCGCAAATTATGGCTGCAACTTCCCGAGTTTATCAACTTCGGTAAACCAGAGGGTATGGTTGGTATCCATTAGCAGGCCAATCGGTAAACTGCCACTGGTAGGAATATGATAGTAGATAAAACGGTTGGCAGCAACATCGAGACGCGCAATCACATTTTCTGCTGGCACTGTTACCCATACTTCGCCTGTTAGAGTCACAACCAGCCCGTAGAGTCCACCTGAATTGCCCCCTGTAGATGGTGCATAGTAGGGGGTAAAGGTGCCAGTCTGCGGATCGAGCCTGAGCAAGAGACCAGAGCTAAATGAAGTAATCCAGATGATCCCATGAGAATCGCTAGCAATCTCCATAAGTGGGGTATTTGGTCCCGGCGGAGTGAAGAACGAAATCTTGCCCGTTGTCGGGTCAAGGCGGCCCACATGGTTGTTCGTCGCCTCAGTAAACCATAGCATGCCCTGTGGATCAACCGTTATACCATAGGGATTAAGCTCCTGCACAGTCTTTTTTGGGGAGACGGGATAGTGCTGAATGAGGCCAGTGCGAGTATCGAGTCGTCCTATTGAGTCAGCGTTTAATTCGGTGAACCACAGATTACCGTGTGTATCGAACGCCAAATCGTTGGGTGCGCTTGGCAAAGAGAGTGTCTTGCCGGGATTGCCAGGATCAGGTTTTGTGAGTATGGGTAGTGGGTAGGTCTGGAATTGTTTGGTGTCAGGGAAATAGTGTCCAATGTAGTTGGCATATTGTTCAGCAAACCAGATCGTATCGTCCGATGCCACCGCCACTTCCATAATCCCAAAGTGCCCATGAGGTGGCGTTATTTGCTGAAACGTCTGTGTACGAGGGTCAAAGACGGCGAGATTGTTCCGACCCATTTCTCCAAACCAGATGCGCCCGTGGTGGTCAATCGCCGGACGCATCATCTGGCTGTCCGACTGTGGTAACGGGTATTCATGAAAATTTCCTGTAGCCATAATGGCAGGCGTAGTATTTGGCTGCGTATTCGCTGATGGTGTATCAATGGGTCCAGTAGCAGTTGACGACAGGCCAGTGTCACCGCAGGCCGCAAGGAGGAAGCTGAGGAACAAGAAAGGAAACAAAAACCAGCAGGGAGAGATGCGCGAGGAGTGGTGGGGCGGGGAATGGAGTATCCCAAATGTGCTCCTAGAAGCCCCCCAGGCTTCTTTGCCCCTTGTGGGTGTCGTGGCAGGGGATTGCCCTGCTATGATGTTCACGCTTGTCCTTGACCTCTTCATGCTTTCTCCAGTTGCCCGTACACTACTTGCTACATTCTTATTTACGTTTCAATGTTACGAGCAAAATGAACCTATCCCACTTCTTGTCACGAATCTATGTTCCCATCTTATGCATGTTGACAAATTATGGATGTTGACAAAATAATCGGACAGTGACTGGCCGATAAATCGGCGGTGGGCAGCGATAAATCGGCCCCTACAGTGTGGCCGGATTAATTTGTCAATTTACATAATCGGACAGCGACTGGCCGATAAATCGGCCCCTACGGTCTGGCCGGAGTATTTTGTCAATCTGCATTAGAGGTCAATGCCGTACTCTTTCCAGCGTTTTGTGACCAGGTCAACGGTTTGCGAGTCCATCACAATATCGGGAGGCCAGGGACGTGGGTGTCCTTCCTCTGGAAATTTGGCGGTGGCGTCAAAGCCCATCTTCCAACCGAACTTCTCGAAGGGTGAAGAGTGGTCGAGCGCATCAACTGGACCATCAACCATCAGGGTATCGCGCTTGGGATCAACGTTGTTGCCGAAACGAAAGAGGACTTCACGCAGGTTCTGCACATTCACATCCTCATCGACCACGATGATGAATTTGGAGAGCATCAGTAGCATCATTCCCCAGATGGCACACATCACCTTTTTCGCCTGCCCTGGATAGCGCTTCTTGATGGAGACGATCACAACGTTGTGGAAGCCGCCTTCGATGGGCATGTTCATGTCAACGACTTCGGGCAAAACGACCTTGAGCAGTTGCAGGAAGAAGCGTTCGGTTGCCTTACCCAGGTAAGCATCTTCCATTGGAGGCTTGCCGACAATCGTTGTCGCGTAAATGGGGTTGCGTCGATGGGTGATAGCAGTCAGGTGCATTACTGGATAGGGTTCGAGAGGTGTGTAATGTCCGGTGTGGTCACCGAAAGGACCTTCAGGACGCAGCTCATTAGTATCGACATAGCCCTCCAGGACGATTTCTGCGCTGGCAGGCACTTGCACGTCTACCGTCTTGCACTGTACTACTTCGACTGGCTTGTGCCGCAGGAAGCCAGCAAAGAGCAGTTCGTCAATCCCTGGCGGCAGTGGTGCGCTTGCAGCATAGACGCTGGCGGGTTCTGCACCGATGACCACGGCCACTTCCATGCGACGATGTTGGCGAGCTGCATCCCGGAAATGGGCTGCTCCACCTTTGTGAATCTGCCAGTGCATACCGACGGTCTTCTCATCGTAAAGTTGGACACGGTACATGCCGATGTTACGCTTGTTTGTAATCGGGTCTTTGCTGTGACACATTGTCAGGGTGATATAGCGTCCACCATCCTCCGGCCAGCACTTGAGGATGGGGAACTTGCCCACATCGATGTTGTCAGTGATCACCACCTCCTGGCAAGGAGCATGGCTGACTGGTTTTGGGCCAATACGGGCCAGTTCTGCCAGCTCTGGTAGGAGCTTGATTTTATCCATAAGGCCCTCTGGTGGTCGGTTCTGTACGATGTCGAGCCATTTTTTTACGCGATCACCCAGTTCATTGAGGTTGTTCACCCCCAGTGCCCAGGACGTGCGCTCTTCGCTGCCAAACAGGTTGATAACGACCGGGGTATCGTAACCGACCACATTCTCGAAGAGTAAAGCAGGCCCACCTGCTTTGCTCACCCTGTCGGTAATCTCGGTAATCTCGAGTTCGCAAGAGACGGGGGCCTTAATGCGTTTCAATTGTCCTTTTTTTTCGAGGAGGGTGATGAACTCGCGCAGATCTTGAAATGCCATCAGAGAATATCCTTTATTTCACGATGCCACAAATACCATCCTCAACCAGGTAGGTCAGACGGGCGTAGACTAAGGTATTCTGCCAGTCCCGCGTTTGTGCATCGGGTAAACCCTCCAATTCGACTCGGAGGTAATTATCGGTTAGTCCTTCCCAGCGACCATGTTTACAACTCTCGATGAGTACCTGTACTGTTTGACCCAGGAACTGTTCACGGAAGCGGCGGCTATCTTCGTCATTCAGTCGAAGCAATCGTTCGCTGCGAGCCTTTTTTACCGCATCTGGAATTTGTCCGCGCATACGTGCGGCAGCTGTACCCTGGCGTGATGAGTAGCGGAAGATGTGTGCCTTGGCGAATTGCAGTTCGGTGGCAAGCTGATAAGTCTGCTCAAAATCTTCATCGGTCTCACCTGGGAAGCCCGTGATGATATCGGTGCTGATGGCGATACCAGGTACGAGTCGCTTAGCAGTGGTAACGATGGTACGGTAGCGTGCACTATTGTAGCGACGGGCCATGCGCCGCAAGATGGTATCCGAGCCGCTCTGCATCGGCAGGTGGAGATGGCGGCACATGCGAGGATTATCCCACAACTCCAGCCACTCAAGACGAAAATCTTCTGGCTCCAGTGAAGAGACACGGATGCGTGGGATATCCGTGTCTCTCAGCAGAGCAGCGATCAAATCGCCAAGATTACGCTGTTCGTCCCCGTCAGGATGATAGTCTCCCAGGTGGATGCCTGTAAGCACGATTTCCTTAAAACCTGCGCGGACCTTGCGCCGTACATGCTCTACTACGGACTCAATACTACGACTCCGCGATTTTCCCCGTACATAGGGGACAATGCAATAGGTGCAACGATTATCACAGCCATCCTGCACCTTCATCTGGACGCGGGTGCGTGATAGGTGTCCATTGGCATGATTTGCCTCACCCTCAACGAAAGGCGAAAGGCGAGCTGGATTATCTGGCTGTGGGTCTTCCTCCAGATCGGGAAGGGCAAGCGATTGATCTTCCTCAAACTGGTTACTATCACTTGTCTCTGGCTCCCACCTCTGTTTGATAGCCTCTACCAACGAATCCTTACCACTATTACCCACCACCAGATCAACACCGGGTAGAGCTGCAACCGCGTTGGGATTCAGTTCCGCATAGCAGCCAGTGACAACCAGGAACGCATCTGGATGGCGACGACGGGCCTGGCTGATCATTTGACGTGAACTGCGATCACCCAGGTGCGTTACCGTGCAGGTGTTGACGATGTAGATGTCAGCAACTTCGCTGAAGTCACGTTGTACGAAGCCAGCAGCGCTCAACTGCTCGCCAATGGCTTCGCTATCAGCTTGATTGACCTTGCACCCAAGAGTAGCTACTGCAAAGGTTGTTTCGGATGATGGATGATCATGCATACTAAAAGCTTTCCTGGTGTACCTTCTTTATAGCATGGCACAGCTTACAGGTGCCCATATTATTGTGTTCGTACTTTACTCGTTTTTCTATGCTGGATTATAACGCATCGTCCTCTGTTGGGGTAGTAGGAGGATTTGGTGTATTTTGATGAGTTTCCTCTGTATCTGTGTAATGGGGCATTGGTCCCATTGGCGGGTAGGTATATATAGGCGGTTCGACAAGCGTCTTCTGAACGAGGGGAAGCACAAACAAGATGTTGCCCAATCCAAAGAGCGTTCCAGTGAGGATGCGCAACTCTGCGGTACTCTCCCGCAAGCCAAGTAACTGTGTTACGCCATCAATAGCCATCGGTAGACACATCAGAACCCAGAGCCACCAGGGGATGCCTGGTAATCGTTTTTTGCTCAGGACAAAGATCAGGCTACCCACGAACATGGAGCTATAGATGGAGAGGTTGCGTCCACACAGACCGATCTGGTGCCCGAAAATGTAGAATGAATGCGATGGCACCTGCGCACAGATCCAGTGCAGTGAGAAGAAGAGCGGTTTGGCGATGGCGTCAAGTCCAAAGTAGGAGAGGAAAGGAATGGAAAGGGCTGTGAATACAATCAGGCCCAGCACAAAGGTAAGGCAAAGTGCCCAGTATTTCAACAGGAAGTTGCTAAGGTGAGAACCAAGGCTCTGCAAAAATCGGACAAACGGATGCTTCTGTGCTGGAGCGGGAAGCATAAGTCCGCTACTTCTATGTTTAATCTGCTGTATCGCCATAAAATTCTTCCTTAATGCATCATCACCCCACCTTTTGGGGAAAGGAGAAAAAGCGGGGGCACCCCGCGCCCCGGCAGAGGCTTCGCCCCCTGCACCCCCATTAGTGAAAGGCCCTGACCAGGTCTCGGTATTCGATACGTCCTTCCAGGAGTGTCTCGCCATCGATGATAATCACGGGAATGCGATAACGATATTGCTCAAAGATGTTTGGATCGCTACGGATGTCAATCTCTGTGAGTTCAAAATCCGTTTCTGCCGCTATGTCATCAAGCATGTCGCGTGCATCTTCACACAAATGGCAACCGGCTTTTGTATAGAATGTCACCTCTGCTCGTGATGTTTCTGTTGACCTGCTCATTTGGGTTGCTCCAAACCTCTATTGGCTTATTATAGCACAACATGGTGCAATCATAGCACGGTTCTTCGGCGTTGGCCAGGGCGATGTAAAAGTCGTCACAAAGCAGGAGTGCAGAGGGCGGCAGCCCTTTGCCGGAGCGCGAGGTGTCCTCGCACAACTCCTCCTTCCTCCTTCGCCGCCTGTAGAGTGCGGATTTATCCAGCACGTGCGGCAAAACAGAACTTGTAAATCGCCCTGGGCGTTGGCAAAACTCTTGCTTTCATATCGATTGGTAGCTATACTTGGGACAAGAGATTCAGTTATCTTCTCCAACGTACAAAGGAGTACTGTCATGGCATCCATATGGAGTTCACATCGACCGGGCGCCTTGCGGTCGCCCAGCAAATTTCCTCTGCTACTCGTTCTTCTAGTATTTTTAATCACCCCTCTTGCTTCCTGTGGAGGCTCCGGCACCCCGCAGGAACAGACCATCTCAGTGACCGACAACGATTTTACCCCGAAGGAACTCCATATCAGCGTCGGTCAGACCGTTTACTGGATAAACCATGGTCAGTCACCTCATACCGTCACAGCCGATAACGGTAGTTTTGACTCAGGCACGTTCAACACTGATGCAATGTATACGCATACCTTTACCACACCAGGGCGCTATCCCTATTACTGTACATTGCATGGTGGGGCTGGGGGTGTTGGAATGGCTGGAGTGATCGTCGTTGGAAATGCCTCAAGTACGAACATCAGCGTCGCCGACATTGTCTCGCACTCCCAATTCCATGCTCGCACGTCCCCCTACACTATTTTGCATGTGCCAGCAGATTTTCCGACTATCCAGAAGGCGGTCGATACTGCTAAACCCGGCGATATGGTCATGATCGATCCTGGTGTCTACCACGAGGCTGTCACAGTGCATACTCCACATATAACCATTCGAGGGCGTGACCGGCAAAGTGTTATTATGGAAGGGGACTTCAAGCTCAGCAATGCATTTAAGGTTGTCGATGGAACCGATGGTGTCGTGATTGAGAATATGACTGCCCGCCATTATGTTGGGAATGGTTTCTTCTGGGATGGCGTGAATGGATATCGTGGAAGTTACCTGACAGCCTATGCCAATGGAGACTATGGCGTCTACGCCTACGACTCGGTGATGGGGCAGTTTGACCACGATTATGCAGCAGGACATCCCGACTCGGGCTTTTACATTGGGCAGTGCCATCCCTGTCATGCCATTATCGCAGATGTGATCTCGGAAGGAAATGCCCTGGGCTACTCCGGCACGAATGCTGGCGGCGACCTGGTTATTCGTGATTCGATCTGGCGGAACAATATGTCGGGCATTACTCCTAACACGCTCGACTCCGAGAAATATCCTCCAGAGGACGGAACCACCATCATCAACAACCTTATCGAAAATAATAGCAACTACAATGCCCCCACGGGTAAATCTGAGTATCCATCGATTGGGAACGGCATCGTCATTGCTGGCGGCAATAATAATGTCATTGTCGGCAACCGTATCAATGGTCACATCTATTACGGCGTTCTGATCGTGCCAAACATCGACCAGAACTTCTGGGAGCCGAGTGGGAATGTCGTCAAGGGTAATATCATCACCAACTCTGGTGTAGCAGACCTGGCATTGGCAGCACTCTCGGCTGGAAATAACTGTTTCTCTGGCAATATGGTTGGACGCACCGTGCCACCTTTCCTCCAGACAACCCATGCCTGTGGTTCTCTCCTTGCCTATGCCGGTGGAGGTGATCCCAGTGTCACTGTGATACTTTTTGATCACTTCATGCAAATATCCCAGGGACGTGTCAAGATAGCCGATTGGAAGAAAGGCATTGAACCTGCGGATGCTAAAAATCAACCAGGCATGCCGGATACAACCATTGACCCACAAGGAATCTTCACTCCAATAGAAGGGAAACCAGATATGACAATCTCCGCAACAACCATTTCGCCAGGCATCACCCTGGGTGGTCTCGGCCTGGCAAACCCATTTTTTGAAGTGTTACTGGGCTTCTACGCCTACTTCTTGCCTCTCGCTCTCTACGGAGCCTGGATTAGCGTTGCCACCTGGGATATTGTGCGCCGTACCGATTTGAAAGATCGTGCTCGCATAGGTTGGATGGCAGTTGTCTACCTGATTCCCGTGCTAGGTCCGTTGGCCTACTTCCTGTTTGGCAAGTCAGAAATTTCACGGAACATCAGGTTAGCCCTGGCGATTGGTGCACCTCTGGTATACCTGGTGCTCTTAGTGGTCTTGCTATTCACGGTTTCATAGAGCTAACCTGACATCCCCTCAGAAAGCGGGGCACCCTGTCTGGGGGACAGGTAATAGGGGCAGAGCCCCTGCCGGAGCGCGAGGTGTCCTCGCTCTCTCCCTCTTCCCGGAGCGGGCCGCAGGCCCACCCGAAAAATTATGCGTGGATGTCAAAACCTACCCAGCTGACAAAAGAGGAGTTTCTGTAGGCATCTGCTTCTAGAAACTCCTCTATTTATTTTTTTGGGAAGAGCCATGATTAGTCGTCAATAGGAGTAGATGCAAAATCATGAGAGAATTTTTAAGTGTTTTGAATGCAAATCATTCGAGAATGAAGAAGCTTCCATTTCTAGAAAGGAACTTCCTGAACATGCATAATTTTTTCCTGCCACCTCTTCCTATTTTGATGAATTTTAACAACCAAAACCGATACTGTCATGCTGAGCGCAGCGAAGCATCTCGCGGCCCATCGAGAGAGACCCTTCGCTGCGCTCAGGGTGACAAAAATATTACCGATCTTGCTTATTAAACTTCATTAATCGTTTTGATATGAGACATACTATTTCGTCCATATAATTAGAGGAAGATGCTCTTTGAGATAAGATCACGTCAATTCATATCTAAAGTATTGCATAATTCTTAGGATTTATGTATAATTAATCGTATACAAATTGCGAAGTAACAAATCAAAATACGTGTTTATAGTGAAAACCTTCTGGCGTGTCTTTTGTAGGAAAGAACATCATCCGTGAGGAGAGACAGGCAGACGAAAGAGGAAGATCATGCTAGAACTGAGTAGTAATTTACGGTCAAGTATTCGACCCGTTGCAGAACGATTGGTTCAGCAGTGTGGACAGGGAATACTGACGGTAGAACAACTAACAGAACAGATTGCTCAGGATTGGGAAGTTCGGTACATGCATGAGGATGATCCTTCACCATCCGAACTGACTCGGATAGGCCAGCGCATCTGTAGCCTGGCATTGTATGCAGCATGGCGCTCGACTGACAGGAGGCATCGTGACTGTGCCTTTGCCAATCTCAAGCGTTATTTGGAGGGAGCGTTGCAGTACCTCCTTTATGAGAAGTCTCTGCAACAGTGTACTGATGCTTATGAGGAAGTATTGCAGCAAACGCTCCTGGAACTACATGTTAATCTTGTTTGTCACTCATCTCCTGGTCCGACGGATCCCGCCGCATTTCTGGGATGGGCCAAATCTATATTAGTTCATCAAACATCCGCCTTTTTCCGGGGGAAACGTAGACGTGATATTTGTGATACAATTGAGGTACATTCTGCTGAGGAATGTACTGACAATGGCAATCATGACCCCGAGAGCCATGTGTTAGAGGGGGAATTCCAACAAGCTGTTAGAAATGCTATTGGCTTGTTACGTAAACAGCACTATCAACAGGTAATCTTGTACATTCATCTTGGAGGTATGAAGCCGAGTGAAGTGGCCCATCACCTGCAGGTACGAGAACAAGATATCTACGTTTGGCATAGTCGAGCATTAAAGGCGCTACGCAACAATCCAGAGGTGAAGAAGGCCTTGCAACCATGGCTGGCTGACGAACCTCGCGAGTGATAAATGTTCCGTCGCGTTCGTTGCTCATAGTAGAAAAGCGGAATCTACTAACGCATGAGGTAAAGCGCGATGGGATGCGAGAAACTGAATCAGCTACTAGATACTGGTGCGCAAGAAAAAATCTTCAGCGATGAGATAGCTTCCCATATCCGTACTTGTCCCCAATGTCGTCATGGAATAGCACGTCTCTCTCAGGCAGTCATTGGGCATGATTCAAACAGTTGCGAATTCTACCGTTCTCGCTTCCCCACCTACTACGAGGCCACCCATCCCGATCATCCATTGGTTTCGATGCCCACTGGCGAGCTCGTTGATATGGCAGAACACCTCGGAACTTGCGCCGCCTGTCATGAAGAGTTTGAGATGTTTGTGCTACTTTCCCATTGGGAAGAGCAAGTGTTGTAAGAAGTATCCCAGGTGCTTGTTCTCGCTTGCAAGCGAGAACAAGCACCTGGGATACTTCTATATATTCTCACGTGCCCTTGCCCGTTCATGCTGGGTAAGATAGCGTTTTCGCAGGCGGATATTCTTAGGCGTGACCTCGACCAGTTCGTCGTTATTAATAAAGTCTAACGCTTGCTCCAGGCTAAGGATAACTGGTGGAGTCAGGCGCACTGCAATATCAGAGGTCGAGGAGCGGATATTCGTCTTCTGTTTCTCCTTGCACACGTTGACGGTCATATCAGCCGGACGTGTGTTCAGTCCAATAATCATCCCCTCGTAGACAGGAGTGCCTGGTTCGATAAAGGTGTTGCCATGCTGCTGAGCATTGTTGAGTCCATAGGTTACAGCTGCCCCGGTTTCAGAGGCAATCAGCACTCCCATGCGGGTCGAGCCAATTTTGCCCATCCAGGGTTTGTAGCCGATCAATAAGCTGCTCATGGCTCCATTCCCCTGCGTCAACGTCAGGAATGCGTTGCGGAAGCCGATCAATCCTCGTGTTGGTATATGATACTCCAGGCGCACACTGCCGGATCCGTCATGGATCATGTTCGTGAGCACAGCTTTCCGTGGAGCCAGGGCTTCTGTTACGATACCAATATAGGTGTCCCTGGTGATATCGATCACGAGATGCTCGATCGGTTCAAGGACGCTCCCATTCTCTCCCTCTTTAGTAATCACCTCTGGGCGTGAGACCTGGAACTCGTACCCCTCGCGGCGCATCGTTTCAATCAGCACGGAGAGGTGCAGTTCGCCACGGCCCGAAACGATGAACTCGTCTGGTGTGTTCCCATCCACCACGCGCAGACTGACATTTGTCTCCAATTCACGATAGAGACGCGCTCGCAACTGGCGAGATGTAGGAAACTTCCCCTCGCGTCCGGCGAACGGGCTGGTATTCACACTGAAGGTCATCCGCAGTGTCGGTTGTGTGATGGCGATGGTCGGTAAGGCTTCAGGCGTCTCCAGGTCTGCAATCGTTTCTCCAATGTTGGCATCGGGGATACCTGTCAACGCCACGATATCTCCGGCCAGCGCCTCCGCAACTTCAACACGTTGCAGTCCCTTATAGGTCAGCACAAGATTGACCTTCTGGCGTGATACTCCTCCATCGCGATTGATACGTGCCACAAAGCTGTTAGGAGTGATGCGCCCGCGTACGATTCGCCCGATAGCATACTTCCCTTTGTAGTCGTCATAGTCGAGGGCAGCGACCAGCATCTGTAGGGGAGCCTGTAAGTCTACCTTTGGCGCTGGCACAGTATTGATAATCGTCTCGAAGAGTGGCTCCAGGTCCCGTCGCTCATCGTCTGGATGGTACATGGCTACGCCGTCGCGCCCGACGGCGTAGAGCACAGGGAAATTCAGGTGTGCATCGGTTGTTGCTAATTCCAGGAAGAGATCCTGGGTCTGTTCCAGTACCTGCTCAATACGTGCATCCTTGCGATCGATCTTGTTGATAACCACGATAGGTTGCAAGTTGAGTTCCAGGGCCTTCTGCAGCACGAAGCGAGTCTGCGGCATTGGACCTTCCGCCGCATCGATAAGCAAGAGACAGCCATCGGCCATGTTCAAGACGCGCTCAACTTCACCTCCGAAGTCGGCATGTCCCGGTGTGTCGATAATATTGATTTTAATGCCACGATAGGTGATAGCCGTGTTTTTTGCAACAATTGTGATGCCCCGCTCGCGTTCCTGGTCATTAGAATCCATGATAAGTTCGCCCACCTGCTGATTCTCACGGAAGATATGGCTCTGTTTGAGCAGGCCATCGATCAACGTAGTTTTCCCATGATCGACGTGGGCAATGATGGCAACGTTGCGAATGTCTGAGCGCTCTACAAAGTTTTCTGTCTGGGTCATAGTCTTTATAGTCTTTATAGTCTGCATAATTCCTGCTGTAGGGGCCCAATTCATTGCGCCCACTCCACCTCAAACGCATAAGAAAACCGGACGGCTACTGTCGCCCGGCAGATAAGTCGATAAGTTCACTTTCTTTCAGATTACATTGTATCTGTTCCACGGGATTACGTCAAGTTTGATCTTCTGACATCCAGGGCGATTTAAAAGTCGCGTGAACGAGCGTGATTTGATCTGTTACATCATTAAATTTGACCTCAGTTGACTCGACTTTTACATAGCCCTGTCTGACATCCCCTCATAAATCAGACAAGTGACTCTGCTAGCATATTGGGAAGGATGACCTCGTTCGGTACCGAACATACTGCTATCTTTGATCTACTTTGATCCCATTCCGAGTAATGAGTGGATGTCAAGCCTAATGACTATTGAGCAAATATCTTGAGAACCTTGAATTTTTGCCTCTACTCATGCATAATGCATAAGAAATATTATTGAAGAGGCTTATGCCTTATTTTAGCCAGGGAAGAGAAAAATGGGAACTAAGCATCGATATCAGATAGTAATCTCGAACCAATATCTTGGGATGACCAGGGTTATTACGGGAATAAGCAGAACTGAGGTAGATTTTAAAGTTGATCAGCAACTTGCAAAATGGGGAGAGCAAGAAGCGAAGAAAAGAGCGCAAGATCGCTTACTTGATCTCAAGTCACAAGCAGAGCGAGATAGTCAGAATGCACAAGAACGATTGGCTGTTTTGCGTGGACTCTTGTCTAGAGGCTTGAAGATGCCCAAGAAATTCGATTGGAGTAGTGAGAAAAATAAGAGACCTTATCCTCCTTTCGAATTTGGGGAGTCTCCCCCTACATATCAGCAGGTAGCCCAGGTGCTCCAGATCCCGCCTCGAAGACCAATTATTGAAGCAATCTTTTCTGGTCTCCGTAAAAAACGTGAGGATATGGAAGCAAAAGCTCAGAATGAACTTAGTACGTTAAGTGCACAGTACAAAACCCGTCAAGCTGAAGCATTCCAAATATATGAGGCTAGACGACGTGCTTATGAGCAAGAAAGAGCTAGTTACAACGCTTCAATTGACGAAAAGCAGAAGTTATTTGAGTGGGGAGATGCTGAGATCATTACTTGGTTTCTCAAACGAATCCTCGATAGCTTAGATTTTCCCGAAGGATATGGTAAAGATGTTGAGGTTGCGTTCGACTCTGCAAGCGGTACAGCTGTCGTCTCAATGCAGTTACCAAGTCCTATTGAAGTACCTCGGATTAGTGGTTACAAGTTTGTAGCTAGTCGGAAGTCTATAGATCAGATTGAGTTGAAACAGAAGGAGTTCGAGGCGCTTTACGACTCCCTGATCTACCAAATGGCTTTGCTGACAATTTACAGGTGCTTTCGTGAGGTTTATACCGCATCTCTTCTTTCTATAGTTTTCAATGGTTGGGCTACTGGAGTTGATCGGTCAACTGGCAATGAGTTCACATCATGCATCCTTTCAGTGCAAGCAGCTCGTGAAGTTTTTCTGGCAATCAACTTAGAAAAAGTAGATCCGAGAGAATGTATTAGAAGTCTTAAAGGACTTGTAGCAGGCCCGTTAGCCCAACTTGCACCTGTTCGTCCCATCATGGAACTGAATACATCTGACAAGCGTTTTGTTGAATCACGGGAAGTACTAGCAAGTCTGAATGCAACAGACAACCTTGCTGTTATGGATTGGGAGGACTTTGAGCATCTTGTCCGTGAGCTTTTTGCTAGGGTTTTTGGAGAGTACGGCGAAGTTCGTGTCACCCAAGCGAGCCGCGACGGTGGAGTCGATGCAATAGCTTTTGATCCTGATCCAATACGAGGAGGTAAGTACGTTATTCAAGCAAAACGATACAATAAAGTTGTTCCAGTATCCGCAGTTCGAGACCTTTATGGCACAATGATAAACGAGGGAGCGGTGAAGGGTATTCTTGTCACAACAAGTTACTATGGAAATGACTCACGGGAGTTCGTTAAGGATAAACCCATTACACTCATTGATGGACCTAACCTCATACATATGTTTCAGCAGCATGGATATAACGTAAGGATCGAGTTGCAGTAGCTAAGAAATCCTATTCTTCACAATCACTCGGAAGTGACAGATAGCTCAAGTTCGGAAGTAACATAGTGAGGTATATGTTATTCTCCCGCCTTGTAGCCCTAACCATGCGGTATCTGATACGTCTCCAATGCGTGACCCGAAGTCCTGCTTAGAGCTTCATCGATGTTAGTACAAGCGGTAATCCAAGAGAGGTGCGTAAATGCCTGAGGGAGTTGCCCAGGGCTTCACCTGTGGAGCCAACCCCCTCGGCGTATAGTTCGACATGATTACACTACGTCAGAGTGTAGAACCCCATTTGTTGCGCCACTGATTAATAGATACGCCTGGCTGTGGCATAATGGTGATAGTAAACTTATGTCGAGAGGAAGTAAAGGATCTCACATTACTCAGGAGTATCCCTATGTCATCACCCATACGCATCTTAGCCGTCGATGTCGGCACCGGAACCCAGGACATCCTGCTCTTCGAGAGCGGCAAAACCATAGAGAACAATCTTAAACTGGTCATGCCCTCCCCAACTGTCATCATAGCTGAACGCATCAAACGCGCAACTGAACGTGGTCAACCGATACTATTAACAGGCGTCACGATGGGTGGAGGTCCCTGTCACTGGGCGGCACGCGACCATGCGCTGGCTGGCTATCCTGTCGCTGTGACACCGGAGGCCGGACGCACCTTTGATGATGACCTGGCGATGGTAGAGCAGATGGGCTTTAAGATCATCGATGAGGCAGAAGCTGCGCGACGAGCCGAGAATCCTGCGATATTACATATCGAACTACAGGACTTTGATGCTCCCGCTATCATCACTGCCTTGCGAGCTTTCGATGTTGATGGAGCGGCTCCTCCAGGAGTCAGCGACCGGCGTTTCCGTTTCAACTTCATCACGGAAACGGTACAACGCAATCCTGTCCCCAGTGCTTTCGCCTATCCCGCTCAGGAGATACCTGCTGACCTGACCCGTTTACGTGCGATTACGAACAGTGCAGCCCGTTACTTAGAGTTAAGTGGCTCCGACCCACGTACACCACTACTGTTAATGGATACTGGCTCAGCAGCAGCCCTGGGGGCGTTAGAGGATCCTCTTGTACGGAAACAGCAGAATAGTTTGCTCTGCAATATCGGTAACTTCCACACGCTTGCTTTCCACCTTGTGGAGGGCAAAATAGCCGGAATTTTTGAGCACCACACGGGAGAGATAGACCGACCCAGGCTTGAGCAAATACTCGTCAAGTTAGCGAATGGGACGCTGACAAACGAAGAGGTTTTCAATACGAGCGGGCATGGAGCGCTGGTACTTCACGATGCTAAAGTTGATGGCGAGACTTTCCCCTTCCTGGCTGTTACTGGCCCCAGGCGCGAGATGCTACGCGGTTCAGCATTGCATCCGTATGAGGCCACTCCTCACGGGGACATGATGCTGGCTGGTTGCTTTGGTCTGCTGCGTGCCTTTGCAGACCGCGATCCACAAATGGCATCGCTGATTGAGCCCTCACTGCTCGTTGCCACGTAGGGCCAGGAAGGTGCGTGGGGCAGGGAGGCAGGGCATGATGAAATGTAGCGACATCCCTTGCACCCTCTCCGGGGGAGAGGTAATAGCAAGGAAGCCTGGGGCGCTTCCAGGAGTGGGGAGGCTGGGGCTAGTCGTTGGGTCTGAGACAATGTGCTATGGTCTACTGCGGAGATCTGAGGGGGTAGGAACAGTAACAACAAATTTGGATAATGCCAGGCAAATTTCCCCTCTCTGTGGAAGATGGTGGAACCGACGGACTTGTGGTAGAATAGCCCTTGAGATGGTGTGTTCACCAGGAGGTGGCCGATGAGATCAGCCGTCAAAATGACGCTTGAGGTGACAAAGGAACAGGCAGTCATCTTGGATTCCCAATCGAAGATTGCCAACTGGCTCTACAATCGCCTGCTTGAGCGTGCCAATGACTTGCGGAAACAGTATCGCGAGAGCCAGAACCCAGAGGTTGGCAGGACCCTCTACACCGAACGTGGCCTGCGCGACCTCATCCCCGATCTCAAAGCCGAGCACCCGTTTCTCAAAGCGGTCTACTCCTCCGTCCTCAAAAATGCCGCCCTCCGGCTCTCCAAGGCTATCAGGGATTACCAGGATGGCATACACGGGCGGCGCGCCAATAGGGTGCGCTGGCCCAAGTTCCGTGCCTGGAAACGCAAATGGTTTTCCTTGCAGTATGACGAACCACACAAGGGCTATGCGCTCTGCGGGCGTCGCCTCACCCTCACCCTGGGCAAAGATGCCGCCGGCAAGCAATTAACCCTTGTGCTTGAGTTGGCACAAATGCTTCCGCCTTGGGTGAACCGAGAGCACCTTCGCCAATGTCGGATAGTAAAGGAAGGCCATCTCTACAGCGTGATCTTCACCGTTGAGCGGCAACT
>WNGG01004034.1_pt1 | contig 26013 bp, 25 predicted proteins | sample 5400661 | NCBI WGS metagenome assembly WNGG01 (sample SAMN13153372, study PRJNA577476) | soil metagenome | isolation source: 100 cm soil or saprolite under Garry oak tree replicate 1 | place: USA:California | collected 2016-06-15
CGGTATTTCGCAGACTGGCACTCGCTGCTTCGGTATCACTGAAGTTGGTGTGATGTACGGCGACCCCACGCTCGCGGCAGTTCCAAACACCCGGGCGCTGATTGTTGCCGCCCCAATGGTAGCACTCGGCAACTAATTGTAAGCGGCCAAGATCTTCGACGGGGTGGAGTGCAGGCACTCCGCCCCTTTATTTTAAGGACAGTTGGAGAAGAAACGAAATAGAGTTATGGGACGCGCACAACCTCAAAAAGGATTCTCTCTAATTGAGCTTCTGATTGTCGTAGCTATTATCGGCATTATCGCAGCTATCGCCATCCCGAACCTGCTCGCGTCCAGGCGTGCCGCCAATGAGGGTTCCGCGCAATCGTCCTTGCGCACAATCCAAAGTTGTGAACTGACCTACCAAGCTTCGTTGGGCCAGGGCGATTATGGGGATTTAGGCGCCTTGAGGGGTCAGTTCCTGACAGATAACGTGCTGGGCTCGGGCACCAAGAGCGGCTACAACTTCGCCGCCAACCCAACTGCCGCAGGCGTGCGGCCCGCGCTTTTCTACGCTACGGCCGCTCCCACAATCACGGCAGGATCAGGCCAGACCGGCACACGACGATTTGGTATCACCGAGGACGGCGTGATGCATGGCGATAACGCAGCGCTCACGGCTTACGCTGATGAAGCCGCGGTAAGAGCCGCCCCATTTACCGGAAACTAGTCCGGGCAACAAGGCCTACGCTGGTGCGGAGGGAGTGAACGGCTCCGCTCCGCATTTTTGGCTTAAACAAGAATGGCTTATGGCTACAAACGCAGTTTCGGTTTTCGAAGCAGGAATTTCGCCAAACAAATTTTCGCCTAACGCGACGAGGCTGCTCGCGGTAGTCATTGCTTCGGCACTGATCATCGCGCCCGCGCTTATTTACGGCGTTCCTTCAAACATCGATCTCTTCAACCACTTTCGGTTTGCACTCCCCTTCTATGATGCGCTGCACGGTGGCCACTGGTATCCTGCCTGGCTGGCTGAATCGAATTCTGGATACGGCGATCCCAGTTTTAGATTCTATCCTCCCGCTCTCTATTACCTGCTTGCTCTTGCCAGAGGACTCACGGGTGGCTGGTATGCCGGGACTCTACTGACAGTGACTGCGTTGTCCGTTCTCGGTGGGTTGGGTATGTACTCTTGGGCGCGGTCGATCCTGCCTGCCACTAACGCCGTCTGGGCCGCCGTCTTCTACGCGCTTGCTCCTTACCACGTCAATCAGCTCTATCAGGCTTTCTTGCTGGCAGAATATGCCGGCGCAGCCGTGTTGCCGTTTACATTGGCTTTTGTGGCCAGAGTATGTCGGCACCGGCGCAATCGTGATGTCGCGGGACTAGCCGCTGCCTACGCACTCTTAATCCTCACGCACTTGCCCTTGGCGGTGATCGGTTCGATCGCCATCTCGCTTTATGCACTCTTCTGCCTCGATGGAAATCATTTGCGGCAGACTCTGAAGAAGCTCGCCGTTGCCACAGCGTTAGGACTGGCGGCAAGCTCGATCTATTGGATCAAGATGATTACAGAGCTGGGATGGATTGGCCTCAATAAGGTGGCGCCCGACGCTTCGGTTGACTATCGCTTCAACTTTCTGTTCTCGACGTTTTCACCTGACAACATGAACGTCTGGTGGATGAATATTCTGGCTCTTCTGACGTTCTTCTTGTTCGTACCCGTACTGGCGCTTTTGATTCCCGGCGCAAGAAGGGAATTAGGCGGCTACCAGCTGAAACCCCTTGTGGCATTGGCGTTCCTGTCGCTCTTCATGGCCGTCCCGTTGAGCTATCCGCTTTGGAAGATTCTACCGCCGTTGCAGCAGACACAGTTTCCCTGGCGTTGGCTGGCGATTTTTTCGATCGCGGGGTCGGTGCTTGCGGCCGCGACCTTTCCGCTTTGGTGGCCTAATACATTCCGCATGCGAAGCCCGATCAGGCTGCTGGTTTTTGGAACCATCCTGGTCTCCGTGGTCTTCACACTGGCTCACACCGTGCGGGAAGCTCAATACCGAAATCTTCAGCAGTTCGAAAGTGATCTCCAGTCTGTTCGTGGAACGTCCAGCGTCAACTATTGGATTCCTGTCTGGGCTAACTCGACGCCGAGAACAATGAAGGGCGATGTAGATGCCGACACGCGGTCTGTGACGATCGACTTTTGGGCGGCAGAACATCGTCGCTTTGAAGTTGCTGCCGGCAATGCAATCGATGCGCGTATGCGCACCTTCTACTACCCGCACTGGGTTGCTACCAGCCAGGGCCGCGTCCTTCCCACTCGCCCCGATCGAGACGGCGCGTTGCTTATTTCGCTTCCCGCGGACGCCGTCTCGGTTGACCTGGAATTTCGCGAGCCGCAACGAATCCGTTTCGCGACCGTCTTAAGCGCCATCAGTTGTCTAATCATCGGTGCGCTTGCATTGCCAATCTTTGCGAAAGGTGAGCAATGAGCACAGCCTCTGTAAGACTGAAAGAACAATTGAGGTTGACGTCTGCGGCGCGCGCTGACGTCTCTGACCTCTGCGCTTCAGAGCTGTTGCAAAAAGAGCATTACGATCAGATTTCGCTCGAATACGAAAGTCATTACAGCGACCCGTCGAGCCGCGAATACCGTCGACGATTCATCTACGAGCCAATGTTCGCCGGACTCGATCTCTCGGGCAGGCGTGTCCTGGATGCGATGTGTGGCAGCGGGCAGACGACCGAGTATCTGCTTTCGCTAAGTGCTTTGGTTACCGGACTCGACATCTCAACCGAAGCTATCGCCCGTTTCCGAGCACGGTGGCAGAATTGCGAGGCGGCCTGCCGTTCGCTGCTCGATTCGCGCCTCGAAAGCAACTCTTTTGATTGCGTCGTCGTAGTTGGCGGTCTCCATCATATTCATCCGAACGTCAGCGAAGCCGTGCGAGAGATTCATCGGGTGCTCAAACCCGGCGGCTACTTCTGTTTCATGGAGCCACACCGCGGATCGATTGCTGACATCGTGCGGCAATTCTGGTACAAACACGATCGTTTCTTTTCCGATAACGAAGCGGCGATCGACGTCGGCGCTTTGCAAGGCGAGTTCTCTTCTCACTTCACGTTTAATAGACTACGCTATCTCGGCAACCTAGCTTTCCTGCTCGTCTTAAACTCTCTTATCTTTCGCATCCCTCCGGGCGCGAAGCCCTTCTATTCATCAGCGCTGATGGCTTTGGAATCGCTCGTCAGCAAGGCGCAGGGAAAACTTTCATCCTGCTTTGTCGTTGCCCGTTGGCAGAAGAAGTGATTCCCGGAAGCGGGGCAATCTGTCTACAAAACTGGCTCCTTTGACAAAACTTTGCTTTCGCAAACCACGCTGTTTTGCGCTACAGTAGTCTCCTGTCCAACGGCTCGCGAGATGAGCCGCAAAAGAACTGTGAAAACGGTCGCGGCCACGAGATTGGAAAATCCGGAATCGCCAACACGTGCAGCAGCCTGGCGGCGCATCGCGGCGATCGCCCGCAACGCTTTTCGCGAAGCGGTGCGCGACCGCGTGCTCTACAACCTGGTCCTGTTTGTGCTGTTGCTCATAGTCGGCGCGATCTTTCTCGGTGAGCTCTCGGGTGGCCAGGAACGCAAGGTCATCGTCGATCTTGGACTCAGCGCGATGCTGCTGTTCGGCGTCTTCATCTCGATATTTGTCGGTGTTGGTTTGGTCTATAAAGAGATCGAGCGCCGAACGGTCTATGCCATCTTCTCAAAACCCATCGGCCGCGGCGAATTCCTGCTGGGGAAATACCTTGGTCTTTGTCTGACCTTATTCGTCAATGTGGTAGTGATGGGCGCGGGCGTATCGCTTGCGTTGATCTATGTCAGACGCGGCTGGGATCCGCTGGCGCTACGCATCTGGCCGGCGATCCTGCTCATCTATGTTGAGCTAATGATTCTGACGGGCGTGGCGCTATTGTTCTCTTCCTTTTCCTCGCCCGCGCTGTCGGCTCTGTTGACGTTTTTCCTGTTTCTCATCGGCCATTTCAGCGCGGACTTGAAAAATCTGGCCACCTCGATGGGCAGCACAGGTGCTCGCTGGTTGTTCGGGGCGCTCTATTACCTTCTGCCCAATCTTGCGAATTATAGTTACATCACCCCCGCAGCACACGGCCAGACGCCCGACGCCACCAACGTCCTTGCCGCGCTCCTCTACGCCGTAATCTACATCAGCATGATCCTTGCCTCGGCCACGTTAATCTTTAGTCGTCGCAACTTCAAATGAAGATGGAAGCCAACCTAAAACAAAGCAATTGGACCAGGCGCGACGCCGTGTTGGTCTTCGCGATTATTCTCGGCCTAACGAGCGTTGTCATGACTTCGCACTGGATCGACGCGCGGCGGCCGCCGGTCGATCCAGCTCTGGAAGAGGAAAGACTGTACGTGAACGGTCAGTCCGCGAAACGTTTGAGCTTCGGCTTCAACGGGCTGCTTGCGGACTGGTACTGGATGCGTTCACTTCAATACGTCGGCCGCAAGATCATCAGCCTGCGGAGCGACGTGCCGCTGGATGATCTGGGCTCGCTTAATCTAAAGCTGCTTGCACCACTGCTCGATACCTCGACTACCCTTGATCCGCAGTTCATAGAGCCATACGAATACGCCGCGGTGGTTTTGCCGTCAATAGATGTCAACGAAGCTATTCGCATCACGAAGAAGGGCATTGACGCGAATCCCCTCGCTTGGAGGCTTTATCACCAACTCGGTTACATCTATTGGCAGCAGAGAGATTTCAAGAATGCCGGGGAGATCTACGGCAGAGGCGCCGAAATCCCCGGCGCGCCCGCGTGGATGGAGGCAATGAAGGCGCGCATGGCCGTGGAGGGCGGGAGCCGCGGCACAGCGCGTGAGATTTATCTGCGCATGTATGAACAGGCAGGCGACGATCAGGTAAAAGATATGGCTCGGCGTCGCTTGCTGCAACTGGATTCCCTCGACCAGAGAGACTTAATACGCAACGAGCTGTCCGCGTATTCAAACAAGACTGGACACTGCCCGACGTCCTGGCGGGAGATCGAAGTCCTTTTGCGCGCATCGCGTTTTCAGGTCGACGCCTCAGGCGCTCCGCTTGATCCCTCGGGAACTCCGTATCGGCTGGTGAAGAACGGCTGCGACACTGATCTGGATCCGAAATCCGAAGTGCCGTACAAATAGTTGAACGACAAACCGAAGTTTGCCGGACATTATGCCAATAATTGAAATCGAGAATCTGACGAAGGACTATGACGTGGGCTTTTGGCGCAAGCGCAAGGTGCGCGCGCTGGAGGACCTTTCCCTCTCAATTGAGTCGGGTGAAATCTTTGGCTTACTCGGTGCTAACGGCGCGGGCAAGACTACCACTCTAAAGCTATTGATGCGCTTGATCTATCCGACCGAAGGCAACGCGCGGATCCTGGGTCACGACATTTCAGACGTCGCCATGCATCACCGAATTGGCTATCTACCGGAGAATCCTTACTTCTACGACTACCTGACGGCGCGAGAATTCCTTGAATACTGTGGCGAACTCTTCGGACAGACGCGAGGCGACCGCGGCCGGCGAACCGAGTCTCTTTTAGCGCGAGTGCGCTTGGACGAGAAGAGCTGGAATACTCAGCTGCGAAAGTTCTCGAAAGGAATGCTCCAACGTGTTGGCCTGGCACAGGCTCTGATTAACGATCCCGAAGTGGTCTTTCTCGATGAACCCATGAGCGGACTTGATCCAGTGGGTCGGCGGGAAGTGCGCGATCTGATCGCCGCGCTTCGTCAAGAAGGCAAGACGGTCTTTATGTGCTCGCATATTCTTTCGGACATTGAGGTGCTGTGCGATCGCGTCGCGATTCTGAAGCGCGGCCGACTGGCCCACATAGGCTACCTTGACGAACTGCGGCGCCGCGCAGGCGACAGTAATCTCGTGGAACTTGTGGCAAGCGGCGCGAATGCAGAAACGTTATCGCGTCACTTGCAGGATGGTGAGAGATTCATGGTGAGCTCGACGCCAAGCGGGCTGCGAATTCAGCTTTCCGATGAAGGAGAGGTTGACTCAGTGATTGGAGCACTAAGAAAGGCTGGCGGCAAGCTGGTCTCTATCCAGCCGGTCAGACAGTCCCTTGAAGAACTTTTCCTGGATGATGAGTAGCCGGCACTTTTAGTCTGAAGTGTTTGCACGGTCGGCGATAGACCGCGGTCTGCTTTACTTGAACCTGAAACCGGCAACTTCCATACGGATGTTCGCGCGATCGTCAGTGTTGCTCATTCCATCCAGTACGACCTCGACAACCATTGTCTTATTCGGCTCCAGTTCCGACCGTCGGTCATTAGGCATCACGACAACCGTTCGTTGCTTGACCGGCTTGCCTTGATGATCGACCACCGCCGCCCATACCTCGAGGCCGTTGATTGTTCGTCCCGTAAAGTTTCGCACAGTTGTGCGCAATGTCATTACGATATCGCCCAGGGCCCGTCCTGCCTGATCAGCTTCCGGCTCGTCACAAACTATCAGCTTGCCGTACTTCTCAAATTCCGGTGAACCCGTGCGGATTGCTCCCTCTAGTCGAGCGGGCGTCCTAACGCCACTTCCGCCGGCGCGCATAAGCAAGTAAAACAGACCCGCAACGAGGATCGCCGCAACGATGGCGACGATGATAATCACCTTGCGGCGAGAATCGTCGGCGTTCGCAATTCGTTGTTCGGATGCAATCATCAGGTTCTTAAAACGATTTTAGATTCGTGAAGGCGGATTTGCAATCTAACACTACTCACTGTCGAGCAGAGCCCGAGTCCCTTAGACGCTCACGGCTTCGGAATGTTCCGTTCAATGTCTCCGACTAGCGTGTTCGTCGAATCGAAGCGCTTCGACATCCGCAGGCAAATTTTCGCGCTCAGGATGTGGGCAGCAGATGTTCGAGCAGACTCTCGAGTTGAAGGAAGTCGATTGGCTTGGTGACATATTCGTTGCAGCCCGAAGCCATAGCTGCCGCATGAAAATCAGCAGTATCATGTGCCGTAACAACTACTATCGGCACATCTTTGAGTTCTGGCAGAGTTCGAATCCGTCTGGTGGCCGTAAGACCGTCCATGACGGGTAGACTTAAATCCATAATAACGAGATCGGGGCGACCGTGCTGCGCGATGTTGACAGCCTCTTCCCCGTTAGTGGCTTCCAGGACATCATACCCGGTTATTTCCAGCAACCGTCTCATCATGAAGCGGTTATCTTCAGAGTCCTCAACCAACAGCACCCTGGGGCGATTCTCCATATCGTGCCGCATTGCCTCAGACCCTTGAACTGGAAATGCGTAAGCTGTTTGCAAGATCAACTACCTCCCAAAGTACTCTGCGCATGTGTACGACTAGAATACGCAACACTTTTTTGCTAAGATTCCGCATCGAAACATGACACATGAAACGGGGTGCAGAGGGTTCAATCAGTACAGTAGTCGGGGATAATTCACTCAACGCCTCGTTAAGCAAAGGAGAATGAAAAGAGCCAAGCATTTTATGAAACCCTTAATATCGGAAGATCGGGACAGCGCGACGCTCCAAAACCTGGGCCGAGCTTCCCTGCAAATCATTCACGACATCAAAAACCAACTCAATGGTCTCAAACTCTATGCCACATTCCTGCGAAAGCGTATGGAGAAAGGCGGCCAACCCGCGGACGAACAGGAAACGGTAGCGAAGCTCGTAGCTGGATTGGAACGGGCCGCGAACGATTTGACCGTGCTTGTGCAATATAGCTGTCCGATCGAGCTCCACAAGCAGCCAGGTGTGGACATTCAAAAGATAATGCGAAGTGTTTCGAGCAGCTTAAGAGAGACGGGAACCGGGGATCTAACTTGCTCGCTCGTCATCGATTCCGATCCCGCGCCCCTGATCGGAGAGTTTGATTCCGTAGTGTTAACTGACGCGCTGAAAGCAATCTCTTTGGGTGCTTTGAAGTCGCACCGGCGGAACGATTCCGATCCACTGAGAGTCAGTCTCAGACGGGAAGATCCAACCGCAGTCATCCAATGGGAACCTGTAAGCTTTGAGAACGGCGATCCGTTTCGCTCATTCAACGGCCGCGACGCGATTAAGATGTCGCTGGCGGCAAAGGCCGTGGAAGCCCATGGTGGATCCGCCGAGCAGCAGGAACATCTTTTGCTTGTTCGTTTGCCGCTAGCGCAGGGCTGAGTTTTAGATCGAAAAAGACAGGCTATGAATACGACGAGCACAGTAGTTTCAAGGGAGGAGGAGAAGGTGGAGAACAAGGACGTGCGGATTCTGATCGTTGATGATGAGCCCATGATGACTGATTCACTGCGGCAGCACCTCGAGGAAGAGGGCTACTCAGTAGACACTGCCGCTACTGGGGCGCAGGGTGTCGAGCTATTCGATCAGGGTGGCCACCATCTGGCCATTTGCGACTTGCAACTTCCGGACATGGACGGTCTGGAAGTCATGCGTCACATGAAAGACGCGCGCCCAACTACCGAAGTGATCGTTGTTACCGGTTACGGTTCGGTACCGCGAGCGGTTGAAGCGACGAAGGCCGGCGCCTTCTATTTTGTGGAGAAGCCCTTCGACTTCGAGGAATTGGAGCCGCTGGTCCAAAAGGCGTTGGAGCGGCGCGAGTTGTTGGCTGAAACAATGAGTATGCGACGCCAACTGTCGACGCGTTCGGAGTACTTCAACATTATCGGTGCTGCGAAACAGATGCAAACGATCTATGAGACGATCGAATCCGTCGCGAAGTCTGACGCGAACGTTCTGATCGTCGGCGAATCCGGCACTGGCAAAGAATTGATCGCCAACGCCATCCACTACAACTCGCTGCGCTCGAAAAAACCATTCATCAAGGTAAACTGCGCGGCGTTGCCAAAAGAGTTGATCGAATCCGAGCTTTTCGGCCACACGAAGGGCGCGTTCACGGGCGCGCACGCTGACAAAGAGGGTCTGGTGCAGCACGCCGCGGGCGGCTCGTTGCTTCTTGACGAGATTGCGGAAATGCCCGTCGAGCTTCAGCCAAAACTCCTTCGCGTGTTGCAGGAAAGGAGTTATCGCAAGATCGGCTCAGAAAAGACCTACACCGTCGACTTCCGTCTGGTTTGTTCAACAAACCGGCTGCCTGCCGATGCTATTCGCGAGGGTCTGCTGCGCGACGATCTTTTCTATCGCATCTCGACGATCACCATACATGTTCCACCATTGCGCGAGCGGAACGAAGACATTCAGCTTCTCACTGAGCACTTTCTGGGGATGTACGCGAAGAAATACGACCGTCCCATCACGGGAGTCTCGCAAGCAGCATATCAGAGGCTGTTCGCACACACCTGGCCAGGCAACGTTCGTGAACTGCAGAACGTGATCGAACGCGCGGTGCTGTTGGCTAAAGGAAATCGTGTAGAACCACTGGACCTGCCTTTTGATAACGGAACGCTGCCGGAAGGTTCAGAAACGGCAACCTGGGAAGTGCCACCGAACATGACTTTGGAAGATATCGAAAGACTGGTCATCGAAAGAACGCTGCAACGCACCGGTGGCAACAAACAGGCGGCGGCAAATCTTTTGGGAATATACCGCCCGCGTCTCTACAGCAAGATCAGAAAGTACAACATTAACCTGGGTGACTTAGTTCAGGATCCCACATCATAGGACATCGCACGTCTTAATTCTGAGATCTGAGATCTCACTTCTGAATCCTTAATTCCACCTTATGGAACGCCCTCTTGCGTTCTGCCCACCTCTATCTCCTGCTTCTCAGTCTACCGCATACGTAGCCACACTCGTCGGTGTCTCAAAGCAACGAACTTTGTAAATCTCGACACGGCCATCGTCCACCCGCTCCGCGACGCGTTCAAGAATGTACTTCGCAAGGTTCTCGGCTGACGGCTGCAGCTTATCAAAGGGCGGCAAGTCGTTGATGTTTCGGTGGTCCAGATACTGAACCAATTCGTCCGCGGCAGCCTTTAATTCAACGAAATCAACCAGCAAGCCGATGTTGTCCAACTCGCGGCCGCGAGCATAGATCTCGACACGATAATTGTGACCGTGCATGTTCTCGCACTTCCCTTTGTAGCCACGCAGCTGGTGCGCGCTGGAGAAGTTGCGCTCAATCATGACTTCGAATTGTCCGGGCATGGTTCAGAGTCTGGCACAACCCAAACGCCAAAGTCCAAGGTGTGCCCGCAAGTGTGTCCGATAGATAGCGGACTCTAGTCCGTAGACGGCTTCATTGGCAGGCCTAATTGCGCCGCTTCTGGATTCTTCAACACTGCAATGAACGGCAAATTGCGTTAGCGCTCAGCGAAATCAAGTCCATAGCCGACCACGAAATGATCGGGGATCTCGAATCCCAGATAGTCGATCGGAACCTCGCGTTCGCGCCGTTCATGTTTGTCGAGCAGCGCGACGAGTCTTACGCTGGCGGCGCCGCGCGATTTCAAGTTGGCAAGTAGGTAAGAGAGCGTCAACCCGGTGTCAACGATGTCCTCGACGACGATGATGTCGCGGTTCTCGATGGGCACATCGAGATCCTTCAGGATGCGAACCTCGCCGGATGTGCGCGTAGACGAGCCGTAGCTGGAGATGGCTATGAACTCGATGCCCAGGGGTATGTCAATCGCGCGTAGCAGGTCGCTCAGAAAGAAACATGCGCCTTTGAGCACGCCAATCAGGAGCGGATTGCGACCCGCATAATCGAGCGCGATTTGCGTCCCCAACTCCTTGATCCGATTCTGAATTTGCTCCTCAGAAATGAGCACTTCAAGATTCGGATTGCTGAATTCGGATTGTATTTTTGCGGAAGAGGTAGCCAAGTTTTTCTCCTACATCTCGACTTATTAGTTTGACGCTAAATGATGTTGCCTGCAAGGGTTGCTTAAGCGCCTTGTGGTGCGACATACTATTGAAGCTGGTCCTTTAGGTCAATGTCGAAAACACATAATTTTTCACTCGGAGGCAAACATATTGTTTTCCCCCTCGCGCTGTGTTTGCTGGTGCTCTATGCACATGGCGCGGCTGCGCAGCAGAGCAAGGCCATCGAGCCGTGCAGCGCAACTCCCTCGGTCAGTCCTACCGCCAAACTCAAGAAGTCCTCAGCCGCCACTGCCGGAAGTACGGAGGATGTTAGCGCGCGCGTGAGCGAAACAGAGATCAACTCCACCATCCCGGACGACCCCTCAGTCAACAAAATGCTTGAGCCATTCGTCGCGAAGGTGCGGGCGCTCGACGTAGTGATCGGAAAACTTGAAGGCGAATTAAGGAAAGCCGGAATGGGCGGAGGTTCGTTGGGCAACTTTGTTGCCGACGGCATGCGGGCGGAGGCGAACATCAACCTCGGTCAACCCGTAGCGCTGGTTGTCACCAACAGCGGTGGGCTGCGCAAAAATGCCATCGCACCGGGGGAACTGCGTGTTCGGGACATTTTTGAGTTGTTGCCTTTTGAAAACAAACTGGTCGAGCTGGAAATGACTGGTGAACAATTGTTGAATGTATTGAAGGCCGTTGTCGCAAGCCGCGAAGTCCAGTCAGGCGCGCGCATCAAATATCGGATCGGCGCTGACCAGAAGCCTGAGCTCATTAGCGTGAAGTTAATCAGCGCAGATGGAAGAGAGACGGATATTAATTCGACGGCAAACTATCGCATTATCACGACCGATTACCTGCTGAGTGTCTCGGGTGGCAGCTTGGCGATTCTGCAACAGGCGAAAAGCCCGAAGCCGCTCGGCATCACCATGCGCGACGCGGTGATTGATTATGTAAAGGGTGAAACGGCTGCCCGACGAACGGTCAAGGCCACGCTGGACCAGCGGTTTGTGCTTGAAGGGCCCGCGTCCACAAAGACGGAGAGACCGCCGCAGTGATCACACGACGAAAATTCGTTAACCGGTCAGCCGTAGCAGGCGCCGCCTTGTTGTTGCCGGGATCCGCGCTTCGCTGGCTTGTTTTCCGAGATGCGCTTTCATTGACGACGCCCCTGCTCGATCCCGGGCCGGGCGAAACGCTGATTACGATTATTCACACAAACGACGTTCACTCGCAGATTGATCCGCTTCCCGCCAATGACCCACAGTATCCTGGTAAAGGCGGCGTTGCTCGTCGCGCAACCCTGGTTAAGCGCGTGCGCAATGAGAATCCCAATACTTTGCTGGTCGACGCCGGCGACGCGTTTCAAGGGACACCGTATTTCAACTTCTACAAGGGCGAAGTTGAATACAAAGCAATGTCACAGATTGGCTACGATGCAGGAACCCTGGGCAATCACGAATTCGACAACGGAATCGCTGCCCTCGCGGCGGCAATGAAGTTTGCGAACTTTGAATTTGTCTCAGCCAATTATGATGTGCGTGGCACGCCGCTCGAGAACCGTGTAAAACCCTACGTAGTGCGCGAGATTGCCAACGTTCGTGTTGGCTTGTTCGGCCTGGGCATCAGTCCTGAGGCTTTGATCACTCCCGCGAATTTCCGTGGAATCACGTATCACGATCCTGTTGAAGTCTCGCGTGGCGTGGTCAAAGTTCTGCGTGGGACGGAACGCTGCACGCTGGTCGTATGCATGTCGCACCTGGGTTATTATGCGGAACCTAAGAACGGCGAGATTGGCGATTCGCAAGTCGCAGCGCAAGTGGACGGAATTGATTTTATCGCCAGCGGCCACACGCATACGTTTATGAAAACACCAGTTTTGCAAAAGCAACCATCGGGCAAGGAGACAGTCATCTTTCAAGTCGGCAAGAGTGGAATTTATCTGGGACGCGTAGATTTTACGGTTCGCGCGGGGCAGGTTACAGCCTGGGCCGGACGCTTGCTGGATTTGCGCGACGAGTCGCTGGCTTAGCAATGTCAGACGATCAATCAACACGTGATCGCATCCGGGCGCTGGTCCGCGATGTGCTCGACAAGACTCCGGCCGAAGAAATGAGTGGCAACGAAGCATCGCCAACTGGTTCCTCAGTTGCGACTCGGTTCGTCGACACGGCGCCGTCAACTTTGATTACCTCCAAAGAATTCATTACGCGCGATGAGTCTTCGAAGATGGTGATCACCGAGGACGATGTGCGCGGACTTGAAGCGGGAGCGGTCTTGCGTATCGCCGAGCGTGCCCGTCTGACTCCGCTGGCGGCAGACATTGTGCGCGACAAGAAGATCGGGATTGTTCATCGTGTGTCGCGTCAACACTCGACCGGCGCAAAACTAATTGCTGTTGGCGCGGATCACGGGGGATTCAAGATGAAGGAAGAGCTCAAGGGTTTTCTCAACGAGTTGGGCCACCGCGTCCATGATTTTGGCACCAACTCGGAAGCTGCAGTTGATTATCCTGACTTTGCACATGCGGTTGGGCGCGCAGTCGCGGACGGAACAGCGGATCTGGGCATCATTATCGACGGCGCGGGTATTGGCAGCGCAATGACGGCCAACAAAGTGCCCGGCGTTCGAGCTGCCGCTTGCTATTCGGTTGATGTGGCCAGCAACTCACGCGAACACAACGACGCTAATGTTCTCACCCTGGGAAGCAAAACGATCACACCTCCCCAGATGCGCGAGATCGTGCGCGTTTGGCTAGCTGCTGAGATCAAAGAGGACCGCCACCGCAAGCGCGTCGCGAAGATCACCGCCGTCGAGCGTCAGTATTTGGCCTGATCACCGCGGCATGTGTCTCTCTTTAGAAAGAACACACGTGTTAGAATATCGGGCAGCGCAGTTTGCGCCTCGGGATTGGTCTCGGAGTTAGCGAAATGCCCTATTCAACCAACGGCGACCTGGAACAACTGATCGAACAGATTACCGACGTCATCGTCGCGCGCTTGAACGGTGGTGGCGTCGATCAGGCGGGACTATGCGGTTGTACTTCTGAATGTTTCAATCGTTGCCCGGAGCGGATGCACAGGGTTGTCGACGCCGGCGCTGCGCGCATTGGTTTGGTGCTCGGTGAAACGACTTCGGCGAGGGATTGGGCCAGCCTGATCGATCACACCCTGCTAAAACCTGATGCGACAGACGAAGACATCAAACGTCTGTGCGACGAGGCCGCAAGGTTTCGTTTTGCTTCTGTCTGCATAAATCCGACGTGGGTGCGTGCCGCCACTTGTAATTTGCAAGGAACTGGTATTCCAGTATGCACGGTGATCGGATTTCCTTTGGGAGCGACGCTGCCAGACGTGAAAGCCTACGAAGCGCGACGCGCAATCCTCGAAGGCGCGCGCGAAGTTGACATGGTCATCAACGTTGGCGCCTTGAAGAGTGGCGACGACTGCCTGGTCGAACACGACATTCGCTCAGTCGTCGAAGCGGCCCACGAATATGGCGTGACTACCAAAGTGATCATTGAAACTGCGTTGCTTACCGATGACGAGAAGATACGCGCGTGCCAAAACGCTAAGAGAGCCGGCGCGGACTTCGTGAAGACATCTACTGGCTTTTCAAAAGGTGGCGCCACCGTTGCTGACATTCTTCTGATGCGTCGTACGGTCGGCCCGGATCTCGGTGTGAAAGCTTCTGGGGGCGTCAAGAATCTGGAAGACGCGCGTAAATTGGTCGAGGCGGGTGCGACGAGGATCGGGGCGAGCGTCGGCGTCAAGATTGCCCAGGAAGCAGCGGGCGCCGGGACCAACGGCGGGCCGCAGGCTTACTGATTCCGGACATCCTCAGCTTCTCTATCTAATCTCTTAAATCGATCAAACCTTGATACGAATGACGCTTTGCGTCTATGCTTCTTTTCGATTTGAGATCCCATAACAACTGGTGAGGGCTCATGCCCGCGAAGCGTAATCTGCTCGCAGTAATTCTCGGAGGGGGCGCGGGAACTCGTCTGTTTCCGCTAACGCAACAGCGCTCGAAGCCTGCCGTTCCTGTCGGCGGGAAATATCGCCTGGTTGATATCCCGATCTCGAATTGCATCAACTCCGACGTGCTCAAGATTTTTGTTTTGACGCAGTACAACTCTGCCTCGCTAAACCGTCACATCGCGCAGACCTTTCGCTTTTCGCAATTTTCGAATGGGTTTGTCGAAATCCTTGCCGCCGAGCAGACACCCGAAAGCCGTCAATGGTTTCAAGGAACTGCGGATGCTGTGCGTCAAGTTTTGCCACACATGGCAGACTGGGGTATAGACACTCTTCTGATACTCTCTGGCGATCATCTCTATCGCATGGATTATCGTGATTTCCTGCAGCGCCACTACGACTCTGACGCTGACGTTACGGTTTCGGTAATCCCTTGCGCCGCACAAGCGGCGAGCGAATTTGGGCTCTTGAAAACGGACCAGAGTGGACGCATCATCGAATTCAAGGAAAAGCCGGGAGGAGACGATCTCGAAGGGATGCGCGTCGACAACACGGCTTTTGGACTTACTCCTGACGATGCCGCCGTGCGCCCGTTTCTCGCTTCGATGGGGATCTACGTCTTCAAATATGACCGACTGGAGAGACTCCTGGCGGAGGATCCAAGCTGGCTCGACTTCGGACGCGAAATCATCCCAGCTGCGATCGGCACAGGTAATGTCCAGGCGTTTATGTTTGATGGCTATTGGGAAGATATCGGAACGATCGGCGCATTCTACAAGGCTAACCTGGACCTGACAACTCAGATTCCGAAGTTTAACTTGTTTGACGCAGAGGCACCTGTTTATACCAGAGCGCGTTATCTGCCTCCTTCCAAGATTGAGGAATCGGAGATTCGTGACTCAATTGTCAGCGACGGTTGCATCCTGAACGGCGCAAAAATCAGTAATTCGATCATCGGCCTGAGAAGCCGCATCTCCAAGGCCGTCCAAATCGAGGCGTCAATCGTCATGGGGGCTGATAACTACCAAACGATCGAGGATATGCGCGAAGATCGCGCCGCCGGGTTGCCTAGTGTCGGAATCGGAGAGGAAACGATTATTCGCCGCGCAATCATCGATAAGAATGCCCGAATCGGCGCCGGTGTGCGTCTCCTCAACGCAGCCGGAGAACTTAATGCCGATTCTGAAGATAAGAGCTATTACATCCGTGACGGCATTATTATCATCCCGAAGAATGCCGTCATTAGGACTGGTACGGTTGTCTGAAAAGCTGACCTGAACTGCACTTGGATTAGTGCTGAGAATACAAATGGCTCGTGGATGGGAAAGCAAAGCGGTGTCAGAACAGATTGAAGAAGGGAAGGAGACTCCCGCGCAGCGCACGCCCGACTTTGATAGATCACCTGAGGCGCGGATGCGTCGAGAACAACTGGAATCACTAAAGCTGTCGCGCACGCGAACCTTGGCACAATTGGAACGGGCAACGAATCCCGCCTATAGGAACGTTCTTGAAAGAGCCTTGCGCTCTCTTGAGGAAGAGACTGAACGGATTACTCGATTGCTGAACACTGGAGCGAGTGATTAGGAAGCTCGTTCTGCGCGTCAGTGACCTCGAGACACTATCTTTAATGTAATACTTTAAGAGCCTTCCTTCGCGCGAGCAAGCCGTATTTTTTTTCGTAATCGCTAGTTCGAGAGCTGCTTCGATCTCAACACGTATGCCGAAAAGACAAGTCGCACATCCCCCATAACGAAACCAACGTCGAACTCGAAATAACCGGCCGCGTAGTGAGGTTAACAAACCTGCACAAGCTGTTTTGGCGCAAGTTGGGTATTACAAAGCGGGATCTCCTTCAATACTACGCTGACGTCGCCAGCGTGCTGTTGCCACATCTCGCAAACCGGGCCATGGTTATGAAGCGGTATCCTAATGGCGCGGCCGGCGAGTTTTTCTTTATGAAACGAATCCCGCAGCCGCATCCCGATTGGATTGAAATCTGCAGCATCGAACACAGTTCGGGCAACATCATCGATTTCCCCATCGTTCAAGACCTTCCTTCGCTGCTATGGACAATTAACCTTGGCTGCATCGATCTGAATCAATGGTATGCGTCCTGCGACGACGTCGACCGACCAGACTATGTGCACTTCGATTTGGATCCGGTTCCAGGCGCGACTTTTGAAAAGGTGGTTGAAGCAGCACTCGTGGTTCGAGCTGCGCTTGAATCGCTAAAGATGAGTTGTTACGCGAAGACCACGGGCTCCAGAGGAATTCATGTTTACGTCCCGATTTTCCGGGGCCCAACACAGAAACAAGTGTGGGGCTTTGCAAAAGAGTTCGCAAACGCAGTTGCAGCGCATGCGCCAAAATTGCTAACGGCCATCTACCAGATTGCCAAGAGACCAAAAGGGAGGGTCCTGGTAGATTACAACCAGAATGCCTGGGGAAGGACGCTAGCCTCGGTTTATTCGGTGCGTCCAAAGCCAAATGCCACGGTTTCAACCCCCGTCACATGGGACGAGCTTGAACGCGGAATCAAAGTCGATGATTTCCGGATCGACAATGTGCCAAGGCGAATTCAGAGACTCGGGGATCTGTGGAAGCCGCTTCTCATAAAACGACGCCGGTTCAGGCTTGAGGTTTATCTTTAAGTTCAGCTTCCGGTCGGACAATGATCCGGACGAAGAATTGAAGTAACTCTTCACGGGTCGGCAAGTAGACAGTTCAGGTTTTATATTAGCTAGAGCCACAGTTGCCCCGACATTGAACTCTTGCTGAACCGGCGGCTCTGCATGTCTTATTGCGAAGGCCCAGTTCGATCAGACGCCACTGCTTCCCGTATCCTCTGGATGATTAAGCGAGCCAATATTCCTGAAGAGCAGTCGCCGCCGGTCTGGACAATCGGACATTCAACTCGTCCAATCGACGCGTTTGTTGCACTCCTCGTTTCAAACGCCATTATTAATCTCGTTGATGTCCGCAGTTACCCCGGTTCTCGGAGATTTCCGCAGTATAACAAAGTGGCCCTCTCCACAACGTTAGCAACGGCAGGTATTGATTATCACCATCTGGTACAACTCGGAGGAAGGCGGCGACCATTACCTCACTCCAGGAATATCGCATGGCAAAACCTTTCGTTTCGCGCCTATGCGGATTACATGGAATCAGCAGACTTCAAGAAAGCAATCGAAGATTTACTTGATTATGCGCGGGAGAAAAGGACGGCAATCATGTGTGCGGAAGCGCTCTGGTGGCGTTGTCATCGCGGTTTGATTGCAGACCACCTCAAGGCGTACGGTTCGGTTGTTACCCATATTATCGATTCCACCCACACTGAAGTCCATCCTTACACGGCGGCCGCAAAAATCATCGCTGGCAAATTATCCTACTCCGGACTCCTGCCTGAGTAACCGCCAATTACCTCCCTTTCACACGACACCATCACTAGGAAACCAAAGTTAAGGTAAAACCTTAGCCCAGCCAAACCTTTCGCTTTTGTCCCTTCTTCCGCCGCTTAACTCCAGTCCGACGCGGAATCTTTTTTGGGTCGCCGGTCGCGGCTTTCCCAATATTGCCGCCTTCATCTTCGGCAATCTCTGCGAGTGTTCGGCGCGTGAGGATCGAAGCCGGAGCTATTTCGGTCACATCGAGATCGGTCGTGTAGTAATCGCGATGCTTGATCAGCAACCACTGCCGGTCCTGAGTGCGAACTAGGGTCCACGAGCCGCTTAGTTTCTTGCCATTCAAGGAAAACTTTAACTCACCCTTCCGCAAAGAGGTCGCGACCTCATCAGTATTCTCTGGTTTATAAGTTCCCAGGTCCCAGACCATAACAGTGCCGCCGCCATATTCGCCCTCAGGAATGACCCCTTCAAACTTCGCGTAGTCGACCGGATGGTCTTCGACCTGCATCGCGAGCCTCTTCACTGTCGGGTCGAGCGATGGACCCTTTGGCACGGCCCACGATTTAAGAACGCCATCAACTTCCAGCCGAAAGTCATAATGGAGGCGAGTGGCCCGATGCTTTTGGACGACGAAGAGCCGTCCCGACCGGGTGCGTTTTTTTTCGGGACCTGGCTCTGGGGTCTTGCTGAATCGCCGCTTCTTTTTGTAATCAGTTAGAGCAGCCATTGTTATCTCCATCAAGTGTCTACAGCTATCGTTCCAAGTGCTACAGCGTTATCAGCCGGATGCGGCCTGAGAGGTCGGGACCTCGGACTCGGCTTCAAACAGGTCAGGCTGAATCGGATCGAGACCGAGGACTTCTCGCACACGCCCGAAACTCCTTCTGTGAATCGGCAGGGCGCCGAGTTCCTTCAGAGCACGACAGTGCTCAGGCGTCGGGTAGCCTTTGTGGGACGCAAATCCGTAGCCTGAATAAGCGTGATCCATTTCAAGCATGTGCGCGTCGCGCGTCGTTTTAGCGATGATCGAAGCCGCGGCAATGCTGGCAGACAGCGCGTCGCCGCGAATGATCCCCCTTTGAGGCACAGGACAATGAGGAATCCGGCGAGCATCAACCAGCACGAAATCCGGCGCGCGACTGAGACCCTGCACTGCGCGTTGCATGGCAAGCAGCCCGGCGTGATATATATTCAGTTGGTCGATCTCCTCAACTTCGGCAAAGCCAACTGACCAGCTGATTGCGTCTCGCTTGATTTGCGTGGCCAGTTCATCTCGCTTTGTCTCGTCAAGAATTTTCTTCGAGTCGTTGAGACCACGCAGCTTGTACTTTTGGGGCAAGATAACTGCGCCAGCAACCACCGGACCTGCCAACGGCGCCATTCCTGCTTCGTCGACGCCAGCTATCAAACTAAAGCCCTGGAGCCAAAGCTCGATCTCATAGCGAAGAAGGAAATGCAGTCGCTGACCCTCTGAACGGTTGCTCCGCCGGCGCGCGCGAATTTGTTTGGCCAACTGGTGAGCGCCTTGGCGAGTATCGATTTCAAGGGCGTCAATCAGACCTCTGGGAACCGGCCGGCGGCGCTCGAGAAATATGTCCTTGAGTTCCGGTATAGATTTGAGAAGGAGTTTGTCCAGGGAAGGCATATTGATCGCTCAGCTTGCTATTGTTAACTTATCGGACCCACAGGATCAAACCGTGTGGTCGGGCAAAAACCATTCTGCGTTTTGACCAGAGCCACCCAAGATACCGCGCACGAGTGGTATTCTAGAACCAGAAGTCAAGATCGACGAGTTTTTCCTAAGAACCGAATATCGCTGAAGGCTAAACATGCAAGAAGGTGACGGCGAAAGATCAAAGCCGGTGCGAGATGCGGGGTTTACTGTATGGTTCCGTCTGTTGGGCGTCCTGCCACTCTCATTCTTTCTGGCACAGGCTGTCCACTATTGGCGACTTGGCCAACTCGGTCACATGCTGTGGATGTGCAACATCGGCAACCTGGTGATGGCAATCGGCCTTTTGCTTGGTCAGCCCATGTTGATTCGTGTGGCGGCGCTGTGGTCGATTCCAGGTGTGGTTATCTGGTTTCGGTACGTCGTGATGCAGTGGGGGCTCTTTGGTTCATCCATGTCGGCACACGTCGGTGGTTTGATTGTTGGTCTGGTTGCGCTTAGGAAAGTTCGCGTGGATCGCACGGCTTGGCTGTACTGTCTCGGCTGGTTTCTTATTCTTCAACTCTTGTCTCGTGTGACGACGCCGGTGGAGATGAACGTAAACGTTTCTCATGCGGTATATCAAGGGTGGCAGCAAATCTTCACAGCCTATTGGAAATTCTGGCTGGTGGCGACGCTCTTGGTGGCGATAGGTTTTTGGTTCTTGGGGCTCGTTCTTAGCAAGTTGTGGCCAGCTCAACCCTCAGTTTCCTAATTAGTAAATCTGAAGGATACGTGTCTTGTCTGACACACAATCTCCACAGTGTCCCCGTATTGTCGTGCCCAAGAGCGAACAGGGGATTTAACGAACAGGGGAAGGTAAGGCGCGGATTACTTTAGCGAGCCGCTCAGGTAGCGGCTCGCTTTGATCTTAAGCGGTCACGAGCTTGAATCATTTGGATCGTGACTACTGGCTGATGAAGTTGCCAGTAGTCCCTGTCGTTTGCGCTAGTTTCTTCTTTAGCACTGGAGGTTTTTGTCCGGAATTGGTTTGGGCGGTTGCGTCTCCCTGCGGATTGAAGATGTAGCTGTCCCGTGCGCGCACCGCCAGGTTCGGTTGATCCACCCGCACCCTGATCTGACGGCGCTGCCCAGCTTGCGCCGGCCTCTTCGGATAGTAACCAAGGCTGTATTGGCGCCGAAGTTCCTCAGCGACATTAGCAAAGGCATATGTGAGATTCTGGGAGCTGTCGGCGTTGTAGAGACGAGCGCCCGTTCGCTCAGCCAGTTCGTGGAGATAGCGATCAGCACGCTCGTAGTCGGCCTGGCTGGTACCCGGGCCGCCGCCACCTCCCCCGGGCCAGCCTCCGCCGCGGCTTCCGCGGCCTCCGCCAAATACGCCGCCTAGAATGTCAATCAGAACACCGGTTCCCGAACTGGGCGCACGTCTTGAACCAGGCCAGGACGAGCCACCGCCCATGTCGGAATAGGTATTGTATTCTACCGGATAAATCAAAGCGTCGAGTTCTTCGGCGTCGCGCACGGTGCTTTCGTATGTCGCATGCTTGCTGGTTGTGTCCACACCATCCGTGAAGAGAACAATCGCCTTGCGTCCAGCAATATGATCAAGTTTTTGGTTTATGACCATGTCGACTGCTTCGTAGAGTTTAGTGCCGTCGCCCGGTCTTGTTTGGCGAATCGCGTTTTGCAATCGGCGGCGGTCGCTGGTGAACTCGGTGAGAACTCTTATCTTGTCATCGAACGAGACCACCATCACGCGATCGTCCCCGTGCAACTGATTGACAAAAGCAATCGCGGCATCCTGGATCTCCTCCAGTTTGAAACGCGTAGAGCCGCTTGTGTCGATCACCAGGACCACATTGAAGGGTTTATCGACTGAAGAGAAAAAGGCGATATTCTGTTCAATGCCATCTTCCCAGAGCCGAAAATCCTCTTTTCGCAGGTTTGGAGCGTATCGTCCGTCGCGGTCCATTACGCTCACAGGAATGGTAACCAGCGTCGTATTCACCCGGATGACGTCGTTTTCAGCAACTTCCTCAGGACCTTTACCTGGGTCCGCGGGCTGTCTGCCCGACTGACCATTACTGTTGTTTGCACCGCCCAAAACCGGTGGACGCGAAGAGTCCGCAGTAGTCGTTGAACTTGGCGAGTTAGTTCCAACTCGACGCGCGCGCGACTGTGCCTGCGAGGTCCGGGCAGTAAGCAGAAGGGCCAGGAGCACTAGTAGAGTTGAAATCTTTCTCATGCTTAAGCTCCCTTAGTCCAAACGTCGAGACTTTCGGGGTCGAACGTTTGATGCACGAAGGTTAAAAAGGATGCATTGATGCGCCTGTCGCTCAGGCAAAAGGGAGAGAATCCAAGACGACGGGACGAAGATAACGCTAAACGCTCAGAAGAGCAAGGCCATCGAGAGCAGGAAACGCTCGGTTGAGTCGCTTGTTCGCCGCACGGCCGCGAGGCGGTGGGTTTCCGGCCGTTAACGCGAATGCGCGGTGATTGAATTCCAGATGAACGGAAGAGTGCCCCAAGTCTGTCCGCGATGCTGTGGACGAAACCCGAAGAGTACTACGCGCCCTTTTCCCAGATTCACTTCAGCGAGCGCGATACGTCCCTTGATGTGACTTTCGCCCAGCAGCCAGCCGGACCGAAGCACATTCTCTTTCGCATAACGCGCGATGATGCGTACGCTTGGATCGGTCGTTTCAAACGCTGAGCTGTTGATGAAATAGGCATCGACTGAGCGTGGCAGTCCCCGGGCAATCGGCTGGGAGTTGTTGATATCTAGTGAGAGAATCGAGCCCGGGCAATAAAAGTCTGAAGACTTCAAACCCTCGAGCACATTGCGGAGCGGAAGTCCGAATTGCTTGATGGGTAGTTCACAGGACGCGTCGAAACAGATCAGCGTGCCACCATCCTCCACAAACTTTCTTAGGTTGCCGACACCGGCAGTAGTAATGCCACCAGTGAACTCCGCCGGGTAAGTGCTCGGAGCATTGCCTTCAACAATGTCCTTCTCCCGCTGTGAAGGCAGGATAATCACATCATAGGTGGAAGAGAGATTGCCCTGTTTGACTTCCCCATCAAGGAGCGATTTGAACGGCACATTGAATGTGTCGAATACGAAACGCGTCCAGCCTTCATCGATGTTTCCAGTCCAGCCTTTGTAAATCGCGATTCTCGCCGGCTCCCTAATCGGGTTAACAACTGGCGAAACCTCGCTCCGTCGCGGCGCGAGTCCAAACTCTCGACGTACTTCGTTCTCATCGTGAATAAGCGTCAAGCGCCTTTCGGCGGTGGATTCCTGAATTGCTACGACTGCCGGCGCGTCGATCCCCATTTGCATGGGCAGTGTCCAGCCGGTCACGTCATAAGGTCGCTCTGCTTCACCTAGTTCGTTGAGCCGGTTTGGATAAATCTGAGGCTCGAACAAGGCCTGCACGTTCGCACGTTGCGGTTGCGACAGAAAAATGATGTAGCTGCCCGCGGGGACTTCGGGCATGCCGACCGTCCGGGCGACTATCTTTCGATAAATCCCCAGTTTCTCAGTTGATGAATTTGTTCGTTGCAGAATCTGCGGACCAAAAGAAGCATGCAACTCACGGTCAAGCCGATAAACTTCGACGCCCTGCTCAATTAGCGTGCCTACTAACTTGGCGATCCCTTCATCGCGACCCTGTCCGGCCGGGATTATGTAGGCAATCGGCTCGCCTGGATCGAAAGATTGATTGCTTGCTTTCCTGTTCAGCTCATAAAAGTTGCGTAAATAAGAGGAGCGATAATTCGCCGCCAGCGACAAAAGCGAACGCGCCGCGATCATTTCCATCTGCATGATGTCTCGTGGCCGCCACTCGCCGCCAGACCACGGATCGGGAAAGTTTGTAGTCGCTTCGAGCGCGCTGCGCATTCCTCGCGTTGATGACCGCGCAAGCTGCTCCCCAGTGACGTTGCTCGGAGTCATCAGTCGAGCGTTGGCGGCCTCGGTGAGAATGCCAATAGAGTTATGAAAGTATGGCGCAGTGCGAAAGCCACCGTGCCACCAGGTGTCATAGAGTGCGTTGGTCAACACGCCGTGAAACCCAGCGGCCGTAACGTCCGCGGCCATCTTGTGACCGATGAGCCCAACTTGCCGAAGCAAGAGTGGCGCGATCCTCGGATTCGGCGGATCGAAAAAAGGCGGAACGAAGAAACGAGAGCCATTCGAGCTCTGTTGATGAACGTCGTAGACTATTTCAGGGAACCATTCGTTCCAAAGCAGCCGCGTGATCGCTTTGCTTTCTTTGAGATTCAGCATGTACCAATCCCGATTGTCGTCATGCCCCGCGTAGTGGTGATAGATTTCCGGCGGCTCTTTTCCTTCAAAAGGAGTTCCGAGAGTTTTCCGGTACCAGTTTGCGACGATGTCGACGCCGTCCGGGTTGGATGAAGGGATGAGCAGTAAAATCGTGTTCTGGAGAATCTCCCGCGTCTCCGCGTCCTCGGCCCTAGCGAGATCATACGCAAGTTGCATCGACATTTGCGAAGCTACGATTTCTGTCGAATGGATTGAGCAAGAGATGGTCACGACCACTTTGCCGTCATGGACCAATCGGTCGCGCTCACTTTCGCTGACGACCGCGCGCGGATCCGAGAGCTTGTGCTGAACCTCCTTGTATTTGTTAAGCGCGAGTAGGTTTTCGCGTGCACTGATAAACGCGACAATCATCGGCCGCTTGAGTGTTGATTCTCCGATTGTCTGAATCAGCACGCGGTCGCTAGCCTTGTCCAATCGCGCGAAATAGTCTGTAATCTGACCCCAGTCTGCGATCGTCCGGTCATCTCCCGGCGCGAAACCGAGCACCGATTTCGGCGATGGCGCCAGAGCGGTCGCAGAAGCACGCGCGCGTCGTTGAGCCAGGATTAAAGATGAGCTTGAACCCCCGATGAAAAACAAAAGGACAAAAAGACAAGCAACGAGTGCGCGGCGATGACAAATCATTCGGGAAATCCTTCGCATGAATTGATTGAAGAGAATGCTGCGACCCGGGGGCCGAGTACCGTGGAGTCTAACACAAGTCGTCGACCCAACCTCGGGGGTCGCATCCTTTACTGGTGGTCGTGGTTTGTAGCCGGTACGCTGCTGGCTATTTTCGGTCCGCCGGCAATCCTGGTGTCATGGATCGCTGGTCGCCGCCACTGGGTCTATCCCTGGGCGCTCTTTGGCGGCCGCAACTGGCTGCGATGGAGTGGCATGAAGGTTAGTGTTCGCGGCCTGGAATTGCTGGATCAAAATCAAACGTATGTCTTCATATCGAATCACAGATCCTACCTCGATACGGCAACCTTGTTTTGTTACGTCGGTCGCAGAATCGGCTTGATAGCCAAGAAAGAATTGTTGAAGGCGCCAATCCTCGGCTACGGGATGGGCTACGTAAACGTGATGGCCATCGATCGATCGAATCGCGAGCGCGCTCTGCAAACGATGGAGGCCGCAACGGCCCGCATTCGGGCGGGAGTCTCGTTTGGCGTCTTTGCCGAGGGAACGCGGGCGTTGCCCGGTCAATTTCTGACATTCAAAAAGGGTGCGTTCTACATGGCTGTTCAAGCCGGCGTGCCGATCGTACCCGTGGCCATGAAGAATACCGACGTCTTGATGGGCAAAGGAACCGGCGTAGCAAAAATGGGCACGATCGAGATGGTTCTGTTACCGGCTGTGGATACGACGGGAGTTTCAACCGATGAAGATCTGCAGCGACTGGTTGAGCAGGTGCAACAGGCGATCGCGGAAGAACTCGGCGTCGAGAAGATTACAAAACGTTAACTTCCGCTAATTTCGCCAAGCGCTCATGGCGCAAAAATGTAGGTGATCACTCCCGTAACCTTGACGGGCTGACCACCTACAAGGATGGCCGCAAAGCGGGCTTTCCTTGCCGCTTCGAGCGCTGGCAGTCTTAGTGGTATTGGTCCGTCCTCAATCTCCGCCGAAATTACCTTGCCAGTTTCGTCGACTATCACTCTCACTATGACTTTGCCCGCGACCCTCGCTCTTCTTGCTTCTTCCGGGTAGTTAGGCTGCGGTAGCTCAATGGCCTTGCTATTAAGGATTCCGCCTTGAATCGGTTCTCTTTTTCCAGGTGCTTCAGGCGTCGCTGTGAGCGGCGGTGGAGACGGCGTTGGCTGAGCCGCCTTC
>WNGG01001553.1_pt1 | contig 25987 bp, 37 predicted proteins | sample 5400661 | NCBI WGS metagenome assembly WNGG01 (sample SAMN13153372, study PRJNA577476) | soil metagenome | isolation source: 100 cm soil or saprolite under Garry oak tree replicate 1 | place: USA:California | collected 2016-06-15
GTTGTATTAGTAGCTCCTGCACTCCTGATATTTTCGAAGAACTCCCATTACGACTGAGAATTCGAGTGTTTGTGAACGTGCGGTATGTCCGCATCGTGTGTTAGGGCGGTGTCACTCGTTTTGTCCAGGGCACCGCGAAGCACCTCAGCCAAGTCAGCACTGCGACCTTTTCCCCAGTAATGAATGAAGACAAATCGAGGTTGCTCAAGAATCATATGGTTATGGATGGCGACGACGTTGATTCCTCCGCCTCTCAAACTCTTCAGTACTTGCTGGAGCTCGCGTTCCAAGAGCGCAAAGTCACCGCAAACTAGCGCTCTTTCGTTGCTCCCGCTGAACGCAGCCCAAGTGTTTATTCCCATATTCTTCCCAACGACACATCCACACTCGGCTCTTGTTTGACGCCCAATAACAATTTTGAACATCCCATCCTTGGCCTGTCCACTGTTACCCAGGATTTCCTGCAGAGGCCCTCCGTCAATCCTGTCTTCAGCGTCTGGTTCTTGACCGCCGAAACCGCTCAGACGATGCGGACTCCTCGTTCGAAATGCTCTGATTGAATCAAGTGTCGCTCGTACGCCCAGCGCAACTTTTTCGAGCTTACCCTCTCCACTTATGTGCATGAAATATACTTTCGGATCGTCGAAAAAGAAGTGATTGTGCAATGCGGTGACGTCTATGGAATTCTCGAGGGCGACGCTCATCGAACTGTTGACCTCGTCCTCGAGAAGACAAAGGTCGCCCATGAGCATAACCTCGACTCCCTCTTTGGATCCCTTCTGGAAAGAAACCCACGAGGTTAGACCCATGAAAGGCTTCATCGCTTTCCTGTCGATGGCGACTTTCAAGTCCGTGCGTGGGAAGCTCACCTTGACCACACCCTCGTCAGGAAACAATTCAGGTTTGGTGCCGAAGACCTCTTCTATCTTTGCGACGTTCAATCCCATTGACATGCCATATCGCTCCTCGATGTTTACTCCCCAATAGATTGGTTCACGACGTGGACGTAGCTTCGAAATCGATCTGAGGAATCGTCTTGTCGAAGAAGATACTCTTGTGGGACACGCTCATCGAAAGCGCGACCGCGAGGTCCGAGTGAATGATCCCGAGGTGCCTCGCCGCGGCGGCGACTCGGGTCTGACAACGGGTGTCCACGTTGTTCATGCTCGCGAGTTTCGCGGCGGATCCCACCGCAATGCCGAGGTCGATGCACCGTATCTGGCAAATCGGTCCGAGGAATTCCCAATCCCGAGACTCTTCCGTGTGATGAGCTGGCGCCGCGCGCAGAAATTCGTTGCAGGTGCCGTATCCGCACGCACCGCAGTCGTACATCGGCGGGTACCACTTCTCGAGTCCGATGAACAGGATCAGGTCCACCTTCTCAGCCGTGTCGGCGTCGCGGAAGAAGATGGGGTTCTTGAGTATCGTCCCCCGCGCCCGAAGCCATTCCGCGAGGCGATGGAGGGTTTCTTTGTCCTGAACGATCGTGGTCTCAATGAAAGGCTTGGATCCTTTGAGGAAGAGCTGCCCCCCGCTCTTCGGCGCGGTCATGGCGCTGACGGCGCACATCTTCGCGACGTTTGCTACGACTTCCGTGAACATCTCATGCTGGTCCATCTCTGACATCTCCCGATCTCATTGGTCTTGATACACCGCCGCCCGGTGGGTGTCCGGCAAGAAGACATAGACCTTGTTCCTCTTTGGGTCGACTGCCAACGTGTGGGCTCCTCGCTCCGTCGACACGGTTTCGAGCAGCTTCATTCGATTTGCGTCGAAGACGTCAACCACTCCCGGGTCGCCGACGGCGACATAGACACGGCTCAACCTCGGGTTGAAGAAGACAACGTCCGGCGGCCCGCTGAGCTTCCCGACGAACCGAATCTCTCCCGAGTCCAGGTGAACCGCGATCAGCTTCTCTCCGTCGCAAGCGCAGAAAAGTTGTCTCCCTTGCGGATCGAGATCGAGACCATGCGGTCCTTTGGCGGGGATCTCGAATCTGTCGCGCGCCTTCGAAGGAGTCTTCGCATCTAGTTCCACGATGAGTGGAGGATCCGCGATGTTCACATAGAAGGTGGCCGTCCGCTCATCGTAGACGGCCCATCGGGGGCGCCCTGGGAGCACCACGGTCCCGATCACGGCCTTCTCGCTGACGTCAACCATCGAAACGGTCGATGAATTGCCGATTTCGGGGTCCCCGACATTTGCCACCAGCAAGAGCCCCCGCGATGGATCGAAGGCTAGCCCGTTGGGACGAATTCCCGAGAAGAGTCTCACCATTTCTTCACCCCCGCCGGCCGAGAGAATGCTGACCGTGTTCTCGCCGCGATTTGCGGTGAAGAGGAGACCCTTTTCGCCCGACACGAGCACGCCGGCGACACCCTTCAGTCCGTGTATGGACCGAAGGAAACGATCGGTGGTGGAGTCTATGACGTCGACATCATCGTTAGCCGTATGTGCGACGTAGAGCCGGGAGGATCCCTCGTGGACCGCGGCGTGATCGAAGCCGCCTTCCTTCAGGTGCGCGGGAAGCTCGATATGGCCCAGAAGGCGAAGGCTCATCGATTCCCATGCTCCAACTTGGCCTTGCCCTCGACCTTGAGACGACAGTACGCATAGAGCGCATCGTAGGCGGGAAACTGGAGCCGCATGTTGTCGAAATCGTCTTTCGAGTTCTCACGGAAGCCGAGGGCCATCGCCTCCAAACCTGCACCCTCCGGCCTCGGATTTCGTGGTGCCGCGTCCGCCGCGCGGACAATCTCGGCCATGTCGAGGAGCGCGCGGTCTGTGAGCTTATATTTCTTGATGATTGCGTCAAAGCTACACCGCTCGTCGCCGTCCTCCTTGTAGTGGAATAGCTCGGCACCGGGACTGTCATAAGGCGTCGCGCCCCGTTCCTTCGCGACGTCCAACACCTTTTCGCGCGGCACGAACAAGAACTCCGCCTTCGGATCGACGAATTTCGTGATGAGCCAAGGACACGCGATCCGGTCCACCTTCGCCTTCTCTCGGGTTACCCATTTCATTCAAAGCCCTCCTTGAGTAGAGTATCTACGCAGGTAGTGTATCTATGTATATTAATCTGTCCGACGAGTCGGTCGGCGTGGCGTTGAGTACCTTATGTACGCGTATAAGCCCGAACGCGCTTTGCCCGGTACAGGGTGAGTTGATGGCTGCGACCGCACCGCGAGGCATGAAAATCGGAGCCGTGTCCCTCTGGCTACTCCTTCTCTTATCCGAGAAACCGATGTACGGCTACGAAGTGATCCGGGAGCTCGAGAAGCGGTTCTCCGGTTACTGGAGGCCAAAGACCGGCACGATCTACCCGGCCTTCGAAAAACTCGAGGAGGGAGGTCTAGTGACAAGTCGAATCGAGTTCCGGGATGAAGGTCTCGACCGGAAGCATTACGCTCTCACGGAGAAAGGACGGGGCGAGCTTTCCCAGGCCATGAGGCACTGGACCAAAATGATGGAAGTCCTGGAAATTTACCGAGAGGTCCACGAATCGATCTTTCGTTACAAGGGTCGGCTCAGCAAGGAGGAGCTCTCGAAGTCATTGATGGCGATGGGGGACGGGCTGGGCCGGCGTTCGGTCGATATCTCCAAGGTCCTGCCGGGACAGAAGAAGATTCTAGTTCAGCCCACCGAGCCGGTGACGTTCAAGCTCCTCTACGCCAAGGGAGAGGACGAACTGGAAATCCACATGGAATTGAAATGGACCCCGATCCATCCGGTGCGTCCCAGGGCCAAGCCCCCGCCTCCGAAACGCTCTCGAATCGTGCGCTGAACCGGTGGGTTCTACGGCTTCAGGAGGGTGAATCGCTCGAAGATGGGAGACAATCGGTTGTCTGACTGTCCGGGCTGACCCAGCCAAGTTCGAATCCACACAAGAGAATTAGGCCATCCCGCCGCGGAATCTTCTTTGCAGGAGGACAAGCTGACCACTGATTGTGAAGAACGCCTTTTCGAATCAATGGGTTGCACTTCTTTGACAAAGGTAAAGCGCGGTCGAACCTGAGGCACCGATGGTGGAGCGGGAGCGGTACACGGTGAAATCGTAACAATCTCGAAGCAAAGATTATTGGCGTAGTTGGTTTCGGAGTAATCTAGAATCGCGCCGAGACCACGTGAGCACATTGCCAGGAGCAAAGATGGTTGGAACAGCTAGGTCGAGACAACGTAGGGAAGAGTCGGTCCTCGCTGCTCATCGACCACGCACACTAAACATTCCTGAGATCAAAGCCATCGAAGACCGCGTCTTTCTCGTGCGATCCTACCAAACACGGTTCGACCCACTTGAACGGACGCTTAAGGAAGTCCTCCATGATAGGTTCGTGGTTGTCACAGGTAGAGATGTCACAATGGGGTACTTCCTCGACGGCATTTGCGGAGAGATGCGCGGGTGCATCTTCGGAGTTGTGGTTCTCGGAGGACTGAAGGCGACGCGGCATGTCGGTAGCCGACCAAGAACGGAACCGAAGCTGAACGTTGGATTCGAATATGGCCTCCTTAAGGGTATGAACAAACCCGTACTCGTCCTCCTCGCTGCCGAGGATCGCATCGATCTGGGGGCCCAGTTCTCGGATGTTGAAGCGGAGACTTACAACAAGATCTGGATGAGAGGCAAGAGGTTGAGACCCCAGTTGGAGAAAATCACCGAGAAATTCTTGCATGACCTTCCCCGAACTCGCTATGGGATGTGGGCTCGGACATTTGACAACATTCCGTCCCGAGATCGGAAGGAGGCTGCGAAAGCGCTCCGTCGAGTAATGCTCGACTCGGAGGACCGGACATGACGCGCTCAACCGAGGGGAACAAGGGTCGATCAAAGGACATCCGGCTTCGACAAGCGACAGAAACCCTTCAACGACTCTCGATGAAGTACTCCATCGATCTTCCCCCTGACTACTATGTCGGCGTCGCGCGAACATTCGCGGCGAAGGGCGAACTGGGAGAGGCGAAGAAGAACCTGCGCCGAGCTCTTGAAAAAGATCCCACGAACAGCAAAGCGTGGTGGGACCTCGTATCAGCCTATCTCGATGAACATCGCTACTCGAAAGCCCTTCAGGAGGTTCGACGGGCACTTAGGCAGCTTCCGAATAATCCGGACTTGCGGATTTTGAAAGGGATCGCCCTCTCAGAACTGCGCCGATACCGCGCCGCACTCCAGGAATTCGATCATCCCTCCGTTAGACGATCGAAGTCGTCTGAAATACAGTGGCTACGACATCGCAACCGGGCGACAACGCTATCCCGTCAAGGTAAGGACAAAGAAGTTCTCAGCGAAGTGAGAAAGCTTTACGAATTGGACCCTGAGCCCGAAACTCTTGGAGGAATCGCTGAGGTCTATCTAAGCCTTGACAACGACAGAGCTGCATTAAGATTCGCCCGCAGGGCGGTTGCCAAGGACCCGTCACTTGCTCCCGCTTGGGTTACAATTGGTATTGCTGAGAGCCAGCGTGGGAGGTTCAAAGCAGCGGCTACGGCATTTGAAAATGCGCGTATGCTCGATCCGCTCAATCCGGAATTTCTTTCCAACCTCGCGCATGCTCTTGACCATGCCGGGGACTATCCGCGTGCGATGCGGATTGCCAGAGAGTTGCGAAAGCTGGACCCGGGTAGAGCTGAAGGTTTCTTTTGGGAGGCGCGTGCCCTTTGGCTCACTGGCAGTAGGAGGGCGGCTCGCAGAGTTGCCTTCGAAGGCGTCCGCCGTGCCAAGGCCAAGTCGAGCCTCAAAAGCCTACTTCGTTCCATGGACCGAGGCCGCGTAGTTCCGTCCCCCGGAGTCCACGCGAATGATGAGTGAATGGATTGGCGACTGCTCGGCTGAGAGTTTCCAGCGAATCCGGAACGACTGGAGTGTTGTAACGAGCCCCCGGAGAAGAGGACTGCACCTGAAGTGATTCACCCAATCTTGACTTGGGTGTACCAAGAATCCTTGGAGCGTTGGGCGATTTTTCCTTTACTGGAGAAGCACCCAGGAGACTAGGACAAGTACAAGTTCGAATCCATTTGAGGGAATCTAACTCCGATCGCGGCTACCCCATGTGTCGGCGTCTAAGTCGCTCCTGATGGTTTCGCTCGACCGGATCGGACCATTATCGTCTGATGGTCGCTCCTTCGCTGAGTGCCTCGTTCTGTCCTATTTCCTCTTACGCCGCTGCGTCGAAGGGGTAGCATGGCCAAGCAGCCATCACCAAACGACCAGCGGTCGAACGCGCTGAACCCCAACAACACGGCGTCCAAGGCGGCGGACAACCGGGCGAACCAGATGAACCCGGAGCACCCCGTACACAAGGCGTCGCGGGGAAGTAACGAGGCCCTGCACGGAGAGAGGATATCTCTCTCCCCACTTCTACCTCAGGAACGGTATGTCCGACGAGGAAAGGGAGCGAATTCGTAGAACCATCTACGGCGTTTTCGACCGATGGGGCCAGCGGTCATCAAACGAACCGGGTGAGTTGTAGCGGTCTCCATCTGGTTCCGCCACACCGCCGGAGCGCGTTCGGGTGGGTTCGAACTCTTGAGTCACAATTCAAGGTAAGCTTAAATACATCCTATGTCATCTGTTCGCACGGGCGTGCGAAATGGTGCGCTTCGACCAACTCACTGCCGCGGACTTCATGGAGAAGCCAATCCGAAGGCGACTGGAGCCCATGGTGCCTGACGTTGATCCAAAGAGAGAATTTGTTCTTCAAGTCGTGAAGGCGCACTCAGATGGCGTCCGCACCTCGGAAGTCGCGGCCGCACTCGAGCAGTCTTCGATGAATCTTGCGCCGAACACGCTGCTAAAACTGCTCCGAAGTCTAGAGCATGCGCGAGAAATCTACTCGCGCGCGGGCCCGAAAGGTGGCCCAAGAATCTGGTATCCGAACGGACGACTTATCCACCCATTTCTCGAGATTTACCGCGAGATTCGCGGAAAGACGTATCGAGTCACTGTTCAAGATGCGCGGACCGGCCCAGCCATCCAGATTCAAGAACGATCTTATTCGCTACTTACGGGCGACCGTGTGGAGGGTGCGATTTTCGTCGAATACGACTCGCTCGGCGAGCTCACCGAAATGCTTAGTGAAATCAAGTCGCGGTTTGAGACATTCAACACAACAAAGGTGAACAGATAATGCAGACGCTGCGCGTTGAGAAAACTGTCGGGGATAGCCTCCTTGGTTTGGCAAGTTTCGGATCCCGGTACGGTGCCATTGGGATAGGAAAGATGTCGCCGCTTATTCGGAAGTCGGAGGACCCGGAAGGATTGTTTCGCGCTGGTTTCGTCGACCCCGAAACGCCTTCCGAGCTCAACTTGGTTAGTACGGGTCTGATTCGAAGCAGAATGATTCACCTTGAGGCGGCGGTCCCACTTGACCAGTCTTATCTGGCCCCCGATCGAATGATCAAGTTTCGCCCATCAATCGGTTATGTCCCGCCTGAACTAATGACGGAGCCCAACGCTGATGGTCTCCGCGCCCTTGGGCGGAGCAAGGGGGAATCAAGAAAGGTCGCTGCACTTCGCGAGACAAATAGTGATGGGGGCTTCTGGGTTGCAATGGCGAAACAGAATCGATACATCGCCTGGCTCCAGGAGCTTGCCGGCTGGGCGGATTTCATGGGGGTGAGCCTAGTCGCGCCACCCGTTCCGGTAGTAACGAGCGATTTGGAAACGAGCCCTGAAAAGCAGGCTGAGCTGAACCTCCTTGCCGCGTCGATCTGGCGACAAGTGGTTGGTCTTCGGGAATTAGGATTGATGTACTCCTTGCATGTCCATCCGAGTGCTCTCGAAGAACCTGATATGCTCCGTAGAACTTTGCGAGGTTTCGCCCGCTCGATCACGTCTCGCGATAACCCATACTGGGGAGTCCACATCAATTTCGTGGACATCGGCTTGGCCACGCGCAGACCCGATCGGATTCTGGGTGCGAAAGACTTCGCTCGGGAAGCTAGCAGAATCGCGAAGTCGGCGGGGGTTTTCGCGTGGGGAAGCGATCTGGGACCAGTGGGTCCTGTCTTCTTGGATCAAGGACTCTCCTTCGTCTCATATCACACCGGAATGACGCCGAGACGCGCGTACAGCGGGGGCTCAATGGACGAAGAACATGCTGACACGAGTTACGGCAAGGTTCTCGGATTGTGGAAGTACAATCTTCTCGAGCGAGACAACATCAAGAAGCAGGGCTGGCGCGTCGAGGATAATGGCCTCTTCCTATCTGAAGTACCTACGAGCCTTCGTGTCAACGAAGCATACAAGGAGTTTCGGGTCGGTTTCGCGCGCCCCAACAATATAGCGATCGCGGAGCGACTGAACGAGGAGCGTCGAAACGAGGTTCTCGTCAAGGGAAATGCCAAACCTGGATCGGCCCACCTTGGACGGTCAAATGACCATCGGATTGCGCCTTGGGCCTAGGTGGATTCGCGAACCCTCGCTGTCAAGCCGGAATCCTCCTCCGACCGGGTTCTTAGCCTCCCAGCCTCCATGTCAGCAGGGCCAAAACGACCGTGAGAACCACCTGAGCGCCCGTAAGCACGATCACCCACCGCGTAAGGCGCTCAATCCGGCGGGAGCTCTTCCACAACAGGAGGGTTTGAACGGCGAGCACGACCTCACCCTTCGTCACGGTCGGGGTGGGTTCGGTTCCCGGGCTGTATTCCTGGAGGCATTCGTCGGATCCTTCAAGAGAGGGCTCGAGGAAGTCATGGACGAACTCTAGGGCCTTCTGTTTCCTGGTATCTGGGTTTGGACTTCTGCCCTACCATAAAACCGTCCAGAGGCTCCCAAGGGTAATGAAATTAAGGGGGCGAGGACAACCGAACTTTCCTAAGGAACGCATATTATCATCCTGTATTCTTCCCGACGTCGCGGTGGAGGGCCATGAAGAAGTTCCTAAAGGACATCGAACCGGTCCCGTCCAAGAGAATATTTTACTCCATCATCGCGGACTATGACCTGAGCAGAGCCACTTGCGAACTCATTGATAATGCGCTCGACCAATGGGTCAAAGGCGGGAAGCGGTCGCAGCTTGCAATCTCGATAGATTTCCGCTTGGACCAGCAGACAGCGACGATTACAGACAATGCCGGGGGTGTCGACGAATCGGACCTGGAGATACTCGTCGGACCTGGGCTTACAAGCAACGAACCTGAGGACCACACAATAGGTATCTTCGGAGTCGGGACAAAGCGCGCAGTCGTTGCTCTAGCACAGTATGTTCAGATACGGTCGCGCTACAAAGGTGGCCAAACCCATTTAATTGAATTCGACGAGACTTGGCTTCGAGACGCGAGTTGGAAACTTCCTGTCTACGTGACGGACGAGATCGCAGCTGGAACCACTCAGATCGACCTGAGCAGACTCCGCTTCAAGGTCGAGGAAACTCGCATCTCTGAACTGAAGGCCCACCTCGGTGCCACGTATGCGCTGTTCCTACAAAACAAGAAGGTGGAACTAAAAGTCAATGGAGATCCAATTAAGGCCATAGAATTCGAGAACTGGGCTTACCCACCGAAATATGAACCTCAGGAATTCAGCGGTAAACTGCCCGTCGACGGGAAGGAGGTTTCAGTCAAGGTGCTGGCCGGGCTGACTCGCGAGTCGAGCCCCGCCAGTGGTGAATACGGCGTCTATGTCTACTGCAACAAGAGACTGATCGGAAGGGCTTTGAAGAGTCACCAAGTCGGATTCGCAAAGGGCCTGGCGGGAGTGCCCCACCCTAAGGTCTCGCTGGTGCGAGTCATAGTCACGCTCGAAGGGGAAGCACAATTGATGCCTTGGAATAGCACGAAGTCGGGGGTAAACTACGAACATGCTCTTTTTCTTTCAATGCACGATTGGCTCGTGGGAATTGTGAAGCAATATGCCATCCTATCGAGGGGGTGGCAAGGATCTTGGCCTGACAAGGTTTTCAAATATGGCAAAGGTTCGATCTCGAAGGTCCAAGTTGCTGATTTCGCTCTGGTGCACACGTACCTCACACCTTCTCCTAGGTTCAGGCAGCGGTTGGTCGACAAGGTCGCAGCGCGAAATGAGAAGATTTACAAAGACAGACCTTGGTCCAAGGGACTCGCAGAAGGCATTGTAGCCGCAGACTTGATCGCCAACGCTCGGCTCGATGCGCGAAATAGGATCGCACTCATCGTGCTAGACAGCACGCTTGAGATCGCATTCAAAGAATACCTTGTGAACGATTCGGGTGGAAGTTACAGCCAGGCGCGGATTAGCCAGCTGTTTGGCAATCGCCACGACGTTCAAGCCGAGGTAAAGAAGTACAAGTCGTTCCCGATGAAAGCCTGGAAAAAAATCGACTACTACTACAACCTTCGGTGCGACCTTGTCCATCGGAAGGCCATCGCCCCCATTCCAGACTCAGACATCAATGAATTCCGTTCCACCATAGAAAAAGTCTTGAACGGACTGTTTGGTTTGGAGTTCCCATCATAAACCTACTTCCCTGCTAGCTCCGTCCGGACTTGAACGAGTCTGGGAAAGGGAAGGGGAGGAAGACCGGTTGGTCCTCCTCATGCGATGGGACAATCGCTTTCAAAGCCGGGCCATCTGAATACCCTGTCCATTGACTCGACTTTTCTCCTTGATGGACGCCTCGGTCGGGAGGCGGAGTCCTCCCGTCATGCATCCGCCTGAGATTTCGTCAAGGTAGCGCAACCGTCTGAGTGTCGCCGTCCCCCTCATGCCTGGTCCGCTGGGGCCAGGCACCTTCCCTTTTTGTTGTCCGGCGGCTGCATCATCGCCACATGCCCCCTTCTGTTCGTATTACGTTCTGATGCCCTCGTTCCCCACCCACGCCCGCCCTACCCGGGCGGGCACCTTCCCCTTTATCGGTCGCTCACCGATTCGGGGTCCATCGTCGGGATCTACCTCTATCCGAAGAACGTGGAGGCGCACCATTGGCTTCACCAGCATAGCGATGAGCTTTCTCGTGTGTTCAGAGAGATTCACGGGGCCAATAACCGCGATACCCCATCCCACCCCCACGGCTTGAGCGTCCTCGTCCCACCGGGGACCTTTGAATCCACGTTCGACCCTTCAAAAGAAGACCCGGTCTACTTGCATGTCTCCACCCACGAAGACCCAGCCCACCTGGATGAGACTTGGGTTGATCTGCGGCGTTCGCTGACCCAAGTAGAGGGAACCGCGTCCATGTTCCGAGTAGAGTTGAGGCGAAGAGCTGAACGCTGAATTTCAAAGAAAGCCAAATCGGTTTCCCGGTGGAGGCCCCCATACGTTCGGATTACGGTGAACGCCCTCGTTCCCCATCCCATGCCGCGCTGGCGATCCCCGCCCGGCCCTTTTCAATACGGCTCGAGATCGCGACACGGCGTTTCCTCCAGGCAGACCACGGGCCGCAGGCTGGGCTACCGATGGCGACTCCAACTGGTGTCTCCGTGTTCCGCCGAAATCCGACGTTGCCCATCATGACTGATGCCAGCCCAGCCTCCGTTTACTGGTCATAGCTTCCCAGGTATTCCGCGCGGAGCCCCCATTCCTGCTCGATCCGCCTCACGGCGTCCGCAGGGGACGCCAAGTCGTAAGAACTCAACTTCACCTCGTGTTTGTCTTCGCGGCTGACGAGACTCACCTCAATAAGGCCGGGAAACCCCGAGGCGTCCGTGATGGACCACGAAACGAGCCATTTGAGGCCGGAAGCACGCAGGCGTCGAATGACCGAAGCGTCGATCGGGAGGTCTATGGAGTCCATTGTGAGATGGGCGGTTTCCACCGGGAGGCCGAGCGACTCGGTGAACGGTCTAAGGTCGTCTGGTTCCAAAATCAATTGGACGCGGTACCAATCGAGAGTTCCCGGAAACTTTTCGAGCAAGCTACGAAAGATGGGGATTCCGTCTTGTGGCTTACTCGGAATGATATCGAGCATGCCAGGATCCTTTAGCCCGTTCGTCCGGAGTCTCGCGCTTGCGCCGATCGGGTCCACCACAATTCGCCACGCCCAACGGTGGTGGGCTCTTATCTCGGCAAATCCGTCTGGGACCCTGATGCCCACCGCAGCGAGGACGGGGCGGAGTGCACGCCCCTCTGGGTCCTGGTGTGCCGCGATTGAAACATACACCTCTCCCTCGAGGAATCGTTCTAAGGAAAGCCTCCGGAGATTCGGTACCCCGTCTGGATTATTCTTCGGCGGCGCAAAGACGGTCGTGAATGACAACCTGCTGGATCCCGAGGCCCGCTCAAATATCCGGCAGAACGACTCCACGTGATGGCGATGCAATTCCGGCGCTGGCGACTTCACATCGTGCAACCAATGAATGTGGTTAACCGTTCCCCGCGGTAAAGCGTCGTACAATGTGACGAGCTGCCCAACTTCGGTCGAGCTGGCAAGAATCGTTGCGTCGACCTTGCCGGACTGCGACTTTTGGAGGATTCGCTCGACGACCTCGATGCATTCCTCGAACGTGGTACGCTGCGGTTCGATTGAGTAGAAATACTCCATTGGATCCCGGATTCCTACCCAAAGTCCTGTTGAACCTTGAAATAACCGGTGTCAAAAGGAGAGCCATCTCATGCACGTGGTACTCCTGGACGGCCACGTCGACGAGCTCGATCGCGATGCTCCGAGATCCCTTGGTGCGGGTGGCATCCGGAGGTCCGCCTCCCCTTCTGTTCGGATCATGTTCTGATGCCCTCGTTCCCCACCAAGCCCGCCTCGCTACGAGGCGGGCACTTTCCTTTCGTCCGGTTCCCGAACGAGCCGAAAGGGTTCGGTCTGGGCTCTCGCACCGAGTCCCCTTAGCGGACGACATGGCTGAAGGCCTTCACACGCCGCTCCCAAAGGACCTTCCCGATGATGATCAACCAGAGGATGAGGGCGAATGCCATAAGGAACATGAGCGGCACCGCAAGCGCGAGGTACGATTCGGGGAGCCATCCGAACAATACCAGGTTCTCAATCGCAAGCGGCACAAGCACCGTGGCGAACATCAGAACCGTACCGCCCGCGCGGCTGAGCCATGCGAGGCGAGCCACGGAGGGATGCTTTTCAGATAGGTGGGAAAGAAAGTCCCGTCTCTCAAGTCGACTCGTGCAAAGAGGACACGCCACTTGCACGTGCTGGAGCGGTTCGACCATCCGAACCCAGTCCCCTCGAACGTAGATTGCCGCGACGATCGGGATGAGAATCACCGAATCCACGAGGATGGCGAGCAGCGCATGCCACCAAGGAACGCGATCGAACCAGTAGACTACGCTGAAAACGAAGGCGAGAAGCCATACCGCAGCCGCGGGCAGGACAAGCCTCCGATATCGCTTGTAAAAGGTTTTCTCGGCGAGAGCGAGGGCTTGAACCACCTCGGGGTGCGCTTCCAACCGGTGGGACTTCAAACCGTTTCGGCTCACCGGGGCGCCGCAGATGGAGCAATAGGCCTTCCATCGGTTTCCGGCTTTCACGAAACCTGGATTCGCGAACCAACGGGAAGAACCTGGTTGTTTGCGAGGACGCCCCCTCTGTTCGGATTACGTTGTCGAAGCCCTCGTTCCCCATCCAGTCCCCTCCTCATCGGGTGGGCACCTTCCCTGCTGCCGTCTGTTACCTGTTATACGGCGTCGCGACTGCGATTCGAATGTCGTCGAGAGCGCCAAGAATCCGCCGGCCGATCGACTCCCATTCGTACTTCCCGGAACCAAGGAACCCCGTGCGACGGGCGTCAAACTGCGCTTCGACCCAACGGCGGGGATCTCCCAATTCCCATGGCTTCGAATGCCAAGGATCGTACTTCGCCTTCGGTCCTGCTTCTCGGGCGGCCATCATTGCCCACGTCGCGTCGAGTCCGAGTTGAGCACGTCGAAGGTTCGCGCGGGCTTCGGGGCCCCCCCGGATCCCACCGAGCGGTCGAAGGTGCACTCCCAGCCAAGCGAGGGCGACACGCCCGACGGCGTCAAGAGGTAGCGTCAGCGCGGAGCCATCCACCGCAGGAAAGAAAGCGAACGTGAGTCGGGCCGGATCGGTCCAGCGGACTTGACTCGGAATCCTTATCACCCGGAAATAGACCCCGTTGTCGAACCGGGCAATGTGTCCCGCGAGAGGCGAGACTCCCACCTCAACCACGCGGGAGCGGATGAACGGCAGAAGATCTTCGAACTGCGTCATTTCCGCGCTCTGAAGACCTCGGACGGTGGATATAAGGTGCGCGAGCTTTCTCGGGGCTGCCTCAGACCTGCCGTCGGTTTCGCGGCGGAGGACGGCCTCGGACCCCAAGCTCGTTGCTCGTTAGGACCGAGCGTCTAGAGACCAAAACGATTCCGAAAGGAAATTGAAGGCCATGCTCCCCTTCGACGTGACCGGTCTGGCCTTGATTGACCCGGGAGGAACCATAGCTGGATTGCGGGTGCTGAGGGCCGCCGACAAGGCTCTGTTGGTTCCCTGAATCATGACGTCCGGACTGGTCGCGGATCCGCCCCGGACGGACACGTTCCCTTCGGTGTCCACATGCAGGGTGATGGTTTCCGCCTCCGTGGTAAAGACCCATGCCTGTGGTAGGTAGGCTCGGACCATCCCGCCAAAAAACCCGAAGATTCGGCTTCAGCTGCGCCTCGATTTCGGGACCCATTCCGCTCAACAGGTCGGCGACGGAACCCATTGAGATGGTCGACACTCGCGTACCTAGATGAAGATGACGGCGGGGCGAAAGAATCTCCGAAAGGCTCCCACCCATGCCCGCCCGAAACGGCGGGCACTTTCCCCTTCCCACGATTGCGCTGCACATCCGGTCATGGAAGCAGGCGATGCAGAGCTCCGAGACGAAATTGGCTGAACGGGTAGCCTTCCTTGATGGCCCTGTCGAACTGCTTCCGGCTGCGGCGACGATACAGAAACATGCACCCGAAAGCAACCGGAAATTCGATGAGGGCAAAAAGGAAAACCACTGGTATGGGCGCTGATCCGTAGAGGAACAACACCATGAGGATCGCGACGACCATCGTGCCCAGGTAGATCGCGAAATAGGCGAATCCCCACGCCACGTCCCCTGGGAGTTGTCCGTCGATTCCACGCTCTTCCTTGTAACGAACCAGCTCCTCGTAGAAGGGCTTGGACTTCTCAAGCATCCATCCCCGATTCACTGCCGCTCTCCAGAAAGCGGGTCCATACATGGGCACGTAGATGGCCCTCTGGAAAGCGGTCCATGCCACGAGTGCGACAAAACCCGTGTAGAACACTTCGTAGGTTTCAGTCGCACGACCTGGGGAGTAGACGAAAACAGCGGCGGTGAGGAGCATAGCCGTCGAGATTCCGGGTCCGAGGACCTGGAGGATCACAAAGAACCGCTGACTGCGACCTCCGACTTCCCAGGCGAGGCCCCACAACTGCGTTGAATTCGGACGCTGCACGGGTGGATTTGCGGCCAAGCCTCCAACCAACCTCTCGACCCTCGGTCGGCTCTGACTCTGGTAGGGTACCGGCCAACTTAAGGATTGAAACTTTCGACTGGTTTCGCAGCAGATAATGCCCCCTTCTGTTCGGATTATGTCGTGGTAGCCCTCGTTCCCCACCAACGCCGCTGCGCGCGGAGCGGCCCCCTCACCCTTTCCTTGTGCGCCGAGGCCTAACCCGCCCTGGGCCAATCATCCGGACCAGCTTCGCAAGATCCTCTCCCTTTCCGGATGGCGAATCCGACAGCATAACGACGTGTGACTGACCGATCCGACACAACTCCCGAGTGATTGCCCGGGGCGCCTTCGACAACAACTTGTCCCAGCTTGGTGAGTCTAACTGTGCGATCCACCACCCTCTCGATGGCCTGCTTGCGTCGAGCATCCCTTCAAGCGTTCCCTTGACTTTGGATCCATCTGGGAGGTGCATTCTTGCGAAGATGGCCCTCATCTCTTCGAGGGGTGTCACGTCAACAAAGAATGTCTCGTCCCCGCCAACAGCGACGCGCTTTGGAAATTGAAAGTCGAAGTCCAAGTCTATGCCACGTGCTCCCTTACGGAGGATTGCACTCCCCGCCCTGACGCGCAACAGGTCGCCTGATGTTGGACTCTGAACTTCCTTCTGTTTCTTGGTCCCATCGTCGTATGTGAGGCTCTCGAGTCTCCACCCGAGACCGAGAAAGCTTTCAGAGACGCGGGCCAATATCTCGAGGAACAGCCCCTTCGGCGGGGTGATGAGAATCCAGAAGCCCTCCGACACCGATCACACCACGTCGTTAATGTCCGGGCCAAGACTCGTCACTTTCGGTCGGTTTCGCGGCGGAGGACAATCTCAGAACCCGACTCATTGCTCGTGAGGACGGGAACGGACTGTCGCAGCGCTATCGCGCACGTGTGTCATGCGGTCCAGGCGACTTCTGCTTGCGAAGGCAGGAACCTTCCCGTTGCTTAAGCGCCGCGCTCAAAGATGGCGGTCACCATGACATCCGGTTCGCTCTTTGACGGCTCATGCGTGCAGAAGGTTGTCGTCGTGTCTGTCCGGGTTTGTATTAGAAGTAGCGGTTGTCAGCGTACAACTCGATGTCCAGTCCCTCGCTACCCCACTTCTTGCGAAATGCCGCCGCCTTTCTAGTAAAGTCTGCGAAGGCCAGGCGTATCGCCCGTTCGGCCTCGTTCGCGCAGATCTCGATGAACTTGTCAGGGGCGTTCCGCCGTGTTCCTCTGGATCGAGCCATCGGAAATCTCTCTCGCCGGGGATCGACGGTCCGTTACTTGTAGCCTACTTGCAGCGCGACACCCTGAAACCGGAGACGCCTGACGAGCTCCCGGAACCGACGTTCGTTGAGCGTGCAGTAGCGATCCGCGTTCTCTTTGAGAGTGAGGCGAATCTCCTCGCGAGGGTGCAAAGTGACCAATGAGACCTCGGCCCAATCGGCATCACGCTCCCCTTTGAGGAAGTCGATCACAGTTGCGTCGATGTGGTGTCGCGACACATCTTCCGGGCGAGGCAATCGTCGGTTCATGAGTCGTGCACCGGAAGAGATGAGATAATGGGTGACGACGGAGGGGTGCGCGAAAGTGCCAGCAGGATCGGCGTCCCGCTCACGCCGGGCCTTCGCGGCCCCGCACCATCCCCGTCATCGCGGCTGTTGCACCAAAGTTGGCCCATTGCCAAACCGAATACTTTCCCACCTCCCCGCGGTAGGTCTAATAACGACGACGCCAGATGAGTTGCGAAGATGACCTCGACGACGTGGGAGGATGCGATGGTCCTCGGAGGCTTCCTCCCGGCCCCGCAGTTCGAGGCCTATATCGAGGATGCCCGCCCTAAGCTTGACGCGTCTGCGGTCGAGAGTCTTTGGAGCGAACATCAGGCGGCCAAGTCGTTCGTGAAACGCTTGCCGGCGGAGGACGTCGCGAACGTCGGCGAGGCACCGCTGTCCAAGCAGTTCGCCTTCCGCGCGTCGGAGATCCAGACGAGTCCCGAGTTTGTTGAAGTCTACGGCGAGCGACCTGTTCGATTCGCTACGGTCAAGCCAGACCGCCTAGGGGTTTTCCAATTCCAGATCCGGGTCGGAGGCCGAACGCTGTCGAAGGAACCAAGCTTGGTCCTCGATGAGTGCTTACCTCGGACTTTCGACCTGGACGTTGATTTGGAGATTATCGGCAATCCGTCGACTGGCACGTTCCAGGTTGCTGCGGGTACCGACACCGGGAACGTCCACCTCGTGAAAGTCCACGTTGACCACGAACGGCACCTAGTCGAACTCCCCTTCGTTCCGAACCGTAACTGGGTCCAAATCGCGCACCTCGAGAAGCGCTATTGGATTCACAACGGCTACCACCGAATCTACAACTTAATGGCACTTGGGGTCGACCGAATCCCGTGCATCATCTTCGAAGCGCAGGCTCCTGTCGAGGTCGTAGGGAATGTCCTTGACCCTCAAAGTTTCGAAGTTCTGAAGACGATGCCGAGGCCGCCCATCATGAAGGATTACTTCTCTAAGGCGGCGATCAAAGTCCCGAGGCGGCGTCGCAAGAACAGACTCCTTGCGACAGTCCAGCTCGGCCTGGAGCGCGTTCCGTTCTAGGCCATCTACCTTCGGCCTGCCTCTGAAGTCATCTGACCGCCGTGCGGGGCCAGCGCATGACCCGGACGCGGCCCGCGGACGCACGAGAGCGTCACTCAATCCCCGTCGGGACTGGGAAGGCCCAAGTAAGATACCCTCGCATTTGTCGGCGGGCTCTTCCGATTAGGTAACAGAGGGACGAGAGCGGACCCGGAGGGATGCGCGGTTTCTCCATGTGGAGATGTCAATGTCTGACAGAACCGCAGATCGAATTGAGGTACCCGAGAGCAGAAGGTCGTCCCGTCCCAGCATGAGGAGGACCAAAGGGTCCTCCTCCCTTTCCCGGTTTTCGCGAGTGGTTCGAGTCCGGGCGGGGACATGTTTAGAGGCGCGGACCTCAGGACCCGCACTCCCCCCTGTCACGGCTAAGGCGCCTTTCCTTCTGTATTCTTCGTCGGTCTCCCATCGCGGTGATGACAGCTGGCGGTGCGCGTCGCAGTCGGGTTCAAAGAGTCTCAGAAGCCGAACCGAGGAGGAGGAGAAAACGGATCTGCTACGGGAAAACCGACTCATATTTAGGGCGCTACCGGCAGGGTGCTGACTAACGCTAGGTTCCACTTCGGCTGGTCCGTGTGCGCCATGGCTAGGCGGCAGTGCCCCGAGAATGTCTCTAAATCAGATTCTGGCAAATGCAACCCCGACCTAGACGGTCTCGATTCGGCCGTCTAACGGGCATCTATCTCGTCGTCAAGAAGGACCGGACTCACCGGAACGCGCGGAACTTCTACGAGATGGTCGATGAGCTGCGCGCTCACGGCAAGCAGTTCGCCAGCGTGGAGGAGTCGATCGACACGACGACCGCGATGGGCTGGGCGTTCATCGGGATATCCTTGCGATCTGGGCCCAGTTGGAATCGGACCAGATTTCGGAACGCGTGCGCAAGGCGATGCCCGTTGCGAGAGCCAAGAACTATCACCTGGGTCGGCCGCCTGTTGGATTCGTTTGGGTCAAGGCGACGAAGACGTTCGAGCCGACCGATTGGGCTCTCGCCATTGAGGCCGATGTGCCCACCTACGGCAAGGCAGAGGCGGGTCGACGTCATCCGTACGAGGAAGGCAAGAACCAAGGCAAACCCGTTTCCGAGACTTCCGTTGACCGAATCTTAGAGAACCTCGACTTCCATCGGGAGGGTAGGCTCGTTCCGAATGGACTCTCCGTGGAACGGTACCGCCACGGGCCGTTAGAGGTTTCGGCGTGATGAATGAAGAGGTTCCTTGGCCAGAACTCCAAACATAAGCTCGCCAGTGGTATGGAATGCCAAGAAACATCCGGAAGTGCCCTGCTATCGCCCGATTTTCTCGCGGTCGTCAGGTCTCTGGCGCACTGTTGAGAGGCCACTATCGATTGAGTAGCCGAGCTCGGAGGCCGCTCGGGAGATCTTCGTGAAAACGAGGCGAAGTTCGTCGGGAAGCGGAGCCTGAACAATCTCGGACACGAACTCCTCGCGGTCTTTCATTGCGGACCGCCTAAGTTGGACAACTTTCCTCTGAACACGAACATGTCGCTGCCCCCGTGGAATCTCTAGGACGAACTCAACCATTCCAGTCGTTCGCAAAGCCTCGACGGCCTTAGTGTCGTTGAGATAATCGAACCACCGTCCAGGGTTTCCGAACTGCGGATTTCCGGAGACGATTACGAACGAGTCTAGAAGACGGTCGTCGAGCCCAGCGGTTGTTGGGAGACCAGTTCTTTGCCTGATTGCCACTGCCAACTCTTCGGCGGCCGACAACATTTCCTTTGCGGCTTTCTTCATTTTTCTATCACCTTCGGGACGTCCGTCTCACCCTAGAGGCCAGGCGACAATGGGAATCATGCTGTTGGATCCTCGATGTAGATTTGAGTTGACCAACGCCAAGCCACCCTTCCTTCGTAGAAAGGAGTTCCCGCCTTCAGGTGTACGAACTCGGCGAAATCCGCCCGATTGCCACTCGCCGACAAGCGGTACTTAAACCGTGCCCACCACGAAGAACCTACCGGGGAGTCTGAAGTTGCCCATCGACCCTGCGGGAAGGACACCTTGTTGTCAAAGTATCTCACAAACGTCTCGTCTCCGGTAGCGACTTTCGGCGCGGCTCTTCCCCCGGCGAATTCCGCTGAAACCCGCTCCGGAAGATTTGCCGAGTCGAGGCGACCAGCGACGCGCCCTTCGCGCAGTCCGCCGTCAGCAGCCATCTGCGCTCTCAGGGCGAACGGCTCCTCAGAGGCCGCCAAGCGTTCTCCTGTGGCTAGTTCCGCTCGCTCTGCCCCAGAAAGGCCTGCCTTTCCGGCAGGGAAGAAGATGTGGCGCTTCGGGTCGGCCGGGCAGCCGAGTGGGGCTACCATGAACGCATCCACTGTCGGGCTTGGGCCTTCAAGGAGGATCGTTAAGGTCACGGAAGATGGGATTTCACATGGAAACCCCGGCCCGAAGTGCAAGGAAAACGAGGAACTTCCCTTGAGCAACTCGAGCCCCTCGTGCAGCGGTTCGATTTCGGGTGGCGTCGCCCCGCTATCGAATAGGCTTGAGATGGCTACTCCGTCAAACATTCGCGATTCCCGCATTGCGCGAGAGCCGAGATGAAGCTAGCTTCAGGGGATGGCTCAGGCTCCAGAACCATAGTGGAGAAGGGCCACATCGAAGCCTCATCCTGAGTTACGCGTGTTGATGTGGCGTTTCCTGTTCGTCATTCTCACTGTCATGGACGTCGAAATCTTCCAACTTCGCACCAAGCGCCAAGAGAATCGACTTCAAGTCCTTGATGGTTCTTTCGGCATGGGACTTGCTCCAATGGCCACCCGCCCACGCGTAGCGCCCTACCTGCGGGGGATCGGCGGTAAAGGGCACGCGGCTCTCGATTAGGCGCTCCTCAAGATAAAGCTCATGCGGATGATGTCTCTCGAGTTCTTCCGTTTCGGCCTTGTGGAGCTTCTTGAATTTCTCACGCAAATCCGTGAAATGGACCGATAGCCACTCTCCAGCGACCTTGTTTTTTGCGAGGAGATACACCGTTATCGACGTCTTCGGACACCACCGCTATTTGAGATCTATCTAGGCGTGACTAACCGGCGTAGATTCATATCGGAACTCTCCACATATCTGCCCATTCATTCAACTGTCCGACCACCTCGATATCCACGCCCGCTTTGAACTCGTACACCAGCTGACTTCCGGTTTTGTGCGCGAGATACATCCTTGCTTGAATCCCCTTCTCCTCCTCACTCAGCCAGGACAAGGGTCTCTCAAGGGGCCGTGCGCTTGTTGTCGTCTCCCCGATCACGTTTCCCGGGTCGTACACATCGATCTCGCGAACCTTTCCAAGGACTCTCACTTTCTGGCTAGCCTTGCCGATATCAACGCCTACCCTCTGCGCAAGTTGTTCTTCCTCAGTGAGCGGCCTGAACCTACCTGCGGTTTGAACCTGAGCGATCCATCGCTCCTTGGGCGCCTGCCCAACAAACCCTCTCTCCGCCTGATAAGCCCTCGACGCGGCATCATCAAATCCAGAAAGGCCTACCTTTTCGGCACCAGAAAGGCTTGCCTTTCCGGCAGGGAAGAAGGTGTCGGGCCTCGACTCGATCGAGGTGCCAAATAGGGCTAGGACGAACGCATCGGCTGACGGGGTTGGACCATCGAGGAGGACCGTCAATGTCACGGAAGATGGGATTTCACATGAAAAATCCGGCGGCCCCCGAAGTGCAACGAAAACGATGTGCTTCTTGTAGGCCAATCGAGCCGCTCATGCCAGAGATCGACGTCGGGTGATGCGCCTTCGCCGTCGAACAGGCTGGAGAGGAATACCTCGGTCAACATCAACGCTTCCCGCAGTGCGCGAGAGCCAAGATGAACCTTGCCGCGGAAAGCAGACCCGGTGCAAGCTAAGGAACCCAAAACGGTTGGTTGCTTCCTACCATTCAGCTCAGGACGACGCGGTCCGGTTCAGCCCGGCCCATGGAACATCGCGTTGGAATTCTCTTCGCTCAAGTTGAAGGATCGAGCGGGCCGCGGGGTCGCTATCCGTTGGATTAATCGGTGGGCTGCGCGTTCGAGAGGGCACGCCTGGCTGCGCGAGATAGACGAGGATTTTGGCAAGCGTGGTCAACGCGAATGCGTTCGCACGGAGTTCGAGCCATACGGACTCTTGACTGGCCCTCTCGATGCGTATGCGCAGCAGGCAGTTAGGGTCCGACGTCGGGGAGTACCGGTGATTGAATGGAGGTGGCTCGTAGAGGAACGCCGCTTCGAATGCCACTGATGCTCCTTCACGCAGTATTCGCAGTCCCGGTGAGTTAGGCTCTAGGTCCCCCCACCAACCGTCCGATGGAGCGAATTCCTGAAGTTGCTCAAGACTAATCTGATCTAGCCCTCCCCCTGCAATGTCCAGCAGGGTTGCCGCAAGGCTCAAACCTCCCGGGCTGTCGAATGAGATAATCGCTTCGTCCTGCCCGAGGGTCACCATTCTGCGTGGCCTCCCCTTCGGCTCCACGAACTCACGTCGGAAGCGTCTTGGTTTATCTCCGTGGAGGTACTCTTCGCGGTTCGCGGAGGGCCAATATTCGAATCTCATGGGTACACCGCACCGAAGTCAAGTGGCAAATGGCGGACGAAGAAACGAGACCCGGTCGCGATGTCATACCTTTCCAAGACAATCCGCGGCACTCGGCCCACTCCGCTCACGTCGCCAATGTCGATTCTAACCTGACTCCTTATCCCGGTTGCTGTATCTTCGGAGACGAAGCGCATTCCTCTGTTTGCAGGCGCCAGGTCTCAGCCGGACGTTGTCAGCGGAGAGGTCCTGGTGGTAGTAGGTCGGCTGCGACGCGGAGGCGTCCTTCCGCAACAGGAGCTTTCCGCCCACGTACACGTAGGCGGTCTCGGCCGTGCCGTTCTTGCTGTAGAGCATCCTGCCGCCCGCGTACATGAAGTACGATGTCGTCGCCCCATTGTAGGTCTTGATGCGGCGGCCGAGACCGTCGTAGCTATTCGTATAGGTCCACGCCTCCGTGCTCGTGCACGAGGACGAGGATGTCTTGACCCCCACCAACTGCTGCTGGAAATCGTGGACGTATCGTGTGTTGGTTGCGCTTTCGGTCTTACACGTCATCGAGCCTGCGACGTTGTACGTGAAGCTCATCGAGTGATAGTCCATCGTGTTCAGCTTGTTCCACACGGGGTACGACGCCCCGTCGTTGTACCTGTAGTATCCCGCACCAAACGTGGATGTGCTTCCCTGCCTCCAATGGAGCATATTGCCGACCGCGTCGTAATCGTAGCAGTCGTACTCGGTCGCCTCGGATGACCCCCATGGACCAACCGCCTGCGAAAGCCTTCCGTTTCCATCATAGCCATATGTGACGGACTTGCCCGTGCCAAGCATGTTGTCGGTGCTGGAAACGATGTCTGACGCCTTGTTGTAGACGTAGTCTAGCTGCATGTAGGTCGTCGAGCCGCCGTTGAAGACCTTAATCCGCGTCACCCGGTCCCGCGCGTCGTAGGAGTACTTCTCCTGAATGGTCGTGTCCGTGGCCCCTTTCCAGTAATGGATGTTGTCCAGCCGACCGACGAGGTCGTAGGTCAGGACGGCGTATTTCGTCGCAGGGAGGGCACCGTAGTCAACCTCGACTGGCCGGCCCAGCGAATCGTAGGCATAGACGGCGTGCTGCGCGGTGCCGCTGACAGGGTACTGGATATCGGCGACTTTGCCAGCGTTGTCATAGGTGTATGTGATTGTACCGATGGCGCTGCCGCCAGACGGGACGTTCAACGTTTCCGTCTTGACCCGGTGCAGGCTGTCGTAGGCGTAGGTGATCTTGGCTGTTGTGTTATCAACCGTCAGCAGGTCGTCGTGAACGGAATCATAGCCATACGTCATGGTATAGCAACTAGTAGGACAAACAGTAGAGAGGGCGGGCTTGAGAGTTACGGAGGTAACCCGACCAAGGACGTCATATGCGGAAACCGCCGCCCTACCCATCAAGTCAATGGTCGTGTATGCGCGCACGTTGTCGTCGTAGTAGACGACCGAGTAGCGCGGGGCTGCGTCGGTTGAATCCGGAAACACGGTCATCTTCGGCTCGCCTAACGAGTTGTAATAGGTGGTCGTGGTCTGACCCTGTGCATCTGAGTTCGTCGTCGCCTCGGAAAGGGCGTTGTACGTAGTGGCCGTGACGTTGCCATATGAGCCCGTCGCCGGGTTCCAGACCCCCGTTTGGACCGTCCGGCCCAGCACGTCCGATATGGTCTCTGCCTTCCTGCCAACCACATCTACGGATTCAATAGTCCTTGCCCTCTCGCTGACGATGGTCCTTGAGATGCCGGAGGTCGTTGAATCGCCGGGAGTTTGCGCGGTCAGCGTCCGGCCAAGGAAGTCGTAGGTGTACGCGAAGTAGCCGCCGCTCGGGGTGTAGGTGTTGATTGGCTGGTCGTTCCAGCCCATGGTTGCGACCGTCTGGACCGTCCGGCCATATGTGTCCGCGGCCACCGTCCGGACAGGCCTGCTTGGCCGCGTAGAGGTTCCAGTTCGCGAAGAGACCACGAGCGTTCAACTCCTCCGCGAGGAGGACTCCTGCTGATTGTTCGATTATCGTTCCATCCAAATCAAGAACGAGCAGCTTCCGATTGGATGATCTGCGTCCCGCGGAAGGGGAACGCATGTTACCTCGCCGCGGGGGGATTAATCGGGCAAGCTTGTTCAAACATCCGTTCCATCCGCGAGGTATAGTCGTAGTAGACGAAAGGCAGCAAGTGAAAACTCGGTGCGGGATTTTTCCTACGAAGCCGCAATGCCCTCGGCCGTAGCATGCGTTACTTACCATTGAAAGGTTTCGGACCGGCCAAAAGGAAGCTCGGCCTCGATTAATCATGGACAGTGTATTGGGCGAAGTCCTTCTGCCGTCTCGCACCACCCGCGGCCACCGGGTAGCACTGTCGCGTCCGCAACGCGACACCGGAAGACGCGCGCCCTGTGGGATCCCATGGAAGGGTCGGAGAGTGCCCGGGAACGGCGAGCTAGAAGGCGCGAATGGTCCGACGTCAAGCCGGACGAATTCGACAAACGGCACACCCGGACGGCCCGTTTCAAGGCGAAAAAGTTCAACATCTCGATGAGCAACGAGCTCTTCGCGAAGATGGAGGCAGCCCGATCAAAGCTCGACTTCGGCGAGGGCATGAGTCGGAGCCGTTTCGTCTCCTATTGTGTCGCACGCTACTTCCACAAAAAGTCGGAAGACTGGTTCGAAGGAGAAGGCTAAGCCGGGCTGAAACGACCCCTACGCGGTCACAGTCAATGTCGTCGTAGGACCGCTGCCGTTCGGTGAGCAGTCCTGCTCAATGCGACCGATGACGCGCCATCGGTTGGCGAAGACCTCTTCGACGCGAAAGCGATTCGGCGCGCCCCGGACCTCGGACCACAGACCGGGCCTGGATTCGGAAGAGGCAAGGACCATGCTTCGCGCGCCACGGTCGGCTTCGATCGTGGCTGCTACAGTCATCCTCGCGAGCACAAACCCGGGTGAAGGTGCGCGGGGCCTCACCGCCAATCACGGGCGAGCGCCTTGTGAAGGTCGCGTTTCACGCCGAGGTCCTTCCGGTTACCCCGTCGTTGAGTGCTCGCATCTGGGCAGTTGTAGTGCCTAACACGCGGGACAGTTTCGGCGCTCCATTCGAAAGGTTCATTAAAGCGGCCGTAAGTTTGCCCTCGATGAACCGGACTGCGGCTCCCACAAGCCGTCGGGATGAAGGACATCGCAGCCCGGTTTTGGTGGCGGGCAGCGGGGCGGTTATCGCCGCCGCGGGATGACAAGCCCGCTCCTTCAACTCGCCCTCGCGTATTTCGCGATCGGATTCAATCCTTTTCCGCTGCCGCTCGGGTCGAAGGTGCCGATCATCAAGTGGAAGCGACTCCAGACGGAACGAGCCACGCCCTGGGAGCTCGCGGAGTGGTTCGACCATCGCCCAGTTAACATCGGCCTCATGACGGGGCGGGTGTCCGGTGGC
>WNGG01006430.1_pt1 | contig 25978 bp, 20 predicted proteins | sample 5400661 | NCBI WGS metagenome assembly WNGG01 (sample SAMN13153372, study PRJNA577476) | soil metagenome | isolation source: 100 cm soil or saprolite under Garry oak tree replicate 1 | place: USA:California | collected 2016-06-15
TTTATCTTGCCTATCCCGCACCAGAGACCCGTCCCCGCATCGGAGGAGCAGGTGTCATTGACGCTCTTGCACTATGATGAGCAAATGAAGTTCGAGCGATATTTGTTGTTCTACGGGCATTTGGCCGAAACGGGGAATGAATGGATATTCACCCCTTCACATGTGGTGCTTCCACGGTGGGGAAGAAGAGCGTAGCACTCCCGCATTGCCCCACCCAAAATCTAACCCGGGGGTTTGCTCAATTGGCGGCGGTCAGGATATCCTGGTTGGCCTTGCTGCTGCGGAAACTGGCGGAGGTGATGGTCCATAGATCACTTCAGTTTGCCATTGCTCCTCGCGCGTTTCCAAGAGGTGGGTTCGTATTTTCCGCATGCCTCGCTGAAGCGTGCGGATTTGTAATAGGTGATAGTGTCCGGGGGAGCGGCGCTGCAACTCCCGGAAAATGTCGCCACTGCTGCGTTCAGAGTTTGCAACCAACCAGGACATGATCTGCTCCCACTCTCCTTCAAAGGGGTCTTTGTGGGTCCGCCGCCAGCCCAAGACCCGTTTTCTCCGCTCCTGCTCTCGGTACAAGCCGTGGAAGGCTGGTGCCGGACCGGGGACACTTCCCTCGTTGGGAAACGTTCCCGCTGTACACTGTTCTACGGAAAAGACGTGAAGAGGGGCGGAAGGGAGCGATGAGAGAAAAGGAGAGCAACCGACAGCGCAGCGGAAGAGGGCCTGTTGTAACTGCTTTACTTGTTCAAGCAGGCAGATGGGGTCAAGCGCGTGGGCCACCTCGAGCAGTTCCTGCTGCTTCTGGACGGGCAGGACTCCTGAGAGGAGCAAACGTTGGAGTGACGTCTTGGCTGGATCGTAGACGCAGCGCACTTTTTTCCCTTCTCGCAGCTTCGACTGAAGTTTCATCGAGGGTTGGAAGCCATTGACGGGACCGTTGCAGCGCTCGATACAGTTCGGTGAGGTGCCGATAGGCTTGTTCGCCAACGAAGCGATCATAGCCGACCACCTGGCGCACAATCGCGCCATTTTTCTGCGAGGGCATTGCAATGGTCTCTTTTCTGAGAAGGCCGTCCCCGCGTGAACGTCATCTGTTCTTGTTCACAATAGGCGATCATCACTTCATTGATGAACTCTCCACCGTTGTTGGTATCGATCCCCAGGATTGGAAAGGGGAACAGTGTCCGCGCTCGTTGGAAGGCAGCCAGCACCGTTTCCTGACTCCGATTCAGAAGGGGAAGACATTCCGTCCATCCAGTTGCTACGTCGGTGAGAGTCAAGGTGTACAGGTAGCCGCCCTCGATATCCACGCCACAATGGGCCACCAGGTCCGCTTCCAGAAAACCGGGTCGGGTCTCCTTCCACTCCTCGAAGGTGCGGATCGGGATCTGCTGCTTCAGAAGCGTTCCCGCTCACGTGGTGGAGAGGCCATGCTGACCTCGTTTGCGCTGAGAACTTAGGAGGCGATCCGCTGTTGCTGCACTCATCGAGAGCAGTTGGCTTCGGCACTCCTCGGTTAGGTGAAGATGCCCATGCCGTTCCAGCGCCTCGATGAGTGTGGGAAGAAAAGGGATGAGTCGTACAGTAGCTGTTTTGAAGCTACTCGCTTTCTTGCAGAAAGCTATGCTATTCGTGAGAGGTTGATATTTCCCGCCAGGATTTGACCTATGAGCTGTATATCGCGGACGATGGACTGCAATTGCTCTGGCGTAATCGATTGACGCCCGTCGCAGAGTGCGCTGTTGGGGTCGGGATGTACCTCCAGGATCAGGCCTTCGGCCCCTGCCGCAATTCCTGCACGAGACATGGTGGGTACCAATTCACGACGCCCAGTTGCGTGGCTGGGATCAATGATAATAGGTAAGTGGGTCAACTCATGGAGGAGGGGAACGCAAGTGAGATCGAGGAGGTTACGTGTTTGTGGATCGAAGCTTCGTATTCCACGCTCACAGAGAATAACATTTGGATTACCTGCTGCAACGATATATTCTGCCGCCAGTAACCACTCATCAATTGTCGCTGATAATCCACGTTTCAACATAATCGGTTTATGAAGACTGTTGCTTCCTGCAGCGAGCAAGAGGGGAAAATTTTGCATGTTCCGGCTGCCAATCTGTAAAATGTCGGCATACTGAGCCACTGTCTCGACCATGTCAGGTTCCATCACTTCAGTAATCACTGGAAGGCCAGTTAGTTCTCGTGCTTCCGCGAGCAAATGCAGGCCTGCGATGCCAAGCCCCTGGAATTGATACGGTGAAGTACGTGGCTTAAACGCACCACCGCGCAGAATCTGCGCACCAGCTGCTTTCACTGCGCGAGCAGTAGCAAGAAGTTGCTCTCCGCTCTCCACTGCACACGGCCCGGCGATAACCACCGGTGTTGCAGCAGAACCGCCGATTGTCACTGACGAGCTATTTTCCGGATTCCCTACCCGAATAGCGGTACTCTCCGCTTTAAATGCTCTGCTGACTAACTTGTACGGCGTGTTCAATTGGACGACACGTTCCACTGCACTCTGCTGGCGAATAGCATTACACGCTTGTGCATCGAGTCGACTGTCATCCAATACGATCACCTCGCATTCATCGATCGTGGTCGAGACGAGTGGTCGCTGATCGGTAGCTAGCTGACATAGCAGTGCCGATAGTTGACTTCGTTCTTCGCTACTGACGTGATTACGAATGGTGATAATCATACTTCTGATCCTCTCTGTCAATGGATGTAATCAGAAAAAACAAATAAAAAAGCAGAGGTTTTTTCCTCTGCTTCCCTCCGGCTTGCGTTTGGCCCGGAGATGTTTTTGCACAACCCAACAGGCCCACCGTCAAGCCGGAGGGCTAAAGTAAAAGTACCATGCAAAAGCGCAATTCGGTTGGGCGTACAAATCAATATTCTTCATAGTGCTAAAATCATACAGTAAGAAATTCAAGCTGTCAAGGGCTTTTACTGCCAAAAGTGCTTCTGGCCCAGGTCCGATTTTATGAGAAACAAGTATTGAGTAGGAGTCTTCGTAATGAGAACTGAAGAAGTTTGCGAGCTGGTACGCCCCATCACGCATTCCTGGCAAACGAGCCCAGAACCTTGCAGAATGTGGTGTACCCAGCTAAATCGGCCAGCGCTCTCGATACTGTAGGGTCATCACGATGACCCTCAAAGTCGAGATAGAAGACGTATTCCCAAACATGCTGGCGTGACGGGCGCGACTCCAATTTCAGCAGGTTGATAGTATTCGCCGCCAGCACCCCAAGGCATTTATGAAGAGAGCCAGGTTGATGCAGAGTAGCCATTACCAACATAGTCTTAGCCTCACCCTCACGACGAAGTGCCGATTCTCTGCCCAGCACAATAAAGCGCGTATAATTGTCTTTAATAGTTTGAATATTTCGAGCCAGAATCTCTAATTCATACAATTCTGCGGCTCCCTCTCCGGCAATTGCCGCTACATTGAACAGATTCTCCTCTCGAAGCAATTTGGCACTGCCTGCTGTATCATAAGTGGCGACAATCTCCACATTGAGTTCGCGCAGGTAAACATCACACTGCGCAAGCGCCTGCGGATGTGAGATGACTCGTTTGATGTCGCTTAGTTGCTGACCTGGTAAGCACTGCAGGCAGTGATTGACAGCATGACTTATCTCGCCCACAACGAAAAGATCATGCTGACGCAGTAAATCGTATACTTCATTGATGCTTCCGGCTTGCGAATTCTCTATGGGCACCAGGCCATGTTCAACCTCACCTGTAGCAACGGCGCGAAAAACATCGGCAAAGCTCCGACAGGGAAAGGGATTAGCCCGCTTACCAAAATACCCTCGTATCGCCTCATCGCCAAAGGCTCCTCGTTCACCCTGAAACGCGACAGTGATCGCCTGGTGGGTAGATGCTACATCGTCGGTTTGCTGATCAGTCGTCTGTGCCATAGTGCGACCTCCCCTCGCATAAGTTGCTTGCCAGATTGTGCCAGTTTGCAGAGGGATTGTCAAGACAGAATCACTACACCTCGCCCAACGCCACTCGTTGCGCCAGCAAGACCGCGTCTGGATCCTTGAGCAGGTTCCCGGTAAGGACGCTGACCACACGATCTGCTGGATGGATAATCCCTTTGGTGACAAGCTGTCTCACGCCCGCAACAGATGCCGCTGAAGCTGGTTCACAGCCGATGCCAACGCGATCGATGATGGCTTTTGCACGTAGGATCTCCTCGTCAGTGACCTGGGCGACGAGGCCATTCGTTGCCTGGATGACTGCCTTTGCACGTGAGTAACTCACAGGATTGCCAATATTGATTGCCGTGGCAATGGTCTTTGCTTTGATAGGATGAAACTCGGTGAAGCCAGTTTGATAGCTCTGGTAAAATGTGTTCGCGCCCGCTGCCTGGATCGAGATGATGCGTGGGAGGCGAGTGATCAGGCCGAGTTGACAGGCACGTAAAAGCCCCATACCTAGTGCTGATGTGTTGCCGAGGTTCCCTGCCGGTAGCACAATCCAGTCGGGAACATCCCATCCGAACTGTTGCAGCAATTCGAACGCGAGTGATTGCTGCCCAAGAATGCGGAATGGGTTAAGGGAATTGAGCAGGTAGATGCCATCGTCCAGACACATACGCTCGACATCAGCCATGGCACGGTCAAAATCACCTGGAATCTGGCGAATCTCGGCACCATACGCGATGGCCTGGCTGAGCTTTCCTGCTGCAACCTTGCCCTCTGGGAGAAACACGATAGCACGTAGTCCTGCCTGGGCAGCATAGGCAGCCATCGAAGCCGACGTATTGCCCGTCGAGGCGCACGCGACGGCAGTCATACCCAACCACTTCGCAATGCTCACTCCGACCGTCATCCCGCGATCCTTGAACGACCCGGTTGGATTTTCCCCCTCGTGCTTGAGCCATAATTGGTCGAGGCCTGCAAATTCACCGATGCGCCTATACCCGCCATTATCCTGTGATCGCCCGACGAGATAGAGATTGGTCTGCCCCTCTGGCCGTGTGATGGGTGTAATATCCGGCAAGGGCAGCAACAGATCACGAAAGCGCCAGACACCACTGCGGTCCACTGCCTTCAATGAGCGCAGCCGCTCATCGAAAAGCTGCCGCCAGGCTATACTATTCATCTCGGTTCCGATGTTGCCTAAAGCAACATCGAGTGGTTGTCCACAATCGCAACGATAATCCGTTCGACCGAGAGTAAAGTGTATCTCACAGTTGGTGCAGGAGAGCACGATGCCTCCATGCTGCGATTTGTCGACCTTACTAGTGGCCCTATAAGGATCAGCCTCGACGGAGGCCCCACAATGATCGATCTCGGCAATAATCACTCGGCCATCAACGTTCAGTGCGTGTGCTGTCTCTTCCAGAGCCATTGCGACCTCCTCTGCATGTTCTGCGGCCAACGCTAGAATCGTCGGTCCACTTCCAGACAGACACGCTCCATATGCACCCGCTGCTCGTGCGGCACAAAGCAGATCGGGCAATTGGGGGAAGATATGAGCACGGTAGGGTTCATGGAAGCGGTCGTCCATAGCGGCTCCGATGCCCTTTAGGTCACCAATTGCCAGAGCAGCGAGGAGCAGTGCCACATGCCCGATATTATGCACAGCATCAACTTTTGTATATCCCGTGGGCAGAAGTGTACGTCCCAGGATAGTATCCATTGGAAAGTTGGGAACGAAGAGGACAGCACGCAGGTTGGCCGGAACAAATGTACGGATGGCATACCACGCACCGTTCCGCTCATCCCGCGTCACGACAACGAGGCCTCCAAGGAGTGCGGCAGCAATATTATCTGCGTGCTTGCCATGCTCCAATTCGACAGCGGCATCTAGCAAATCCACACGTTGTTCCGTCGAGTAGACGCGCCCGGCGACAGCGTCGGCTGCAAGAAGGCCACCCACAACGGCAGTAGCGCTACTACCGAGGCCGCGCCCTGGTGGAACACCGATAGTGGCGCGAACGCGTACAGCTGGTACTGGCATGCCGCGGGACATCAACCGTTGGGAGAAGGCCTGATAGAAGAGATTGCGATAATCTGCTGGCAGTGCATCGATTGCTGGATCATCGCCCCACGCTGAAAAGATGTCGATAAAGGGCTTGTGGCCTTGCTCTACACTGCCCCACAGGAGTTCAATTTCAAATGTCGTGTATTGTTTCAGCGCAAGCCCAAGGCAGTCAAAGCCAGGGCCGAGATTGGCGCTCGTGGCTGGTACACGCACCGTCACATGCAATGGTAAAAACATCGGTATACTTTCCCCTTGCAAACATTATTCTGTTCTGAGGCGCGATACGTTCCTTGTATGCGCCTGAGCCGAAGGCGCAAGCTTCTCGTTCGGATGAGCCGAAGGCTAGCCGCGACAGCGGCGTTTCCGAACGTCTTCAGAGAAGCCGCGACCGAGCGGCGTTGGCGCATGGCTTCCAAGAATCGCCTAATCGGGCCCCTTAAGCCGGCGGATATGTTTCTCCTCGCAGCGATAGTGAGTATTTCGCATCTCAGTGATCCGTAACAAGAACTCTGCAAATTGCATTGCCTTAAGTATAGCACGAGATAGCAAGCCCTTCAATAGGAAGAAAACACCTGGTTCCACTTGACAGGCAACAAAGTCCCTCATATACTTTTGACAAATACAAGTGAATAATGAAAGCACCGAACAGGAAGAGTATACGGCAGAGCGAAGGTTACAGAGAATCGGGTCCGGTGAAAACCGATACCTGCGCAGTCGTAGAATGGGCCTGCGAGCTAAAGAGCGAACGTTCGCTGTGCCTCAGGCACGCAGAATCAGTAGCCTACATTCGGGACGTCCCCCGTTACCGAGGACAGGATATCAAATAAAGTGTATCCGGCAATGAGGGATTATCTACTTTCGTGAGGGGTCGAAAGAAAAGATAATCCAAATAAGGGTGGCACCACGAAAGCATTACGCCTCTCGTCCCTTGTAAGGGAAGAGCGGCGTTTTTTATTGTTGTCTAATGGATCGTCGGCACCTATCCATCCCTGCAACGCCAGTGCGTGGCGCAAGCCTTGCAGGTCTGCTGAGTGCTCCGCAGAAGTCCCCCAGACTTCTTTGCTAGACGCGCAGCGTCGTTGCAGACCTGCATAAGAGAATGCGCTGGGCACCCGTAGAGTGCCGATTTATCGAGCACGTGGATGTAAGGAGAAAGCAGGTGAAATGATGTACTACCCGACTCTGGACGAGCTTCGGCACCTACACGATTCCGAAATGCTCAAAAATACCGACGGGCACGGAAAGAGACCTCTACTACCACTCTGTTGCGATATTTTAGCCGACATGGAGACACCAGTCTCGGCTTATTGCAAAACCGCACAAGGCCCCTACAGCTTCTTGTTGGAGAGTGTTGTTGGCGGAGAGCGCATAGCTCGCTACTCATTTCTCGGTATCGATCCCTATCTTGTCATGACGCATCGTGGGGAGACTGCAACACTACGTAGAATACGAAATATGCACAAAAGCCTGAATACCTCCTCCACGGGCTCTCTTGAAGACCACCACTCTCTCGAGGAGATTCCCTGCCATGATCCCCTCAATTTCATTCAAGCCGAGTTGAGCCAGTATCGATTGCTTGCACCGATCGGCATCGCTCATGATGAGTTGCCGCGCTTTCATGGTGGAGCAGTCGGCTATCTCGCTTACGAAGTAGTGGCACGTTTTGAGCGCCTGCCGGTTCCGCAGAAAGATGAACTGGGACTACCATTAGCTGTTTTCTGCTTCACCGAGACGGTGCTGGTCTTCGACCACCTGAAACACCGTGTTAGAATTGTCACTCACCTGCATCTCGATGCCCCGAATCTCGAAGCAGAGTACAAACGTGCGCTGGATATCATCGAGGATGTGCAGCAGCGCTTGCGCCAGGCACCACGCCTTCCCGAAGAGCCAGAGCCGCTAGATGATGCAGCGGCATTGCAGGTAACTTCTAATCGCGCGAGAGCTGAATTTGAGGCAATGGTTCGCCAGGCCAAAGAGTACATTCTTGCCGGAGATATCTTTCAGGTTGTGCTTTCACAACGCTTAAGCCGTCACGTCAACGCGGCCCCTTTTACCGTCTACCGTGCGCTCCGAGCCATCAACCCTTCACCATATATGTTCTATCTTGATTTGCAGGACTTTCATATCATTGGCGCTTCACCAGAACTCCTGGTGCGCGTCGAAGATGGCGAGGTGACCATCCATCCCATCGCCGGCACACGCCCACGCGGCATTGACTCACAGAGCGATCAGCAGCTCGCGGAGGAACTGAAAAATGATCCGAAAGAGCGAGCCGAGCATGTGATGCTGGTTGACCTGGGTCGTAATGACGTCGGGCGGGTGAGTGTTCCCGGGAGCATCCGAGTGAACGAGTTCATGGAAATCGAGCGCTACTCGCACGTGATGCACCTGGTGTCAGATATCACGGGTCGGCTTCGCTCAGATGTCACCCCCTATGATGCGCTACGTGCTGGCTTTCCAGCAGGTACCGTATCGGGCGCGCCGAAAATTCGTGCTATGGAGATTATTCGTGAACTGGAGGACACCCAACGGGGGTCTATGCGGGTGCAGTTGGCTATTTCAGCTATTGCGGCAATCTGGATACTGCCATCGCTCTCCGCACGATGGTTATGCAACATGGTCGTGCTTACATTCAAGCGGGGGGCGGCATTGTTGCTGACTCCAATCCGAGTGACGAGTACCAGGAAAGCCTGAATAAGGCAAGAGCACTCCTACGTGCGCTCGATGAGGCGGAGAGTATCGCTGATGAAAGAAGAATGAAATGTAGGGAGAGAGCCACCAATAGCGGATCATAAGGAGGTTTCCATGCTGCTGTTAATCGATAACTACGACAGTTTTACCTATAACCTCTATCAATATTTAGCGGAAATGGGAGTCGATGTGCAGGTAAGACGCAACGACCGGGTGACTTTGAATGAGATCGAGACAATGCGACCCGATCAGATTGTCATATCACCAGGCCCTTGCACTCCCATGGATGCGGGTTTATCCTGTCAAATCATCGAAACCTTTGGACCGCGTGTCCCTCTATTAGGTGTCTGTCTTGGACATCAAGCCATCGGTCAGGTGCATGGAGGGTGCGTTGTACGAGCGCCAGAGCCAAGGCATGGCAAGACCTCATTGATCTATCACCAGGGACAGGGAGTCTTTCGCCATCTCCCTCGTCCCTTCGAGGCGATCCGTTATCACAGCCTCATTGTTGAGCGCTCTACTCTTCCAACTGAACTGGAAATTACCGCTGAGACGGAAGATGGATTGATTATGGGTCTGCGGCACCGCACCTATCCAGTCGAAGGAGTACAGTTTCATCCGGAGTCAATCATGACTCCTGTTGGGAAAGACCTGCTAAGAAACTTTCTAACGCTGTAGGTATAGGTCAGCCGGATATCAGAGATGAGGCGTGCCTATAAGCTCTGTATGATAGGCATGAGCATCCACGTAGTCACATGCCGAATATTCCGTACCTCGTGGTAGAACACGCCAGAACCTGCGCTGCATCCGACTCCACTCGGCTAATATCTGGGCGGCACGCCAACTGCGTGTCTTCTTGCGATGCCATGAAATGATAGTACGCACGGCCTCGATTTCACCTGGATCGTCGATGCGTTGCAACTCCACCAGTTCGGTATTGCAGCGCATTAGGAACACTCCTGTCATATCTAGTACATAGGCCACGCCTGCTGACATACCGGCCCCAAAATTTTGGCCTGTTTCTCCGAGGATGACCACGAGCCCACCCGTCATATACTCACAGCCATGTGCACCGACACCTTCCACGACCGCAAGCGCTCCACTATTTCGCACAGCAAAGCGCTCACCAGCACGGCCCGCGGCAAACAATTGTCCACCAGTTGCCCCATAGAGGGCTGTATTCCCGAGAATGATATTTTCATGCGCTGCGAACCGTGCATCGGGGGGTGGAGCGAGAATGATCTCTCCTCCGGTCATGCCCTTGCCCACATAGTCATTTGCCTCACCGTGCAGGATCAGGTGCATGCCTGGCACACAAAACGCACCAAAGCTTTGACCTGCTGCCCCTTGTAAAAGACAGGTAATGCTTACGCCTGGCAAACCAGCATTCCCACAGCGACGTGCAATCTCACCCGCCAGACCAGCTCCAATGGAGCGATCATCATTGGAAATGTGCTGTTGGATGAGCACACTGCTTTCGCCACGAAGTGCCTGTTCTGCTTCAACCAGCAATTGCCCGGCAAGTGGTGACGGCGGCAGTGTGACCTGTCCAGCACGTGATGAGGCTTCAGGGAGCGCAACCAGCAATGATTCAAGGTCAACATTGCTTCCTTCGCTGACTTGCAGAAGGTCAGCTCGCCCAACCAGGTCTTCCAGGTGAAATACACCCAGCTCGGCCAGCAACTCGCGAACCTCCTGGGCCACCAGCGTGAGATAGTTGATGAGCAATTGTGGAGTGCCCACGAACCTGGTGCGCAGATCTTCGCGCTGTGTGGCTATGCCCGTCGGACAGGTATTCAGGTGACACTGGCGAGCCATGTCACAGCCCAGTGCTACCAGGGCTGCCGTGCCGAAGCCAAATTCCTCGGCTCCCAGCATCGCCCCAATCACTACATCACGCCCGGTCTTCAAACCACCATCGACGCGCAACTTTACACGTCCGCGTAATCCATTACGCACGAGAACCTGCTGTGTCTCTGCCAAACCACGCTCCCAGGGAATGCCGGCGTGTTTGATGGATTGTAGTGGTGAGGCCCCTGTCCCTCCATCGTGCCCACTAATCTGAATGTAGTCAGCATGGGCTTTGGCAACACCAGCGGCTATTGTGCCAACGCCTATACCCGAAACCAGTTTGACACCCACACGTGCTTTGGGGTTGACCTGCTTCAAGTCATAGATCAACTGAGCCAGGTCCTCGATACTGTAGATATCGTGATGTGGTGGAGGTGAGATCAGCGGGACATACGGCGAGGTATGACGCAGCCGTGCAATAAAGGGAGTCACCTTGTTTGGGGGTAACTGGCCGCCTTCACCAGGTTTGGACCCCTGGGCCATCTTGATTTCTAATTCCTCGGCGCGTACCAGGTACTCCGTAGTGACACCAAAACGTGCTGATGCAACTTGCTTGATCTTGCTGCTGACTGGATAGCCATCGAGGGACTCGTCATACCAGTTGGGGTCTTCACCGCCTTCGCCAGTATTATTGCGTCCACCGATGCTGTTCATAGCGGCAGCGATGGTACGATGTGTCTCGGGGCTGAGCGCACCAAGAGACATTGCTGAGATGACGAAGCGGGCGCGAATGGATTCCACCGACTCGACCTGTTCGAGAGGAATGGGAGTGGCCGGTACGAAGGCGAACAGATCTCGCAGAGCTGTCGGTGGACGCTGGTAGACCAGTTCAGCAAAGCGCCGGTAGTCTTCCATGTCGCCACCCTGAGCCGCCTTTTGCAAGGCACGCACAAGGAGCGGATTAAAGGCATGATATTCACCATCGCGGCGAAAACGATGCTGTCCAATGTCGATCAATTTGCGTCGCCGCCCTCTGGCTTCGCTAATAGCAGTACGACCAGTATTGTCAGAGCGATCGGATATGCCAGGGCGTTCCCCGAGGGTCCCATGAGGGCTGCCTCTACTGTACTCGTTCTGCTCTATTCTCGCAATTCGTTCAAACACTTGCTCAGCAATTTGGGCACAGCTAATCTTGCCGGGATGAGAGGCGGAACCGGCGAAACAACGCTGGATCAAGCGTGACTCGAGGCCAAATACCTCGAACTGTCCGCTACCAATGATATTGCGGATCGTCGATATCCCCATGCGTGCCATGACTTTACGCAGACCCTCCTCAACGACATGCAGATAACGCCTTTCGGCCCCATCGGACGTGAGATCCTTAAGGTGTCGCTCTCCAGCTAACGCACGCACACTGGCAAGTGCCAGTGATGGAACAACAGCCTCCGCACCGTAGCCGAGCAAGAGGGCGATTTGGTGGACATCCCAGGCAGCGCTTGTTTCACAGATCAAGGACGTATAGGTTCGCAGCCCACCGCGGATAAGAGCTTGATGGACGGCACCGACAGCAAGAAGCATAGGAATGGGTACCTGGCCTGGACTGGGATTGCTGTCACTTAGGACGAGTAGTGCCACCCCTTCAACAACAGCAGAAATGGCTTCATTCTCCAAACGATCAAGAGCAGCTTCAAGTGCTGCTGGCCCCGCTGCACGCTCAAACGTGACATTGAGCGTCTGGGAGCGGAAACCTGTGAGATGTAGACTGCGTAATATCTCTAACTGGGAATCGGTCAGAAGCGGCGTTTCCAGGTGCAGCCGCCGCGCGTCTAAGGCCGTCTCGGTGAGAAGACCCTGGCGACGACCGAGGTAGCAGTCGAGTGACATGACGATCTGCTCGCGCAGAGGGTCAATGGGTGGATTGGTGACCTGGGCAAACCGCTGGTGGAAGTAATCGGAGAAGCAGCGAGATTGATGGGAGAGGGCTGCATGGGGTGTATCATCACCCATACTCCACACCGGGTCCTTCTTTTCCGTCAACATGGGACGCAGCACCAGTTCAATATCCTCATGCGTGTAACCAAAGAGCTGCTGGCGGTTGAACAAGGTATCGGCATCTAGAGGAGGACTGGAAGGAGGAATGACTGGTTGAGGGAGAGTTGCCAGACGAATCAAGTGCTCCTCTACCCACTGCCGGTATGGTCGAAGCTGTGCAAGCGCTGCCTTGATATCGGGGTCGCGAAGCAAGACTGCATGCTCCAGGTCGACAGCAATCATCTCGCCCGGTCCTAGTCGACCCTTTTCGACAACCTCGTGCGCATCACACGGCACGACTCCCGCCTCGGATGCCAGGATCAACAGACCATTCGAGGTCAGTGTATAGCGAGCGGGACGCAATCCGTTACGATCTAGAGCAGCACCAACGATACGACCATCGCTAAAGCAAAGTGCTGCTGGGCCGTCCCATGGCTCGATCAGACCAGTATGATATTCACACCAGGCACGCTGTGCGCTCTCCAGTTCGGGATCATGCTCCCATGCAGGAGGAATAAGCATTTGCATACTATGCAGTAGTTCACGACCAGAACGTGTGAGCAGTTCCAGAACAACGACCAGGAGGGAAACGTGTTGGTGCTGTAGCGCTGATGAAAGACCGCGAAGGCACTTGTATAACGGGAATCAGCCAGGTCGAGATAGAAGCGGGCCAGTTCGTTTGGAGCCAGGAGTCCTTTGTAGATAACGGTCGTACGAGAAAGCGAGACGATGTAGGCATCATCGATCTGCGCTTCTTGCAAGCGACGCTCAATCAATCGCCGGGCATAATAGAGGGTTCTTTCATACTCCTCGAAAGTAAGATGAGGGGGGCGTATGAAAAGAATCTGTGCGATACTGGGGGCAGTTGCACGAGCACGCGTGCCTAAGACGGCAGGGTTGAGCGGTGGATTTCGCCAATGCAAAGGCTGACCTTCTAACTCCCCAAGACCTACCTCATTGAGTGCCTGTTCGATAACTTGACGACTTCGAGCGTAGGTGCCAGGTGAACGCTCCTGTGATGGTAAAAAAAGCATACCGACGGCGAGGTCAGCCGGATCAGAAAGCGAAATTTCTTTTCCTTGCATCCCGCCTGAGTGCGTAGCACTCAGGCGGGATGGATTGGTTCCGAGTGTTTGTAGTTCCTCACAAAGTAATGCCCTGGGAATCTGGGTAAGCAGGCCCGCTCCATCACTTGTTTCGGCATCTGCATCTTGAGCACCCCGGTGAGCCAGGTGGGTAAGTGCATCCAGGGCAGTCTGGATCAACGAGTGGCTCGCCTTGCCAGAGATTTGAGCCAGAAAACCGGTGCCACAGGCATCATGTTCCCAACGTGGGTCGTAGAGTGGATACGCATGATCAGTAGTACAATGCTGCATAGGGGTGTCCTCCCAAAAACACAATTGCTCATGACCAAGTGACACCTACGCTGGAGCCGAAAGTGTTCGACAGCTAGACATTGCTCGCCGAAGTCGTTGGTGGGGGTCAGCCCAGCCACTACATTACAAGTAATATTCAGAAACTTTCCAAGAACGAGTCAACCTTGGTAGAGTGATGGCGCAAGCGGTGCAGGTGGGGACATCATTGAATCCTGGGGAGCTACTCAGCTCACAGCAGAACAAACACTGTTCTCCAGTAAGAAGAATATAACATAAGGCGGGGATTAGTGCAAGCCATAGCAATTCTGGGGGGGTTAATCTAAATTCTTGCGCGATATGATAAACCTGGTACCCTTTCAAGGTGCCAGGTTTATCATCAACGATCCGAAAGAGAAGCTACTCACCTCCTCCCACTGTAGCAACCGCAGGTACGGGCACTCGATAAGGCTCAGCGTCGGGAGAATAGCCTAATGCACCCATTTCTGGTATGTCAAGGCCAGCCAGTTCTGTCTCAGCAGAAACACGCAGGCCAAAGAACTTCTTGTAGAGCGTGAAGAAGACCCACGAGATGCCAAAGACATAGACGAGGCATACAACGGCACCAATAACCTGTGCCCCCAGCTGTCCGGGATCACCGAAGAACAGACCGCGTACCTGTAGACCACCGTAGTTAGCCAATCCATCAGCGAAGAGACCAACAGATAGTTGACCCCACATACCATTCACGCCATGTACGGCAATAGCACCAACCGGGTCGTCAACCTTAAGAACCTTATCGATGACGCCAGCGAAGAAGACGACGTTAACGCCTGCAACAGCGCCGATGATACACGCCGCAACGGGGCTAACGTAACCACTGGGTGCGGTGATAGCGACCAGTCCAGCCAGCAGACCATTGCCCATCATACCGACATCCGGCTTTTTAGCTCCTGTTACCCACGTGTAGATCATGGCAGTAACCGAACCGAAGGCACCCGCTAACATCGTATCCACGGCTATGATACCGATGCGCAGGTTACCGTTGGTCGCCGCACCGAGTGTACTACCTGGGTTGAAACCGAACCAGCCGAAGGCGAGAATGAAACAGCCGGTGATAGCCAGTACCATGTTGTGACCAGGAATCGTGTTCACACTACCATCCCGGTTGTACTTGCCAAGGCGAGGCCCGAGGACCATCGCTCCAGCAAGCGCGCACCAGCCACCAACCGCGTGTACAACACCGCTTCCAGCAAAGTCGATGTAGCCTTTACCTAGACCAATTGCTCCTAGCTGCGAGAGCCAACCACCACCCCAGGCCCAGTTGCCGAAGACCGGGTAGACAAGCGTCGAGACAAACAAGCCATAGACACAGAACGCCGACCACTTCCAGCGCTCCGCCATTGCTCCTGTCGGAATAGTAGCCGTTGTATCCATGAAGACCATCTGGAAGAGGAACATCACCGCAATCCCTACGTCATAGGTTCCATCGCTGAGGAAGAAACCTTTGTAGCCGATCAGACCCCAGCTGTGACCACCTATGGAGACCGACAACTCGTTCGTGAGAGCAGAGAGACCACCCAGGTTCGGTACACCTATCAGCCCTATACCACCGAACTGGAAGGCAAAACCTGCAATGAAGTAGCCGATCATGCCAAGGCCATAGATCATGAAATTCATGGCGATGGTATGGCCCGCGTTCTTCGCTCGACAGAGTCCCGTTTCAACCAGGGCGAAGCCTGCTTGCATGAACATAACCAGGTAGCCAGTAACGAGCGTCCAGACGAAGTTAATACCCAGGCGATTTTCGTCAACCAATAAGGCCAGGTTGTAGGCAAATGGTTCCTTACTCTTAGCTGTATCGAGGTCTTTCTGGGTCATAGGTGTGCCATTCGCCGAAACGCTCGTCAGGTTCTTCTGGTTAGCAGTATTTAACCCACTTGTATCTGGACCCTCACCACAAGCGCTTAAGATAGCGAGTGCAGCGAAGATAAGCACGATGCCGAGGAGAAGTGTAGCAAGGCGTCGACGTAGAAGAGTTTTGGTGATAGCAAGCTGCGAGAGTATCGAAGGTGCACTTTCTCTGCGCACCTCGAGGAAGCGCTGAAAATACGGCAGCACATCTTTTTGATGGGAAGTCTGCACGAACAGCTTTAAGGGTGCGTAGCCTTTACGCGGCATCAGCACCAGGCGTGCGCCCTGCACACGTACGTACTCGAATTCCTGCCAGCGCCGGAAGAGCACATTATTACAAGCTATTCCCTTGGTAGTGAACTGATAGCGCATCGGGAGCTTGACGATAGCGAGCGCTACGAGGAGAAGAGCAATTTCGACCGGAGTAGAAAACCACCTGCCGATTGCACTTAGGATAAGGACGGCTCCGAGCGTATACATATTCACGCGATGCAGCAGCAAGCGTTCACGAAAGGTGAGTGCTACCTTCGCAACATCTGAGCCTTCAGCACGAATGCCAAAGGGGAGTCCAATGCGTACCAACATCAGCATAAAAATACAACCAACCAGAAACCAAACAAGCATAATACTTTCCCTTCTTCAATGAATAAGTCTAGTTTAGCTCAGCCTTGCCTTACCGGTGACAAGTGTTTGTTTGCCTTTACCTGGTCGAAACCGGGCGAGCAGGCTAAGCAGGCCACGCGGATCGGGCGGCTCACGCAGAATAATACCTTTCGTTTTCTGGCGCGCCTGAGTTAAAAATTGTCGTGCCATAGCAACAATATGCTCATTTGCACCGTGATGTCCCTTCAAGCCGCGCTCAAGCACATCAACGGCTCGGTGATAAAAGCCCAGGCGATAGTAGTACTCAGCGTACTTGATGTGTGCAAGCAGATTTGCAGGCTCATGCTTTAAAGCGAGGTCCAGTTCTCGTTGTGCAGCATCAAGCTCATAGCATTTGAGCAGTTCAATAGCCAGGTAGGCCCTTGCAGGAACATATGATGGATCTACCTGTAGCGCAGTCTCTAGCGCACGTTTCACAGCTTCGTTAGAACCTCGCTCTAAGTGAGCCATAGCCATCGCAAAGTAAGCTTGGGGACGCTCTGATTCACATTCCGCAGCACGTTGAAAACGACTCAGCGCAGCTTCTGGGTCTCCCCGACGTAGACATGCATATCCTTCATCAAGCAGATCAGCGTACATGGCTTTCCTCCTGAAGCGGGATCGGCTCCTGAATGATTTCCATCAACCGAAGCGGGGTCGCTGCTGATGCTTTTTGCCAGCGCCGTTCTCGTATGAGATATGTCAACTTGAGGAGTAAAGGCGTGACTAAAGTGGTGATGAAAGCCACCAGGATAACAACTGAGAAGAGTGAGGATGTAATGAGTCCGGTCTGAAGACCAATAGATGCGGTAATGAGAGCTACTTCACCACGCGAGATCATACCAACTCCCACCGTCAAGGCTTCTGCAGGGCGGAAGCGACAGAGGAGTGCTCCACCACCACAACCAAGGATTTTCGTAACGATAGCGATTCCAATCAGACTGACGAGCAAAATCAGCGGAGTCTGTAATACTCCGTGGAAATCAGCTTCGACCCCTACATAGACGAAAAAGATGGGAATGAGGAAGGCGTAGCCTATCTTCGATACTCCATCGTGTACCCATTCCCGCATTTCCGTGCGGCCCATCATCATACCAGCGATATATGCTCCAGTGATAGCGGCAATGTTTCCAAATGATTCTGCTGACCATGCATAGAGCAAGACCAGGGCTAGAATCAAGCCTAATCGGGCTTCTAGCGCCAGGAAACGCGGAAGCCAGCGGGACAGCAAAGGGAAACCATAACGGCCCAGCAAATAGGCAATGGGAAAGTAGCTTAGCATCTTGAAGATTGACCAAAAAAGATTCCGTCCGAGGGTAAGAGCCAGGATAAGAGAAAGCACCACGAGGCCAAGGATATCATCGATCACCGCAGCACCTAGAATGGTTGTTCCCTCTTTGGTATTGAGTTTTCCTAGATCTTTCAGCGTTTGAGCAGATATGCTCACGCTAGTGGCCGTGAGGAGTGTACCAACGAATAGGCTTACAGGTAGGGAATAACCGAAGGCATAGGCAAACGCTGATCCTGCCACGAACGGAAGTATAACCCCCAGACACGCTGATAGTGATGCTGCTCCCCCGACCCGGCGCATCTGCATCATATCGGTCTCTAAACCAGCGATGAACATCAGCAGAATAACACCCAGGGAAGCAAGCGAGTTAAGAAGCGGCTCAGGTTGCAGCCAACCAAGTACTGATGGCCCTACCACGATACCAATGGCAAGTTCGCCCAATACGGCCGGCATCCCTATTTTCTGACAGAGCCACCCTACAAACTTGGCAGCAATGAGGAAACATGCCAGTAGGACGAGAAATGAAGATGTGGACACAGCAAGTAGCCCAACCTTTCCAGCGTACGTAATTCCTATCAGTCAGATAATCCGAAAGGGTAGTGATATCCAGGTCGTGCCTCTGATTGCATAAGAGAGCAATTCCTAACTTTGAGAGGATGGAGAAAACATACGCTGTTGAGAGATGCCTCCCCTCCCCAGTACGTCCCAGCACTTATGGCATCATTACCATGATTCTAGCTCACACCGCTGACGAAGGGGATCGAGGTGCAATCGCTGCATCACTCGCTTCACTTCCTTTTTTTCAAGTATAAAATTTGTAGTTTGCTAATGATACAGACAAAATAGGAGAAGATAACGATCTCTTTTTCGTGCAAAATGCACAAATTTCAAGTTGGTCAGAAATTCTTATCTTCAAGAGGGGCATCAAAAATCGCTATTTTTTCACATGGAAAAGAAACAAGTTGCACTTTATTGTACAAATTGCATATATCCATGGCTTTCTTACTATCGCTTAGCTGAATTTTGCTCCTATAAATCCCTTATATCCACAAAATGTCCAGCAATGGCAGAGGCAGCAGCCATTGCTGGGCTCACAAGGTGCGTGCGACCGCCACGGCCCTGGCGTCCTTCAAAGTTGCGATTGCTGGTCGAGGCGCAGCGTTCTCCTTCGGAAAGTTGATCGCCATTCATAGCGATGCACATGCTACAACCCGCTTCGCGCCACTCGAAGCCAGCTTCACGGAAAATATCGGCAATACCTTCGTCCTCTGCCATGCGGCGAACCTGCGTCGAGCCGGGGACCACAATGGCTCGGACATTGGGTGCGATATGTTTGCCCTTCACATAGTGCGCTGCTATGCGCAGATCTTCCAGGCGAGAATTGGTGCAGGAACCGATGAAGACTGTGTCGAGGTGGATATCCTTGATCTTCTGGCCAGGTTTGAGGTCCAAGTACCTGAGGGCACGTTCGTAGGCTTTGCGCTCTTCAGGGTCTTTTAGCTGTGTCGGGTCGGGAACCTCGCCGTTGATATCAGCCACCATACCAGGATTGGTACCCCAGGTGACTTGTGGGGCCAAATCATCGATAGCGAGTTCGTATACTTTGTCGAAGCGGGCTCCGGGGTCGCTAGGCAGTTGCTTCCAGGCCACTACGGCTTGCTCAAAGCGTTCGCCTTGAGGAGCGAAGGGTCGTCCTTGAATATAGTTGAAGGTAGTTTCATCGGGGGCAACCATGCCGGCACGCGCACCCCCTTCAATGGCCATGTTGCAGAGTGTCATACGGCCTTCCATAGAAAGGTTGCGGACGGCCGAGCCACTGAACTCGATGACATGGCCTGTCCCGGCATTTGTACCGAGTTGGCCGATGATGAAGAGGGCGAGGTCCTTGGCTGTGACGCCTGGAGCTAATCTGCCCTCGACTCGGATATTCATTGTTCTGGGGCGTTTTTGCAGCAGGCATTGAGTCGCCAGCACTTGTTCGACTTCACTTGTGCCGATGCCAAAGGCCAATGCTCCAAGCGCTCCATGAGTCGAGGTATGTGAATCGCCACACACAATCGTCATCCCCGGCAAGGAAAAGCCCAGTTCCGGCCCGATGATATGCACAATCCCTTGCCGTGCATCTTGCATATCAAAGAGCGTAAGACCGAAATCGCGTGCATTCTGCTCCATTGTGGTGATGCATAGCAAATTCTCTTGATCTACTACATCAAGCATGCGCCGCCCATTGACTGTTGGCACATTATGGTCGAGGACGGCGATGGTGGCGTCGGGTCGACGCACTTTGCGGCCAGAGGCGCGCAAGCCGGCGAAGGCCTGGGGTGAGGTCACCTCATGTACGAGATGACGGTCGATATATAAAAAAGTGGGTTCTCCGGAGGCTTCGCGTACGACGTGGGCATCCCAGATTTTTTCAAACATTGTTTTTGGCATAGGAATTTCTCCACTCTCAGCAATAGCGGGGGCGAGGGTAGAGCCGAGCCACAAGGGCCAACCCGCACCACTACATATCTGCGCTTCATCATCCCCCGGATGCGCGCTTTCAAATGATGAACCAGACTCCCAAGAAGATCAGATATCGGCCAGCACGGCTCCGGTGTTTGCCGAGGTTACCATAGCGGTATAGCGTCGTAACCAGCGACTTTTGATAGGTTCTCTGGGCGATTTCACCTCACTCAGACGCTGTGCTATCTGCTCAGGACCCAGCTCAACATCGAGGCGATGCTCAACCAGGTCGATGCTAATTCTATCTCCATCAACGAGCGCTGCAATGGGGCCTCCCGCAGCTGCCTCTGGAGAGATATGGCCAATACAGGCACCACGTGTACCACCTGAGAAACGCCCATCAGTGATGAGGGCAACCTTGTCACCCAAGCCCATCCCCATAATGTTGGCGGTAGGTGCTAGCATTTCCTGCATGCCCGGACCTCCACGCGGCCCCTCGTAGCGAATCACGACGACATCACCGGGCTGTACTTCGCCATTCAGAATACCTGCACAAGCCTCTTCCTGCGAATTGTAGATGCGTGCAGGGCCACAATGCTGCATCATTGATGGGGCAACGGCTCCTACCTTCACAACCGCTCCATCAGGTGCGAGATTGCCAAAGAGCACGGCGAGTCCGCCACGTTCGCTATGGGGCTTGTCGATGGGGCAGATAACCTCCGGGTCTTTGATCTGCGCATTGGCAATATTCTCACCAAGCGTTTTTAGCGTCACTGTGGGGCGGTCGAGATGCAGTACGCCGGGCTTCTTCGCCAACTCGCTTAAGATTGCGCTGATGCCACCTGCCCGGTCAACGTCTTCCATGTGCCATTTTCCGGCAGGGCTCACCTTGCACAGGTGCGGTGTACGCGCTGCCACTTGATTAATGCGCTCCAGGGAGTAGTCTACGCCTGCCTCTCGCGCCAGTGCCAGGGTATGGAGTACTGTGTTCGTCGAACCACCCATTGCCATATCAAGGGCGAAGGCATTGTCGATAGTCTCTGCGTTGACGATTTGACGGGGCGTAAGGTTGGCTTCGATTAAGCGCAGAATTCTGCGACCCGCTTCGCGGGCTAGTTCTTTACGCTCTTGACTTGTTGCTAGATACGAACCATTTCCAGGAAGCGCTATCCCCAGAGCTTCCATCAGACAATTCATTGAGTTAGCCGTAAACATGCCCGAGCAGGAGCCGCAGGTGGGGCAGGCTTGCTGCTCCAGTTCCAGGAGTTCGCGATCATCAATCTTCCCAGCCTGGTAGGCCCCAACTCCCTCGAAGACACTGATCAGGTCAATAGTGCGTCCATCGGCGAGCTTACCCGCCGCCATCGGTCCACCGCTCACAAAGATCGTTGGAATATCCAGACGCATCGCCGCCATCAGCATCCCAGGCACTATCTTGTCGCAGTTGGGAATGCAAACCATCCCGTCGAAGCGGTGTGCCTCGATCATCGTTTCCACACAGTCAGCGATCAATTCGCGACTGGGCAACGAGTACTTCATGCCGATATGGCCCATGGCGATGCCATCATCGACACCAATCGTGTTGAACTCAAAAGGCACACCGCCCGCGGCACGAATGGCTTCTTTTACCAATTTGCCAAAGGCCTGCAAGTGGACATGACCGGGCACCACATCAACGTAAGAGTTACAGACAGCGATAAACGGCTTGTGAAAATCATTTTCCTTCACCACACCGGTCGCACGCAACAATCCCCGGTGAGGTGCTCGTTCGAAGCCGAGCTTGATTTGATCCGAACGCATCAGGCCTCCTCCTTGTAATTCAGACCTGCAACGCCGCTCGTTCGCGGCGCAAGCTTTTCCGACTGGCTGAGCGAAGCGCACTCCTTCCATCTTGCCTGAGCGAAGCTAGGACGCAGTCCGTTGGCAAGATGGCTTTCAAGAAGCACGCAGTGCGTTGCCAGTCGGAATAAGATACTCGCTTCGCGTCAGCAGGTCTGCAAAGCATCCTCATCAATACACTGGCGTTACCCAGCTCCTGTATTTTTCATTCTCGCCACGGCAGGCGGAGAGATAGAGCTTTTGTAGCTTCATACTAAATGACCCAGGTTTGCCCGTACCGACCGGGCGACGGTCTACACTGACAACAGGTGAAACCTGCACGCCTGTCCCACACATGAAGATTTCGTCAGCGCTATAGAGTTCAGTGCGGTCAATGCGCCGCTCCTCTACTGTTATGCCAAATTCCTCGCGCACCACATCAATCAGAGCATTGCGCGTGATGCCCTCGAGGATGTCTTCAGAAACAGCAGGCGTAGCGAGCTTGCCATTACGGAGGAGAAAGAGATTGCACGAACTGGCCTCTGAAACGGTACCATCATGGGTGAGCATAATTGCTTCATCAAAACCAGCCGCACTGGCATCATCCACAGCCAGGGAGCTATTAATGTACGCTCCCGTGACTTTGGCACGCACCGGCATTGCATTACTGTTGGCACGCCTCCAGGATGATGTGCAGACATGCAGGCCCGAGCTAATGTCCACATAATTGCCCATCGCAAAGGTATAGATGGCCGTCTCATCATCCAGGGAACTGAGTGTGAGTTTGATTGTACGCGACGACTTGTAGGTTATGGGACGGATGTAGGCATCCTGCCGGTACTCATGCTTCTGAATAAGCTCAACAGTAATTTGGCACAAGTCATCAACAGATTCTCGGGGTCGCATACGTAGGCAGGGTCTCACGCTACTTTTTTTTCTTGCGCATCTAGAGGTAGAATGTGCGTGCCTTGCAGACGGAATATCAGGCGACGACCATCTGGCAAGTGCGGCTGATCTTGAGCGACCTTTGTACACAGGATCGTCACATCTCGATTGAGAGCTCGGTCGTTGAATGGTTTCAGTTCAACCTCAACCGTGTCTGTTCTCCAGAAAATCCGCCCTGGCAGCTGAAAGAAGACCTGTAAGCGATGCCAACTGGCATGAGCGTACTCCGCAGGAAAATAGTGATCGCGCACCCACATGCCCACATTCGCCAGGGCCACTTTACAGGCCGTCATAATCTGATCCTTGCGGTTGTCCAGTTCGTACATGTCGCGTTCCTGTTGTGCTAGATCCTCAATGGCTCGCAGCAGTTCGCGCTGTTCCCGGCAGTACTTCTCACACTTAGCAAATTCTGTATTGCTGGTGTGGTAGGCTTTCCATTGGCGCTGCTGGTATTCCTCAATTTCGGCATCTGCGGTGGCCTTTTCTGCCTTGATCGTTTGACGCACCTGGAAGTTCTCCACACCTTGCCGCTCCAACTCCATCTGGTGAGTGTTGAGGACGCGATAGAGGGCATCTGCATGCTCCTTGGTGAGCTGACAGCGTTTCCTGTACAGCTTGCTTGCATTGTGCATGCGCTTGCGGGCTGCATCGGCCCAGTGTCGCACATTGTCGAGTCGCTTTTGGAGGGCTTCCCGCTTTTTCGCTACCTCTGAGTTGACGACTGGCGTTTGAGCATAGCCATGATTGACATCGATGCCAAGCGGAATGAGCCAGTCTCGAATGGCATTCTCTTGCGCAGGCCAGCGTCTCGTGTACGTTTGGGCTAATTCCACCGCGTCGGCCTCTGGGGCAGTCGTCACAATCGGGATCAACTTCGGCACGGTCGGCTTCGCGGGCAAGGGTGTTGCTTGCCAGCTCGCGTCTAACCAGTGTTCATGCGTCCCATCAGGTTTCTCATCCCACCGCAGCGGTCCGTCCTCGTCCTCTGGACGCTTGTCAGCGGCAACATGACGGCAGAGGTCGCGAATCAGCGCCACTCGCAGGTCCAGTGCTTGTCCTGGATGCTCTGGTAATGGGAGACTGAAACGAGCAAGAGCGACTTCACGGGTCACTTTCCCGTGTCGATCAACCCGCAAGGGTGCAAACTCACCCACCTCCCGGAATGACTCCAGACCTGCATACTGATCCGTTCGCAGCACCGTCACCACGGTGCGTCCTTGGCTTGCCAATGTGGCGAGAAACTCAGCCGCCATGCCCTCTCGATCCACGACCACCCGCTCTAAGCTCCGCAGATCAACCGCCTGCTCGTAACGGGTGATGAGAGCTGGCAGTCCAATGGTCAAATGCTGGTCTCCCCGATAGGTCGTTACGAGCAGTGGATGGCCTTCTTGATCGTGTAAGACCACCAGTGCGCGGCATCCAAGGATTTTTTCAAGACGCCCCACTAATCCTCGCGGAATCAGGTGATCTGTATAGACGGCTTTCCGGTGTCCATCAATGTAGAAGACAGGAGTCGAGCTGCCTTCCACAGCTTGTTGTCGCTTCCAGAGCGAGGCGGTCCAGCTCGCCAGGGCTTCCGTGAGAACCTCATCCGCTCCAAGTTGAGCCAACTCCGCCAGAAACCGTTCGGTGTGGCGATACCCATAGGCACGATGGCGATTCGTGAGCAATGCCAGAGCGGTGCCCGTGTAGCCACGCAGGTCCCACGTCCGTCGGAGTCCCACTGCTTGGAGAAAGAGCAGCGTTAACAACTGACGGCGCAGGGTCGCAGGTTGGAGATGTGCGAGACGCAACGATGGAGCAGCGGCGAACAGGCTCGGTGAGAGAGCAGCCTCCAAGTGAGTGAGCAAATTCGTCTGATGGGCAGCCGCTAACAGCAGAAGGCCCCCTGCACCCTCCTGCCACTCGGCTTGAGGGGAGACTTCTTCTACTTCGGTTTTTTTCCCTGTCTTTGGTCCGCAGGATGGTTGCTCAGGCCGAGAACTGCTCGCACGCGGTTGATCTGGCTGATACTCACGCTCAGGTCAAAACGCTCTCGCAGCTTCACCTGGAGAGTGGAACTGGGCGTAGAAGGAGCTTGCCGACACTGTTCTTCAAGAAAGGCCCGCGCCTCTCCACGCAGTTTCGACGGATGTCCATGTCGCCCGTCCGCTAAAGCTGCATCCCCGCTCGTGCGTACCGCATGGACTAAGCGATAGGCCATCGCTCGTTTCAACGGTAAAGCTTCAGCTCGGGCTATCTCCTGCCAGGACTGGCCTGCAAGCATCGCGGCGACGAGGTGCTGCCGTGCCATCTGTCGTTCGTTTTTCTCCATCTGCATGCTGACTTATGCACTCCTCTTCGTCTTAAAGTACCGCTCGTATCAAGTTGACACGCTCCTCATATGCCTGCACCGAGAGCAAGCGTGTGCCGGTATTGGGGTCTAAGGGCGAACCCGGGGCTGCATCCCCGTAGAAACGGAGGATGATGTGACAGTGCAGGTGCGGGACCGCATTCCCCAAGAACTGAAAGTTCATTTTCAGTGGATGAAAGGCCGCTTCGAGAGCCTGTGCTGTGCGTACCAAGTCCTCAACATAGCGGGAACGCTCCTCAAGCGTGAGGTGGTACAGCTCCCGTACATGCTTCTTACAGATCAAGACGCAATAGCCAGGAACGAACTGATTGGCGGCCAGCCGCAATCGACTCATCCCGAGGTCGGCCACGGTGTAGCCATACTGATTGACAGGCTCCTGGGAGGTTATTTCTGCACATAACGGACAATCCTCGCCACGCACAAGTGCGTCCCATTGCTCACGCAGCATCCAGGCTTTGGGTGCTGCTGGGAGGAGCTGAGCAGCTCGTTGATGGATCTCCCGCGAGAGGAACTCGTCCACCTCCATCCCTTCTTGCGAAGCGTATCCTGCGAATTCCTGGAACAGTTCGTCATTCAACGTGAGGGTCACTTTTGGCATATGCTCTCCTGCTGCATGAATAGTCTTATCGGCAGATCTTTTCTTATGGGGAGTTTAGCAGATCATTATGTCTATGTCTAGATGCGTATCAAATACTTTGGAGTAACACCCTG
>WNGG01004493.1_pt1 | contig 25967 bp, 28 predicted proteins | sample 5400661 | NCBI WGS metagenome assembly WNGG01 (sample SAMN13153372, study PRJNA577476) | soil metagenome | isolation source: 100 cm soil or saprolite under Garry oak tree replicate 1 | place: USA:California | collected 2016-06-15
CCAAATCATCCGCAGCGCCTCAACGAGAGCCGGTCTTTTCCGCTTTTCGGTCCGACGGCGCGGGTCGGGTCGATGGGCGTCAACACGAAGCAAATCAAGGATCGATTTGCCGAGTTGCAGAAGCGTTGCCCGCCGCCGCGAAAGGACCCTCCTCCCGCACGATGATCGCCGCATGCCTGATCACGTGCCTGGTCGTGATGACACCTGAGATCATCGGTGGCTCTGGCAGCGTCCTTACGGACCCGAGGAAGTGATCGGGTCCGCAAACGCTTGCTGCACTTCTCGCGTGAGCGCGAACGATCCCTGCGCCGGGGAGCCGGACACGGACCCCGCCATCCGGCTGCCCGCCACCGTTCCATCGAAGATGCCCTCTCCCGGCAGCTCGAAGTGAACGCCGAGGCCGGTCACGTGCACGTGCTCGAGGGGTAGCGAGCTGTTCCCCACGCGGAGCCGGCCCGTCCCATCCGCGCTCGCCTTGGCCAGCTCCACGGCGATGGGAACTTGCAGGCCGTTCCGCAGCATGACTCCCTGCCACCTCTCCGTAGCCGCGGTGCTCGCCTGCGCCCGCGAGCTCAGGCCGGCGCAGCCGGCTGCCACCGCCATCAATCCGAACAGCATCCCTTTCTTCACGGAGATCTCCTTCGGCGCTGTCGTTGCGCCTCGCCGAACCGGACCTCGACGTGGAGCGCGCTATTCCCTTCGGGAATAAGCAAGGACCGCTCGCAGCTGCATACGGGCCGTCCAGCATCACCGCGGCGACCGCGGGTTACGTGCCGGCCTCCCTCGATCCGCTCACCGCGACGGGCCCGCGGAGGGTGTTCACCAACAGCCTCACGAATCCGGCGTTCAAGTCGCTGCTGGTGCACTGGAACGTGCTGTTCTAGGAACGATCGGCCGGCGCCTAGACAGCGCGCAGCAGGGCCACGAGCTGGTCGGCCTCGGGCGCGGCGATGTCCGTGACGAGCCGGTACTCGAGCCCGCCCTGTGCCCAGCTCGACACGCGGTACCCGCGCGAGGAGAGGGAGCGCATCGCAACGGGCAGACTGCGACGGCAGCCACCTTATTCCCGGAGGAATGAGGGAGGGGAAGAAACCGTCCACCTCGCCGACCGCGCCTGGCGCGGCGCAACCGGGAGGTGACCGATGGGTTCTTTGAAGCCCCTGTCGAAGGACGCGCTGCCGGCGTACCAGCTGCGCGAGATCCCGCTGGCGAGGGACAGTTGAGATGCGCTTCGCTGCCTTGTTCCTCGCCCTGCTCGCCGCCGCAGGCGATCCAGGAGAACGGGTCGTGCACGTGGTCGCGCGCCGGTTCAACTACTCACCCAACCTCATCGAGCTACAGCTGGGCGTTCCGGTGATCATCGAGCTGACGTCGGCCGACCGCGACCACGGGTTCAGCGTCCCCGATCTAGGAATCCGCATTGACGTGGAGCCCGGCAAGACCGCGCGCGTGCGCATCGTCCCCGAGAAGGTGGGCACCTTCGACTTCCACTGCGACGTCTTCTGCGGCAGCGGGCACGAAGAGATGGCCGGACGAATCGTGGTCTCGGCTTCCGTCGCGAGCGGAGGAAACAGTGGCCACTAGAGCATTCCGACATCGCGTCGAGCGTAGGGTGAACAAACGGCTGGATCGGAACATTGGAGGAGCCATGCGAATCCCACTACTGTCGGAAGCATCGCCCTGGTCGCGGCCTGCGCGGGCGTTTCGCCGCGCCGGGACAGCGACGAGGCCGTGGCCGGCCGCTGGCAAGGCGTGCTCTTGCGCAACGGGCTGCGCGAGCCGGTCGCCGTCGAGCTGTCCGCGCGGAACCGCGACCGGCGCGGTCGCTTCAGCGCAGGCGACAACTTCGTCCCGCTGCAATACGTTCGCGTGACGGCGACCAGCGTCCACTTCGAGCTGCCCGGCCAGGGCACCTTCGAGGGCGCGGTCGCGGGCGACTCGATGGCCGGATCGATCTCCGGCGGCGCGAACGGATCGTTCGCGCTCAAGCGGCGCGATGCCAACGAGCTCCCCTGGACGATCGACTTCATGCTGGGGCCGTGAGCGTCCCGGCCGCCGGCGGAAGCCGGGTGCCCGATTGCAATCGGGCTCGCCGTTCAACGGCGCCGCGCGAACCCGCGGTACCCGACCGCGCTCGAGCGCGTCGACCCGGCGAAGCTTCTGCCGCCACCAAGAGGCCAGCCGCGAAACGTTCGGGACCCCCGGGACGCTCCTCTACCAACGAAGCTCTGGCCGCGGCGGAACGTTCCCCCGCTCTGGAAGGTGCTCCTGTGGAAGGCCCGGCCGCCATGAAAGGTTCCGCCGCCGCGGACGTTCCCGCCACCACGGAAGGTCCCGACTCCGGGGAAGTTGCCACGCGCACGGCTGGACCCGATGGACACGACGGGGTTGGCGGCGCGGATGATGGGTTCCGCGCGCGCGCGCGGAACAACGAAGCGTGCGATCGGATGTGTGAAGTGGCGAGCCGGCAACGCGATCCAACCAGGCCAATGGCTTCCGAAGACGAAGCCGCGCGGCGCAAACGGCGACCAGCAGACGACGCCGGGGTAGTAACGCCAAGAGACCCACGCGGGCGCCCAGACGAACCCTGGGACCCAGAACCATCCTAGTCGCCCGAATCCCCAGCGGCCGTAGTGGAACACGGCCCAACCCCAGGGGACGCTCGAGGCGAAAGACCAACCCCAGTCGGTGTCTACCCAACGGCCATCGGTATAGGGCTGCCAGTCGGGGCCGGTCTCGGAAGGCACCCAGACGCGCCCATACTCAGGCGTGTCGACCCATCGTCCATAGGGACTGAGCCCCGTTTCGAACGTGGTTTCATCGGGCGTCTGCGTCGGCGGCAGAGCCTCTGGCGGAGGAACGCCAGGTTCAGCCTGCTCGTCACCAGGCGGCGGTGGCGGGATCGTGTCCTCCCAGCCTGTCTGCGCCATGGCGACGTTGGTGAAGAGGATTGCCCCGCCCGCCAGCAGAGCGGCGGACGCAAGCGCTGACGCACGTCGGCGGGTGCTCATTGTGGCATCGCCTCTCGTTCCTGCACCGCCTTTGACGCCAGACGAAGTACGCGCATTCATGGCTGCTTGCCGAGGGCTAGCGCTTCTCTACGGCGACTCCGCAGGGGACGGGTCAGCCGCCCGACTGATCGGACAGCGCGAGGCTTCCGCAGGCACCGGACGGAGGAGTGATCGAGATCGACTTCAGGCTGACCCCAAGTGTGAGCGGGGATCGCGTCTGCGATCAATGCAAACAGCAGGTTGTGTGGGACGATTGGCGCGCTGTCGTCGGGGGCGACGTTCGGCGCGGTCGCTGTGGCTGTCCGGGCAAGAGCTATCTGCAGACCCGGCTCCGTGCGAAGGGGACCAAGGGTGAAAAATAGGCGTCCGCCGTCAGGCGCCAGCGCAACGACGTCCTCTTCTTTCAGTGAGACCCATGACGATGACGAGGCGCGAACGGCGTGATGTCGACAGCCATGCTTTGCATCCATGCATCGCAACCTCTCCTTTCTGAGCTGCCATTGTTACGGTCGTTCCTGAAGGTCCCGCCGCGAGGCTACCGGTCGTCATCGCGTTCGTCGTCGTCGTCGCCGCCGGCCCGCAATCCCGCCTGCCGGCCATTCCTGCCCACCTTCAGGAGCGACCGATCCCGCGACGCGCACGTCCAACTCGCTGCGTCGTTGACGTTGCCGCCGACGTAGCGAGCCTTCTCCGGGAACTTGCAGAGCGGCATCGTCCGGTCGACCACGCCGCTGGTCGAGTGCGAGGCGACGAGCGACTCGGGCGCGATGCCTTGCTCGACCCAGTTCTCGATCGCCGTGAGCGAGTCGAACGTGTTCGGCCCGGGGCCGCCTCCGCAGTGCTGCGTGTTCGGAAGCATGAACAGCCGTACCTGCTCCTGTGCTTCGCGGTAGCCGCCGCGCTGCGCAGCAAGCGCCTCGTAGAACTGCACCGTCTTGTAGGGCGTGATGATGCTGTCGCTATACCCATGCCAGAGGATCAACTTGTGGCCCTTCGCCAGGTATTGCCGCAGTCGCGAGGGCTGATCCACGATGTTGCGAGCGAGGTTCGCATAGAGGACGTCGAGCGCGGAGTCCTGGAAGATGCCGTTCGTCTCGACGACGCCCGTCATCAAATTCACCGGCTGACCGTAGAAGCCGAGATTGACGATCATCCCGAAGCTCAGGCCCCAGTTGCCCGGGGCTGCGGCCAACGTGCCCCAAGGTTGGGTGCCGGTAGGATCGGTGGGCGGCGTCGGTCGCTCCTCGGACCCGACGCTGGTGCCGAGGCCGGAGACCGGCGAGCCGGGATAGATGAACGCTCCGTCGTCCTGCACGACGGGCCTGATGATCAGCTTCAGCGCGTCGGCCTGCGCCTGCGTCAGTGTCGCAGGCACCAGGCTGTCCGGGTTGAAGGAGCACACGGCCGGGTTCTGGATGAGGCCGTCGGCGACGCCGTCGGCGGCATCGCACTGAGTGGTGACTGCCGCATCGATGACCGGATAGGCCGAGGGTGGAATCCACGCATTGACCAGCGCCTTGACGTTCTTCAGCACCCAGAGCTCGGTGCCGAGCGGATCCATCCACGGCGCGCCCGAGACGGTGCCCTCGTAATCGTCGGGGTTTGCGCCGGGACTCAATCGTCGTTGTCGTCTCCAGCGAAGAGCGAGAGGTCGATGGCGTTCCCCATCACGGCGTATCCGGCGTCGTTCGGGTGCAGGTGGTCGCCGCTGTCGTACGCAGCGAGCATGCGCGTCGGATGCGCCGGATCCCGCATGACGGCGTCGAAGTCGATGACTCCGTCGAATTGGCGGCTATTGCGGATGAAAGCGTTCAGGGCAGCGCGTTTGGGCTCGACCGCCGCGTCGTAGTACCCGGCGCCTTCGAACGGCAGCACGGTAGCGCCGTAGATCTTCGCGCCCGCCTGGTGGACACGGCGGATGATCTGCACGTATCCCGCGATGATCGCATTGGCGCTCACGTCCGCGAGCGACACCCCCGGCCCGAAGATGCCGGGTGGCAGCTGCGAAAAGCCCATGTCGTTCGTGCCCTCGAGCAGGATCACGTACGCGAGGCCGCCCTGCGTCAGCGCATCCCGATCCAGCCGCTTCTGCGCGTTGGGCCCGATCACGTCGTTGAGCACGCGGTTCCCGCTGATCGCCTCGTTGAGCACTGACACGTCGCGCGTGCCGCGGTGCGAGAGCAGGCGGCGAGCGAGAACGTCGGGCCAACGCGCGTTCGCGTCGGTGGTCGAGTTGAACCCTTCGGTGATCGAATCGCCGAACGCCACCACCGCTCTCGCGCCTGGGCCGCGGACGACTTCCACGCCGCTCAGCCAGTACCAGGACGTGATGGTGGACGCGAGCGGCATCGTGCCCTGCTGCGTGAAATCGCCGGAGGGCGAGACGTAGGACGTCTGGTGCGCGAGCGTCAGCTGGGTCGAACCAGCCTGGCTGTTCGGAACGTAGAGGCTGATCGCGAGGTCGTCCTGCGCCGCGACATCCAGGACGACGGGATCGCTGATGGCCACCGCCCCGGGAGGCACGCTGATGGAGCCGGAGCCGCCGAACCGCAGCGTCCTGGGCGCTCCACCCCGGACCGACGCACCCGTGGAGCGCACGCCAACGCTCGCGGCGCCGATCAGCAGCGTGTCGTCGCCCGTGGCGTTCGAGAAGCGGACGCGGACCAGGTTGCCGCCGATGGTCACGCGCACCACCTCGCGAAGGGTCACGTTGGAAAACGTCGCGGGCGGCACGCTCGGGAATGTGGCCTGCATCGCGGCGCTCCACGTCCCAACCCAGCGCGCGGGGTCGCGGTCCGCCCGGACAGGAGACGAAAGCAGCGCAAGGGCGGCGAGGGACGCGAGCGATTCGCGGAGGAAGAGCCTACGGGAGAAGCGGAACCTGGACATGGGCATGAACCTCCTTCGGCGCGACCGATGCGTTTTGGGCGATTGGGCGATCAAGCCGCAGCGAGTCGAGACCAATGTCCGCTGCTGCTCGAAGTCGATAAGGACCTGAAAGTCCTCCGCTTAAAAGGATCCGATCGATCGGTTCCCGTGCCTTCAACTGGGCAGGCAACCGACCTGCGTCTCAGAGCTCCTCGGAACTCGTGCGCGGAGGATCCGCCCTCGCCCCTCGCCAGCCCCCATGCTATGGCAGCGCGCCATGGAACCCGGCGCCTACCTCGCTCATCTCCACCAGCAGACGGAAGCGTTGCACGAGCAGGGATTGTTCAAGCGCGAGCGCGTCATCGAGGGCCCGCAGGGCGCGGTGATCCGCGTGCAGGGCGGGCGCGAGGTGTTGAACTTCTGCGCGAACAACTATCTCGGGCTGGCCGATCATCCGCGGGCCGTGAAGGCTGCCCAGCAGGCGCTGGACCGCCACGGTTACGGAATGGCCTCGGTGCGCTTCATCTGCGGCACCCAGGACGTGCACAAGGAACTGGAGGCGCGGCTCACGCGCTTTCTCGGCACCGAGGACACCATCCTCTACTCCTCGTGCTTCGACGCCAACGGCGGGCTGTTCGAGACGCTCCTCGAAGAGGGCGACGCGGTGATCAGCGACGCCCTCAACCACGCGAGCATCATCGACGGCGTGCGGCTCTCGAAGGCCCAGCGCCTCCGGTACGCGAACAACGACATGGCCGACCTCGAAGCCAGGCTGGTGGAGGCGAAGAACGCGCGCGTCCGCCTCGTCGCGACCGACGGCGTCTTCTCCATGGACGGGATCCTCGCCAATCTGAAATCGATCTGCGACCTGGCCGAGAAGCACCAGGCGCTGGTCATGGTCGACGACTCGCACGCGGTGGGGTTCACCGGCGAGAAGGGGCGCGGGACCCACGAGGCGTGCGGCGTGATGGGCCGCGTCGACATCCTCACCGGCACGCTCGGCAAGGCGCTCGGCGGCGCCAGCGGCGGGTACGTCTCGGGGCGGCGGGAGATCGTCGGGTGGCTAAGGCAGCGGTCGCGCCCCTACCTGTTCTCCAACACGCTCGCGCCGTCGATCACCGCCGCGTCGATCGAAGTCCTCGAAATGCTGGAGGGGACCTCCGAGCTCCGCCAGAAGCTCCGCGACAACGCGGCTTACTTCCGCGCGGGAATGACCGGGCTCGGATTCAAGCTCGTCCCCGGCGGCCATCCCATCATCCCCGTCATGCTCGGCGATGCCAAGCTCGCGACCACCATGGCCGACCGGCTCCTCGAGGAGGGAATCTACGTGATCGGCTTCTCCTTCCCGGTGGTGCCCCGCGGCCAGGCCCGCATCCGGACGCAGATCTCGGCGGCCCACGAGCGGGAGCACCTGGAGCGGGCCCTCGCCGCGTTCGGCAAGGTCGGCCGCCAGCTGGGAGTGATCCAGTGAAGGCGCTGGTCAAGGCGGAGCGCAAGCCGGGCCTGTGGCTTCAGGACGTCCCCGTTCCCGAGCTCGGGCCCAACGACCTGCTCATCCAGGTGCGCAAGGCGGCCATCTGCGGCACCGACATCCACATCTTCAACTGGGACCCGTGGTCGCAGAAGACCATCCCGGTGCCGATGGTCATCGGCCACGAGTTCACCGGCGAGGTCGCCGCCATCGGAAGCGCCGTGACCGGCTTCACCAAGGGGGAACGGGTGAGCGCCGAAGGGCACATCACCTGCGGCCACTGCCGCAACTGCCGCGCCGGCAAGCGCCACCTCTGCCGCAACGCCGTCGGCCTGGGCGTGCAGCGCGCCGGCTGCTTCGCCGAGCGCATCGCCGTCCCCGCGGTCAACGTGTTCCGCGTCCCGAGGGAGATTCCCGACGACATCGCCGCCTTCTTCGACCCCCTCGGCAACGCCGTGCACACCACGCTGTCCTTCGACATGGTCGGCGAGGACGTCCTGATCACCGGCGCCGGGCCGATCGGCATCATGGCAGCGGCGATCGCTCGGCACGTCGGAGCGCGCCACGTCGTGGTCACCGACGTGAACGACTACCGACTCGGCCTGGCCCGCCGGATGGGCGCCTCGCGCGCCATCAACGTGAACGACGCCTCGATCGAAGGCACCATGAAGGAGCTCGGGATGACCGAGGGCTTCGACGTGGGGCTGGAGATGAGCGGCAACGGGACGGCCCTGCGAGGGCTGATCGCGGCGATGAACCACGGCGGCCGCGTGGCGCTGCTCGGCATCCCCACCGGCGAGGTCGGCATCGACATGAACCAGGTGATCTTCAAAGGCCTGGTGCTGAAGGGCGTCTACGGCCGGGAGATGTTCGAGACCTGGTACAAGATGACCGCCATGCTGATGAGCGGCCTCGACGTTTCACCGGTGCTCACCCACCGCTTCGCCGTCGAGGACTATTTGAAGGCCTTCGAGACGATGCGCTCGGGGCAGTCGTGCAAAGTCGTCCTCGAATGGGCGTAAGCAATCGCGCGTACGCGCCTGACGTTAGACCGGTTACTACCCTGCGCTGAACACCTCGCTGACGCTCGCGGCGTGCTTTCCCGCGAAGTCCGGGAAAGCCTCGGGGTGTACGCACGCGGCCATGATCTCCAGCGACTCGACGATCCGTGGGCCAGGCCGGTTGAAGTAGGCGTTCCCGTCCGCCACGTAGACTCGCGCCTCCCAGCCGCGCGGCAGCGCCTCGCGCAAGACGTCCAGCTCCTCCAGCGTGCGGCCCAGGGGGAACCCGCAGGGCTTCACGATCACGACTTCCGGATCGAGCGCGGCGAGGCCTTCGCGGTCGAGCGTCGGCGCGTACTCCCCAGGGTGCGTCACCAGCGGCTCGCCTCCGGCGAGCGTGACCAGCTCCGGCATCCACATCCCGCCGATCATGACCGGCGCGATCCATTCGACGGTCACCACCCGGGGCCGCCGCCGCAGCAGCGCGGCGCGGCGCGCCACCTCGGCCACGCGCGCGCGCAGGTCCGCCACGATCCGCGCCCCGCTCCCTCCGTGCCCGATCGCCTCGCCCACGCGGGCCAGGTCGCCCCAGATGTCGTCGAGCCGCATCGGGTGCAGGTTGACGATCGCAACGTCCTTTTGCGCAAGGCGCGCGACGGCGCTGCGAACGTCGTCGAAGGACACGGCGCACACCTCGCACAGGTCCTGGGTGACGATCACGTCGGGCCGGGCTTCGCGAAGCCGGCCCAGGTCGATCTGGTAGATGGCGAGGGCGTCCCTGAGCACGTCGCGCACCGCGGCGTCGATCGCCCGGCTCGAGGGAAGCGGTCCGATCCGCGCGGACGTGAGGACGGGGACCTCCTCGACGCCCGGAGGGAAGTCGCACTCGTGGGACCGGCCGACCAGCTCGGCGCGCGCGCCGAGCGCGCAGACGATCTCGGTGGCCGACGGCAGCAGGGAAGCAATGCGCACCGCCGCGAGGATACCCCGCGGCGGACGGTTTCACCGCGCGGTCAGCGGCGGTGGTCGGACACCAGCCGATCCAGCGCCTCCTGATCGCCCGGGGAGAGCCTCTCTTTTGGAGGCGCCTTGGCGGCGCGGTCGTGCTCCGGCGCGGGCTCTTCTGGCGAGGAATGGTCGTCCCAGCGGTCGAGGCGGTCCCGTGCGCGGGCGAGCGGCTCGGTTCCCTTGCGCCGCGGCTTGCGGGGCGCGGGATCTCCGGGCACCCGCTCCTTGAGCCACCTCCAAGCGCCGGCGGCCTCGGACGCGACCTCGTCCGGCAGCCCCTCCCGCTGCGCCCGCTCCCAGAGCGTCGCCCCGTCGAGCGGCAGCAGGAACAGCGCCGCGGCGGCGGCGGCAGCGCACAGCATCACCACGATCCCGAGAAGGCGGCGGAGACGCCCGAGGAGCATTGCCACGATGATCGCCCCGCCGCACAGAAGCAGCAGTTTGGCCATGCGGGAGAAGTGCCACCAAGTGGTTGGGTAGGCGACTTTTCTGCCGCTCCACCCCCCGATCTCCGCACGATGGACGCGGCCGGGCTGGCGCTGCCGGTGGCGGCTGCGCACTGGCAGCGCCGCTCCTGAACCCGAGACGGATCCAGGAGCGGCGAAAAAGCTCCTTACTTCGAGGCGCCGGCGGCAGCCTTCAGCGGCGCGGCCTTCGCGCCGGCCGGGTCCATCTTCGACGCGCCGTGGAAGAGCGCGCCCTTCTCGATGACGAGCGACGGCGTCTCCAGATCGCCCCGCACCTTCCCGGTGTGGTGGATCTCGACCGCGGTCTTCGCCTTGACGTTCCCGTTCACCTCGCCGTGGACGGCGATGGTGCCACAGGTGATGTCGGCGTCGATGCGCGCCGCCTCCCCGACCACCAGCACGTCGTTGGTGACGATGGAGCCGATGAACCGGGCGTCGATGCGGACGGTGCCTTCGAAGGTGAGCTTGCCCTCGAAGCGCGCCCCGCGACCGAGAAGCAGATCGCTGCCCGGGGCCGGGGCCGGCGCGACCGGGACCGGCGCGACCGGGGCCTCGGGGGCCTTCGTCACGGCGATGGCCTCCTGCCGCTCGGGCGTGGGCTGGGCCAGGGCGACGCTCGACTTGCGATCGTTGACGGACGTTTCAGCGTTGTTCCAGAGCGACATGAAGCCTCTTTTTCGCCGGTGGACAAGCAAGCGAGCAGGCGCCCGGCGCGGCAGCCTGCTCCCTCTCCTACCCACCGCCGCGCGGAGGTATTCCGGCGATTTGGCCGGGCCCGAGATGAGCAGGTCCAGGCGCATCGCCCGGAAACGCTCGACTTCGCGCGCATGGCCGAGGTGGTGAAGGGCCTCCACTGCGCGGTGCAGTCGGTGGCGCGCCGCTGAGCTACCATCGCGCCGTGCGAGACGGCACCGCCGACGTGGTGGTGGTCGGCGCCGGCGTGATCGGCGCCAGCGTCGCCTGGCACCTCGCCGCGCTCGGGGTGCGCGACGTGCTGGTGGTGGACCGCGCCGCGGCGCCGGGCGAAGGCAGCACCGGACGCGCGACCGGCGGCTTTCGCGCTCAGTTCGGGACCTCGATCAACGTGCGCCTGTCGCTCTTCGCGCGCGAGAAGCTTCGCCGCTTCCGCGACGAAGTGGGCGCCGATCCCGGATACCTGCCCTGCGGGTATCTGTGGCTGGCGCGCGCCCCGGGCGAGCTCGACATCTTGCGCGCCGCGCAGCGGGTGCAGCACGAAGCAGGGCTCGCCGAGGCGCGGATGGTGGAGCCGCCCCGGATCGTGGAGCTCAATCCGGCAGCGAGCCTGGACGGCGTGATCGGCGGCGCGTTCTGCCCGTCGGACGGCTTCCTCCGGCCGCTGGACGTCCTGCGCGGGTACCTCGACGGCGCCCGCCGGCTGGGAGCGCGGGTCCGCCTCGGCGAGGAGGTGACGGCGCTCCCGCGCCGCCCGGGCGGACCGATCGAGAAGGTGCGGCTCGCCGGCGGGGAGATCGCCTGCGGCACGGTGGTGAACGCGGCAGGAGCGTGGGCCGCGGCGCTGGGCCGCCTGGCGGGAGTGGAGGTGCCGGTCGCGCCTCTCCGCCGCCAGGTGGCGTGCACCGTGCCCTTTCCTGCGCTGCCGGAGGACATGCCGATGACCCTCTGGCTCGGCGACGGCTTCCACTTCCGCGTGCGAGACGGACGCGTGCTGCTGCTCCGGCCGACCAAAGGCGCCGCCGATCCCTTCCGCGCCGGGGTGGAGGACGCGTGGATCGACGAGGTGCGCTCGATCGCGGCGGATCGCGTCCGGGCGTTGGCCGGAGTGGAGATCGATCGCGCGCGCTGCTGGGCCGGCCTGTACGAGATGTCGCCCGACGGGCACGCGCTGCTGGGCCGCGCGGCCGGTTGCGAAAATCTGATATTGGTGAACGGCTCCTCCGGGCACGGCGTCATGCACGCTCCCGCGCTGGGGGCCCTCGCCGCCGAGCTGATCGTCCATGGCGCGCCGCGCTCGCTCGACGTGCAGGCGCTCCGGCCGTCCCGGTTCGAGGAAGGCGCCCCTCTCGACGGTCCAGGGCTCCTTTGAGGGCTTGTTTCAGGCCGTCCGGCCGCGCTGGCGATCGGAACGGCACCGGCTCGCGTTGAGCAGCCGGGCGTCCGCATCCAGGAAGACGGCTTCCCAACTCGACCCACGGCCGCGCACGCAGAACCGCAGCGGCCGCTGGTACAGCTCGCCGACCAGGCAGCGGGCCTGTTTCCACTGGTCGGCGATCGACACCGCTCCGCGCTCCCCCAGCGCTGGTGTGCCTCGGCGACCGCCGCCTCTTCATCCATCAGGGGATGAGGGAGCACGACGTCAACTTGTGAACGTCGGCTGGACGCAGCAAGCCCGGAGTCGACGGACCCTCGCCTGTCCGGCAGAGTGGCCGGGTGTCGCTGCGCACGAAGGTGAAGAACGCGCTCGACGAAGCGCGGATCCTGGTGCTGGGGACGCAGGTGCTGCTGGGGTTCCAGTACCGGGCGTTCTTCGAGCCCGCCTTCGACCGGCTCCCGCGCACGAACCAAGATCTGAGACTCGTCGGCCTCGTCCTTTTGCTCGGGGTGATGGGCCTGCTCCTGGTACCGGCCGCGCGGCACCGGCTCGTCGAGCGCGGTGAGGACACTCCGGAGTTGCACCGGTTCACGATGAACGTGATGGGCCTGGCCCTGGTTCCGTTCGCCGCTGCGCTGGGCCTGGACCTGTTCCACGCCGGGTGGACGCGGGGGCCGCGCCTCGGGGTGGCGCTCGGCCTGGCCACCTTCGCGGTGGCGATCGCATTCTGGCTCGGGATCGCGCTCGTGTTCGGCCATCGCCCGCCCCGTGCGGAGAAGGAACGAGGCGAGATGAAGCTCGAGGACAAGATCGTCCAGGTGCTCACCGAGGCGCGGATGGTGCTGCCCGGGGCCCAGGCGCTGCTCGGGTTCCAGCTCGCCATGACGTTGATGGAGGGATACGAGCGGCTCCCGGACTCCTCGAAGGACGTCCATCTCGCGGCGATCTGCGCGATCGCGCTCACCGTCGTGTTCCTCATGGCCCCGCCCGCCTACCACCGCATCGTCGAAGGAGGCGAGGACACGGAGAGGTTCCACCGGTTCGCCAGCTGGATGGTGATGGCCGCCATGGTCACCCTGCCGCTCGGGTTCGCCGGCGAGCTGTGGATCGTGGTCCGCAAGCAGACCGGCTCGCTCGCGGCTGCGCACGCGTCCGCGGCCGTGGCGCTGCTCTTCTTCTACGGCCTGTGGTTCTGCGCGATGCTCGTGCTGCGCGCGCGCCGCCTTGCCCACGGCGCCTGAAGCGCATCCCATCACGTCCGCGCTGTGAAAGACGTAGCGCCGCCCTATGGGCGACGGCTAGCTCTTCTTGTGGTGCAGCGGGCAGGCGTCGAGCGCGGGCGCCGGGTCGAGCGCGTCCTTGCCGTCGAGCACCTTGGTGATCTTGCCGCCGGAGTCGATGACGAAGGTGACCCGGTCGGCGTACGTCTTTCCCTTGTATTGCATCTCGACTCCGTAGGCGCGCACCACCTCGCCCTTCGGATCCGCGAGCAGCGGGAACGGCAGCTTCAAGCTCTCGGCGAACTTCTTCTGCGTGTCGAGATCGTCCATCGAGACGCCCAGGACCTGGGCGTTCTTGTCGGCGAACCGCGAGGCGATGTCGCGAAACGCCGACAGCTCCTGGGTTCAACCCGAGGTGAACGCCTTGGGGAAGAACGCCACCACCACCGACCGGCCGCGCAGGTCCTTGAGGCTCACGGGCTTGCCGGCCGAGGACTCGAGGGTGAACGAGGGGGCTGTCTGTCCCGGCTCCGGACGGGCGGCCGCGACCAGGAACATCGCTGCGAAGAGGGCGTGTGTCATGCGCGGCTGCATATACGCAAGCGGCCTCTTGCGCCACCCTGCCGGTCGCCGGCACCCCCGACGGAGGTCGGCCAGCCGAGCGGGCGCTCGCTGCTCCGGTGAGTGGGCTTCGCGTGCCTAGCTTCCTCCGGGGGGTCGGATGGGGGGTCGGGTCCAGCCCAGGGACCTCGAGCGGCTGTCGAGCGCCGTATCGCCGCGGCGCGCCGAGGCGCTCGCCGCCTGGAGCGCCGCGGTGCGCGAGGCGGCTCGGGCGCGCGGACGCGAGCCCTTGCTGCTCGAGCTGGGGCCGGCGCTGTTCGCGCATCTACTGGAGGACCCTTCCACGCTGGAGCTGCCGGCCGGAGCCGATCCGGCGCAGGTCTCCGAGGAGCTGGCGCTCCTTGCCGAGGCGCTCGAGCCCTTGCCTCGCTCGGGGGCCCGCGCAGCCGCTCGCGCCGTGGCCGAGCTGCAGCGCGCCGCCGCGGAGCAAATCGCGCGGCGGCGGCAGCAGGCGATGCGCGCGCTCGATCGCGTGCTCGCCGCGCCGGATCCGGAGACGCTGCTGGAGGCGCTGCTCGAATCCGCGCCTTCGGTCGATTCTTGCGCGCTCCATGCCGCTCGCGAGGGCACTCTGCGGCGGGAGGCGGCGGCAGGCCTGTCGCGCGACCTGCCCGATGCGCCGGACGCCCTGGTGCAGCTGGCGGCGCGTGTCCGCGAGCCGGTCAGCGCCGGGGACGCCTCGCAAGAACCGCTGCTCGAGGGATCGCCCGTGGCCGCGGCCGGCCTGCGCACGCTAGCCGCGCTGCCGCTGGTCGAGGGCGACGCGCTTGCCGGCGTGCTGGAAGCGGGATCGCGGACGGCCTGGCAGCTCGGCGAGCTGGACGAGCTGCTCCTGCGTGCCGCGGCCGCGCGCGCGGGCCCGCTCCTCGCCCAGCAGCAGGCGCGGCAGCGCATCGCCGAGTTGGAGCGCCGCCTCGCCCTGCAGAGCGAGCTGGCACGGATCCTCTCCCAGTCGGCGTCCACCGAGGAGGCGATGCGCGGCGTGCTCGGGGCAGCCTGCGCGCACCTCGGCTGGGACGCGGGGGCGGCCTGGGTGCTCGAGCCCGATGGCGCGCTGCGCTGCCGGGCGACCTGGTCGCAAGATGGCTTCCCCGCGGAAGTGCTGAACGAGCTGTGCGCCGGCCCGGGCGCGGACGGCCTGCCGGGGCGAGTGGTCCGGTCGGGCGAGCCGCTGTGGAGGTCCGATCTCCCCGACGCGAGCGACCTGTCCCGATCGGAGGTGCTAGCCGGCAGCGGCCTCCGCACCGCGTTCGTGGTACCGATGGGCGTGGGCCGCGAGACGCTCGGCGCGCTCGAGCTGTTCTCGCGCACCCGGCAGGAGCCCGCGGGCCGGGAGCCGATCGAGTCGCTGGGCCGGCAGGTGGGGCAGTTCCTCCGCCGGGCCCGCGCGCAGGACGAGGTCCGGCAGAGCGAAGCCTTGAAGGCGGGCATCCTCGCCTCGGCGCTAGACGCCTTCGTGGCCATGGATGCGCAGGGCCGTATCGTCGAGTGGAACGCGGCCGCTGAGCGCACGTTTGGCTGGAAGCGGGAGGAGGTGGTCGGGGTCCCGCTCGCCGAGGTGATCATCCCGCACCGGCTGCAGGCGACCCATTCCGAGGCGCTCCGCAAGCACGTCGAGACCGGGCAAGGCGGGGCCCTCATCGGCAACCGGGTGGAGATGCCGGCCATGCACCGCGACGGGCGCGAGTTCCCGGTCGAGCTGGGGGTGACGCGGATCGACCGGCCCGGCGGCGCGCTCTTCACCGGAGCGCTGCGCGACATCACCGACCGCAAGCGCGCCGACCGCGCCGCCCGGCGAGTCACGGAGACGTTCCAGGCCCTCATCGAGGCCTCGCCGCTGCCGATCATGGCGCACGACGGCGACGGCAACGTGCTCATCTGGAACCGCGCTCGCCGCCGACATCACCCAGAGCAAGCGCGCCCAGAGCGAGGCCGAGGAAACGGCCCGCTTCCGCGAGCATTTCGTCGGGATCGTCGGCCACGACCTGCGCAACCCGCTCACCGCCATCCTGACCGCAGCGCAGCTCCTCCTGCGCCACGGAGGGCTGTCGGACCGGCAAGCCCGCACCGTCTCGCGCATCGCCGCCAGCTCGGAGCGGATGGCGCGGATGATCGGGGACCTGCTCGACTTCACCCGCAGCCGGCTGGGCGGCGGGTTCCCCATCCAGACCCGGCGCATGGACCTGCGGGAGTTGTGCCAGGCGGTGATCGAAGAGCTGGAGCTCGCCTATCCGGAGCGCACCGTCGAGTTCGAGGCCCGCGGCGACGCCTGGGGCAACTGGGACCCGGACCGCGTCGCGCAGGTGGTCTCGAACCTGGTGGGGAACGCGCTGCAGCACAGCCCGGAGAGCGGCACGGTCCGCGTCGACCTGGGCGACGAGGGCGACCGGGTGCTGCTCGAGACCTCGAACGCGGGGCCGCCCATCCCGCGCGAGGTGCTGCCGCACATCTTCGAGCCCGGCCGGCGCGGGCCGGCCGGCCACGGACGCAACGAATCAAGCGGCCTCGGCCTGGGCCTCTACATCGTGCAGCAGATCGTGCTCGCGCACGGAGGCGAGATCTCGGTGCGTTCCTCGGCGGAGGAGGGGACCACGTTCACCGTTTCGCTCCCGCGCCGTTCCCGCGCCCTCCCCTGAACTGCGTTACGATGGCTCGCGGTGCGGTTCCTCTCGCGCGAAGGGCGCAGCAACCTCGTCCAGTACGGGCTGCGCCGGCACTTCTACACCGACGTGTACTACTCCTGGCTGCGGGTGCCCTGGCGCGTAGCCCTGGGGGCCGTGACGGTGCTGTACCTCGTGGTGAATTGCCTGTTCGCCGCGGCCTACCTCCTGGTCGGCGGCGTGGAGAACCTGGGTCCCCGTTCGTATGCCGACGCGTTCTTCTTCAGCGTGCAGACCATCGCCACGATCGGGTACGGGCACATGGTGCCGATCTCGCACGCCGCGAACGCGCTGGTCACGCTGGAGTCGCTGATCGGCCTCATCGGCGTGGCGATGGCGACGGGTCTCATGTTCGCCAAGTTCGCCCGGCCCACCGCCCGCGTCCTGTGGAGCGATCGGGCGGTGGTCGCGCCGTTCGAAGGCGTGCCGTCCCTGATGCTCCGGGTCGCCAACCAGCGGGCCAACCAGGTGGTCGAGGCGCAGATCCGGGTCACCCTGCTCCTCTCGGAAGAGACCAGCGAGGGCATCTCCATCCGCCGGAACATCGACATGCACCTGCGGCGCAGCCAGTCCACCGTGTTCGCGCTCAGCTGGACCGTGGTGCATCCGCTGACCCCGGACAGCCCCTTCGTCACCCACACGCGCGAGCAGCTGATCGAAGGTCAAGCCGAGATCATCGCCTCGCTGACCGGGCTCGACGACGCCTTCAACCAGACCATCCACTCCCGCCACTCGTGGTCGATGGACGAGATCGCCTGGAACGCGCGCTTCGTCGACATCATCGGGACGCTCCCCGACGGCCGGGAGGGAGTCGACTACCGGCGCTTCCACGACGTCCTTCCGCTGGAACGGCCGACGGCGGCCGGCGGCCCTTGACCGGGACGCCGCGCCTGGGCAGCTTCGCGTCATGAGATCCACCTGGGCAGCCGCCGCCATGGCCTGCGCGCTCGCCTGCGCCTGCGCGAGCAGCCAGACCGGCGCGACGGGGAAGGGCGCTCCTTCCGCCGCGCCCCCGCCGGCGACGCCCACCACGTCCGGAGCCGCGCCCGCGGCGACGGCCGCTCGCCGGCCGATGACCGCGGCGGAGGCGGCGGACGAGGCGCACGAGGAATGGAGCCGCTCGCACGGCAGCGGCGGCGACTCGGCGCGGGCGAACCCGGACGCGGGGGAGCGCCCCCCGCCTCCGCAGGCGAGCGGACCGGACGATGCGCCGTGCGCGAACGACGCCGACTGCACGCTCACGCGCGTCGCCCCGGGAAGCTGCTGCGCCAGCTTGTGCTCCCCCCGGGCGGTGACGCGGCGGCGCGGCGCCGAGCTCGAGCAGCGCAGCGCCGGGTGCCGGGGCTGCGTCGAGCCGCTCTGCCGCGATCCCGGGCGCGTCGAGGCCACCTGCAGCGCCGGCCGCTGCGTCGCGCAGCAGGTCGCGTCGCCCGATTAGAGCCCTGGGCGGCGGAGTGCGACTCGTCCCGAGCATGATGTGGCTGGCTCCGCAAGCACGGACCGAATCGCATGCCGCAATCGGACTACGCCGCCGCCGGCGCGCGGCCGTTGGTGGCGCCACCGCCCTGCCCGCCGCGCAGCCCGGTCCACAGGGCGCTCACGACCAGCACCAGGAGCACGATGGCCTGCGAGAGAAGGCCCTCGCGCGTCGCGTACACCCCGAGGGCGCGCACCTCGAATCCGCCCCACACGGTGAGCGGAACCAGACCGACCTCCTGCAGCGCGCGCACGCCGTTCCCCACCATCAGCACGGCGAGCAGGCAGAGCAGAACACCACACGAAAGCAGCAGGGGACGCGGCTTGAGCCGGCGGCCCAGCTTCTGGAAGGCAGCCACCAGCGCGACCAGCGCCAACAGGCCCACCGCGGCGCCGAGTGCCACCGACCCGCGTTCGCCGGGCGATTCGAGGAGCAGGCCGCGGAAGAAGAGCACCACTTCGAACATCTCCCGGTAGATGGCGGCGAAGGCGAGGCCGAAGACCACCAGCGCGCTCCCGGCCTGCAGGGTGCGCGTGGAGAGGAACGACACCAGCCGCCTGGCGCTGGCGGCGGCGAGCAACCAGTGGCTCGCGTACAGGAGCAGTGCCGCGGTGACGAGCTGGAGCGCGCCTTCCACCATCTCGCGGCTCGCGCCCGAGACTCCCAGCAGCGCTCCCGAGGCCCACCAGGTGAGCGCGCCCGCGCCGAGGGCCGCCGCCCAGCCGAAGTGCACGGCGCGCGCGTCGCCCGTCCGCCCCGCCTTGCGCAACAGGGCGAGCAGCGCAGCGACCAGGAGCGCCGCCTCGACGCCCTCGCGCAGCGCGATCGCGAGCGCGGCCAGGAACGCGACCAGCGCGCCACCCGGCCCGCGCACGTCCGCCTTCTCCAGCAGCGCATCGAGGCGGGCGGCGGGAGGACCCGGATCGCCGGGACCGCCCTTGCCCGCGGAGCCGCCCGGGCCGCCCTTTCCCGGTCCGCCGTCCAGCGCGACCCGCACGGCCAGGAACTCGCGCTCGATGTCGGAGACGAGCTGCGCGTCGCGCGTGCGCAGCCGGGGCTCGTGCGGCTCGAAGTGGTCGAGGTACGCGGAGATGAGCGTCCGCTTCGCGCCCGCCCGATCTCCGGAGGCCGCCTGGGCGAGCGCCTTCTGCACCTCGCGGCGCGTCTCCGACAACCCGGAAGACGCGTCGTGCGCCTCGACGAACGGGCCCGCCCGCAGCGCGCCCAGCGCCTGTTCCTGGTCGCGCGGCGAGAGCCCGGCCGCCGCCAGCCGTAGAAGCAGCGCCTCGTCGGGCTGGGTGGCCAGCTCGCGGTAGTCGGTGGGCACCAGCGCGGCTCGAGCGAGCCGCAGGCCGCGCTGGGGGTCGGCCGGCGCGGGATGGGCCAGCGAGAGCACGAAGTAGGCGAGGTCCCAGCGCGCGGCGTCGTCGAGCGCCTCCTCGTAGCCGGGCATCGCGGTGCTCGGGACGCCGTACGTCGCGGCGCTGAAGACGCGTTGCGGGCTCGAGCCGCGCACCTCGTCCGGCGCGGCGAACGACGGCGGCTGCGTGGAGAGCTCCAGCTGCTCCTTGGGCGGAGCGTGCCCGCCCGCGCCGTGGCAGGCCGCGCACGCCTGCGCGTAGAGCTGCGCGCCGCGGGCGAGATCCGGCGGGCGCGGCGGCAGGAGCGCAACCCGGAAGCGCTGGGCTCGTCGCGCACCGCCCGCGCCTGGGCGGTCACTTCCGGCGGAGGTGCCCGCGCTTCGATCCGGGCGCGCAGCGCGTCGAGCCGCTCCGCCAGGTCCGCGCCCTGCGTCCCCGCCTCGTCGCGCAGCTCCTGCGCGGCCTCCGACACGAAGCTCTGCTGCTCGGCGTGCTCGTCCGGGGAGAGCAGCTCGCCCGAGGGACCGACCGCGCGCGGGTAGTCCCCAGCCACGTAGTCGAGCAGCGCCACCGCGCGGCGCAGGTTCTGCCCTGGCTGTGCGCGCGCTGGCAGCGCGGCGGCACTGAGGGTGAAAATGAGAATCAGTCTCAACACCGCCGGACAGGATACTGGCCGGACGGGCGGTTGTCACTCCCCCCCGAACCGTGGCAAGCCGTCGCACTCACATGCCCTTGAGACTGCCTGGCTTCTTCCTGCGCACCCGCGACGACGGCGCCACACACTCCGAGGCGGCGCACATCCCCGGCGGACGCTCGGTGCGCGACCTGGTGTTCGGCGCCAACGACGGCCTGGTGGCGGCCTTCGCGGTCGTCTCCGGCGTGCACGGCGGAGACGTGTCGCCCCACATCATCCTGCTCGCCGGGATCGCGGAGCTCATCGGCGGCACCATCGCGATGGGCCTGGGCGCATTCCTCGCGGCCAAGTCCGAGCGCGAGTACATCCTCTCCGAGCGGGCCCGCGAGGAGTACGAGGTGGAGCAGTTCCCGCACGAGGAGCGGCGGGAGGTGCGCTCGATCTTCGAGCAGAAGGGCTACCGCGGGCAGGCGCTCGACACCATCGTCGAGCACGTCACCGCGGACCCGAAGTTCTGGGTGGACACCATGATGACCGAGGAGCTGGGGCTCTCGGTCGCCCCCACCACGCCTCCGCTGCGGTCCGGCCTGGTGGTCGCGCTCGCCTACGCCGTGGGCGCCGCCTTCCCGGTGCTGCCCTACGCGTGGTCCTTGACGGTGGACCGCGCCTTCGCGCTGTCGATCGCGCTGACGCTGACCGCGCTCTTCGGCGTCGGCGCCGCCAAGACCAAGATGACCGGGCGCCCCTGGCTGCGCAGCGGGCTCGAGTCCGTCCTCGTCGGCGCCATCGCCGCCGGCGCCACGTTCTTCGCCGGCCGGCTCGTCGCCGGGGGGCTTGCATGAGCGATGCTCCCGAGCGGGAGCTGTCGCGCGCGCTCGAGCACGGACTGCGCGATGGCTTCGCCGAGCGCGGCAAGACCGCGCTGCACCTGGCCGAGCTGCTCCTGGACGCCGTGGACGAGGCGCTATCCCTGGCGCACGGCAGGGGCAGCGCTGCCGGCCTGGAGCTGCTCGCGCAGCGGGCGGACGTGTACGGGTGGGACGGTCCGCCCGGCTGGGACGAGGTGCTGGCGCGCGGGATCGGCGAGCGCGGCGAGCTGGATCCCGGCGCCGCCCCCCTGGGTGGCCTGGGGGAGTCCGGCGACCGCGAGGGCCAGCGGCAGCTCGCGGCCGCGCGCGTGCGGACCGAGGCGCAAAGGCTCGTCGCGCTGGGCCGCGAGGCGGCGCAGCTGGGCGCCTCCTCGGGCGCCTCGGCCACCGAGCTGGTCGCGCACCCGACGCTGCCCCCGGGCGGGATCCTGGTCGCCACGCACGCCTCGCTGCTGCGGCTCCTGGCGCTCTCCTCGGTGAGCACGCTCCTGGAGCTGCCCGAGGACCTGCAGGCGGGCCCGCTGCCGCCGCCGGCGCTCGAGGCGATCCTCGCCGAGATGGACGCCCGCGCCGCGTCCGGCAGCGACTTCGCGGGCGCGCAGGACGAATGGCTCGCCCGGCTGCTGCGGGAGAACTCCTCGGCGGCCGAGCCGTCGTTCCGCACCTTCTTCGCCGGCGTGTCGCAGGTGCTGCGGCTCGCGCTCTCGCTCCGCGCCTGGCGCGAGCAGGCGCGCACCGGGCGGCTCCCGGCCGACCTCGAGAGCGCCGTCGGCGCCATCGGCGCCTGGCAGCCGGAGCGGTGGCAGACGCTGCGCCACGGAGTCCCGGCGGCGTGGGTGCGCGAGCTGTGCCCCGCGCAGCCCGACGCGCCGGCGCTCACGCGCCTCGCTCATGAGTGCGACCTGGCCCTGGATCTCGCCGGCAGGTTGTGGACCGCGCGGGGCCTCTCGCTCACCGGATTCGCCGCGCTCGCCACCTTCCTCTTCGCCCGCACCTGCTCCGCCCTGGCGCTGCGCGAGGAGCTGGGCTGAGGCGTCGCGGCGAAGCGATTGGCGGCGGCAGGCGCGCCGCGTTACCATCGGCGCGAACGGAGGTCCACGATGCCGGCCGATCCCTGGAGCACCCCCACCTCTTACGAGACCAGCGCCTCCGCCGAGGCGACCTTCCTCGCCAAGGTCTACCGCTGGATGGCGGCGGGCCTCGCGCTGACCGGCCTGTTCGCCTACGCGGTGGTGACGAGCCCGGGGCTCCAGCGCGTCATCCTCGGCAACCCGATCGTCTTCTTCGGTCTGCTGATCGGCGAGCTGGTCATGGTCGCCTTCTTCACGCGCGTCGTGCAGCGGGCGACGTTCGGGACCGCGGCGGCGATGTTCCTCGCCTACTGCGCGCTTTCGGGGCTGACCTTCTCGGTCATCTTCCTCGCCTACACGCGCGAGTCGATCGCCACCACCTTCTTCATCACCGGCGGCACCTTCGCCGCGATGAGCGCCTACGGCACGCTGACCAAGAAGGACCTCACCGGCTGGGGCCAGTTCCTCATGATGGGCCTCATCGGCGTCCTCATCGCGCTGGTGGTCAACATCTTCCTCCGCTCGGACGCGCTGGGGTTCGTGCTGAGCTGCGCGGGCGTGGTGGTCTTCACCGGCCTGACCGCCTACGACGCGCAGAAGATCAAGGGATACGCGCACGCGGGCGACGAGCGGCTGGCGTTGCACGGCGCGCTCACGCTGTACCTCGACTTCATCAACCTGTTCCTCATGCTGCTCCGCCTGTTCGGCCGCCGGCGATAGCGGCCGCCCCTGGGGCGGCCCTACGCTTTTCACAGCGCGGACGTTATGGCATACGCTCCAGCCGTGCAGGCCGAGGCCCGGCCGCAGGCGCGGTGGGACCGGGGCGCCTTCTTCGACGTGGACGGCACGCTGGTCAAGACCAACGTGGCGCACGCGTACGCCTACTACGTCTTCAACCGCGGAACGGTGCTCGGCGCGCTGGGACGGATCGTCAAGGGCCTTCTGATGGCGCCGCTGTACAAGGCCGCCGATCTCTACAACCGCAAGGTCTTCAACGAGCTGTTCTACCGATCGTACCGGGGCCTCAGCGAGGACCGGCTGATCGAGCTGGCCGACCGGCTGTGCGAGGACGTGCTCGCGCCCGCGGTGTACCCCGGCGCGATGGACATCCTCGCCGAGGCGCGGCGGGGCGGCTGCAAGATCGTCCTCTGCACCGGTGCCATCGACATCACCATGCGCCCCCTGGTGCGGCTGCTCGGCGCGGACGACCTGATCGCCAACTCGCTCGAGTTCGTGGAGGGGTTCGCCACCGGCAAGGTGATCCCGCCCATCGTGGAGGGCGCGCACAAGGCGCGGCGCATCCGGGATTACTGCGTCGAGCACGGGCTGAAGCTGGATCTGTCCCACGCCTATTCCGACAGCCTTTCCGACTACCCGATGCTCGCCGTGGTCGGCCGGCCGACCGCCGTGAACCCGGACCCGCGCCTGCGCGCCCACGCCCGCGCGTACGAGTGGCCGATCCTGGATCTCCGGTAGGGCAAGGGCGTTCCACACTTCGTTCGCCGCTTCACAAAACCCGGTCGCCAGGCGGGGTTGCGGGCGGAGGGGCGAGCGCCCAGCTTCCGGCCATGCGAAACTGGTGCGCGGCGGCAGCCGTCTGTGCGTTCCTTGCGTGCTCGAAGAGCGGGGGCATCCAGCCGACCGACGGCGGCGTCGACGGCGGGCCCGGCGGCACCTATCCGCAGGACCGCCCGGCGGGGTACGTCAACCCGATCCCCGCGGAGAACGCGCTGCCTGGCGACCCCGGCTGGGCCCTCATCCGCGGCGACGGCGCTCCGTCCGGCTCGGGCGCCGCCAACCGGCCGGTGCACGTCGAGGCCTATGCGGATCGGGTCTCGGCCAAGGCAGGCGAGAGCCTCCAGGTGATGGCGAACATCCCCGCCACGGCGGGCGGTACCATGGGCGTGCGCTGGGCGCTCTACCGCCTGGGCTGGTACGGCGGCGCGGGCGCGCGCAAGCTGGTCGAGGGAACGGCGACCGCGGGACCGCAGCCGGCCTGCCCGCCCGACCCGGCCACGGGCCTCGTCCAGTGCCACTGGTCGCCGACGTTCACCGTCCAGGTCCCGGCGGACGCCGTCAGCGGCCTGTACCTGGTCCGCATCCTGCGCGACGAGCCGTTCCCCTACGGCACCTACGTTCCGCTGGTCGTCAAGGACGACCGGATGAGCGACCTCTACTTCCAGGCGAGCGTCACCACCTACCAGGCCTACAACCGCTGGATGGGCGAATCGCTCTACGACGACCAGCTCGGCCTCGGAAGCCGCTTCGCGGTCAAGGTCAGCTTCGATCGCCCCTACATCCACGATTACGGCGCCGGCCACGTGCTCCGCTATGAGGCGCACATGGCCAGCTTCCTGGAGCGCAGCGGCTACGACGTCAGCTACACCACCAACCTCGACGTGACGCGCGAAGGGGTGGGCTCGCTTCGGCGGCACGGCGCGTTCCTCAGCGTGGGCCACGACGAATACTGGGACGGCCGGCAGCGCGACGCGGTCGAGTCGGCGCGCGACGCCGGCACGCACCTCTTCTTCTTCGGCGCGAACGCCGCGTACTGGAAGGTGCGGCTGGAGAACCCCGGCGGCGACGGGAACGCGCGCCTGATGACCTGCTACAAGGTGCGCCCGCAGACGGACCCGCTCGCCGGCGACCCCGTGCAGCGCACCGGCCGGTACCGCGACGCGCCGATCAACCGTGACGAGGAGGCGCTGGTCGGCACCATGTACGAGGAGCAGGTGCTCTTCGGACAGGCGTGGGTGGTGCAGGGCGCATCGAGCTTCGTCTACGAGGGCACCGGGTTCCACGACGGCGATCACGTGCCGGGGCTGGTCGGCTACGAGTACGACCGCCGGTTCGAGAACGACACGCCCGGCCCGGCGACGGTGGTGGCGACCTCGCCGGTGGTCGACATCTTCAACCGCCCCGGCGCCTCGGACGCAGTGGTCTACCGGGCGCCCAGCGGCGCGCTGGTGTTCGGCGCCGGCTCCATCTACTTCCCGCTCGGAGTGGACGACTTCGCCACCGGGCCGTACCACGGCAAGCGCGACCCGCGCATCGAGCGGATGGTCGCGAACCTGTTCAAGTCGGCGCTCGGTCTGTCCGTGCCGGCGCAGCTCTCGACGCCCCGCGCGCCGCTGTACGGCCAGCCGCTGGCCGCGTGGGCGGCGTCGGTGGCGACGCTGGCGAGCGCCCTGCCGGGTCCGAGCAGCCTCGCGCAGCTTCCCGACGGCTCGTTCGTCTACTCCGATCCGCGCGGCCACCAGATCCACCGCGTCGGTCAGAGCGCGCCGTACGCCGGCACCGGCATTCCCGGCTCCGATCGGCAACCCGTCTCCGGCGACAGCGCCCACTTCGCGAACCCCTCGTCGGTGTGGGCGGACGCCGCCGGCAACGTCTTCGTGGCGGACACGCTCAACAGCTGCATCCGGAAGATCGGCGCCGACCCGGCGCGCACCGTGACCACCTTCGCGGGGAGCTGCACCCTGTACGGGTCGCAGGACGGGGTCGGGACCGCGGCGCGCTTCAGCTACCCGATGGGAATGTCGTTCAGCTCGAAGTGGGGGCTCCTGGTCGCCGACCAGCAGAACCACGTCGTGCGCGCGATCGATCCCGCCACGGGCGCGGTCAGCACGCTCGGCAATCCCGGAGGAGGCGATCCGGACACCGACGGCCTCCCGGCGAGCCAGGCGCTGTTCCCGTTCCCGACCGCCGTGGCGGCCGCGGACGATGGGCGCATCTTCGTGATCTGCTCCAGCCCCGGGGTGCAGCAGGTGAAGATCAAGGTGATCGGCGCCGACGCGCAGCGCACCGTGACGACGCTGGCCGGCGGTCCCGCCGACGGATATCAGGACGGCGCCGGCGCCTCCGGGGGCTGCTCTTCTCCGACCCCGGCAGCCACCGCATCCGCCGGCTGGTCCCCGGGATCGACGCGGCGACCTCCATCGTGCAGACGGTGGCGGGCAGCGGGAGCCCGGCCATGGCCGACGGCTCGGGCGGGTCGGCCGGCTTCGGCGTCCCGCTCGGCCTCTTCCGCGCGGCGGACAAGATGATCTACGTCGCCGACGGCGCCGGCGCGATCCGCGCCATCCACCCCTGACGGTGCGTGGCTGCGGCGCGAGTTGACATCCGGAGCATGGATCATTTATTATTGGTCGTATGGTA